>OLRN01001918.1_pt1 | contig 10124 bp, 7 predicted proteins | sample 1673001 | NCBI WGS metagenome assembly OLRN01 (sample SAMEA3136745, study PRJEB25190) | human gut metagenome | biome: human gut; feature: human-associated habitat; material: faeces | place: Austria | collected 2013 | reverse complement strand
TGGACGCGACAAAATGCTATATACCCCGGAAATATTGTAGCAGTTTTGAATAAAATACATTGTTACTATTGTCAATCAGTGCTATAATTAGATACGATTAGTGCATATGATTGCAAAACGGCAAGGTTGATATGTAATTTTTATTCAATTATGTAATTGTCGTTAGGAGAATAGATATGACACTTGATGATATTAGAAAAAGATTAATTGATAATGATGCTTTGTTTAATAACATCTATATTATTGAACAATCATTTGATATTCTCCCTAATGACCATCCTCATTTTGGAGCAGCTATTTCTTATCAAGACATTTCGGAACTTCGCAAAGACTTTCTCGATCAGCTCATCGATACTGTGGTGGATTGGGTTTATAGTTCAGAAAAATATGATGATTTGAAAAAATGTTTTATTTCCTCCGGAAAAAGTGAGGCTGCAGCAGTTTCGCAGATTATTAGAAAAGCAAAACAAAAATTTCGTCGAGGAAATGACACTTTGCTTATTCAAGGTCAACTTGGAGAACTACTGTTATTCCATTTTATCCAACACATAAAGCAAGCTGTTCCATTGCTCAGAAAAATGCCGATAACCACTTCATCTGAACATGAAAGATATGGAGCGGATGCTATTCACTATAAAGTTGATGGTAAAAATAATGTTATAATACTAGGGGAAGCTAAAGCTTATACAAGTAAATATCAGTTTTCTGCAGCTTTTGAAAAATCATTAGAAAGTATTCTTGATACCTACTTGAATCTTCGCGATGAATTGAATCTCTATCTACATGAGGACTTTTTGGATAAAGAACTAGATCTTGTCGCAGAAAAAATATTAACTAATAGACTGCCTAACACCAAAATCGAACTAGTAAGCTTAGTCCTCTATAATGAAACAAAGCCAATTAAGCTTATAAGTGAAGATGATATTAAATCTCAAATTGAAAAAATTATGCAGGATAGATATGCTTCATTTGATAAGTCCAAAATAAAAATTGATGAAAATCCTATTTTAAATAGGATAACATACATAATATTTCCTATCTGGAAATTTGAAGAATTAGCTCAAGAGTTTCAAAAATTAATTTGAATCTTTATAAGAGGGGCCAAGATGAGTACAGAAACAGTAATAAGAGAGTGGCTAAAAATAGATTATTACTATATGGCCAAAAGGATTGGCTTTATTAATAGAAGTGTTTCTCCAAGCTACCAGTTGATTTTAAAGACAATTCGAACGATAGATTATGAAACCACTATGGTATCACCAGTAGATGTTAATGCAGTAATATCATTATTGGCCCTAATGTGGGAGCATATTGATAAGAATGAGTATGATATTAAAGATTTTGTTTTAAAGATATTGTCGAGAATTGGTTATCCCACCGCATCGATTATAGTTGATAGAGGGTTTGATTTTCAAAAAAAACAATTCTCTATTCCTAATAGCGTTTTAGATAAATATATAGTAACTTTGTTGCAAAGCAGAAATGAGGTATTTGTAGGACGTACACCCTTTTTATTGACCAAGTTTCAAAAACAGTTGTGGGATATGCTTGATCTCCACAAGTCAATTGGTATTTCTGCTCCAACATCCGCGGGAAAGTCTTTTGTAATTCTAATCAAGACCATAGAAAAAATGCTTCACCAAGCATTAGATGTAATATACATTGTTCCCACCCTGAGTTTACTAAACCAGGTCACCGAAGATTATAACAATATGTTATTGCAGGTGGGGGTAGATGACTATCTTATTACAAACAATCTTTCCATTGGCGAATCTAATGCAAAGCATACAATCTATATTTGGACACAAGAAAAAGCAATTTCCGCACTTTCGACAGACAATTTTGACGGATTACCTAACAAAACAATTCTTGTTGTTGATGAAGTACAAAATATAGAACGTATATCAGAGGATAGCGACGTGCGAGCCAAAGTACTATTTGACACTTTACAAGAATTACGTCATACATCAAATGTTGAACAAGTAATAATTTCTGGGCCAAGAATTACTCATATTGCGGAACTAGGAACATCGCTTTTTGGAACTGAAACCCAAGAAGCTGTAACATACAGTAGTCCGGTCTTAAATCTCACTTACAGCGTAAAAAAAGAACAGTCAAAATATTATTTCAAGCAGTATTGTGGATTATTTAAGTTTCCATATGAAGAAGTCATCCAAAATCCAGAATTAATTGCCGGATATGGTACATCAACAATATCTACGGAGTATATAGACTACCTTTGCACTATCGTAAAAAATTTGCAGGGCGATCAAAATATAATTTTTGCACCTACTAGCTCTGCGGCAAGAAATATAGCTATTTCCCTATCAAATAGGGAAAGCACACATACATACGTAGACGATAGAATTGAGGAATTAATAGATTATTACCGAAATAGTGTAAACGAAAATTATTCGTTGTGTAATACTCTAAAAAATTGTATAGCCTACCACCATGGGAAAATGCCAATACATGTTCGCAGGACACTCGAAAAAGCAATTAAAGAAAAGTACATTTCCAACATCGTATGTACCACTACTTTAATGCAAGGCGTTAATATGCCCGCCCAAAATATAATTATTCGAAATCCCCATTTGTATACACGTCATCATGAAAATGAAGCCGAATTAACAAGTTACGATGTGGCTAATTTAAGAGGCCGTGCAGGGAGATTGCTCAAAGATTTTATTGGAAGAACTATTGTATTGGATGAAAGCGAGTTTGAAGAAACAGATGGATACGATCAACAATCGCTTTTTGATGATACTTGCAAAGATGTATATACAGGATATGGTGATCGATTTGAGGAATACCAAGGACAGATAATTGATGCTATAAACACTGACAAATATGTTGATGGCGATATGAGTAATTACGGCTATTTGGTTACGTACATTCGTCAGACTGTTTTGCGCTACGGAAAGAATGCAAAGCAGAGAATGGAAGAAACCGGAATTAAATTGACATCAAAGCAGGTCGCAGCCATTATTCTAAAACTCAAATCATTGTCCGTTCCAAAACAATTATGTTTGCGCAATAGATATTGGGATCCGTTTGTGTTAAATGACATTTTCCTCAAGTTTAAGGGAAAGGTTCCTAATATTCCGACCGAACGCGGCGCTCAGGCACGGCTATCAGATATTCTCAAGTTTCTTCGGGATAATGATTCTACAAGTGAAATGTATGCGCGTTACATTCCGCTTCAATATCGAGAAGGGAGAAACCGTGGACTTTTATGTTCAATGTGTATTAAATGGTCCAGCGAAATCCCGCTTTCAGAGCTTCTATCAGATAAATATTTTACAGGAGAAGATGCTCCTGAAAGAATAGAGAATACGATTAGACTATTGCAAGAAACAATCTCTTTTAATGTTTCTCTCTTAATTAAACCTGTTGTTGAGCTGTGTAACGAAAACAGTTCAATCGTTACATGCCTTCAATCAGGGGCGTATAGACCGTATACTCGTAAAATGATTGAGATAGGTGTGCCTCGCGAATTAGCAATTCGCCTTAATGGTATGCTGTTTTCCGGAGAACCTAATAACAATATGAGTAAATATGACTTTGAGTTATTTGTTCGGAAAAAGATTCAAAATGCAATTCCTGCTTTGCCTTATTGGGAACAAGTTCAATTGGATTTTCTAAAAACTTAAATTTAAAGCTTCTAGGGATATAAATGCGCAATAGTTTTTCAAGATTATGGAGTGATTCTTTTTATTCTATTCCGTTGACCAGATTTTCCACATCTTAATTCAGCACTTGGCGCTACTGGAAATACGGACTGCTATGCCAATGTACATGGTCTGAAAATGGCATTCCTTCACCCGCTGGGGCGAATAGCGGCGGCTGACGTTTTCCATGCCATCGGTGGGGATGTCGAAGAGGGAGTGCTCCAGCAAATTCTTGAGCCGGGAGCACTTATGATGGCCCCACTGGCGGCGTCCAGCAGTGCGACATAGCCTCGGAGTACTCCTTATCTGTGACGGCTTGCACTTTGCTCTGATCGTCAAAGAAAACGGTGGAAAAAAAGTCTTCGTTGGATTCATTCTTCTATTTTTTGATCATTGTGGAGAAGCAGACGGTGGTGTCGCTCTCCAGCCCTTGCATAGAGCTACTGCGGTCTAGACTGAACACCAGTTACGTCAAATTGCGTTTTATAAAAAATCCCCCTATGCTGTGTTGTTTTATTTACGAGCACAGTATAGGGGAATTTTGTTTGAAATGGGTCGCCTAGCGGGCGAAAAATCCTGCTGCTCCGTCGGGTCTCAAACAGGGGGATCTGGGTGTCGTTCTCGTTTAGGAGCCAGGACAGATCCTGGGCCTTGAGCCACACAGTGGCGGTATTGTTGTTGAGATGTACACCAATCAGTCTGGAGCACTTTAGAAAGGATTTGCCCAACCAAAAGGGCACTGTGTGTTCCCGGTCGTTGAGCAGGCCCAACGGGGTTACTGCGCCAGAAATCAGGCCAAGCATGTCCATCAGGTCCTAATCGGAGGCAAAAGTCAGCGGTCGGGTGCCGTTTTGCTGCCGGAAGGCCGTCAGATCTGCCCGTTTGTCTCCCTTCACCGTGATGAGGTAGTAATTGCGCTTTTTATTATCCAAGATGAAGAGGTCCTTGGCGTCGGCCTCTGGGTAGGGTAGCAGGATCTCTGCCACCTCCGCCTTGTGTACACGGCTTTGTGCTCCGTCACCTCATGTCAGATGTTTCTTTCATCTAGGAGAACATAAATCTCCTGCTTATTCATCATCACGCATCTGCTTTCTCAGTATCTTTTCCATAGCCCTTCCCTTGGCCAGTTCATCAACCAGCAAAGGATAGGGCTTTGCAAAAGACATTTCCATTACTTCCATACGGGGCATACCGGCATCTCTAATCTGGTGTTACCATAAGCAGGTTTGCCTGGCAAACCGGCAAGCTACACAGTAGAATCATGAAGAGAAGTAAGTATCTACCGGACATTTCAAGAAGTAAGTCTACTTTGTTATATTTGTAAGTGGTATAATATGGTTATTTAAGAAACCGTATCAAATTTGATACGGTTATCGTATATCTCTTGATCATTGCTCCCTGTGAACCTGTTCGCGAAAAAAACGCAGTCTCTTTGAAATGAAATAATTTTATTTCCTTTACACTTACAAATAGGAGGATCTCACTATGTCTCCCAAAGCACCGAAAAAAACGTTTTCTGATCTGAAGGCAGCGGCTCAAAAAGGCCTTGCCAACATTGATGTTGATGCGCTCAAGGATAAAGCAGCAGGGGCCACAAGTATCATGGTAGAAAAAGCTGGCGAACTCAAAGATGCGGCAGTCGATGTAAAAGATGATATTGCCGCCAAGCTCACGGAGCTAGATCGTATGCTTCAGGAATCCGTCACAGAGTATAATGACGCCTACACTATCATGAACGATAAAGGCGTGCAGCTGTACATTGAGCGATGCCGCTCACTTGATTCGATCTCCTTTGTAGAAAGTTTGGTCAACAGCATTGCCAATCGCCCGAAAAGTTTTGATGCAGAATTTGAAGAGATTTCTGTCCACCGCAAGAAATTTACGGAATCTCGGGATTTTGCTGACCGTGAACTGCAGGAAGCGCGGAAGGCAGCAGCCGGTGCGGGCGCCGGCCTTGCCGCAGGCGCATCCGTGGCGTTCATGGCGCCTACTGCCGCCATGTGGGTTGCCACCACCTTTGGCACTGCCTCTACCGGTGCGGCGATCTCAACGCTCTCTGGTGCGGCTGCGACTAACGCCGCACTGGCCTGGTTGGGGGGAGGTGCACTGGCCGCAGGCGGCGGTGGAATGAGTGCCGGAAGTGCGTTGCTGGCCCTGGCCGGCCCGGTGGGCTGGTCGATTGCTGGTGCAACGCTGCTGTCTTCGATTCTGCTCTTTGCCTCCAAGAGAACCAAGTTAAACAAGCAGAAAAACGAGGAGATCCAGGCAGTCAAAAAGAATATCGAGGCCGTTCGGGAATTGGATGGGGAAATCGGCCTGATTCTGTCTGAGACTGTGGGGATCCGCACTGGCCTCAATGATATGCTGACGAAAGCCCTTTCACTGTTTGGCGCGGACTATCTGACGCTTGATGATGCGCAAAAGCAGCTTCTCGGGGCTCTTGTCAACAACACGAAAGCACTGTCGGCCATGTTTGAGAGAACTGTGGGTGAGGCGTAATGGAGGAGTACTTCAAACACCAAACAGCGCAGTTTGCGCTGGAACAGCTTATGAAAACGTCTGCCGGAGAAAAACTTCAGCAGGCTTTGCAGCTTATCCAGACCATGCAGGAACACCTGACAGCTCTATCCGAAAAGAAGGAAGCGCCAAGTGTGACAGGCGCAAAGGTGGCAACGGTTCTGACCCTTGCGGTATGGAAGAAAATCGCAAGTGGGAAACGTCCTTCTTCGTTCGATCAGGAGGACTGGAAGGAAATTGGCCGCGCAGTATCGGAGTATGCCATTCTTCCAGATGGCGAGCAGTACAGCATTTTCGTCTTCCAGTTATACGAAAAGTACATACGCGCCTCGGCTGAAATGATCGCCAGATTTGCCACTCCTGAAACTGTTGAAGCCATCATGAAACTGGCTGACGAACTACACAGCAAGGAGGAGCTACTCAGAAGCGGGACGCTCTTGGAAACAGCCTACACGGAAGATTGCCTGTGGATCTCTCTCGAGGCTATGATCAAGCTGATCGCTTCCGCCGCCTCTATGTTCTGCGGTCAGCAGGCTGCCGAGTTTGCGCAGGCGCTTGCCTCCTGTGCCTTTGAGTACGGGCGGCTGATGCTCTATCGAAAAGAACGGGCGCTGGTCACCCAGTTCATCGAGTCCCAGCACTGCTTGGACAAAGAACTGGAGAAACAATATACGGCGTATCTGTCGGAACTGGAAGCGCAGAGCAAGCAGTTCTATGCGCTGATTGACCATGCCTTCGACCCCGATTTCCGTACGGCTTTTCTGCACTCGATTCTTCTTGCAGAAGCCGCCGGGGTGAAGAAGCCCGAGATCCTTTCGTCCACCGAGGACATTGATTCGTTTTTCCTCGACTGAAATTCGCTCTCGCATTTATCCAAATAGAAGCGTTGCCGATATGGTGTTTGTCCACATCGGTAACGCTTTTTCCTTTGCCACCTCCATTATCCCAGCATCCCAAATTTCCTGATTTGATACCAGAGAGATACTCACGGCAGTATCTCCAGCCACTGCTGATCCTCAGCCATACGGCCCTTGGTTTTCTGGATGATCTGCAGAGGGTCATATTCCGTCACGCCAATGGCTTCCAGATACTCCCGCAGACCGGCCCGCTGACGAGGAATGCAGCGCTCTTCCAGGAAGGCCTGGAAGTCAGCCCAGGTGGGATGGGGATTGTTGCCGAACGCCGTTTTCACCGGGTCGGCCACATGATTTTCCGCGGACACGGTTTTTGCCGTGAAGTCCGCGCGGATAGTGGTGCAGAGCCGCTGGCCGTCGTAGAAGCGGAAGGTGCGGACGTCGTGTTCCGCGTCAGAGACGGCATCCGGGCGGGAAAGGGTGATCTGTTCTCCGTCAAAGGAGAGTTCCAGTTCCCGCTGGGATTCGCTGACGCCCATGGCCTCCAGCCAGGTAGTAGGCAGCGTGACCTTGCAGGTTCGGGATCCTTTTGCCGCAGTTCCGCCTGCGGCACTGATATTCACTTTTGCAGTGCGCTTCTCCACAGCACATCACCTCAGAAATTTTATATTTCATTCGGTACGAATAAACAAGTAAAATACACTATTTTCATCGCTGGTGGCAGAGAAATTTTTCAATGGGGACATTCCGCCTGCCGGATGCCGGGATTGTTTCGTTAGTAGAATCCCAGCATCTCCCGCACCATCCCATAGTGTTTCGCCACAGTGTGCCGGGTCACCTTTGCACCCCTGGCAATGATACTGTAATTTGTCTCGTCCGGGTGAAGCCGCAGGTATTCCCAGATCTGCCGCTGTTTCTCGGTGAGCTTATCCGGTGAGACGATTCCCCGCAGGCGGTCCAGGATACGTTTCCGCTCCGCGTTCATCTGCTGGATCAGCACCTTCAGCTTTGCCTCGCACTCCTCGCGGGTGTGGGCGTAGACGTTGCGGGAATGCTGTGTCCCGTCCGGCCATATGGGAGAATAGCGTCCCTCAAACAGGTGGTCATTGATTTGAGAGATGCACCCGGTGCCGGGCTTTCGGGTCTTTCTCAGCACCGGCTGGAAATCTTCGACTGAACCCTGCTCTGCCTGCTCAGGGCTCTCCAACACCTCGTTGCCCAGTCCCCGGTCTATTTTGGCCGCCGCCTCGCTCTGCATATCCCCGGTGACGTGGGTGTAGATGTCCAGGGTGGTGGCCGCCGAAACGTGGCCCAGCGTGGCGGAGAGGGTCTTTACATCCATCCCGCTGCCCAGGGCCACCGTTGCAAAAGTGTGCCGCAAATCATGAAATCTGATTTGCTTGCATTGGGCGTGTTCCAGAATGAGGTGCAGCCGTGTTCTGATGTAGGCCGGGTCCAGCGGCGAGTCTTCCTTGACCGGCGAGGGGAACATCCACCGGGAATTTACGCACTCCCTGTACTCTTTCAGAATGGCCAGGAGCGGCGGAGGCAGGCTGACCGTGCGGATAGAGGACTTCGTCTTGGGCTGGGAGATCAGGAGTCCATTCTCTTTTGTACGGTAGACCTGTTTGGTAATCTTCAACTCTCCGTTTTCAAAGTTCAGGTCATCCCACTGGAGGGCCAGCAGTTCTCCCCGGCGCAGGCCGGTGGTCAGCTCCAGCAGAAACAGCTCGAAGTATCCCTCCGCCTTGGCCTGGATCAGAAACCGCTGGATCTCCTCACGGGTCAGCACCTGCATCTCCCGGGCCTTCTTGGGCGGCAGCTTGCAGCCGACGGCTGGATTCACGCGGATCAGGCCCTCCAGCACCGCTCTTTCCAAGGCGGACCGGCAGTTGGCGTGGCACCCACGAACCACAGTGTCAGATAGACTCTCGCCGTAGTGCTCTGCATTCAGGAGGCGTCCACTCCTCTTTAGCCGGGCGTAGAACTGCTGCAAATCATTCTGCGTCAGCTGGTCAAGGGGAATACTGCCCAGTTCCGGGATGATGTGTTGGTAGATCCTGTTCTCATAGCCCGCCTGGGTGGTGGGCCGGAGCTTCGGCTTGGAGTAATTCTGATACCAGAAGTCCATCCACTCTCCGAAGGGCATGTCAGGCTTGACCTTGTCCGACTTGGGTGGAGCGTACTGCTCCTGCAGCTGCTTTAGCTTCTCCACGCATTCGCTCTTTGTCTTGGCCAGGACATTCTTGGTTTTGGGACGGTTCTTTTCATCGTAACCGATGACCACCCGGCCCTCCCAGCGGCCGTCCTTGCGAAGCCTTACGGTTCCCTCGCCGTTCTTTCGCTTTCTTGCCACGGTTTCCACTCCTCTCCCAAGATGTCTGTCATGAAGTCCCCCACGATGTTCGCCGCCTGTTTCTGCATATCGCCGGTCACATGGGTGTAGGTGTCCAGGGTGAAGCTGGCGTTGGTGTGTCCCAGGATGCCGGAGAGGGTCTTGGCGTCCACGCTGCCGGCCAGGGCGTGGGTGGCAAAAGTGTGACGTAAATCGTGGAACCTGATGCTGGGCAGTCCCGTGTTTTTCAGGATCGTTTTCAACCGGTGGTAGGCATAGCTGGGGTTGACCGGCTCCTCCGGGTGCAGTGGGGTTGGGAAGATCCACTGGCTGATGGCCGCTTTCTTGCGTTCCCGCAGACGCTGGGCTGTGCTGTCCGGCAGGGAGATGGTACGCCGGCCCTTGTTGGTTTTGGTCTCTCCAATCTCCAGCGCGCCGGCTTTGCGGGAACTGACCGACCGGACGATTTTGAGGGTCCCCTCCGCTTCGTCGAAGTCCTCCCACTGGAGGCCGCAGATCTCACCCCGGCGCAGGCCGGTGGTCAGTTCGGTGTAGAAGAAGTCCCGCCACACCTCATCCTGCTCGATGGCCTCCAGGAAGGTGTCCAGCTGCTCCTCGTTCAGGATCTGCTTGGGCCGGTAGTTGGGCTTGGGAACCACTGTGCCCTCTGTGGGATTCCTGGCGATCAGGTGCGCGCGCTGGGCATCTTTCATGGCGTGGTGGAGCATGGCGTGGATACGGGAGAGC
>OLRN01001908.1_pt1 | contig 10162 bp, 14 predicted proteins | sample 1673001 | NCBI WGS metagenome assembly OLRN01 (sample SAMEA3136745, study PRJEB25190) | human gut metagenome | biome: human gut; feature: human-associated habitat; material: faeces | place: Austria | collected 2013 | reverse complement strand
TCAACGAAAACAAAATGAAAAGACCCTCTGCGGTGGAATGAATGCAGAGGGTCTCGTGGAGCTGACGGTAGTCGAAACCGCGACCTCTTCGATGCGAACGAAGCGCTCTACCAACTGAGCTACAGCCCCTTGGATGTTACTTTGCTCCGCAAAGCAACTCGCAACAATATAGTACGGAGTGCGGTCAAACGCAATTTGACGCCGAAGTGTCGCACGCGTGTCGACACGGTAACGTTTCGGTGTCGCCGGTTGGGCCGCCGCAAGCGCAGCATCGTCCCAGCCGTCTGCCGGCGCAATAGCTCGAACTAAGATCACCACTCCGCCTGGATACCAGGGATACCGCGGCGGCTTGTTCGGTGTCGCAGACGGGGCAAGTCACCCACACCGCTCCGCATGGATACCGCGGCGGCACCCGGCAACGTCATCACGTCTCCAGCACGCCCAGCACCTTCTTTTCGTTGTAGAACGCGAACACGATGCCGCCCAGGCCGCACAGCACTTTGGGCATGGGAACAGCGGGATCTTCTACCTCATCCGGCATTATATCGAGATGATCCGAATCCTGGACGCACAGACCAAACAGCTTTTAGGGCAGGTTATGATGGATGACATCTTGAAAGCGGGACACCTAAGTGAAGCCCATCTGCGCCTACTGGTGGACAAAATCCATGTGCACGAGGAAGATGGGAAGCGATCTCTGGATATCTGTCTGAAAGCTCCCTTTCGGGACCATCTGGACATCTATAAAAAGGGAGAGCAAACAGAATGCTGGGTTCCTCACAGCTACGGATTTGAACTTCTGGATGATGTCATTCCAAACAATTTACATAAAAATGAGTGAGTAATATGAGGGGGTGGATTTATTCCAGATTATCCAATGATGACGATTGCGAAATGAATTCCCTGCTGAATCAGCAGGAGATCTGCCGAACCTTTGCAGAGCGGCAGGGGTATCAGATGATAGGCCAGTCCTCGGATGATAAGTATGAACTTCAGCCGCCGTGGGCTGGATGAGCTCACAGCGGTTGTGGATGCCGGCAGGCTAGACGCTGTTCTTGTCAAGGATCTCTCCCGCCTGGGGCGGCACAGGACGCAGACGGCCCTGTTTATCGATTACCTGCGGGAACGCGGGGTTCGAGTGATCTCTGTCACAGAAGGGCTGGACACCGTCTCGGATAAGGACGATCTGGTCATCAGTGTCCGTGGCCTGATGAACGATTACTACGCCAGGGATATCGGGAAAAAGATTCGCACTGGTTACCGACAGAAGCAACGGGACGGCATTGTATCACTCCTCCCTTTGGCTATTGGAAAGATCGCAACATCAACACGGTCAAGCTCCATCCAGAGGCAGCGGAAACCGTTCGGATGATTTATTCTCTGTACTTACAAGGCTTTGGACAAAGAGGGATTGCCCGCAGACTCAACGAGTTGGAACGAAAGACACCGGCGCAGCTTCGGGCGGAGCAATGTTGGCGAGAGGTGCAGGCTACGCATAAAACCAGAGATAATCGCTATCTCTGGACATATGTTAGTGTAAAAAATGTGCTGACCGAAGAGGCTCATACTGGAGTGCTGATCAACCATCGGTCGGAGATCCAGGGTGGCAAAGCGAAGCGATTGGAGCAGACGGAAAGGTATCGCCACCAAAACTCCTTTCCGGTCATCGTGGACCCGGCTGTATGGAAGCAGGCTCAGCAACGGCTGAAAGAGCAGGCCCGGCCAGCCAACGGAAACCGTTCCAAGCACCGCTATGCCGGGCTGCTCCGGTGCCAGGAGTGCGGTAATATATTTGTCCCTATGATCCGGTACTGGAACGGCAAGCGGCGCGTGGAGTATGTCTGCAAGGGCTACAACCGGAGTGGAAAAGCTATTGCAGCTCCCACCGGATCCACAAGGAGACCTTGGATGCCATGGTGTGGAAGTACCTCACGGCGGCTCAGGACAGCCGCATCAAAGAGCGGGAGAAAATTGTGAAACTGCAAAAAATGTGGGCGTTAAGGAAACCGGTCCTCGACGCCCACATTTCTATATTGAAGAAAAAAGTTGCAGATCTAGAATATGAGCTGGATTCATTCGTTATAGAGCAAAATTTGTTCAGGGCGGCAGCTGAGGAAATCCGGCCACCGCCTTTTCAACAACATAACGCCAGTGGGGGCGGATGTCAAGGGCGGCGGAGCCGGTATCTTGTCCTTGGTATCCGGCCCTGGCGGTGTTACTCGGGCATACGCTCGGCAAAGTAGATGGCCACCTGAGCGTGGATTAGGCTCCAGTCCTGCCGGCGTCCAGTCCACTTTTTCGTAATATCCATCATGGCCAGATACAGCATCTTCAGCAGGCTGTCATCGGTGGGAAAGACGGACTTGGTGCGCAGCTGGCGGCTGAAACCCTCAATGGCATTATGCCCATTTAGCTCTATCTCATTCAGGTGCAAACATAGAGAGTCACAGTTTGAAAATACGCTTGGCGTTCCCGCCCATAAAGGCATCCCGCTCGGCGTCGCTGAAATCTCTACTGGCATCCAGGGCCATCTGCACGTGCTCGCTGAGCGCACCCTCGGAGGAGGGGAAGTTGGAACCCCACAACAGCCGCTCCGCACCGAAGCCCTCTCGCAGGGCCTTCATGAAATCCTGAGGAGTGGAATTCCCCTTCGCCGCCTTCCGAAAGTTGACGGTGGTGACCTTCAACACTAAGCCGGGATAGTCGGACAGAGCCATCAGTGGTTTAAGCTCCTCGTAGGGATAACCGTCCTCCAGTGTGGGAGACGAGGCATGGTCCAGCAACAGGTTCAGGCCGGGGAATTTATCCATCAGCTCCCGCAGCATCCCCAGGCTGGGGCCGCGCAGTTGCATGATAATGGGGGTCTTGGTCTCCTGCGCCCACTCCCACGCTGGGAAGGTCTTGGGGTCAATGATCCAGGAGGCCTGGGCACTGGAGGTACCGCCGCCGGAGAACAGGCGAATGCCAATCAAGCCCCGCTTTTTAGTCCAGTAGTTGAGTCTCTCAACTGCGTCCTCGGCCAGGAAGTCCACGCAGCCCACGCCCCGGAGGAACTCGGGGTACTTGGCGGCTGAATCAGCTACATAATCGCAGTTATAGCCATAGGTGGTGGTGGAGTGGACCACCACCGCCTTGTCCACACCCGCGCTCTTCATGGCGTCAATCAGCTTTTCAGCCGTGAGGGAGCCCCGCTCCTCGGACCACTTGGAACGCTTGTTGCCCAGGGGGGTGATGGGATATTTTACCGTATCATCGGAAATAATATGGGGGTGAATATCAATGATCATGTCAGGATCTCATCCTTTCTTTTCAAAATATAGGGTGTCTCTTCCGGTCCCAATCGGTCAGACAGAGTAGCAGTTGTCAATGATCTCGTACTGCATGCGGGCCAGCTCACCGGCCCACTTTCCCTTGCCATAGTTGCTCCCCGCCTTGGCACGGGCGAGTCCCGCCTGGTCAAGTTCAAACTTCTTTTTGGCCAATTCCAAAATTTCAGCGGCGTCCTGGTGGGGGACCACACAGATGCCGTCCGGGTCGCCGATGATGATATCACCGGGGTTGACGGTGATGTTACCGCAGGCCACAGGGACATTAACCTCACCAGGGCCATCCTTAAAGGGGCCGCCGGGACACACGCCAGTGGCGTAGACGGGGAACCCCATCTCCTGAATGGCATCGATATCCCGGATGGGGCCATCAATGACAATGCCGGAGAGTTTCAGGGACTCCATGGAACAGGCCATATTCTGGCCGATGACCGAGCGGGTGGGACACCCCTCATTGGAGACAATCAGGAAGTCCCCCTCCTTGGCCAGATTTTCCAGCACGTAGTGGATGAGCAGATTGTCCCCGCCTCGGGTCTTGATCGTCAAAGCGTTTCCCACCCAAGATACACCTTTGGGACGGGACATCAGCTTGATACGGGGATCCATACAGCCAATTCTTTCAAATGTGTCACCCACATTGGAGGTGGGCAGGCCAATAAAGCCCTTCACCAATTCAGGGTCAGCCAGCTTACGCTGGGTAAACACTCTTTTTCCAACAGCCATAATCGTTTGTACCTCCTAGCATGTCCCGGCACTGGCAGCGCGCCGGGGCAAATTCAAGCAGGACAGGCGGCACAGCACTCTGACCGCCCGTCCCACGGTCCAGTATGACACAGATTTACACAGGGAAGCGGTCAGAGACCATCGGCCAATAGGCGCTGAACGACTCACAGTACTTGATGTTCTTACGCAGACCATTGTTCTTGCCCTGCCAGCCGCGGTGGGTGTTGACGCGGATATGGGTATCTGGAGTTCCCTTCATCGTGATGACACACTTCATGGCGGCGGTCTTCTCTTCCCACACGTCGGTGATGTCGATGTAAATATTGGGCTTATAGTCGCTGGACTCCGTCTGGCCCGGCTCAAAGCCGAAGATCAGCATGCGGCCGGCACAGGGCTTGAGCCCGTTCAAATCAATGCCCCGCTGGGTGGCAATGAGGGAGGCGCGCCACACGATCTCCGCGGCAGTCTCGTGGTCACAGTTGCGGCTGTCCAGCCGGTCGTGGGTGATAACGATCTCCGGGCGGACTTCCCGCATCCGGGCGGCCAGCTGGTTGACAATCTCCTTGGAGCACTCCAGCATGCAGTCATCATAGTCCCACACCTGGACGCTGTCGCAGCCCAAGGCGGCTCCAGCGTCAACGGCCTCCTTTACCCGCAATGCTTTGATGGCTTTGGGAGTGAGGGTGGGATCCTCTTTCAGCAGCTTGTTGCTCTCACCGCGGACCCCAGCGGACAGGCAGACTACATGGACAGCCGCCCCCAGCTTCTTATAGCGGGCCACAGTCCCGCTACAGCGCCAAATCCAATCGGTGTTGTGAGCAGAAACCACTAGAATACTCTTTACCTCTGGAGCTGTAGAGTTCATTTTTACTTCTTCAGACATAGCAGCATTTCCTTTCTGATGGGAGAGACCATCCATATTCGCTTTGGACAGCTTCTCCGAATGTCAAAATTTGTTCTCAGTACAGAAAACCAAACTTATTTCTGGTCTTCCTCCATAGTCGAAGTATGAGCTACATCTACCTCTGCCCGGTTTTTCCGGAGTATGAAGTTTGCGCCGATGACCACAATTGCACCTACAAGTCCGATGGTATTGGGAAGTAGAGAGGCAGGGCCGCTGACCAACATAGCAATGGAGCAGGGAACTAGGAGCAGTCGGGTAATCATATGCAAATCGCGGATAAACCATCCGGAAATGGCCATTCCCATAATCACAACACCAATCAGGGCGGTAATGGCTCCCATAGCAATATCAAAGGTGGAACCCATCAGCAGCAGGGACTGGTCAAAGCAGAAGATGAAGGGGACCAAGAATCCAGCTGCGGCGAAGGTGACGGCCCGGCCGCCGCACTCCCACATACCGCATTTTGCAATTCCACAGGCGGTATAGACCGACATAGCCACCGGAGGAGTGATGGAGGACATGACGCCAAACATCAGCACGAACAGGTGCGCCGCAATGGGGGGCACGCCCATATCGGTGATAGCGGGGCACAGCAGAACGGCCAGCACCACATAGGCGGCGGAGGCAGGCATACCCATACCCAACAGCAGGGAGATGGCCGCAGTCAGGATCAGGATGATTAACAGATTGCCGCCGGAGATATTGCTAATGATGGTGCTAATTTTCAGGCCCAGTCCGGTCAGGTTAATCATGGACATGATAACGCCGGACATCATGCAGCAGGCGGCCATGGGACCGCAGGAGATGGCGGCTTTGCGGACAGCGCCGTAGAAGATGCTCCAGCTCAGTCTGTGCCGCTCAAACAGCAGACATACCAGCAAAGCGGCAATGATGGCATAGAACACGGCGCGCTGGGGACTGTAGTTGTTGAAAATGAAGAAAACAATGGTGGCCAGGGGAGCACAGTAGTACCAGCGCTCCTTCAGCGTCTTTCCCAGTTTAGGCAGCTTAGTCTTATCAGGTTTGGGGAAACGCTGCCGCCGTGCAATAAAGTACAGCACCGCAGATAGGCAGAGATAGTACAAACTGGCGGGAAGTGCAGCGGAAGCGGCAATGATACCGTACTCGATACCAGTCATCTGAGACATCAGGAAGGCCGCCTGTCCCATGACAGGGGGCATAAACATGCCACCCGCAGAGGCTACGGCCTCCACCGCGCCGGCGTCGGCTGCCTTATATCCGGTTTTTTTCATCAGGGGAATGGTGAAGGTGCCGGTCGTAGCCACATTGGCCGGGCCGGAGCCGCTGACCATACCCATCAGCATGCTGGAGTAAACAGCCGCCTGAGCGGGGCCGCCGCGGACGCGGCCCACGATAGAGTTAGCTACATCTACGAAGAACTGACCGGCGCCTGTGATATTCATAATTGCGCCGAACAGCAGGAACAGAAACAGAAAACGGGCGGGAATCATCAGGTTGCTGCCGAACATACCGTCGCCGCCAGCAAACAGGGTGGTGAGAATGCGGGTGGCAGAGAAACTGGTGGTAGCAAAATATCCGCTGAAGTGATTTCCAAATACTGCGTATAGGATAAATACAATGCAGATGATGGGGAGCACCTTTCCGGTGGCCTTATATGTGATCAAAAACTCCACCGGAACCATGATGACGGCCACCAGGATATCCAGATTGATGTACACGCCGGGCATGTCCACCAGACGGTCGCTCATCCACATCATATAGACGCAGATAAATGCATTTAGAACAATCAATATCCAGTCCAGGATTCTCCCCGCGGGGATCTTGCCAAACTTAAACTTATAGGGGCGGGTCAGAACCAGAATAGTGCCGATTCCAAGCCAGTGAATACCAACCTGAAAGTGCCGGTCCAGAACTCCGAAGTAAGCGGTGTACAAGTGAAAGATAGCCAGCGGAACGACAATGCAGAACACCAAGATGTTAATAAAGCTGAATTTCTTTTTGGATTCCAGAACCGCTTCGGCCGCATCGTCCTCATCCGGGGCAACTTCAATGACCTCTTCCTCCTCCGGCTGTTCCGAAGGAGGACTGGGGTTGGTTTTATTCATCTCTTCTTCCTTTTCCATATTTTCGTTGCTGCTCATTTCTATCCCACCTTTTAAGAAATTAGACGTGAGTGGATAGGCACTGATCTCGGAAGCCAGCAGGACACCATTACTCGATTACCCCCGCCTCACGGAAGAAGGCGGCGGCGCCGGGGTGGAGAGGAATGGGCGATTCGGACAAATCAGCGGGCTCAGTTTCCAGGAGCGCGGCGTGGGTATCCTGAATTTCAGCCCAATTCTCATAAGTGTACTTGGCAAGTTCGTAAGTGACGGCGGCAGGAGTATCCGCTGGCGTAACCACAGAAATCGCGGTGCGCAGGGCAAGGACGTCAAAGTCGATACCAGAGTAGGTTCCGGCAGGGATGGTGGTAATAGTCAGGGAGGGGAAGTCCTCCACCACAGTCTCCAAATGCTCCTGATTGGGGGTAACAATGGTATATCCGCCGGGATCGGCCACAATGACGTTGGTGAATGCGGCAATGGGGGCACCGGCGGTGAGATAGACGGCATCCAGATCGCCGTCCTGCAGGCGGGCCATAGCCTCGTCCTGCGTCATCCAATAGGTCTTCAAATCGTTTTCTATGTCGTATCCATAGCTGGCAATCAAAGCCTCACACACGGTGTGGCCCTCAGCGGAGGTGGTGCCGGTGCAGACCCGTTTGCCCGCCAGATCCTCGTAAGTCTTGATGCCGCTGTCCGCACGGGCAATCATATGTCCCACAGAGCCGTGAGTAGTCAGAACTACATTGTACAAGTAGGGAGCGGGAACACGGTCAGCCATATAGTCGATCTTATGGTAACCATTGTAGATACTGGTGGCACTCATATAACCAAAATCCATCTCACCACTAAGCATCAGGGACAGATTCTCGGTAGCACCTGCAGTGGACTGCACCACAAAATTAGCGCTCTCTGCATAGTCGTTGACAACATCTGCGATGCCAGCGGCCACAATGTAGTTAGTACCAGAGGTACCAGAGGTTCCCCATGTATAGTTTTCCTTCGCAATAGGCTCATAGATGTAGTTCTCCTGGACTGGGGGCTCTGCAACAGAGGTGGAACCGCTTGCGGGCGGAGTGGTGGTTCCAACAGTCTGGGTGAGGCTGCCACAACCAGACAGTAGAGATAGGCCCATAGCAAGAACTGTCAATGTACCGATCATTTTGTGCTTCATGTCTTATTCTCCCTTTCTATGTTTGATCAAATTGGTACAACGCCGTACAGCATGAGGATCCCGGAAGTCCGGGTTGGGAGAGGCCTTGGTGTCTTTTAGTGAGGCTAACCTCCATTTCCTGGCTTATCGGCCAACTTGACCTTCCAATATGGAAGCAGTCCCCCTGCGCCTACTAACTTCAAGGCCAACTCACTAAGGGGCTGCCCCTGCAAAACGGCTCCGGTGGTCTTGTTTGTGACCACACCTGTGGCGATGTCCCCCTCCAGAATGTCACCCTCGTGGGCCATTTCCAGAATACCGGGACAGGTGATAACGGGCATGCCCAAATTGATTGCATTGCGGAAGAAAATCCGGTTGAATTTCTCCGCAATCAGCAGCTTGATGCCGGCGCCCTTCAGGGTCAGCACCGGGTGGTCGTTGCTCTTAAAGCCTCCGCCGAAGTCCACACCGGAAACAACTACCTCATAGCCCATGGACTTGAAGCCATTAGGGACACCCTCTACTGTGGAAATGATAGGCTCAAACAGCCACTGGCCCAGGGCCTCTGCGTTCGTACCGCACTCCTTCCAGCGGGTGTTGTAGGAGATCTTATAGGCGGTGGTGTTGTCACCGGTTACATAGGTTTTGCCTGAAAATACAGTATTCATGCTCTTGCTCCCCCTCTCTCACAGATACCGCAGAGGCGAGACAATCTCGCCCGCCACAGCGGCGGCGGCCACAGAGTAAGCAGAGCCCAAGTATACAGACGAGGACTTCGGGCCCATGCGCCCCTGCCAGTTACGGTTGGTGGTGGAGATGCACACCTCATCGTTGCCGATGGTACCCGGGCCAAAGCCTCCGCAGGAGGCACAGCCGGGACTCAGTACCGCGGCTCCGCATTCCGTAAACATTTCCAACAGACCCATGCGGGCCATCTCCAGGTAGATGGTCTGGCTGCCGGGAACTACGATCATCCGCACATTAGGGTGGATTTTCTGTCCCCGGAGAATCTCAGCGGCCTGCAGGAAGTCCTCAATTCGTCCATTCGTGCAGGAACCCAAAAAGGCCTGCTGAATTTTGACACCCTCCACCTCGGTGACGTTTTTCACATTCTGAACCGCGTGGGGACAGGCCAGCACCGGCTCCAGGGCATCCAAATCCACTTCATACCGGTCTGCGTAACCCGCGTCCGGGTCGGAAGCCAGACTGCAGAGTTTCTCCTCCAGGTAGTCCGCAACCACCTGATCCGGAGGCAGGATGCCGCACTTGGCGCCCGTCTCGCACATCATGTTGGCAATGACCAGACGGCTGGCCACGCTCATCTCGTGGGCATAGTCGCCTCCAATTTCGATTGCTTTATAAATCAGGTGGTCTGGGGGGGCAATGGTTTGGATCTTCAGAGCGATGTCCTTTGCGGTGACACCCTTCTTCGGCCGGCCCTTCAAGGTCACGAGACAGCTCTCCGGGACCATCATCCACATGGTACCAGTAGCCATGATGACCGCGGCATCAGCTGAGTTGATGCCGCAACCCAGAGCCCCCATTCCACCATACATGGTAGAGTGGGAATCCGTCCCCACGGCAATCTCTCCTGGGCGGACAAACTGCTCGCACATCATCTGGTGTCCAATCCCGTGGCGGCCAATCTCCCGGAAGCCGTCCATCTGGTGCTCCCGGCAGAACTTACGGCAGAAATCAATGTTGTTGGCCTGCAGCGCCTCCCATGGGGGAACACGGTGGTCCACGGCAACAAGGATTCCTTCCTTATTTTGCACTTCCTTTACCCCAAGCTTCTGAAAGTTCTTAAATACCGTTGGGCCATTAGAGTCGTTGATCATCAGCCGATCCACTTTGACATCTACAATATCACCGGGATTCACGTCATCTAAGCCGGCGTGCTTCGCGATGATTTTTTCCACAATAGTCTTTTTCACGTTTACCCTCCTCAATTTGAAATTTTAACTTGGAGAAT
>OLRN01001907.1_pt1 | contig 10170 bp, 9 predicted proteins | sample 1673001 | NCBI WGS metagenome assembly OLRN01 (sample SAMEA3136745, study PRJEB25190) | human gut metagenome | biome: human gut; feature: human-associated habitat; material: faeces | place: Austria | collected 2013 | reverse complement strand
CAGAATATGCACCATATGCAGTTCCATTGTAGACAAATATAACTAAGTGATTTACAATAGGATTGTTAGATTTTTTATCTGTAATTTTAACTTTGTAGTAATCTCCTTTTTTAACTGTAGGAGTTAAAATAGATATTGAAGCTGTTAATTTATTTACAACAATTTTAGTTGAAACAAATGAATCATTCCAGTAAGAAGTACATACATAATTACCTGGGTTTAATCTAATACCTAAATAAGCAATACCATTTGCATCAGTGGTTTTAGTATATATTACACCATTAATATTTATTTTAACAGTTTGGTTAGCTAAAGCTTTTCCTTGTCCATCTACTACTTTAACTGTGTAATTTTTACCAGCCTGATAATCCATAGTCATGTCTTTTGCAATAAGTTTAGGTAAAACAATTACTTTGTTTGAGTTTTCTTCCCCATTACTTGGATTGTAAACAGTTATAGTATAATTACCTGGAAGTAACCAAATATTTAGTCTAACAGTACCGTTTTCATCAGTGGTTTTGTTATAGAAAACACCATTAATGTTTAATCTAACAGTTTTATTAGCTACAGGAGTACCGTTACTATCTACAATAACTGCAGAATAATGAGTATCATTTCTGTAGTATTTTGTAACGTCAGTTCCATTAATAGTAGATAAAACAGTAACATTACATGCTTTTGCTTCATTATTAATTGGATTATAAGCAGTTAATATGTATTTACCAGGATATAACCAAATGTTTAATCTAGCAGTACCATTTGCATCAGTAGGTTTAGTATAGAAAACACCATTAATATTAAATTTAACAGTTTTATTAGCTAAAACATTGCCTTGACCATCTACAAAAGTAGCATAATAATGAGTGCCATTTCTATATAATTTAACAACATTAGCTGTATTAATTGTTGAAATAACAGTTACATTATTTTTAACTGATTCATTAGTAGCTAAATTTTTAGATTCTATAACATAGCTACCTGGTGCAAGATTAATACCAATATCAGCAGCACCGTTTTTATCAGTGGTTTTATTATAAGCTACACCATTAATAACAAAGGTAATGTTTTGATTAGCTAATGCTTTTCCGTTTTCATCTAAGAAAATAGCAGAAAATTTAGTACCATTTTTATAGAATAATGAAATATCCTCAGAAATTATAGTACTATTTTTTTCAGGAGTTGAGGAATTAGTTCCATTGCCACCAGCAGTTCCATTATCGCCAGTGGAAGTATTAGTAGAAGGAGCAGGTACATCCCCACCAGTACTTGAATTTTGATTAACATCATCTGAAACAGTAGGTTCAGATGCGCTAATTACATCTGTAAAACTTTGTTCTGATACAATAACATTATTAGCATCATTTATAGCAACAGTATCATCACCATCAACAGATTCAGCACTTACAGCTGAAAAAGATAAAGCTGCTAATAATATTAAAGTAAATAAAAATATTTTATTAAACTTCATAATATCACAAAAAATATCATTATTTTTTCAATAATGTAATATAAATTATACATTTTATAATATATAAATGTTTAATATGAAAAGTAGTTCACCACCACCAAAGTGGTGATGATTAAGGAATTATAAATTTTGAGATACTCTGTCTTTTATAATTTCATATAATCGAGTATCAATACCTAAAGGGTCAGCTAAAACGATTTCACCATCAAAATCAAATGCTTCTTCGTGATCGTGATCATGGTCATGGTCATGATGGTGGTGGTGATGATGATGTCCATGATCATGGTCATGATGTTCCCCGGATATTTCAGATTCATCAAAATCATTTTCAATTCCTAATAATTTTGGAATATCTCTTCTTGTATGAAGTCCATGAGCTACAAATACAGGGACAACAATGATTTTTTCCAAATCGTTTCCATTAGTTAATTTATTAATACTTTGAGGAATATTAGGTTCCCTCATTTCCATAAATCCATATTCAACAATAGCTTCAGGGAATTCTTCTTTATACATTTGTGTATATGCTTCAATTACTTTTTCACCTTGGTCTAACCTACTACCATGACTTAAAAGTAAAATTCCAGTTTTAGATAAATCACTAGTCATTATAATCACATAAAAAATTAAATTAAAAAATATGAAAAATCTATAAAGCTTTTTCCATATTTTTTACTAAGATATCAATTAAAATATTATCTGAACCAATAGGTTCCGGATATAAAATTTCCCCTTCAAAATCAATTGCTTCCAAATCATGATGATGGTGATGATGATGCTCATGACCATGTTCATGACTATGTGAATGTGAATGGGAATCAGCCTCTTTTAAACCCAAAATAGTTGGAATATCAGAAGTTGTATGAACTCCAGGAGCTATAAACACCGGTACAACAACTAATCTGTCAATTTCATTCTCATTAATAAGCTTGTTAATAGAAGTCGGAATGTTAGGTTCTACAAGTTCCATAAATCCAAAATTAGATGGATATTCAGTAGTTTCGCTAAATTTCCTATAGACTTCACTTATAAACTCTTTATTATATTTTAATCTGCTTCCATGAGAAACTAATAAAATTCCTGTTTTAGCATCACCATTTAACTCAGAGTCAGCTAATGCTTCATTAATTCTTTTATTGATAACTTCTAAAAGATCATCATCTGGGCCAATAGCTGGTAATAACTCAATATCTCCATTAAAATCAACATCGTCAGCAATAGATAAATAATGGTCATCAGGATAATTACCATCAGGGCATCTAGGATCAGTTTCCAGTGGACTTAATCCTAAAAGAGTTGGAATATCAATATTGGTATGAATTCCAGGAGCTAAAAATACAGGAATAGCTATTATTTTTTCAAGTTCTGGAACTTCTTTTTTTAAATTTTCAACAGCTCCAGAAATGGAAGGTTGGGCTACTTTCATATAACCTACTTCCGTAGCAAATCCAGTAGCCTTGTTAAATTTATCTTTAATCTCATTAAATGTAGTTTCTGCAAAAGGGAGACTACTTCCATGGCTTACTAATAGAATTGCAATTTTATTTTGTAACTCTAAATTTGAAACCATAGGAGATTACTCCGTCCTCACCATCTTCTCTAATTTTTCTGAAGACCATTTCAACAGGGTCTCCAATTTCAAGATTGTCAACATCACAGTCAACAAGTTGTGCAGTTAATTTAGCTCCTTCTTCTAACTCAATTACAGCAACAGCATAAGGTGCTACTTTTTTAAAGTCGTCTGGAGCTGACCTAATTACAGAGTAAGTAAATATTTTTCCTTTACCACTGAATTGGAAAGGTTCAAGATCTCCTTTCCTCCTACAATTAGGACAAACTACACGAGATGGGAAGAATAATTCTCCACAAGTGTTACATTTGGAACCTATAAGATTATATCTTTGTTGTATATGACGCCATGTTCTAACAGTATCTGACATACAAATCCTCCATTAATTTAAAAAATTTTTTTATTACAGTATAGTATCTACACAATAATATAAAAAAGTATTTTTTTTAATACTTAAAACTGAAAATTTAGAGATAATGTAATACTAATTAAAAATTTTCTGATTTTAAAAAATCAATTATATTAAGATGAATTATCCCATTAGCTGAAAAGTCAAATGAATCCATTGATATAACATACTTCGGATAGCTGTCAGATATTTTCTCTAATGGTTTAAACTCTCTTTTTCTAGTATTTTCATCTAAAATAGATTGAGATACCTGAATGTATTTTATCTGATTAGCCCTCCTGCAAACAAAATCTACTTCCAAATCTTGGATTTTTCCTATTGTTATTGAATATCCTTGTCTTATTAATTCTAAAAACACGATATTTTCTAATAACTGACCCCAATTCCTTTGAGTGGGCCCATTAAAAATAAAATAAAATCCAGGATCAACAAGATAATATTTATCAGATATTAATAGCTTCTTTTTTTGTTTAATATTTTCACGTTTAATTTGATACAAAATAAAAGCATTTCTTGCATAATCCATATAATTAATTATTGTATGAGGAGTTGTTTTACGATTTTCATTTTTAATATATTTAGAAATAGAATTAGCTGAAAATAATTGACCAATATTAGAAATCATGAATTCCATTAATATTTCAAGCAAATCTAAATCTTTTACTTTATTTTTATATAAAATATCATTTAAACAATAGTAGAATATAAATCATGTAAATATTTCTCTTTTTCTTCATTTTCATAATTTAATAACCTGGAAATCCACCATAACTTAAATATTGTTCAAATAATTGAATTTCATCAATGTTTTCATGCATTTCATCATAATATTGAATTAACTCTTTAAATGAAAATGGAAGCATATTTATTGAAATATATCTTCCAGAAATTAAAGTAGCTAGTTCTCCGGATAATAATTGTAAATTAGATCCAGTAATATAAATATCACATTCCAAATCAACTCTATAAGAATTTAGAGAAACTTCCCAGTTTTTTACTTTCTGAATTTCATCAAATAATAAATAAATTTTCCCATTTAAATTATTTGTCTTTGAAAAAATAAATTCATCTAAATCATCATCATTTCTAATATTTTTATATTTTGAAGATTCAAATGACATATAAATAATATTTTCACTAGATATTCCTCTGTTTTCTAATTCATCGATAATTTGTTTTAATAAAACGGTTTTACCACAACGACGAACTCCAGTTATAACTTTAATATCTTCTGTGTCTATTAATTTAACAATCTTTTCTAAATAAAATTTACGTTTAATCAATTAGACCACCTTCAGTTATTTAATATTTAAATTTATGTTTTGTAAAACAAGAAAAATTATTATATCTAATTGTTTGTGGAATTAAGTTATTTTTCAAAATAAAATCTGTTAGATATGTTTTATAATTCCCATTAAAAAACACATTTTCACTTTTTCACATTGGTGCACTTGAAAAAGTAATTTATAAATTGGAAGTTAAATTTCAAGTGATGAAATATTTAAAAATAGACTCTAAAGGAAATATAATAACTGGAACAACTGTGATTTTAATTGCTTCTCTAATATTAATTTTAATTTTTGTTTTAACAAGTATATATACTTTAGAAAATGAAAATACTGATTCAATAGCTAATGATAATCTCAAATATATTGTTAATGATTATAATAGAAATTTAGAGGTTTTATCTCGTGATTCAATAGCTGAAGTTACAGAAGAAGTTTATCACGGAAAACATATTTTCAATTCTGAAAGAGAAATTAAAAAAGTTTTAAATAAAAAATTAGATGATAAAAACAAGGAATATGAAAAAAAATATGGTGTTTCAATATCTTCTGATGTCATATCTATCAAAAACACAGATGATCCTATTAATTTAGAAGTTACAACACATTTAACGCTTTCAAAAAATAAAGACAAATTTTCAGGTAATTTAAAAAGTATAACATCTGTTGAAGGCTTAAAAGACCCCCTGCCCTATGCTATTTTAACTCCCTATAGTGGAATTTGGCATGACGATGAAAAAATTCATTATGGAGCTACTTTAACAGCCTATCTAACTGCACATGGCATTGACAAACCTGAAGGCTATTTAGGTGCAACCAGTCCCTTAACAATAAAGAAATGCCCATATGATCCATATATTCATCACGGTGACGGAAATACTCTGCAAAACTGCTTAAAAATGGTTATTTCCACGAAAGTGCTGACGGCAGCTGTTATTTATGTAGACTTGAAGGAAAAGGAATCTGCCCGCACTACGGATTTGAAGTTTTTATTGTTCCACACTGTGTAGGTGTTGAATATTCTGTTTCAGGTTCAGATCATGTTGTATTTCATGACAGATATCCGGGACATAAAATAAATCCTGAAAATCCAACTGAGCTATTTTTAGATGTTGCTCATAGAACCAAGTATGGAGTATTGGTATAATGAATGAAAAGGGAAGTATTTCAACTGAAATATTAGTTGTGTTAGTTGTTATTTTATTAATAATTGGTATAACAGCTAAATTCAGTGAAATTACATTAGATAAACTAGCTACATCAGCAGAAAATGAAAATATTGAATTACTGCTTTCTCAAAGTGCTGATAATTTAATTAATAATCTTGGAACTCCAAACTGGGAAAAATATTTACTAGGTACGCCAGGATTAGCTATTTCAAATGAAAATGAAGCTATTATTCCAAACAGTATTTCTTATGATAAATTTTTAATTTTAGGTAAAAATTATAAGAAATTGGTTGATAAGAATATTTTTGATTCAAAAATTAAAACTTCAATGGAAATCATACCTAAAGAGAGCAGCATTTCAAGTGTAAAAATTGGTTCGCAGGATGATGGGAAAAATGTTTACAGTGTAAATAGAATGATTAAATGTGATTTTTATAAAAAATATGTTGTAAAAGACTTTCAAACAAAAGGAAAATGTAATCATAATCACAAAGATGACTATAGCTGCAATTATTTCAAGATATATAGAAGTTACTTAAGAAGCAATGATTATTATCTGTTAATTGACAAAGATTCAACAGATAACTTAAGATGGAGTATAGACAATACAAAAATAAAATTACCTGCTTTAGAAAGTGTTACAAGTAATAAAATATATTTAAACAATAGAATAAACATAGAATTTCCAATAACAGATTTTAGTTCAATAATGTTTATCCATTTTAATAAAAAAGATGTTAAAGCTCTTTTAGTTTGTGTTCCAAAAGATTTTGATAAATCAAAACTGAATTATGATTATTTTAGAACAAATAATTGTGAATTTATCTTAAAGGGATGGTATTAGATAAAAATGGCCCCAGTAATAACTAATGACACTGAAATAAGTATTAAGCTAGATATTGAATCTGTAACACTTGTTGAAATTGGAATTAATATATTATCTGGGTCATATCCTCTATTATATGAAAGAATAGAAATATAATAAACTAAAATTAACATGATTGGAATTAAAATAAAACCTGCAATTGAACTGATTAATATTATTTTATCAAAGCCTATACCAACTACTTTTAATAAAACTGATGAAGATTCTGCAAGAATTCCTATAAATGGATACATTACAAGCATCAATAATATTATAATTGCAAAATTATGTATGGATTCACCTTCAGGTCTTTTAAGAGGTTCTATAAGACCAGAATGTATACCGGAAGATAGTCTTGCTGATAAAATACTTACTAAACCACCACTTTCTCCTGAAAATAAAGGCACTAATGTAAGTAAGCTTGGATTTGTAAGTAAAGTTTCAAGTGAACTGTTAAGAATTCCTCCTGCAGATACTCCTAAAACAGAACAGATTAGTAAAACTGGTGTAGATTGCCTTATAATTATTCTATTTTCCTCTGAATAATTATAACAGTACACAAAACTAAATAATACAAGTGGAATTATTATCATGAAGACTATTAACTCTAAATATACAACTGATTTTAGAGCAGAAATTATAAAAATAGCTACTACAATAGCAGGTAATGTAAATAAATCACCAACAGCAGCAACTAATGGAGTTGTAACATTATCTGGATCCCAGCCACGTTCAAAACTTCTAAATGAAATGAACATAGTAACTGGAAGCATTATAGCTATGGAAATTATTCCAGCTATTAGACTAATTAGAATAAAATCTACAATATCCATTGATGGAAATCCAAATATTACACAGATAACTTTAGCAATAATAGCTAAAAATAAAGATAAAAATAAAGTTAACACAAATGAAGAGAAAATATTATTAATTAACTCTTCAGAATGGTTAAATTTAGGATCTATTATACCAATATGTAATGCAGTAGATAATCTAGAGGCAAAAGAACCAAAAATATTTCCTCTCATTCCTATAGCTCCAGGAATAAGAACTAATAATCCCGGAAAAGTTTCAAGAAAAATATTCATTTTTCCAAGAATTACACCTGCAATTAAATCACCACAGGCACAAATTAATAAAGCTATAAGACTTTCTTTTAAAATATTATCATGTTCTTTTAAAAATGATGAAAAGGTAGAATAAGGATGTCGAATCATCTTCTGTTTCATAAATATCACTACCCCTCCTCATTTTTAACCACTTGTTTATTCAAATAAAAATAATTAATCTTCGTCTTCTTCTAATTCATCAGAAATATCTTCTAGAGAACATGCCCCAGATGCAAGTTTTTCTAAAAGATCTGCACCGGCTTCAGTACCTTTTAAAAGTAAAGTATCATCTGGAAGTATCAATGTATTTTTATCCGGACCATATATCCAGGAATCTCCACGTCTAATAGCTATAACTCTCATTCCGGTACGATTTACTAAAAGCAATTCACCTAAAGTTTTATTAGCTAAATCTGAATCCAATTCTACAGAAACTCTAACAATCATCTTATCAGATTCAGACATAACCATTTTAAATACAGGATGTGGTTTGAATCCTGTAATTACCAAATCAGCTAAATCTTTAGCAGCATTAGCTATACTTTCAGCAGCCTCAGCCACTTCAAGTAATGCAGTTAATTTCTCAGCATCCTCATAAGAACGCGCTGCAACTAGCGATTCTTTCTTAATTTCATAATTCATTGAATTTACTTTATTTTCAAGTTTCAAAACTTCTTCAGCTGCATCTTTACTATTAAATAAAACAGCAGAATAAGCTAAATCAACCATCAATTCCGACATATTTTTCATTTCAATTAAAATATTTTTAATTGACATTCTTATTACCTCTAAAGATCATATGGATTATTTTTTAATAAACAAGCTCTTCTAAGTTTTAATAACATTTTTTTCTTAGTTTTTAAATCATCTGTTTCCTCTAAAAGTTCTTCTAAAGGTTTTCTTAAGCAATCTACAGCTTCCTTTTCATGAACCCACATGCATTCTTTACAATTCCAAACATTTTTGCCTTTTATCCATTGCCCACCAGTTGAACTGTCTCCACATGGGTAAAACGGACAGTAACAAAAATCACAGTACTGGCCGTCATAATGACACGGATAAAACTCACATTCCCTATTTGGTCCGTGAGAAATTTCTCCATTTAAAAACTTCTCATAATGATCATGAGAAAGAGGATGTATTTTAGACTTAATCACATATCCTCTTGGAGTAATTAACTTATCTTCTTGTATGTAAGTTAAATCATTTCCAACAATTAAAGTACAAGACATGTTGACCATATCTTCAGTCAAATCCTTAATTTTGACAATAGTCTCTTTTGCAGGTTCATAAGTACTATCTACAATTCCGATTAATGCATTTTCACCCTTAATTTTTAAAACCGTTTTTACAAACCTTCTAAAAGGTTCTTTACGTGTTTTACTAATAGGATTGTAAATTGCTATAACTAAATTAGCTTTTAGGGCAAATTCTAATTTTTTTTCTATTTCAGATAAAGGAGTTAAAATATTACTTAAACTAATATTTGCATAATCATTTAAAGGAGCTCCAAGTTTATCTGCTGCATAATTAGCTGCAGATACACCAGGATAAATTTTAACTTCAATATCCTCATCATACTTGCTAATTATTTGGTACAAAACATTTGCCATTCCAAAGACACCAGGATCTCCGGAACTTATTAATGAAACTGTTTGACCAGCTAAACTTTTATCAATAGCTAGTTGAGCCCTATCTATTTCATCACCCATTCCTTTTTTTATAATTTCTTTATCAGAAACCAAATCAGAAATTTGAGCTACATACTTTTTGTATCCCACAATAACATCAGATTCTTCAATAGCTCTAATGGCTCCTAAAGTCATGTTCTCTCTATTTTGGCCAATTCCAATTACATTAATCATATAACCAGCTCAGTATAATTTTAAAATAGACTGTATAGTGATAGAATCAACATCAACAACTAAATTTCCACTCTTAAATGTTGCATTACCCTCAGCTACAATCTTATATGATGGGTCCTGACTAATTACAATTTGTGAAGAATTGGAAGATGGTGATGCATAACCTAAAGCTTCAATAGTTACATTTAACTCTTCATTATCTTTGTCATCATAAGTTGTGACATTCATTGAATCTACATTAACTCCATCTACCTTTGATAAATCCTCCAGTGATTGAGCCACATCCTTTTTATTAGTGATGTTTACAACACTTGGATCTTTAACTAAAACATTATTAACATTCTCAGAATTAAAAATACCTGTGATTTCTGAAATCTGCATATCTATTAATCCTTGAATGTCAGGAGCTTCTGCAGCAACTATAGTATA
>OLRN01001903.1_pt1 | contig 10197 bp, 9 predicted proteins | sample 1673001 | NCBI WGS metagenome assembly OLRN01 (sample SAMEA3136745, study PRJEB25190) | human gut metagenome | biome: human gut; feature: human-associated habitat; material: faeces | place: Austria | collected 2013 | reverse complement strand
AGGATCAAGGTCACCATCCGCATGGCCTACGGCTTCCACCACGTCGACAACCTCATCGCCCTCGTCATGCTCCGCTGCGGCGGACTCGACATACGCCTACCCCAACCAAGAACCTAACCCACGAAAACAGCAGAAGCCTCTAACATATTTGCTTATCCAAGGTATGGAGATTTGTAGTACCTGCGGCTGGAAAAGGATAATGAGGGACTCCGAAAGGATGCTTAATGGTAGGGGAGGAAGAACGGTATATCGATTCAATCGGCTTGTCGTATGTGGACGGATACCGATTATGCGCTTGAGGTTGGTGCGCGTATTGAGTGTGTGGTCGAACCAGCTGAAGATGAGTGGGGTGTCATTGTTGACGTTCAAGAAAGCATGGCAGATACCAGGTAAATGATTTACCTACCTTCATATTTTGCGGTTTGGGCTGACACTAAAAGATGGGGGTGCGACTCACGGTTGCGCCCCCATCTTTTAGTGCGTCGCTGTCAGTGCCTCTTGTTGTATGCGATTTTGTTGGTGTCAATGACGAAGGTTTTGCGGTCATTCTTGGCCATGACATCCAGGATAATGCCGGCGATAATGAGCAGAAGACCAGCGATGACCAGCATCACCGCGCCGATCAGCGTGGGGAAGTGGGTGACCACGCCGGTCTTGGCGAATTCGAAGGTAACGGTGCCGCAGAGCACAATGCCGACGATGCCGATGATTAGGCCCAATCCGCCGAAGAACGGCAGCGGCTTGTATTCGCGGATCATGCGGAAGATGGTGCTCATCACCTTGATGCCGTCACCTACCGTGTCCAGCTTGGATACGGAACCTTCTGGCCTGTCGCGGTACTGGATGGGCATTTCGAACAGACGCAGGTTGTTGTTCAGCGAGTGGATGGTCATCTCGGTCTCGACCTCGAAGCCGCGCGAAAGCACGGGGTAGGTCTTGACGAAGGTGAAGTTGAACGCGCGGTATCCGGTCATGATGTCGGTGACGTGCGCGCCGAACAGCCCGTTGATGGAGCCGCGCACCAAACGGTTGCCGAAATTGTGGAACGGGCGCTTGTTCTCCTGGAAGTATGTGGAGGAGAGGCGGTCGCCGATGACCATATCATAGCCTTCGAGCACTTTGGCGACCATGGCGGGCGCGGCGTCGGCCGGGTAGGTGTCGTCGCCATCTGCCATGACGTATACGTCCGCGTCGATGTCCTCGAACATGGCGCGGATGACGTTGCCCTTGCCCTGGCGCGGCTCCCTGCGGACGATCGCGCCTTCGGCCTCGGCGATCTCGGCGGTGCGGTCCGTGGAGTTGTTGTCGTACACGTAGATGGTCGCATCCGGCAAGGAAGCCTTGAAGTCACGAACAACCTTGCCGATGGTGACCTCCTCGTTGTAACAGGGAAGAAGCACGGCAACGGAAAGATTCTGATTCTCAAACTGGTCAGACATGAGTACAACTCTAGCTTCTGGGCTGGTCTGCAAGATATGCCTATAATCGTGACCAACGGAGATTGAGACTTTCAAGGATGAGGGAAGATTTATGTTAACTAGGGTGTGTTTGCACTAGTTGGGTTTTTGGCTGTGTTTTTTCAGGTAGATGGCGATGAGGATGAGCTGGAGGTTGGCGAGGAAGGTCTCGTCGAGCCTGTCGTGGCGGGTGGCGGCCTTGCGGTAGTGCTTCATGCGGTCGAAGACGCGTTCGGCCATGTTCCGCCCTCCACGGGGCTCCCGTGCGGCACATCCACGGCAGTGCGTTGACGAACGTGTAGTTGTCGACCGCCACGCTGCCGCGCTGGCGCGGCAACAGATGCGCGACCCTCATGAACCGGTCAAGCGTGATGCCATACCCCGGCGTACACATACGACAACTATCACGCAAAACTTAAATAGTATAAACACACCCTAATTCACTGCCTGATAACCTCAGGAATCCGTATGGCGGAAGTGGCGTGAATATATGAGATGGAGATTACTTATTCCATTTCAATGGCCATCTACCGTGATTGCGTCGACCTCTCCCTATGCCGTCCCAATCGTCCCGGTCATTCCGATTGTTTCGAGCGCTCCGGTAGACATACCGTGTAAGGCTTGAAGGACTTTTTGGCCGTGCCGCCCCTCCCTAGTAACATCGTTTCTCGGAAAACGAACATGACTTTTGGAAGGTTGTCCTATGGCCGGTGCGCCGAATAATTCTGAAACCGCCCAGTATCCCGATCTCGTTATCGTTGGCGCGGGCCTGTTTGGCCTGACGGTGGCGCAGCAGGCGGTGGAGCATACGGGTGCCCGTGTGCACATCATCGACATCCGCGATCACATCGGTGGCAACGCCTACTCGTATATGGACGAGGAGACCGGCGCGGAGATCCACAAGTACGGCGCGCACTTGTTCCACACCTCCAACAAGCGCGTCTGGGACTACGTGAACCGTTTCACGAGCTTCACGAACTACGTGCACCGCGTGTACGCCACGCATGACGGCGAGGTCTACCCGCTGCCGATCAACCTCGGCACTATCAACCAGTTCTTCCATGCGCATTACACGCCGGCCGAAGCCAAGGCCCTGATTGAACAGCAGGCGGGCGAGCTGGCCGGCACCGATCCGGCCAACCTGAACGACAAGGGCATTCAGCTCATCGGCCGCCCCCTGTATGAGGCGTTCATCAAGAACTACACCGGCAAGCAGTGGCAGACCGACCCGTCCGAGCTGCCGGCCGCCATCATCAAGCGCCTGCCCGTGCGCTTCAACTACGACAACCGCTACTTCAAGGACACGTGGGAGGGCCTGCCCGCCGACGGCTACACCGCGTGGATGGAGAAGATGATCGACGACCCGCGCATCACTGTGGAGCTTGGAGTCGACTTCTTCGACGAGTCCCAGCCGTACAACAAGAAGGCGCTGCAGGCGGCTGGCGTGCCCGTCGTGTACACGGGCCCGGTGGACCGTTACTTCGACTACGAGCTGGGCGACCTCAAGTGGCGCACGGTCGACTTCAAGGAGGTTCGCTACGATGAGGGCGACCACTTCGGCTGCCCGGTGATGAACTTCTCCGACGCGGACGTACCCTACACCCGCGCCATCGAATTCAAGAACTTCAACCCGGAGCGCCACGATGCCCAGAACCCGAACAAGACCGTGGTGTGGGAGGAATACAGCCGTTTCGCCGAGCGTGGCGACGAGCCGTACTACCCGGTCAACACGGATGCGGACAAGGCACTGTACGCCCAGTACGAGGCCAAGGCCAAGGCCGAGCCGAACACCGTGTTCGGCGGTCGCCTAGGCACGTACAAGTACTACGACATGCACAACGTGATCGACACCGCCCTGACCGCCTACGAGGAGCAGGTCGCGCCGCTGCTGAAGAAGTAGACCGTCGTTTCGCCAGAGGATTAACGATTTAGCCTGAAACCGACTGAATATTGCTGAGGCAATAATGCCGGTTTCAGGCTTCTGTGTTTTTAATGTTGCAAGTGGGGGGGGATGACGCTGCTTGAACATGGCTCGGCTTCCCCAGAATGAAAAACTGGCGGAAAGGCGTATAAAGTGGCGGTAGACTGGCGGAAAGGCGTATAAAGTGGCGAATTCTGACGTTATTGAGTTGATTTCTCTTGCCAGCCTTTCCGAGTCGGATGTGAGGCTACTTCGAGAAGATAATTGTATTGAGGCGAAAAAGGCCAAAGACAAATTACCAGACAGTCTATGGGATACGTATAGTGCATTTGCCAACTCTGATGGCGGTCTTATTCTTCTTGGTGTTTCAGAGAACTCGCGACGAGAATTGAATGTAACAGGGGTAACGGATGCAGAAAAGCTCAAACGGGATTTTTGGAATACTGTCAATGACCGTTCCAAGGTCAACGCCACAGTACTTTCCGACCAAGATGTTGTGATTCGACATGGATCGTCCGGTGATTTCATCGTGATTCATGTCCCTCGTGCAGGGCGGGAGATCATGCCTATATATGTGGGCGCTGATCCTTTTAGCCGGGAACAGCATAGGGGCACCTTCAGAAGGAATAACGAGGGTGACTACCATTGCGACCGGGATGAAGTCAAAGCAATGTTTCGCGATGGCAGTGACACTCCTCAGGATCTTCGTATCGTGGAAGATTTGGGTAGTGCCGCATTGGATTCAGGCACGATTGCCTCGTACCGTTCTTATTTTCAAAGGATTCGCCCGAACCATCCGTGGCGTAACCTCAATGACGAAGATTTTCTCGTGCGTCTGCAGGCGCTCGCTCGTTCTACCAAAGATAATCAGTTGCATCCAACTATTGCTGGATTGCTGATGTTTGGGCGCGAATATGATATCGTGCGGGAATTCGCAAATTATTTCCTTGACTATCGTGAAGAAATTGGACTCGATCGTTGGGATGATCGCATTACCTCTACTGACGGAATTTGGTCCGGCAACTTATACGATTTTTGGCAGTCAGTATATGGTAGGCTGCGGCAGGCGGTGCCGCGCCCATTCCGTTTGGACGGAGAAGCGCGACGTATGGATGAAAATCCCATGGAAATCACTATTCGCGAGGCGTTAACCAACGCTATCGTTCATGCGGACTATATGGGTAGAAGAGGCACTGTGATTATTAGGCGCCAATCAACCATCGAGTTCACCAATCCTGGGCGGCTCCGTGTTACAAAGGCCGAGGCGGAGCAAGGTGGAATATCTGATGCACGCAATCCTATCCTCATGAAAATGTTTTTTCTCATCGGTATCGGTGAAAAAGCAGGAAGTGGCTTTGATGTGATGCGAGCTGGTTGTGATTCTGTTGGCGCGCCGCATCCACTGCTGGAAGTGCTAACTCGTCCTGATCGCGTAAAACTTGTAGTACGGTACACAAACCTTGGCGGATCTGTTATGACGCCAGCAAATAGCGAGTCCATGAAATCCTGGACTTCCGTGGGACACCTCTCCAAATCGGAATCAGAAGCGCTACAGTATCTTGTGAGTCAAGGCAGCATATCAACTTCCGAATTAGCGGAGCATATGGAATTAGGGGTCTCGCGTGCTCGGGCACTGCTGAAAAGTCTCGTTGAAGACGGCTTTGCGCAATCTCGTGGTCGTGGCCGCGCCACGCGCTACGAGCCAGTCGAGGGGCTGCCCGTCTTCTGACGCAAGAATCGCTCCGCAGAGAGTGGTTTGAACAGCTGGTTTGGAGACCGCGCCAAATGCACAAAGTTTGAGCGTGATTGGTGTTCGTGAAGCAATTATTTGACTGAATTGGTAAAGTGCCACGTCGCGTCGATGACGGGGACAAATTTCCTGGGGTACTTAAGGCTCGCCACGAGGAGTACAGTTGTCTGTAACGCACAATGTGGCGCGTAAGACGAGGGGCGCATCTCGCAAGTGGGGTGCGATGCAGTTGAAGGAGTGCATGTCATGACTGATCCGAATGTCAATCCGAACGGCCAGGTGCCGTGGCAGCAAGCTGACGCCAATCCGACTGAGCCGTTAAATGCGATGACGGCGGAAACGGGAACCGCCGCCAACAATGCTCCAACCCAAGCAATCGCAGCGGGCGAACAGTCCACTCAAGCGTTCACTCCTGTTGAGCAGCCTACACAGGCGTTTACACCTGCCGAGCAGCCCACCCAGCCTTTTGCACCGGCCAATCAGCCGGTACCGCCTACGCAGGCTTTGCCACCAGTGACTCCTGCCGCTGCGCCCGCGCCCGCACCGGCAGCGCCCGCGCCCTATCCGGGGGCGGCTCCGGCAGGCGGATCGGTTCCTCCGGTCTACGGCAGCGTCAGTGCTCCGGTATATCCGGGCGGCGGGGCCGTGCCTCCGCAAACGCCCTATAACCCGTATATGCAAGGCGGCCAACCGAACGGCCAGCCGGGATGGTCTGGTTCTTACGGCAGTGTGCCGCCTGAAGCGAACCAGAAGTACAACGGTCTGGCTATTGCCGGTTTTATCTGCTCGTTCCTTGTCTCACTCCTCGGTCTGATCCTGAGCATCGTGGGCCTCAACCAGATTAAGAAACAGGGCGGCAAGGGCAAGGGCTTGGCCATCGCCGGCATCATCATCAGTGCGGCGGGCATGGTGATACAGGTAATACTGGTCATCGCGCTGATCGTCGGCGGTGCCTCGTATGCCAGCAAGGCTATAGATGAGGCGAAAACCGATTCCTTCTATAGTCAGTCCTCTTCGGGCAACGGTGATAGCAGCGATAAGAGCAAAGCTCAAGACAATCTTGACGATGTGCTGGACGACACGTTGGGCGAAACCCATGACGATCTAACCGACGGCGATTATGGGCTGTACGATTCGATTCAGGATTTCGTCGACTCTTTGGAATTCAAGGACTCCATTGAATCCGAAGCGGATACGTTTGCAGACACCGGCATCACCTTCAACTACCGTGTCGACGGTGACACCTTGGTGTACGAGTACGTGCTCGACGACAGCTACGCCTCGCTAGGCGATACCTTCGCTTCCTCACTGGATGCTATGGACAGCACCTATCAATCCACCGCGAATCTGCTGGGCTCGATGTGCAAGACCTCCAGCGGCAAGGCATCATTGCGCGTCATCATGCACACGCAAAGCGGCCAGTCGCTGTATGACAAAACCTGGACCGAAAAGTAGCAATCCCAGCGAACGTGCGTTTTGGTCGATTGAAGGCCGGTCTGCTTGCTCCTTGGACGGATGCTTCTGCGGAAGGAACCGCCAAGGAGTAGGCTTACAGGCATGAGACTCGCACGTTTTTCTTTGAATGATTCGCCGCGCTACGCCTTCGTACAAAAGGACGAAACGGACGGCAAGGACTACCTCATCGAACTCGACGGTCATCCGCTGGCCGGCGACCAGGTCAAGCCCACCGGCACTCGTTACCCGGTCGACGGCGACGGCATCCGCCTGCTTTCCCCGGTGATCCCCTCCAAGGTTTACGGTCTGGCCAAGAACTACGAGGCCCACGCCCAGTTCATGCACGAGGCCGGCCATTCCGAAATCGCCCACGCGCCGGAGGACATGGTGATCTTCACCAAGCCGTCCACCTCGGTAATCGGCCCCGACGATCCGATCGTGTACCCGGCCTGCTCCAAGGACATGAACTTCGAGCCGGAAGTGGCCGTGGTGATGGGACGCATCGCCAAGAACGTGTCCGTTGAAAACGCGATGGATTACGTGCTCGGCTTCACCTGCGTCAACGACGTGACGTTGCGCGATCTGCAGGGCATCGACCCCACGTGGACGCGCGCCAAGGGCTTCGATACCTCCTGTCCGCTTGGCCCGTGGATCGTGATGCGTGACGACCTCGACTGGAAGGACGCCAAGATTTCCTTCACGCTGAACGGCGAGGATGTGCCGATGGCGTCTGGCACCACCGCGAACCTGATTCACGGCATCCCCGAGCAGATTGCCGCCATTTCGTCGTTCTCCACGCTGCTGCCTGGCGACGTCATCATGACCGGCACCCCGAACGCCTCCGGCCACCTCGACCCAGGCGACGAGACCATCGTGCACGTCGAAGGCATCGGTGATCTGCGCAACGTAATCGTTCGGGCGTGACTCGTTCTGGCTCCCCTCTCTGAGGGGAACCGTCCAGGCGGAGAAGCTGACTGAGGGAACCAAGAACGCGCCTTACGCTCCCGGCAGAAGTGCGTGCAGGGCGGTCATCACCACCAGGCTGATGATGGCCGTCACTGTCAGCGAGAAGCCGGCGAGTTTGGCGTTGCCGGTCAGCGAATCGGTGAACTTAGTTGAGAAAATCGTGATCGGGGCGAAGGAGCCCAGCACGATGATCTCGCGAATCCTCATGTCAAACTGCCGACCGCGCCGAGACGCCGGGACAGTTCCGTGCCGGCAAGCCGCAGCTTGGTCTTAAGCGACCGCTCCTGTTCGGGGCGCAGCGATCCGCTCACGAAAGTGAGAGCCAGCCCGGCGATGGGAAAGTCGTTGTAGTCGCGCACAGCGACGGCGTATGAATCAAAGCCGGGCGTCACGTCTCCGTGTTCCTCGGCAAAACCGGTGCGTTGGGTTTCGGCGAGCGTTGCCTCCAGCTCCTTGGGCGATTTGGGGCCGATGCCGGTGCGGTCGGTGAACGCCTGACGATTGGGATATAGCGCGCGGACCTGATTGCGGGGGAGTGCGGACAGAATGGCCCGCCCGGTGGCGGTCAGGTGACTGGGTAGGCGCACGCCCACGCCTGACACTAGCGGCGGGCGATGCGCGGCGCGCTCCTCAATCACATAAATGATTTCGTTGCCGTGCAGCACGGCCAGATGTCCGTTTTCGCCGGTCTCGTCAACAAGACGCGCCAACACCGGATGCGCGACCTGCGATACACGATGTTGGCGAGAATAGGCCGATCCCAGCTCGAAAGTCTTGAGTCCGATGCCGTACGCGCGCTGCTCGGCAAGGCGGGTGACCAGTCCGTGACGCTCCAAAATCTCCAACAATTGGTACACCGTGGAGCGCGGAATGCCGAGTTCGCGAGCGAGCGTGGCGGCTTGCGTCTGACCATTGCTCGCGATGAACTCGAGGATGTCGAGCGTACGGTCGGCCGCCGGAGCCAGCGAGACACGTGGCGCGGATGATGATGTCTGATGTTCCCGTTCTGATGGCTTCACCTGCGCCCGCTTGACGGTACGTGGCTCGGTGAAGGCGTATTGCTGCGAGGCATGGCTCATATTTCCATCACCTTACATGTCTGAGATTTCAGACACAAGATGGACGAAGTGGCTTATGGCGGGCATCCGACTGAGGTGAAATGGCCAAGGTTTGATTACTCGGGGAGCGATTGGTCGCGTTTGCGTCGCCTGCTGTTGATGGGCAGGTGCGGTGAGCGAATGCGGGCAGTCGCGGATCCCCGGCGAAGCATGTGCCGCATATGTCGTATATGCGGAATGCGGCACATATATAGAAAGGTATGAGCATGGCAGAGCAGACGGTCACCGTAGGTGTTGGAGCGCTGAGCATCGAGGACGTTATCGCCGTAGCGCGCGGCGGTGCCAAAGTGGCGATTTCGGACGAATCGAAGCATGAGATGGCGCTGAGTCGCGCGGTTATCGATCATTTGGCCGACGACACCGTGCCGCATTACGGTATCTCCACCGGATTCGGCGCGCTCGCCTCCACCTCCATCCCCAAGGAACAGCGTGCGCAGCTGCAGAAAAGTCTGATTCGCTCGCATGCCGCCGGTGCCGGACCGGAAGTGGAGCGTGAGGTGGTGCGCGGCCTGCTGGTGCTGCGCCTGAGCACCCTGTGCACCGGACGCACCGGTGTGCGCCCGGAAACCGCGCAGGTCTACGCCGATATGCTGAACGCCGGCATCACCCCGGTGGTCTACGAATACGGTTCACTCGGATGCTCCGGTGATTTGGCGCCGCTCGCAGCCTGTGCTTTGGTGGCGATGGGTGAAGGCGAGGCCCGCAACGCTGACGGCCTCAAGATCGGCGGCGGCGAAGCGCTGCGTGCGGCCGGCATCACGCCCGTCGATTTGAAAGAGAAGGAAGGACTGGCGCTGGTCAACGGCACCGACGGCATGCTCGGCATGTTGTGTATGGCCATCACCGATCTGCGCCTGCTGCTCAAGACCGCGGATGTCGCCGCCGCGATGAGCGTGGAAGGCATGCTCGGCAACGACCGCGTATTCGCCGCCGACTTGCAGGCGCTGCGCCCGCATCGCGGCCAAGGCGATTCCGCTGCGAACATCGCCCGCATGCTCAAGGACTCTGGTCTGATTGAGGCCGGCCGCCCGGGCTCCACCGTGCGTGTGCAGGACGCCTACTCGCTGCGCTGCACCCCGCAGGTGCACGGCGCCGCCCGCGACACCGTGGAATACGCGGCCTCCGTGGCGGGCGTGGAACTCGCCTCCGCCATCGATAACCCGTGCGTCACGCTGGACGGCCGTGTGGAGTCCAACGGCAACTTCCATGGCGCGCCGCTGGCTTATGTGCTCGATTTCCTGGCGATTCCGACCGCCGACGTAGCCTCTATCTCCGAGCGTCGTACCGACCGCTTCCTTGACGTGGCGCGCAACCGCGGCCTGCCGGCGTTCCTGGCTGGTGACCCGGGCGTGGACTCCGGTTTCATGATCGCCCAATACACCGCTGCCGGCATCGTCTCCGAAATGAAGCGTAACGCCGTGCCTGCCTCGGTCGATTCGATTCCAAGCTCCGCCATGCAGGAAGATCACGTGTCGATGGGTTGGGCCGCCGCCCGCAAGCTGCGCCGGTCGATTCCGGCCTTTGCGCGCG
>OLRN01001899.1_pt1 | contig 10209 bp, 6 predicted proteins | sample 1673001 | NCBI WGS metagenome assembly OLRN01 (sample SAMEA3136745, study PRJEB25190) | human gut metagenome | biome: human gut; feature: human-associated habitat; material: faeces | place: Austria | collected 2013 | reverse complement strand
TGTTTAAAAGAGGAAGGCGAATGATTAATCGTCAATCTCGATTACTTCATAATCAGCGCTGATTGCATCTTCAAGGGGATAGTCGCCTGGATTTGAGCCATAGAGATCCTCCGCACCTTGCTCGGTACAAGCGCACATATAAGACCCATGATCGGCTGCGGCTTCTTCGGTCTCAAAAATTTCATCTTCAATCTCGCTGGTTCCATCTGAATAATTCATCATTACTCGATACTTAGCCATATTATAAACCTCCCTGCATTGTACAGCTGTTTACTTTAGTTTATCATATGAAAGCGATAATGTCATCATAAATTGTTGATGCTCGTTATTCTCAAGTTCACTTAGCTTGGCGGCATCGTGACGATTTATTTCCGTTTTTTGCCGCTGAACTTTCTGAAACCCGAGAGGCTGACCCGTACGCTACTGGTATCCCTTGTGTCCTCCCCGTCATCTGAAAATTCCCCATAGCCTTCTGTGACAGTTTTAAAAACGATCGACTTGATATCATCAAGAGGGGGGAAGTCTTCAACCAGTCTGCGGTATTGATACGACTCAAGGTCGTTTTTGCCGGTGTATGACTTCAGCAGTTCAACCGCCTCGTCGAGAGGTTTGTCGTCAAACGTGCTTCTGAAAATGCGGCACACAGCAGCGGCCAATTCGATAGAGGACGTCAGCTCTTCTTGGCGTTCATGGTCTTTAAACGCATACAATTTTCCGTTTTCGACCCGGGGAAGTTCGCCCATATCGTTTTCATCTACCCCGGCTTCATCATAGAAGACTTCCTTGCTTTTTCCGTCCTTCGTCTGCACCAGAATGGTCAGATAGCTGCTGGAGCTGGAATTCGTTACGAAATCGGTCCGGATTTTCATTGTCCTTCCTCCTCGATGCATCTTTCGGGATCATCACAAAGTACGATCTGTGGCATAAGCGGACAGCCACCCATGCAGAGTGCCTTTTTTTCACAAGCAGGACAGGCGAAACGCAGCTTGTTACGGAACCTTTCAAATTCGCTGCTGTTCCAGGCTTCCTCGATGCTTCTATCCTGCAGGGAGACAGCATATCGCCCGCGCTGATCAAAGCTGCAAGGCAGCATCGTCATATCTGCGCCTATGTAGCAGCTGAATCTCCCGCCTTCACAGGTGTCCAGAGACTCTGGCAGGATGTTTCTACAGTGTTGAATAGCGCCGGGTACGCTGCAGCTGTCCATGCCGACCTTGAAGGGATGCGGCAGATCCGTCTGCGTATAAAACGCGGCAACCCGGGGATCATTGGCGGCCAGCACATTGGCCTGCGTTCCCTGGCCGGCGGGTTTGTGAAGCAGGAAGATCACAGCGTTGATCCCTTTGGGGAAGTCATTGGCTTTAAGACGGTCGATGGCCTCCTCAATGCTGTTTTGGCCCAGCACATAATGAATGTTGGTTTTGACGCCCGCGTCCAGCAGCATCTGAATGGCATGCAGCGTATAGCTGCTGCGATACCAGCTCACGGCTACTGCACCGCAGTATTCTTTGCACAATGCGGCAAGCTTTGGCGTCATTCCGTACCCGGACGTGGTGAAATTTGGGACGATGTCGTTTTCCCGGCAGATGGCGAGGATTTCCTCGAACTGTTCATGTTGATCCGGGTCGCCCCTGCCGCCCAACGCAAACTGGTTGCAGCGGTGGCGACTCTGCTGCGCGATCCACCGGAAATTCTCGACCGTCATGTTTGGTTGCTCCACCAGCATGCCGCTTTGGTAGCAGCCAATGCCCGCCTTGGCGCAAAGGCCGGTCTTGCCGTGGATACAATGGCCCATGATCCCGACATCGATCAAATGGGGATAGGAAGCCATGAACGGGTCGACGCCTGTGTCCTTCCCGTTTTCATCCAAAATGCCCGTACGAATGTAAGCGCCGGTCACGGTGTCAAACACGAACTGAAAATGATACGTATCATCGGTGATTTTATAGCGCAAAGGACACACCTCCTTTCTGACTGTGCCAAGTTATCATCATGTGCACAGCCGTATTTTGTGGCCACAGGGCTTACAGCAGCTGCTTGTCCGCGCTTTTCTCCTGCGCAAAGAACTCATTGCAGAAGGCTTTGTACTCTTCCCAGAGCGGCGTGTCGCGGTAGATATCCGACATACGCACACCGAGCGGCTGTTTTGGGTCGATTTCCAGAAGCACAAACGGAACATCGTGATTGTAAACCTGCTGAAGTACGGTGAAACGGTTCGCGTCGATGCCAAAGGAAAGATCGAGTTTGATGAAAGGATTCGTCGCAGATTTCGATACGCTGTCCACCTTGGCGCCCTCAAGGCGGAACACACCGTTGTCCAGGAATGGCGACAGCCACTGAGCGGCTGGTGTGGGGATATAGTGTACAAACTCACCGCTTTTTGTATCGACTGCAATGGCGTTCGGATCCTTCGGATTCTCAGGCTCGCGCCGCAGCAGGACGGAGTCACCGGACTTCATGCTTTGGCACCGTTTTCTGCGTTCCTCAATCGAAGTTCCAACCGTATTCAGGAGCAGCCGGAGTTTTGGCGCATGCGTCATGAAATAATAGTGTTCACTTCTGATCGATTTCAGAAGATAGTCCCGGCAGCGCCTGTAAAAAAGAATGTATTCAGGATACAGTTGCGGGAACGACTCATAAATTCTGGCCAGATTCAACCCTTCTGTTTGCAGAGAATCCTTTTCCAGCAAAGCGAACGGAACATTTCGCTCACCCCTGCGTAGGTAAGAGTAGTGGTCTTCTGCTACAATATATCTGTCATTATCCAAATGCAGCGTAATGTTGACCGTTACTTTGAGAATAGGCTCTGCAAGATCATCCACCTGCTCGGAGACATCGGCAACAACGGCCTGGCCAATTTGAACGACGCCTGTATCCCACAGGGGGGAAAGCCAGGCGGCGAATCTGCTGTCGAGATGGCCGCACAAAGCACCCTGCACTGTCTTGACGGCAATGGCGTACGGGCTGCTTCCTTCCGTGCGAACAAGTTCTAACAGGACCTCATCCTCACACTGAAGGCCTCTGCATACATCGCGGCAGGGATCTTCTTCAGGATTTTCCAGGGACACAAACTGAAGATACTCGCTCACGTCACACAGAACATAGTCTCCCTGCTCTGGCGGCCAACTCATTTCCTCCGCTTGTTCTATTTGGCAGGCCTGAGAGAGCCAGTCGGGCGAAATCCATTGGTTCCGCTTGGACATGAATTCATTTTTGGGCCATTTGCAAGGATCCGCACGGAACATCCCCGGCGGGAGCCAGGAAATTGTCCCATCGCTGTACCGCAGCCCAAGAACGCCGTCTGCTTCAAGACGCAGGTTGCTAAGGTTGATCTGCTGTGCATCAGCAAACTGCTCCATCAACTGACGAACTGATGTGATGCCCACACCACCATCGCTGTAATACTGCGCAGCACGTTCCAGAGTCAGCGGGCCATCCGCAATTTGATCTCCGGGGAAAAATCCGATCGCGAAAGTGGCGTTCGGCTCGCTTTCATAAAAATCACGATCCCATTTGTTGATGTTGACAAGCCAGGCGCGGGCCGTGAGTGTTGGGCTTTGACTCCACTTCCAGAATGCCAAGAATGCGGAATAGTCCATCTTTCGGCACCAGAAAGGCCAACCGGACTGGATATGCATCGTGAGCGGAATGTTGGCAACACGCACGCCCTGGTAGGACAGCACGAACGCCGGGACGGGATAGGCGCATTGAATACGGTTGACGCTTCCGTCTTCATTTGTTGTCGAGTACCACAACGGCACATCAACGGTGTCGATCGTTACCTCGAACTCAGTGCCAAGCGGAAGGTATTCCAGCATAGTCAGGCTTATCTCCTGACGGTAGAATTCGTTGGGATCTCCGCTGCTTCCTTCTTCGTTGTAGAAAGGTTCGGCATTGTGATCATAAACACGGTCGGCGAGCTCCTCAGAAAATGCCGCTTTGTATTCTTCGTACTGGCGCGCATAGTCATGTCCGGACGCCAATCCGTACAAGGCAGCCGGCGTTTTCACAGAAAAAACGGCTTGCTGGACAGGGCACTGACGCAGGTTGAAGTCTTTGCGTTTCCAGTTGAACATTTCCGTTCGATCGGGGAAAGTGGTATCGTGAATGAACGGGTGTTCCGCGCATGCAACAAGGATTTTGCTCCTCTTGCCGCACTTTAAGGTAGCATCAAAGGCTTGGCCCACCTTCATCTTTTTGATCTCGTTCCGGCCTTTCGCTGCACTTGGTGCCAAAAAGCCGATAAAACGCCCTTCCTTTGTCACAACCTCCAGTGGCGTGGAAAAACGGTACTGGATGCGGTGGACTTCCACGGCCTGTTCGTCTGTAACCGCCTTGCGGTTGGCTGCGGTATCCTCGCCCAAGGGAGCAACATCATCTAGCTTCAGTTCGATTTGCTCTTCAACTTGCGCTTGTGCTGCGCCGCCCAGGATCTTTGTACTCGGGGGGAAGCTGTCCGGCGCGAATACGGTTCCGGCAGGAAGCTGCACGCTCTCCAGGTTAACACAGCCTTCAAACGCTGCTTTGCCAATGGCGGCAAGTCCGGCAGGGAAGCTGATCTGCCGCAGCTGTGTGCACCCTTTAAAAGCATTGTCGCCGATTGCGGTGAGTTGCGGTGGCAGCGTGATGCTTTCAAGGCTGCAGCAGCCGGAAAACGCCTTTTCGCCAATGGAGCGGACACACTCGGGGATATCGACTTGTGCAAGTGCAGCGCAGTTCGCAAAGGTGCTTCGTGCGATCCCCTGAAGTCTCGACGGCAACGTCACATGTTTCAGGCGCTTGCAGCCCGAAAACGCACCTTCGCCGATGTGTTCAACATCTTGGGGGAGAGAAATTTCCTGCAGCATGGTACAACTCGAAAAAGCCCTGCCCCAGATTTCGCGGAGCGTGGCCGGCAGGTGAATCGAACGCAGCTTGGTGCAGGACTCAAACGCGCCTTGCTCCACGCTGCGCGCGCTGTCCGGCAGGACGATTTCCTGCAGGCTCTTGCAGTCTGCAAAGGAGTAGGAGCCGAAGGAGCGGATGCCATCCGGGAATGTGATCTCTTCCAGCGCAGCCCAGCCGCAAAATGCATTGTCCGGAACTGCCGTGACACAAGGTGGCACCGTAAAACTGCGGACCAGCGGGAATGCACGGTCGAAATCAGGGAATTGGGTCAGTTCATTCGGCAGCTTCAGCGTGCCGGCTTGATAAAAACGTTCACCGTCTTCACTCTTTCCGTTGAATTTGACTTCCAATTCCTTGATCGGGCCACGGGAGAAGGGCAGGGAAAAATCGAGCGTCTCAACGGAGGTCTGCCACTTTGTGAGCGTCAATTTCTCCGTCTTCGAATACCTGGAATTACCCCGTAAAAGAGTATCAAGTTGACCGGCCTGCCCATCATTTTCCTGTTTGTCCGGCACTTCTTTTAAAAGCCCTTCCCGCTGGAGATATTCCGAAAACGAGACGCCGAAAAGTTCCTGGCTGCGCTGGCTCAGAGAGCGCAGCTTTTGCGCAAGGTCTGGATTGGCCTCGAGCAGGTCTTTTACAGTGCAAAAATCAGCGCCATGGGAGTAACGGGTCTTTAACTGGGCAATCAGTTCATCGGGGCCCGGTTTCGGTTTCAAAATTCCTTCTTGGAGCAGATGATTTTGGAATGTTGTGCCGAACAATTCCCGACTTTTGTTGTGAGCCGTCTTGAGTTTTGACGCAAGGTCAGGATTGGCCTCGCTCAATTCCTTTATGGAAGTAAATTCGGAACCGGATGGATAACGGTCCTTCAATTCATGAATGACCTCTGCGGCGAATGAGGTAGAAGGGCGCCCGCCTTTTCTGGTCTCATACTGATAGCCATAGGCCGCAAAGAAGCTTTTTTTGTCGACAAAGCAGAGTTCTTTCATGAGCTTTGAAGCCTTTTCGCTTAAGTGATGATGATCCGCAGTGAGGCCGATCACCACTTTGTCCGGGTAGAGTGCATCGATCTTGCGAAAGAAAGCGGTTAGCTTCGCATGGCTCGCCTCGTTCTGTGCATTTTCATGAGGCAGCACATCCGTTTCCGCTTGTTCTTGTTCCGCTGCAGCGGGCTCGAGGGCGGGCTGAACCTCCTCGATCATCAACTGCTTTTCCTCAGTGGGGGGCGCCGCGGGAGGTTCCGAATGCACATGTACGGCGTCAGGCTCCTGTGCGACGGAAGGAACAGCTGATTCATGCGTCGCGTTCACAGAGCCTTCATCCGTGCGCTGTTCGGTGTTTGCCTTTGCACCAAAGGCTTTTTTCAGTCTGTCAAAGATACCCATTGTTACACCTCTTCCATTTGTTGGCGATTAACAATATTCTGCTTCTTGAGACTTTTTCTTTTGGGCCTTTTTGAAGTTACTCACACATCTTCATTTGCGCTTCTTTTGGCCATTTCGAAGAGACTTTTCTATACTGCGAAAGGCCGCGTCCACCAATACATCGCCAAGACCTTTCTGCACTTTTTTTGAGCTGCGTTTCTTGGAGCTTTGATCGGTGGCCCAGATGGTATATCCCGCCTTCTTGGGTGTGAATCCGTATTTGCGTGAAACTGGCATGAGAGCAACCTCCTTTTATTCGACTCCCAGCGCTTTGAAAACCGCGTCTTCGGCGCTGCTGTAGAAAATCAGATTAAAGTTGCCGATCAGGTCAGCGGGTACACCACCCAGTTCTGCCGCGCTGGTCAGCGGCAGCAGAACCTTTTTTGCTCCGCTATCCAAGCAGACTTGCAGAGCATTGGGCAACTCGTCCACTTTAATCAGCGTGCCGCTAATGCTGATTTCTCCCAGTACAGCAGTCGAACTAAGCACCGGTTTACCGAGAGCGATAGAGCAAAGGGCAATCAGAGTGGGCAAGGCAAGTTTGCTGGTCATCCCGATTCCCTGGAGGTCCTGATAGTTGACAATGTAGTCCCGCATTGTGGTGCTGATGGCGCCGCTGATGCGATTGCCATTCGCTTTCAGATAACTGAAAGCCGTGTTGGTGGCCTCCCGGGCGTCCCGATCTGTGCCAATGCCGGTGCGCTCGAACTTTCCATTGCCGGGCAGCATCTGGCTCTCAAGGCGGAACACTCCAATCATACCGGACTTGCCCTGGCTGACGGTGTATACCTGGCCGGGGTTGCACATCCCCTCCGGGATCAGCTTGCCGCCGCCCTGCTCCGGCACAGAAACAAACCGCTCCTCAAAGGTTTCGTTGTCTATGTAGGAGAAGTTCACGTCGTAGAACTCCATTCCGCCTAGTTTTTTCAACTGCTCTTTCACGCGGCGGCGCATTTCCAGGGCGATTTTCAGAATCTCCTCCACCTCGTCTTTGGAGAAGATACCGTCCGGATAGAGTAGCTTCACAAGCCCGCCGACCATCTTGCGCACAGCAATGGTATCCCGTTGATTGAGATTTTTCCCCAGGCGGAAGTACTTGTCCAAAGCGTCACCATATTGTTCTTTGCGCAGTTCACGCAAAAACTCTGCCAGATAATCGGTGATAAAGCCGTAGTCGTCGGTGAAATGCTCCGGGCGGAATTTCGGGATCTCCCAGCCGGGCAGATAACAATGGATACGATCCAGGAAAGCTGTGTCAGTGCCCATCTCCGGCGGGAAGGGATCAAACAGGCTGGATGTCTTGAGCAGCACATCCACGCTCTGGTTGATGTTGCCCACAAACACCATCGAGGCGTTTGCCGCCTTTTCCTCTTTGCCGCGGGCAAAGGAGCCGGAGGCCATGTAGTCCTTCATGATCTGAATGCCGTCGTTGTCCTTGAAGTGAATGCCGGCAACCTCGTCGAAGGCCACGCAGTCCCACAGACCGACAAGGCCCATCGTCCGCCTACTCATGTTGTAGAAGAGATTGGCCACCGTTGTCTGGCCACCGGAGACCAGAATACTGTTGGGACTGATCTCCTTGTAAAGGTGGGATTTACCGGTGCTGCGGGGGCCCAGTTCGCAGAGGTTGAAATTGTTCTCTACCAGCGGAACCATGCGCAGCAAAAGAAGCCATTTCTCCCGGCAGGTCAGCCTGTCCGGCTCCATGCCGATGGAGCGCAGCAGCACATCCATCCATTCATCCTGCGTGAATGCTTTGCGCCCCTGTTTCAGTTCTTCAATGTCCACATGAGGCATTTGGATTGGCGTGAGCTTTCGGATGCTGATTGGCGTTCCGTTCCGATCTTCCTCCATGTACTCATAGTCCAGTTGCACGATGCACCAGATGCCGCCGCAAAGCAGGCGGTCAAATTTGGCGGGATATTCTTCGTCTATGGGGATATTCTTGAGTCCAAGGTTGGAGAACTCTGCTTCATAGAAATCCCGCTTGATGTTCAAGTTCACTGTGATTTTATCAATCACGGTGTAGCTGCCACGCTGACGAAGCACAGAGAGAATCTTCTGCGCCTCATCAGGGCGGACAAAATTATCCGCAAGAATGCGTTTTACATTCTCTACGCCCTCTTCGATAATATCAGGGTCATCCGAGCTGCAATACTGTCCCAGCAGGAACTCAAGGACATAGACAGGCACATTTGCGCCTTCCTTGATTTTCTTGGTCAAATCCTTGCGCACAATCTTCCCATCGAAATTTTGCCGCAATTTCGATTTGATGACAGCTCTTCTATCCTCATTTTCTGTCATATCAACCATTTGAATCGCCTCCTGTCACTTAGGGTCCCCTTAAAAGCCGAAGCCATAGTCATCGGCAAATGCCATGTCCATGATGACAGGATGCCGGAACACCTCAAGCCCTGTTGCATCATCGTATATCACAAAGAAATACTGTTTGTCTTTGTCGTACTTCTTGTCTTTGAACTGGAATTTCATGCGGAAGATGCGTTTGGCAGCATCTTGTTCCCGGCTGTCCGCAATGCAGCTATTCTCATTGGAAATCCGCTCGTTATCATCGGAGATAAAGAACAACCGATAAGAAGCAGCCTTGACCACATCGCTGACCGGCTCAGACTGAATGAAATCCAGTATGGTGATTTTGTTGGTGATTTTTCGCACCATGCTTACCAGCGCAACTCCCGCGCTCCGCGTCTCCATGTGTCCGCGTTCCATCTTGAGGTCGAGGACAGGCACAAGCATTTCCTGCGGGGATGAGCCGCCATGTACATAGTTCTGCCCGCCGCCAGCCACCTTGAATACATCGTCGCTGATGGGATAGGACACCCATTTGGTGTCATCATTGCGAAGGACTTTGCTCATCTCCATGCTGGCGATGCCATCTCTTGAAACGGGTTCCTGTGCGACCACAAAACGCCGGTTGATAAAGGAAGTTTTTCCCTTGATTCCCTCAATCTTGTCGCTCTCCGCGATTTTATCCCGTTTGTAGATAAAGCCGTGATCAGCAGTGACGATAAACCGGTATGTATTCGCACTGGTAGAGATGCGGCGGATCAAGTCGATAATTTCCGCAATCGCCTCCTGACAGGCGACAAAGACTTCATCCTCGGTATTGGGCTTATCGCCACGGGCATCAATCTGGTTGTGGTACACATAAACCACCTGTTTACCGGTGAAGATGCTGCGCAGCTCGGCAACTTTGAGTGACTTGATGCTGTCAAACTGGACGCAAACGCTATCAGGGCTGTACTTCTGCAAAATCGCTTCTCGTTCAGCAAGGTTATCGCAAGGCATACCATCGATCAGCACCTTGAAATCGTCCGTCATCGTCAGCTCCGCGTGTGGAAGCAGCGCCGCCATGCCGAGACGGGTATAGGACGGCAAAACACTGAGCTGGACTTCCAGCTTCGCTGTACACTTTGGATCATCCTGCATCCGGCGGAACAGCTCCTTGCCCACCTCATAGCGCATGGCATCCGAGATGATGACCACCGTGCGCTCCTTGGCATTCTTCAAATTGCGGGCATAGAAGTCCCTCTGCAAGGGCAGCGCCATAAACGAGTCCGGCTCTTGAATGGCGACATTCCATTTGGGAAGCAGCGTTTCCAGATACTCGTTGGTGTAGATGTTTTCTACCAAATCGCGCAGCGGCTCGAAAGCTGCCGTTTCTTCGAGCTGATCGTAAGCAGAATAGAACCGGCGATATTCGTAGTCCAGCCGGAAGTCTTCCTCCTGATACTGGCGCAGAATCTCTTTGAAGTTGTCCGGGCAACGGTAATTCCCAGCCTGAATGATCTGATAGGCGCTGTCAAGCATCTGATAGCAGCCTCCGGTCTTTTCCCCGAAGTGCATTTTGCTCCGCTTTTCACAGATTTGCGGGATA
>OLRN01001892.1_pt1 | contig 10234 bp, 9 predicted proteins | sample 1673001 | NCBI WGS metagenome assembly OLRN01 (sample SAMEA3136745, study PRJEB25190) | human gut metagenome | biome: human gut; feature: human-associated habitat; material: faeces | place: Austria | collected 2013 | reverse complement strand
GACTGCGGCGCACGCGGCAGACCACTTAATGCTGCTCGGTTCCCCGCCTGACATGGTTCATGGCGCCTCGTCGCGCAGGGCCCGCATCCGTATGCCGAACAGCGCACGGTTTTGGCTCTGTCCGAACAGATATATTATACACAAAACTTTCGGCAAATGCAACCTTCCAAAGCAAAAACGGCCCGCCGTTTCGGGCGGGCCGTTTTTCGGCTCTGAAAAATCTTATTTGACGATCTCGCCCTCGCTGGCGCCGCCGCAGGCGTTGGACTCGTCGGTGTCGATGTGCATGGCGGTGGCGAACTTCTCGCTCACGCGGATGACCACGTCGTCAAACACCAGCTTGCGGCCCTCGCTGCCGCAGGCCACCTTGACGATCTCCTTGTCGGCCACGCCCAGCTTCTCGGCATCCTCAGGGGTGACGTGGATGTGACGCTTGGCCACGATGACGCCTTCCTTCAGCTCCACCTCGCCGCAGGGGCCAACCAGCTTGCAGCCGGCGGAACCCGCAACGTCGCCGGACTCACGCACGGGGGCGGAGATGCCGATGGAGCGGGCGTCGGTGGCGGACAGCTCCACCTGATCGGCGCCGCGGCAGGGCCCGAGGATGGACACGTTGGCCAGCTCACGCTTGGGGCCGACCACGGTGACGCGCTCGTTGGAAGCGTACTGGCCGGGCTGGCTCAGGGGCTTCTTGACGGTCAGCTCATAGCCCGCGCCGAACAGGGTCTCCAGGGTCTCCTTGCAGACGTGCACATGACGGGCCGAAGTCTCAACCAAAAATTTCATTGTGATATTTCCTCCCTTTATCCTGCACCGCGCCGCCGCTTGACGGGCGCAGTGTTTCCATTTGCCGTATCTATTTTAGCACACGGGGTAAAAAGTTCAAGACAAAACCCGGCTTTTTATGATATAATAAACGCAAATGTGCAAGGCCGGCGCATTTTTTTGCACACGGCCGGAAAGGAATCGCCACCGATGGAATTTGAACAGCTCAAACAGGAGTGTCTGGCCTGCCGCAAGTGCGGCCTGTGTGAGACCCGCACCAACGTGGTGTTCGGCACCGGCCCCAAAACGGCGGAAGTGATGCTCATCGGCGAAGGCCCCGGCAAAAACGAGGACGAGCAGGGCCTGCCCTTTGTGGGCCGCAGCGGCAAGCTGCTGGACCAGTATCTCACTGCGGTGGACCTGGCGCGGGACAAGAACGTTTTCATCGCCAACATCGTCAAGTGCCGCCCGCCGGAGAACCGCGACCCTCTGCCCGAAGAGTGGGACGCCTGCCTGCCCTGGCTGCGGGAGCAGTTCCGCATCATCCGGCCGAAGATCGTGGTGTGCCTGGGGCGCATCGCCGCCCAGCGGCTCATCCGGCCGGACATCTCGGTGACCAAGGAGCACGGCCTGTTCGAGGAAAAGAACGGCGTGTGGTTCATGGCCACCCTGCACCCTGCCGCCCTGCTGCGCAACCCCAGCCAGAAGCCGATGGCCTTTGGGGATTTTGTGGCCCTGCGGGAGAAGATCAACGAAGTGTGCGACCACACATATTAAACAGAGAAGGCCCGGAGAACGCTCTCCGGGCCTTTTGTTTTTATGCGAACCACTCCACCGCGCGGCGGGCGGAGAAATTCTCTTCCAGCCAGGTGCGCACGGCGGTGGTGTCGAACTGCCAGGCGTAGGTGGGGCAGGCAAAGCGGCAGGCCATGCAGTTGTTGCACTTTTCGCTGTCCACTTCCAGCAGCTCGTTCAGCGCCCCGGCAGGGCACACCCGCACGCAGCGGCCGCAGTGGTTGCAGCGCTCCTTGTCGCGGCTGCGTCCGGTGGGCCGCAGGGGCTTGCGGGGCGCGTCCGCGTCGCCGGGCAGAGCGGCGGGGCGCAGGGATTCGTTCTCACAGGCGGCCAGTACCTTTTGGGCAAAGGCGGCAAAAGCGGGCATGTCCTCTTCGTCGGGCCGGCCCGCGCCCAGGGACGGGGCGGAAACATGGGGCGTGATGGGGGCGATGCCGCCCACGCAGACAAAGCCCTGTTCGGTCATCTGCCGCGCGGCGGCCGCCAGGGCGTTCTCATAGTCCCGGTTGCCATAGGCCGCCAGGATGACGCAGGGGCCGCCCTGGCCGCGCAGCTGGCTGAAAAGTCCCTCTACCCGGGGGCCAAAGCCGCCGTACACCGGCAGGGCCAGCACCAGCAGTTCGTCCTTTGCAACAGGGATGACCGCCGGCAGTTTTGCGGGCGGGCAGGTGCAGTCGATGTACTCCGCCGGCAGGCCAAACTGCTCGCACAGCAGCACCGCGGCGCGTTTTGTGCCGCCGGAGGGGCTGAAGTATGCCGCTTTGATGGCTTTGATGGGGCTCATTTCCGGTCACGTTCCTTTGCATTCGTTTTCTTTGATTATAACGCCCGGCGCGCCCCTTCGTCAACGCCGCTTGTCAACCCAGCCCCTCCACAAAGGCCTGCAGCATGGCAAGGCCCGCCGGGCCGCTTTTTTCCGGGTGGAACTGAAAACCGGTCACGTTTCCCCGCTGCACCGCGGCGCAGACGGTACGGCCGCCGTACTCCACCGTGGCGGCGCAGTCCTCGCGGCGGCGGGGCAGCGCCTGAAAGCTGTGGACGAAATAGACCTCGTCGCCGTTTTTGGTATTTTTGAACAGGCTCTGCTCCGCGCCGGGGGCGAGGGTCAGGGCGCTCCATCCGATGTGGGGCACCTTGAGGGACGCGCCCTCCGCCGTTTTTTCCGGCAGCGGCTCCACCGTGCCCTCCACAAGGCCCAGACCTTTGTTCAAGCCCCCCTCGGTGCTGGAGTCCAGCAGCATCTGCATGCCGAGGCAGATGCCCAGGAGGGGCGTGCCCTCCCCTGCCTTTTGCAGAAGCGGCTCCACCAGATGCTGACGGTGCAGCTGCGCCATGCCGTCGGCAAAAGCTCCCACGCCGGGCAGCACCAGCGCCCCAGCGCGCAAGACGTCCCCCGGTTCGGCGGCAAAGCGCACATCCGCGCCGCAGTGCTCCAGCGCACGGCGCACGCTCAGAAGATTGCTGCGCCCGTAATCCACCACTGTTACCACCGGTCTCATCGTCTCACCTCCACGCCCAGGGCCCGCACTTCTTCTTTCAGCGCGGGCACGTCGGTCTTGCCGTAGTGCAGGATGCTGCCCACCGCCACCGCGTCATAGCCGGTCAGGTCCGCCAGTCCTTCCGCCGCGGCAGCCACGTCTTCGGCGCAGGCCGCGCCCCCGGCGGCGATGACCGGCACATCCACCAGGTCCGCCACCGCGGCGATCAGCTCCTGGTCCATCCCCTTTTGAAAGCCCTCCTTGTCCACGCTGGAGAGCAGTATCTCCCCCGCGCCGAGGGAAACGGCCTCTTTGGCCCATTCCAGCACGTCCTTGCCGGAGTGCTCCCGGCCGTTGTCGTAGTAGGCCTCCCAGCCGGCGGCGGGGCGGGCGGGGTCCCGGCGCTTTGCCCGGATACTGAGCAACATGCACTGACTGCCAAAGGCGCGGGCGATCTCGGTGATGAGGGCCGGGCGGCGCAGAGCGGCGGTGTTCACCGCGGCCTTGTCCGCCCCGCTTTTCAGCACCGCGCCCACATCCTGCACGCTGCGCAAACCGCCGCCCGCCGTGATGGGGATGAACACGTCGGCAGTGGTGCGCTCCAGGATATTGCCCAGGTTGTTGCGCTCATAGAGGCTGGCCACCGTGTCCAGATACAGGATCTCGTCGATGCCCTGCTCATAGTAGCGGCGGGCGAAGTCGTGGGGGTCGCCCAGCTTGCGCAGGCCCTCGTACTGGATGCCCTTCACCAGGAAGTCATCCTTCACATCCAGGCGCGCGATGAGGCGTATTTTCCGGCTCATGCCTGCCCCTCCTTCTGCGGCGCGCCATAATCGCAGAGGCTCTCGCCCTCAAAGGGCGTGTGGCGCAGGCTCCAGCGGCCGTTCTCGTACTGCCACAGATGGGGCGAGCGGAAGCGGTCGGCCAGATGCATGAAGTAGTCCAGGTCCATCTCCGGCTGCTCAAAGCAGTCGGCGGCGGCGCCGAAGTGCTTTTTGTCGATGGAGATGTACTGGAAGAAGTCCTGGGCGAAGCGCATGGGAAACTCGCCGTCGAACTTTTTGCAGAGGGCCACCCCCTCCTCCCGGGTGATCTCGTGATTGCGGATCTCCTGGGCCGCGTCGTAGGTGCAGCGGCCGATGCCGTATTTGATGTAGGTGGTGTAGTAGAAGAAGTCGTCCACCTTGTCGTCGATGGAGTTGTATTTGGAGTAGGTGCCCGCCGTGCGCTCGGGGCTGGGCACAAAGCCGCCGTGCTCCACGCTGTAATAATAAGCCCCCTGGGGATGCCATTTTTCGTAATAGCCCATGTAGTGCACCTGGATGTGGTTTTTCTCCACGTCCGAGGTATCGCTGGGCAGATAGATGGCCAGGTCCGCCTTGTCCACCTTGAAGTCCTCTTCCAGCTGGCGCAGGGACACGCCGCCCAGATAGATGTGGTCAAAATCGTTGGTGGCAAAGAAGTGCTCGTCCCGCAGGGCGCTGTCGTTGTCGGCGATGGGGTTGCCGAACTCGGCCTCGTTCTCGCCGTAGAACACCAGCGGGATGCCGAACTTGGCGGCCATTTTGGGGGCCAGCTGCTTCTGGCCCAGGATGAAGGGCTGGAAGGGATGGAACAGGTTCTCGGTGGCGAGGCGGGTGAGCAGGCGGTGGGTCAGGCCGTTGGGGGTGCACAGGTAGTTGTCGAACCCGGCGTGGATCCACGCCTCAAAGTTCTGCCAGCCCCAGGGGGTGTAGATGTGGGGCGCCCAGGTGACGGTGAGGGGGTGCATACCGTACTTGTATTTCAGCAGGTGGGCGGCGTAGAAGCTGTCCTTGCCGCCGCTGCCCGGCACAAGGCAGTCGTAGCTGCCGTCGGTCTTGCGGTAGCGGTCGCACAGTTCCCGCAGCTGGCGCTCCCGGTCGGCCCAGTCGATCTTGCCCTCCTTGTTGTGGCAGGCGTGGCAGGCGTCGCACACGCCGTCCTCCTGGATGACCATGGTCTTTTTCTTCGAGTGGATGGTGTGCTCGAACTCATAGCAGCTGTTGGGCTTCTGGTTGGTCATCACGCACTCTTTGCAGTACTGCACATTCTGGGGCAAGCCGAAGAAGGTCTCCCGCTTTTCGGGCGGGATGTCCGGGGCGTATTTTGAATAGTCGATGGGGATATAACGGGGAAGTTTTTCCATGATGAAGGTCCCTTCTTTCTTTTTTCATAACAAAAAGGCAGGGCAAAGGCGCCATGACGGCAAGAGAGAACACTCCCTTGCGCGGCGGGCGCCTTTGCCCTGCCCTGTGTTGGTTTTTTATGATTCGCCGTAGGTGCGGATGATGGCCTGCGCCGCCTCCCGGCTGGAGATGCGGGCGTCCATTGCCCGCTTTTCGATGAGGCGGTGGGCCTCCTCTTCGGTGAGGCCCGCGTGGAGGGCCAGCAGGCATTTGGCCTGGCATATCACCCGCGCCTCGTCCAGCCGCTTTGTGAGGCGGCGGTTCTGGTCGATAATTTTCTGCATCCGCTGGTGGCCGGCGCGCAGAAGGCGCACCGCAAAGGCCGCCTGCTGGCGGGAGAGGGGCTTTGGCAGCACCAGCACCCCGTATTTTTCCAGCCCCGCGGCGATCTTGTCCGCCTGGGGCGCGACGCAGAGGAAGATGACGTCCAGGCCGCTTTCCACCGCCTGGATGGCCAGCTCACGGCCGAACTCGTCCGGCAGCGGGGCGTTGATGACCATCAGGCTGCCGCCGCCCGCGGTGAAGCCCCGGCGGGCCTCCCCCGCGCTGGTGCAGCACACGGCAGGCCCGCCCGCCGCGAACACGCTTTTCAGCGCTTCATGGGTCTGTTTTTCCCCGACGATCCACACGCCTGCCATGCCTTTCACCTGCCTTTTTGGGGGGAAGTTTTGTCAGATGCGGTCAAAATACTGCTGCATCTCGTACTCGTGGGGGTCCTCCGCCCCGGCGCTGGCCGCGGCCACCCGCCGCTTCTGGGCGAGGTAGGAATCCAGCAGGCGAGCCGGGAGGGTCTGCTGCAAAAAGCGGCTCTCTTCCGCCGCCTTCACCGCCTGGGCAAGGCTTGCGGGCAGCGTGGCCGCCACCGGGCCCGCGCCGCCGGCTGCGAAGAGGTCCCGGTCGGCGGCGGCAGGCAGTGGCAGGCCGTCCCGGATGCCCTCCATGCCGGCTTCCAGCAGAAGGGCGGTGACGTAATAGGGATTGCAGGCCGGGTCCGGGCTGCGCAGTTCCATGCGGCAGTCCGCGCCGGTGGCCGCCGGCACCCGCACCAGCGAAGAGCGGTTCTGGCAGGACCAGCTCACCGTGCCCGGCGCTTCGCAGCAGCCCAGCCGCTGATAGGAGCCCGGCAGGGGGTTGGCGAACACCGTCAGCTCCGGCACACGGCGCAGGATGCCCGCCATGAAAGCCGCCGCCACCGGGTCCGGCCGGTCCTTGAAGTTTTCAAAGAGATTGCGCCCGTCCTTGATGACCGAGAAATTCAGGTGCAGCCCGTTGCCGCTTTTGCCGGGCAGGGGCTTGGGCAGGAAGGAAGCGAACAGGCCGTGCTGCCCCGCGATGGCCTTGACCACCGTGTGCACCGTCATCAAATCGTCCGCCGCCTGCAGGGGCGAGGCACAGCGGAAGTCGATCTCGTTCTGGCCGGGGCCCTGCTCGTGGTGGCTGCGCTCGGGCTGGATGCCCATCTCCTCCAGCGTGAGGCAGATGCTGCGGCGCACGTTCTCGCCCCGGTCGATGGGGGCGAGGTCGAAGTAGCCGCCCTGGTCGAAGGGGATGCGGGTGGGCTGGCCGTGCTCGTCGGTCTCAAAGAGGTAGAACTCGCACTCCGGCCCCACCAGGAAGTGGTAGCCCTCCTTTGCCGCCGCCTGCTCGGTGCGGCGCAGCAGGGCACGGCCGTCCCCCTCGAAGGGGCGGCCGTCGGGGTAGCGCACGTCGCAGAACAGCCGCCCCACGCAGCCCTCGCTGGGCCGCCAGGGCAGCAGGGCGAAGGTGTCCAGGTCCGGCTGAAGGAACAGGTCCGATTCGGCCACGTTGGCAAAGCCGGGGATGGCGGACGCATCGAAGGACACCCCCTGCTCCGCCGCGTGGCGCAGCTGGCTGGACATGATGGCGATGTTTTTCTGCACGCCGAACATGTCGCAGAAGGCCAGACGGATGAACTTGATGTCGTTTTCCTCCACAAAGCGGAGAAGCTGGTCAAGGGTGTGGGTCATAAAGGCGCCCCTCCTTTGCAACGGTAAAAATTGCAAAAAGCGCTGCGTTGCCCTTGGGGGAGAACGCAGCGCCTTTGCTGTTTCGATCAATGGTATTATACCCGTCCCGGCCGGCCGCGTCAAGATGTTTTGTTGACAAGGGGCGCGGGGAATGCTATCCTTAAAGGCGAACAACGGCGTTCATGCCGCCCGTTTTGCGGGCCGGCCTGGTCGCCGTTTGTTTATTTTCCGGCCCGCGGGGCAGAAAGGACACAAGCCATGGCTCAGATCATCAACCATTCTTTTGATACCATTCCCAAAAGCTACCTGTTCAGCGAGGTGGCCCGCCGGGTGGCGGCCTTCCGCGCCGCACACCCGGAGAAAGAGCTCATCCCCATGGGCATCGGCGACGTGACCCGGCCTTTGCGCCGCCCGGTCATCGAGGCGCTGAAAAAGGCCGCCGAGGAGCAGGCCCACGCCGAAAGCTTTCACGGCTACGGCCCCGAGCAGGGCTATGACTTTTTGCGCCAGGCGGTGCTGGGCCACTACGCGGGCTTTGGCGTGCACCTTGAAAAAGAGGACGTTTTCATCAGCGACGGAGCCAAGAGCGACCTGGGCAACCTGCCGGACCTGTTCTCCGGGGACTGCGTCGTGCTTCTGCCCGACCCGGTGTATCCCGTCTACCGGGATTCCAACCTGATGGCCGGGCGCAGGGTGACCTATCTGGCCGCCACCCGCGCCAACGGCTTCGCTCCCCTGCCCGACGAAACCCTGCACGCGGACCTTGTCTATCTGTGCAGCCCGGCGAACCCCACCGGCGCGGCCTACACCAGAGAGCAGCTGAAGGTCTGGGTGGACTGGGCCCTGGCCAATGACGCGGTCATCCTCTACGACGCGGCCTATGAATGCTTCATCCAGGACGACCTGCCCCACAGCATCTACGAAGTGGAGGGCGCGAAGGAGTGCGCCATCGAGGTGTGCAGCCTGAGCAAGACCGCCGGCTTCACCGGCATGCGCTGCGGCTACACCGTGGTGCCCCACGGCCTTGTGCGGGAGGGGCAGAACCTGCACGATCTGTGGCTGCGCCGCCAGTGCACCAAGATGAACGGTGTGGCTTACCCCATCCAGCGGGCCGCCGAGGCGGTGTTCACCCCCGAGGGCATGGCCGCCTGCCGCGAGGACATCGCCGCCTATCTGCGGGCCGCCGCCATCGTGGCGGACGCTCTGGACGAGCTGGGCATCTGGTACTGCGGCGGCAAGAACTCCCCCTACATCTGGATGGAGTGCCCCAAGGGGATGGACTCCTGGCAGTTCTTCGACGTCCTTTTGGAAAACGCCGGCATCATCGGCACGCCGGGCAGCGGCTTTGGCGAAAACGGCGAAGGCTACTTCCGCCTTTCGGCCTTCTCGGGCGAAGAGAACGCTCGCGCCGCCATGGAGCGCCTGCGCGCCTGGCTGCAAAGCTGAATCCCTTCACAGAAAAAGCAAGCGCCCCGGAAAACTCCGGGGCGCTCATTTTTATGCGTTCTGATGGCCCAGGGCTGCGGCAACGAAGTTGCGGAAGATGGGCTGGGGCTTGTCGGGCCGGCTCTTGAACTCCGGGTGGTACTGCACGCCCACGAAGAAGGGGTGGTCGGGCAGCTCCATGGCCTCCACCAGCCGCCCGTCGGGTGATAGGCCGCTGAACACCACGCCCGCCTCGCTCAAGGCGGCGCGGAAGTCGTTGCTCACCTCGTAGCGGTGGCGGTGGCGCTCGCTGATCATGCTCTGGCCGTAGATGCGGTGGAGCAGGGTGCCGGGCTGCACCGCGCAGGGGTAGGCCCCCAGCCGCATGGTGCCGCCCTTGGGCAGATTGCCCTGCTGGTCGGGCATGAGGTCGATGACGCAGGCGTCGCCTTCGGGGTCGAATTCGCGGGAGTTGGCCCCGGGCAGGTTCGCCAGGGCACGGGCGGCGTCGATGACCGCGATCTGCATACCGAGGCAGATGCCGAAATAGGGCACCTTGTTCCGGCGGGCCCAGTCCGCCGCCAGCACCATGCCCTCGATGCCCCGCTTGCCAAAACCGCCGGGCACCAGCACGCCGTCCGCCTTTGCCAGGCGCGCGTCCACCGTCTCGGGAGTGAGGGATTCCGAGTCCACCCAGTCCAGCGTCACGGCGGCGTTGTTGGCATAGCCCGCATGGTTCAGCGCTTCCACCACCGAGAGGTATGCGTCGTGCAATTCCACATACTTGCCCACGATGGCGATGTTCACCTTTCTTTCCAGGCTGCCGATGCGCCGGCAGAGGGCCGACCACTCGGCGAGGTCGGGCTCCCTGGTCTCAAAGCCCAGCCGCTTGCAGACAAGATCGTCCAGCCCGGCGGCGTGGAGCATCAGCGGCACCTCGTAGAGGCTGCCAAGGGTGCGGTTTTCGATGACGCAGTCCGGCTCCACGTTGCAGAAGGCCGCCAGCTTTTGCAGGATGCCCTCTTCCAGCGGCTCGTCGCACCGGGCGATGATGACGTCCGGCATGATGCCCATGCTCTGCAGCTCCCGCACCGAATGCTGGGCGGGCTTTGTCTTGTGCTCGCCGGAGCACTTGAGCCAGGGCACCAGCACCACATGGAGGAACATGCAGTTCTCCCGCCCTTTTTCCCGGCTGATCTGGCGCAGCGCCTCCAAAAAGGGCTGGCTCTCGATGTCGCCGATGGTGCCGCCGATCTCGGTGATGACCACATCCGCGCCGGTGTAGTCGCCCAGGCCGTAGACGAACTGCTTGATCTCCCCGGTGATGTGGGGGATGGTCTGCACCGTGCGGCCCAGATACTCCCCCGCCCGCTCCTTGTGCAGCACGTTCCAGTAGACCCGGCCGCTGGTGAGGTTGGACAGCTTGTTCAGGTCCTCGTCGATGAACCGCTCATAGTGGCCCAGGTCCAGGTCGGTCTCCACGCCGTCCTCGGTGACGAACACCTCGCCGTGCTGATAGGGGCTCATGGTGCCGGGGTCCACGTTGATGTAGGGGTCCAGCTTCTGGGCGGCCACC
>OLRN01001890.1_pt1 | contig 10237 bp, 5 predicted proteins | sample 1673001 | NCBI WGS metagenome assembly OLRN01 (sample SAMEA3136745, study PRJEB25190) | human gut metagenome | biome: human gut; feature: human-associated habitat; material: faeces | place: Austria | collected 2013 | reverse complement strand
AATCGGTCATCTTCATATGCCATCATATGTTTTAGGGGCATTTACTGAATATCCCTATTATATATATGGAAGGGCGGCCGTAACTTAGGCTATGCCATCTACAACGCAAGCAGCTGTTCGCCGTGCGTCTTGGTCTTGACCTCCTTCGGGGAGAAGACCTTCTCTATCACTCCTTCTTCATCAATGACAAAGGTGGTGCGGAAAGTCCCCATATACTTGCGGCCATACATGCTCTTCTCTCCCCATACGCCCATCTCATTGACCAACGACTTTTCCGTATCGGCAATCAACGTGAAAGGCAACTCATGTTTCTCTATGAACTTCTTGTGCGAAGCAGCACTGTCCACGCTGACCCCGATTACCTCGTATCCTTTATCCTTCAGCGCAGAATAATTGTCGCGCAGGCTGCAAGCTTCGGCCGTACAGCCCGACGTATTGTCCTTGGGATAAAAATAAAGCACCACTTTCTTTCCACGGTAGTGGCTCAATAAAATCCGTTCTCCTTTTTCATTTACGCCCAACACCTCGGGCACCTTGTCTCCTACATTCATATTTTCTTTACTTTCAGGTTAAACATAATCGTCAGCCCGGCATCTTACGATTCACTCGCATTCGTCAATCGTATAGTTCACAAAATCATTGAAGGGCTTCATCAACTCGAAAATCCCGGCCGTGCGGTCCAACCAGTTTTCATCACGGAAGAAATCATCCGGCACCGTGTGGCAAACGGAGTAATCTTTCGGCCTAAGATAATCCGGATAAGGGAAATCCTTCGGAAAGCCCTTAGGAAGGGTTTTCAAACGAGACTCGCCTATGACGGGAAATGCCGCCTTGAAATCTGCCGCCTCCACAATGGAGCGGAATTCATCCACCTCGTCCACGATGGACTGGCGGACAGCTTTCAGAATCGGCGAAGGCAGGCACCATGCCCCACCGGCCAGCAAGCATTCGCCGGGCTGAAGGTGGAAATAATAACCGCTATGCCAGGATTTCTTTCCGCAAGCATTGATATAGGCTCCGAAATGACGCTTATAAGGCGATTTGTCTTCCGAAAAACGAGTGTCGCGATAAAAACGATACGTGCAATCCTTCACCGTAAGGCGGGCCACACTACCGTCAAATGCCGCGATACGATGGATAAGCGCCTGCACCATCTCCTCGAAAAACCCGCGCGCTTCCTCGTACCGCCCCTTGTGTTCCGCAAACCATCCCCGGTCGTTATGCGCCGCCACATCTTTCAAAAACTCCAATATGCAATCAATCTTTTCTGCCATCTGTACCTTAATTTATACGGGCAAAGATAGCACAAAGCGGATAAAAAAACAAAGCAAATGCGCCAACCTGCGCCCAAAAAGAGCGTATTGATTCAACCCTACCACTATTTGACGCGTTTATTCTCTTTCCGCTATACCATAAAGGTGTAAATTTACAGCGTCGAGATCTTTGATAACCATAAAAAACAAGTATCGCGGGCGTACCCGCAATACTCCATTACAACTTAACCCATAAATTAAAAAGTTAATCACAATGAGAAAAAACACGTTACTCTTTGGAGTATTGTCCCTGTTCGGGGCAAGTCAGGCGATGGCCGACGATTGGGTCATCGAACTCATGAAAAACAACGCATCTCATCTTGAATTAGTCAAAGATGCGAGTTTTGACGTAGGTTACGGCTGCATCGGGAACACTTCAACGGAAACCGTCATCGGTTTGGGGGAAGTGGATTTCGGTACAGACGGGACGAACTACAAAGCCACCGGAGTGGAATTCGCCCATGGTTGGGGTGGCTATGACGAGGATAAGATTATAGTCCTCAGTGCCGGAGCCACGGCGGAAGAGGCCGTCCCGTTCAACGAAATGACCGTGACCCGCACTTACGGTTACCATCAGTTTGAACTGTTTGCCGAGAATATGGACAAAGGTGACGGATTCGTCCTTCCCACCGGTAAGCAGAAAGTGTGGCTGACATTCCAGACCGGACAAGGCAACCTGCGTTCGGTGAAGTTCTATGAAAACTCCATCTCCGAAGGAATGGAAGGCGTACAGCCTTGGCCCAACCAAGCAGAAGGCTACGGAGACATCACGACTTCCATAGAAGCTGCCGCATTTGAAAGAGCGGTAGAAGTACCTGAAAATCCGGAAGAAGACCCTTACAAAGATGCCAAATACGATGAAAATACGGCATGTTGGGGCGGAACAAACGACGGGTTCATCGTCAAATCCACCGAGGAAATAGACTTCGGCAACGGAGAATTCCAACAATTAGTGGCCTATATCGGGCATGACGGTGAAAGATACACGGAATACATGGAATTCTATATCGACGAAGTAAAGCCGGAAAATATGGTGGCCAGGACATGGGCAGGCATCAATATACAGGAATGGAACAAGTTCACACCGGTGGCCACTACGTTGAAAGAGGTGACGGGCAACCACTATCTGTATGTAAAATGGGGCAATGCCACGAACCTCCACCAGATAGATTTGGTCAAGGAAGCCGTCTGGTATGAGAATCCGGACTGCGGGGTCGTTTACGAAAACGCACAACCGTCGGAAAATGCCGTGGTATTCGTCACCCAAGGTGAATCCGGAGCGACAGAAGGCGGAAACGTGTCGTCGGGCGAAACCGCCTGGAAAGTAATCCAGCCCATCAGTGGGGATGCCAGATGTGAAGGCAGCAACATCGGCTATACCAAGGCCGGCGTGGTGGTCATGTACCAAAACATAGACTTCAAGAACGGTTATTATAAGGACGTGTTCATCAATGCTTCTTGCGACAAAGCCTACATCGGCGGTACCACAGAGGATGCCAATTATTCCTTGTATGTGGATTTGGATGATATCGACTGGTCAACCGTGACGAACTTAGACGAGCTGCATAACGCACTCGAAGGCCGTGAACCGGTGGCCGTGGTCAAAGCACAAGGCACCGGCTCGTGGAGCAACAAACTCACGACTACCGCCCCGTTAAGCCATGTGGAAGGCATACATAATCTATATGTAGTCTATAATTTGCCCGACAGGGACAATATCGGTGCCAACATCTACGGATTGTATTTGGACCCGGGACAGAACCCGGAAGAGCCCCAACCAGCTACCGGCGACTTGTTTATCCCGCTCATGAAGAGCAATGCGGAAAACATCGAATTGGTGACAGACGCGACTTTTGATGTCGGTTATGGGAATATCGGCAATACAAGCGAAAACACCATTATCGGATTGGGAGAATTGGATTTCGGAACAGACGGAAATGCCTATCAGGCTACCGGTGTAGAGTTTGCCAACGGATGGGGCGCGTACGGTGAAGCCAAATACGTCGTACTCAGTGCCGGGGTTACTCCGGAAGAAGCCGTCCCGTTCAATGAAATCCGGGTGGAAAGGACTTTCGGTTACCACCAGTTCGACATGTTCGCTGAAAACATGAAAGACGGAAACGGTTTCGCACGTCCTACCGGAAAACAAAAAGTATGGCTGACCCTGCGGGGCGGAAACGGCAACCTACGTTCTGTGAAATTCTACGAGGAAACCATACCAGAAGAAGAGGAAGGCTTGCAGCCATGGCCCTGCGAAACGGAAGGATACGAAAAGCTAGCTACCGTTATTGACGGCTCTGCCCTTGTGAGAGCAACAGAAGTTCCGGAAAATCCAGAAGAAGATCCTTACAAAGATGCGCTATACAATGAAGAAACAGGATGCTGGGGAGGTACTAACGACGGATTTATCGTCAAATCCAATGAAGAATTAGACTTCGGCAACGGAGAGTTCCAACAACTGGTAGCCTATATCGGACACGACGGAGAACGCTACACGGAATACATGGAGTTCTACATCGACGAAGTAAAACCGGAAAACATGATTGCCCGGACATGGACCGGTATCAACATACAGGAATGGAACAGCTTCACTCCGGTAGCCACCCGACTGAAAGAAGTTACCGGCAGCCATCGCTTGTTCATCAAGTGGGGAGGTGCCACAAACCTGCAGAAGATTGAACTGGTCAAGGATTCCGTTTGGTTTGAAAATCCGGATTGCGGAGTCGTATATGAAAACGTAGAACCATCGAAAAATGCCGTGGTATTCGTCACGACTGGAGAAAACGGAGCTACGGAAGGCACCGACACCAACCAAGGCATCCAATGGGAAGTCATCATGCCTATCAGCGGAGATGCACGGTGCGAAGGAGCCAACATTGGATTCACAAAAGCCGGTGTGGTCGTAGCTTACAAAGGCATAGACTTCAAGGACAATTACTACAAAAAGGTCTTCATCAACGCATCCTGCGAACCATCATACATTGGCAGCACCATAGAAGATGCAAACTTTACGCTTTACACAGACTTGAACGACATCGACTGGGAGAACGTCACCAACCTGGAAGAATTGAATGCCGCACTCGAAGGACGCGAACCCGTAGCTGTCGTCAGGGCGCAAGGCACCGGAAGTTGGGGCAACAAGCTGACGACAGCCGGCGATTTGGCAGACTTAAGCGGAATACATGATTTATACGTAGTCTATAACTTGCCCGACAGGGATAATATCGGTGCCAACATCTATGGCTTGTACCTCGACCCGGGAGAGAATCCCCAAAGCATCAAGGAAAACATTGCCCAAGGAAACGGAATAGAAGTACGCGGCCACGGCAACCAAGCCACCATTTGCACCGGCACGGACATGCATGTCACGGTTTACACCGTAAGCGGAACCGCCATAACTGACATGGACATAAAAGCCGGCACTACGCTCATCGACAACCTCAATTCGGGCATCTATATCCTGAAAGCCACAGACAAGAGCGGTAAGGCAACGGCCCAAAAGTTTATCGTCAAATAAAACACCTAACCTTCGGATGTGGGGCAAAGACAACCCCACATCCGTTCCTAAAATAACCATTTATGAGAATAAAACACATGATTACAGTGAGCCTGCTATTGCTCACAAGCATGCAGGACGCAAATGCCGTAGAATGGCAAATGAAACAAGGCCCCATGATGACACCTTGGAGCGAAACCCTCGACCCAGAGAATGTGCTCGGTGAATACCCCCGTCCACAAATGGAACGCCAAGAATGGATGAACCTGAACGGGATATGGGATTTACGGAAAGCCATACAAGACGAAGCTTACAGCTCCGATTTCATTTATGACAAGAAGATACTCGTGCCCTTCCCACTTGAATCGGCCATTTCCGGTGTAATGGAAGAAAGCGACAACCAATGCTATTGGTACAAAAGGACACTGACCATACCGGAAAACATGAAAGGGAAAAACATCCTGCTGCATTTTGATGCCGTAGACTGGGAGACGACCGTCTATGTCAATGGAAAGAAAGTAGGCAAGCACACAGGAGGATATGACCCGTTTTACTTCGACATCACTTCAGCCCTCAAACAGGACGGCGAACAGGAACTGGCCGTATATGTACGCGACAACACAGGTGCCGAAGGACAACCCAAAGGAAAGCAAGCCCTCAATAAATGGGGCTGCTGGTATACCCCGGTCAGCGGCATCTGGCAGACGGTATGGATAGAACCGGTAAACCCGACCCACATCGAAAGACTCTCCATCGAACCGGACGTGGACAACTCTTGCCTCAAGCTCCAAATCAACGGGAAAGGGAATGAACAAGCCACGGCCGATATCAAACTCACCGACCGCGAAGGAACGATTGTGGCCAGCTTGGAAAACGCGGCAATAAACACCCCGTTGACACTACCCGTGGCATCACCTCACTTATGGTCGCCTGAAGACCCTTATCTTTATGATTTGGACATTACACTTTCGCTCAACGGAGAACAAACGGATGCAGTAAAAAGCTATTGCGGAATGCGCAAAATCGAAGTAAAAAAAGTAAACGACATCCCCCGTATTTTCCTAAACGGCAAGCAAATCTTCCAAATGGGACCATTAGACCAGGGATGGTGGCCGGACGGTTTGTACACCGCCCCGAGTGATGAAGCCTTGTTATTCGATGTCAAGGCAATGAAAGATTTAGGTTTCAACATGATTCGCAAGCACATCAAAGTGGAACCGTCACGTTGGTATATGCATTGCGACCGCGAGGGGATACTGGTTTGGCAAGACTTGCCCAGTCCCGGACTCCCGGCAGGACATGAAGCCTTCGCAAGGCAAAACTTTGAGGAAGAAACCGTACGTATCATAGATGCATTCGAGAACCACCCGAGCATCGTGCAATGGGTCGTATTCAACGAAGGGTGGGGACAGTTCGATACCGAACGGATGACGCAAATAGTCATCGACAAAGTCAGCCCGCAAAGCCTTGTCTGCTGCGCCAGCGGATGGAACGACGCCGAAATCGGTGACATCAAGGACTCTCACAGTTACCCCTACCCTTCTTGCCCCATTGACCAGAAACGTGCCTGCGTCAACGGCGAATATGGCGGCATCACCCTGAAAGTACCCGGACATATCTGGCCCGGAGGAGACTTCGGCTACACGACTGTGGAAACACCGGAAGACTTTACCTTCATGTTCAACGACTTGGCAGATAAAATCAAAGACCATTACTATTACGGACTGAATGCAGCCGTTTACACACAGTTGTCGGATGTGGAAATCGAGAAGAACGGCATCTACACCTATGACCGGCGCATATTGAAACCATATTCACCCACAGGAGAATTGAAAGATAAAATCTTGGAATGCATCAACATGCCGCAAAGCGACGTAAAGATACAACCCGTCGTATCGACTGCCAAGGAACATAAATACAAATGGAAGTTCATCACCGAAGACAATGCACCTCGCCACTGGTTTGCCAAAGGGTTCGATGACACCATGTGGCCCAAGGGAACTGCCGCATTCGGAAAGAGTTCATTATGGAATACACAAGGACTTATCTCCATACCTTGGACCACACCGCAAATCTACATGCGCCGTTGGTTCTACTTGGGCGATGTCACCCAAGAAATGATTGACTGCATGCGCTTTATGATTTATCATGACGATGATATTTTCATCTACATCAACGGAGTATGGGCTGCAACCAAGAAAGGTTCTGTCTCCAACTACATTCCTTACGACATGTCGGAAGAAGCGCGCAAAACACTCAAGCCCAACAGTTGGAACCTGATAGCCGTAAAATGCACACAAGGCGGAGGGGAACAAATCGTAGACGTAGGCATCTCGGCATTTTCAGCCACAGACTTCCATTATGAAGAGGTGTACGACGAATTCACGAACAAAGACTTTACCGAACTTCCGGAACCGGGCAATCCGGCAGAACCGGTATTTGAAAACGTGAAATACCCCGTACCGGACGAACAAGCGGCTACCGCCATCTCCCGTGGACAGTTCCTGCATTCTACCGACCGTTCCAATGCGGCTTGGGGAGACTTCGACAACGACGGATTCCTGGAAGTCACTTATTCCGGCAACAACGAACACCAACGGATAACCTCGCGGAAAAAGTTCTCCGCCCTGTATGACTATCAAGAAGACGGAACATTTAAGAAACTGGACAGTCCCTTCGATGTGGTATATTATGCTTGCCCCACATGGTTTGACTACAACAACGACGGCTTAATGGACTTGTTCGTACCCGGAGTGAAATCCATGGATTATGAAAATGACCTCAATGATGTGGTCGCCTACTTGTACGAAAACAAAGGTATCGGACCGGACGGGCAATATGTATTTGAAGAAGTAAACCAAGCCACGCCGGAAAGCAACCTCATGGGAATCTCTCCTATCTACGGTTCGCTGGATGGCGGACGGTCGCGCCATTACGTCTCCGTAGGCGATTACGACAAAGACGGTTACCTTGACCTCATCATTGCCGGACTGGACGACTACGAAGACAAAGACGGAATCACGGATGAAAACGGCAACCCCGTCGTACACCACGACCGGCGCGTGCTTTACCTCTATAAAAACAACAAAGGGAAAGGGTTCATCCGGCAAGAAACCCCTCTGGACGGCGAAAAACCCTTCACGGGGCTATCAAGAGGTTCGGTACATTTTGCCGACATGGACAACGACGGTTGGCTGGATATCATCTCATCCGGTTACGGCCCGGGCGAAGGCAATCTCCGCATCTATTGGAACAATGGCGACGGTACGTTCTCTGAAAACGGGCAATACCTATACGGATCATACGATTCGTCTTGTTTCCCCTGCGACCTGAACGCCGACGGGTGGACGGACATCGTAGTCACCGGGTATTCTGCCACTAAAGGGCAAAATGCCAAATCATTCTATGTGTACCGCAATAAAGGCGGACGGACATTTGAAATGTTGGACGATTTGTTCTGCGGATTTGAAGGTGTAGACGGTTCCACCCCCTCTTTCGGTGACGTGAACCATGACGGACTGCCGGACATCTTAGCGGGCGGACATGGCGAAAGCCACGAAATCACGACCTGGCTTTATCTGAACAGGGGAGATTTCAGCTTCAAGCCCTGCGGCACCTGGTACGACACGGCATCTCCTTGGGCATTCGATCGTGTAACCCATGGCAACAACCATTTGATAGACTTCGACAACGACGGCTATCTGGATGTCTGGAACATGGGATGGGCACATAGCGACGTATGCTCACGAGAATGCGCCACCGAACTTTACCGGAACACGTCATCCAACGCGGGAGCCGTCCCCAACGTAGCCCCCACCGCCCCCCAAAACCTGAAAGCCGTCTACGACCAAGCCACAAAAATGGTCACTTTCAGTTGGGACGCAGCTTCGGATGACGCCACTCCCCAAGAAGCCTTGCAATACAACCTGTATTTGAAAAAGTCAGGTTCAGACAATATCTTCATGACCGTGCCGGCTGACGTGCAAACCGGTTTCATCAAAACAGGAGAAATCTCGGGACAAATCTCGACGACCGTCTACTCCATGTACATAGATGACGAGGAAGCCACGTATGAATGGGGCGTACAAGCCATCGACAACGGCAAGAGAGGCGGAGCGTTCACACAGTCCCGCTTCGACCCGTCCGGCAGTTCTGTAGAAGAGCATGTGCTCCCGGGTGTCCGGATATACGGTACAAACGGCAAACTGCATTACCACGTGAACGAAAGTACAACCCTGACCGTCATGGATGAAACCGGAGTTCCCATTTCACACATGACCGTCAGCGGCAGCGGGACAGTCGGTATTCCCCTACACGGAGCCTATCTCATAAAAGCCGACAGAGGAAACAAGACACAAACTTTCAAGGCTATCTTATAACCGCTTCCACAAACTGAATCACGTACACTTCCGCAGATAAAACCACATTACCTATGGGCGGAAGTGTACGTTTCTTTTTCCCTCCCCCCTGTTTTGGTGCAGCTATTACATTATTTGAAGCATACATCCACTTTTTGAAAGCTGCGGAATACATACCTTTGCTTTGCAAAAGAAACTATTTTTTATAACCATTAAAAACATTCATCATTTATGTACAAACGTTTAAGAGGCATGCTGCTCACGGTTGCCTGTGCAGTGTGCGGCTCGGTCCTTGCCCAAGACAACCTGAAAGCCATGCAACAGAAATTCGTCAACGAAAAGTTCGGCATGTTCATCCATTTCAACATGCCCTCATTTGTGGACGAAGACTGGCCCGACCCCGACATGCCGGCCGAAACCTTCCACCCGAAGAAACTGGACTGTAACCAATGGGCAGAGGCAGCCCTTAGTGCAGGAATGAAGTTCGGATGCCTGACCACAAAGCACCACAGTGGTTATTGCATCTGGGACACGAAGACCACGGAATACAACGTCATGAACGGCCCCCTGAAACGAGACGTGGTACGGGAATACGTAGACGCTTTCCGTGAAAAAGGGTTGGACGTGATGTTATATTATTCCATCCTCGACACGCACCATCGTTTACGTCCGGGATTTATCAACCGCAACCATATAGATTTGATTAAAAATCAATTGAAGGAGCTGCTGACTAACTACGGCCCCATTTCCGCCCTCATCATCGACGGTTGGGACGCTCCTTGGTCGCGCATTTCATACGAAGAAGTCCCGTTCGACGACATCTATCACTTCATCAAACAGCTCCAGCCGAACTGCCTCGTCATGGACTTGAACTCTGCCAAATACCCACAGGACGCATTGTTCTACACCGACATCAAGTCCTTCGAACAGAATGCCGGACAACACATTTCCAAAGACACCAACCGGATGCCGGCCTTGTCGTGCCTGCCGCTGAACTCGTCGTGGTTCTGGAAAAGCGACTTCCCCACAACGGACGTGAAATCGCCCGAATGGATTGTCAACGAGAACAG
>OLRN01001888.1_pt1 | contig 10253 bp, 8 predicted proteins | sample 1673001 | NCBI WGS metagenome assembly OLRN01 (sample SAMEA3136745, study PRJEB25190) | human gut metagenome | biome: human gut; feature: human-associated habitat; material: faeces | place: Austria | collected 2013 | reverse complement strand
CTGCGCCGCTGGTGAAGCAGAACTGAAGCCGCTGCAAATCAGCGAAGGAGAACTCCGCCGCGGGCTCCGTCTCCGCCGGGACGGGAGAGGCCATGGGCGCAGGGTTGCCGGAGGGTGGCACGGGGGCCGTCTCTCTACAGCCCGCCAGGGTCAACGCCAGCGCACCAGCCAGCGCGCAGAAAACCATTCTATTTTTTCCCATTCTGTCCACCTTCTATCGCTTTGCATGCTGATGCTACAGCGTTTCCAGGTATTCCTCCAGCACACCCACACGCTCCCGGGTCAGCTCCGCCGCCCGCAGGGCGCCGGCCATCCCCGCCCCGGCCAGGGCGGCCTGCTCCTCCTTCCAGGCAATCCACTCCAGCTCCTCCGCTGTCAGGACCTCCATATCCTCCGGGGACAGAAGCCGGTTCAGCGCGTCCCACACCTCATTGAGCTCATTGTCCCACACCTGGTACAGCTCCTCCGCCTTTGTCTCCCGCTCCTCCTGAGAGAGTGTGGCGTCCTGGAGCTGTTGTTCCAGCTCGCCCGACTCATCCCGGGCGCTGATCAGGCTGTAAATGATCTCCCGTACCAGATTCCGGCTGAAAAATCCCTGCTGGTGCGCCTCGTTGTTGAGGGCATAAGAGAGCAGCGCCTCCCCCTGATCGCCGTGGTCCACCCAGCCCCGGAACTCCTGGGGCAGCTCGCCCAGGGGCGCGCCGGGCAGGTAGATCAAAAGCTCCTCCGTGTCCTCCAGTCCCCTGGGCTCGGTATAGTAATAGTGGAAGCCGTCGGCGAATGCCTCCTCGCCCACCGCCCGCTCATAGTCGATGCGGGCGATGCGCACGGAATAGGTATAGTCGTTCACCCGCACCGGCTCGGTGAACTGGCCGGTGAACTCGGAGCAGAGGAGGACGGCGCGTGTGCTGCCCCCGTACTCCTCCCAGGTCGTATCGCTGAAGGTTCCGGAAAAGCTGCCGTCCGGCCTCACATACAGCACCGTGCCCCAGCTCCCCGCGCCGCTGGCAAACACAAACTTATACTGCCTCAGTTCCGCGAAGGTGAAGCCATGCGCCACGGCCGGTTGCAGAGCGCCTGTCGCCTCCGGCGGCTCCGAAGGGGTGGGCGGCGGAAGGGTCTCCCCGCAGCCCGCCAGGGTGAGGGCGATCACTCCGGCCAGAGCGAAGGCCGCTGTGTTGTTTATCCGCATTTGATACACCTCATGCCGGTCAGGTGGATACAGTGTACCACTTTTGTTGACATAATTCTTCTAAAAAACGTTACAAATTTCTCTCAAATGGTTACGGTGCGGGAACGCCCCCCAAACCGAATCGGTTCGGGGGGCGTTCTCAGCCCTCTAGGGTAAACAGCTCTTCCACCGGAGTCTCCAGCAGGCGGGCCAGCTTCATACCCAAGGCCAGGGTGGGGCCGTACTTGTCGCTTTCGACGGCGTTGACGGTCTGGCGGCTCACCCCCAGCAGGGCGGCTACGTCCTCCTGCCGGCAGACCGCGGGCCTTTCGCAGCTCCTTGACCCGGTTCTTCATCCGCCCAGAACCAGCAGCAATGAAAATGCCACCAGGGCCACAGTGAGAATAACCCACAGTACAAATTCCTGCTTTACCCGGTCGTCCCCCGCTCTGGCCCGGCCGATCCACTGCACCAGGCAAAAAATCATTACCTGGGCCCCCAGCAGGAAGGCGGGCAGGGTAGTGTCCCCTCCGTGAAATGCCTCCCACACCGACCAGACCACCAGGGCCAGCACCAGGAAGAACCAGGCGGCACGGCTGGCGCGCAGGGTGATCTGCAGCTCCATCTCATCCATCTTACGGATTCCTTTCAGACGACGCATCTTGGCGATGAAGGTTTCCATTATGATCAATGTCACCACAGGCAGCAGCACTTTGTTGCCGCTGATGTTGTCCAGTTCGAACACGATGAACCGTTTGCTTGTCAGGTCCAGTTCCTTGTTGGAGTTCAGCAGAAAGTCGTAGTCGCCGCCTTTGTAAAAAGGTTCCAGCACGTTCAGGAAACCGTCAATGTCAAAATCCTTCTCGCGTACCCTCTTTTCCGCTATCATCCGGCGGTAGTCACCGTCCACGAACTCGTAGAAGCCGTTGAAGTCCGGCCTTGCCTCCCGATTCCCGGTAATTTTACGGATATAGGCGTTCACCGCTCCCGAGAGCGCCACCTCTTCCGAACGTTTCGGTGCCTCGTCCTCCCGTTTCCACAAGGTCAGTATCAGAGTCTTGATGCTCTCGCGCTTTTCCACATCGAACTGTCCGGAATCGGTGTAGAACGGGTTGAAGGATATCGGATTGTCCTCCTCATACGTGATGTAGATGCCGTCCCCGCCGCGTGTGCGGTCGTGGATCATCCGGCACAACCCCTGATAGCTGTTGCCCGTGTCCACCAGCAGGATATGCGCTCCCTGCTCGTAATAGTTGCGCACCAGATGGTTGGTGAAAAAGGACTTGCCGCTGCCGCTTGGTCCCAGGATAAATTTGTTGCGGTTGGTGATGATGCCCCGTTTCATCGGAAGGTCGGAAATGTCCACGTGCACCGGAATGCCGTTCTGCCGGTCCGCCATGCGGATGCCGAACGGACTGGGCGAACTTCTGTAATTGGTCTCCCCGGCAAAGAGGCAGACCGCCTGCTCCAGGAACGTGTAGAATGACTCTTCGGCAGGAAAGTCGCCCGCATTGCCCGGAATGCCCGTCCAGTAAAGCACCGGGGTGTCGACGGTGTTGTAACGGGGGGTGCATTCCATCATGGCAAGCTGGCTGCCCGTGTCGTTCCTGATACGGCGGAACTCCTCCGCATCCTCCGCCCAGGCGATTACATTGCAGTGGCATCTGACGGGAAGCACTCCCTTGGTATGCGCCTCGTCCAGATACATCTCCGTCCATTCCTGGTTCACGGCATTGCTCCGGCTGTACCGTGACAGAGAGAGCATGTTGCGCGAGTTCTTCTCCATCATCTGCAGGATTTCCTGCGCGTTGTCGATGAACACGTACTGCGAGTAGATGTGGTTGCAGGAGAGCAGCAGCCCCACGGGTGCGGCGAAGGAAAGGCGGCAGTCACTCCTGTCGGTGGACATACGCTCGTAGCGCATGTCGGTGGAGAGCTTGCCCGGCAGGTCTTCCGTATCCGAAAGTGTGTGCAGGCAGAGCCGCTTGTCCCCGATACGCATCCGTCCGGGCTTGAGGCAGATGTCCTGCAGTACGGCGGTTTCGTCCTCCATCGAGAGGGAGAGGTATTTCTCCACCAGCCCGGGACGTTCCTTCGTGCCGGTAATCTCCTCCGTTTCCAGGCGGCGCAGCCGGATATGGGCGGAGTCGTTCACGATATGCTCGAACTGCTCCACCGCTTCCAGAAAGCGGGCCGCCATGTCCTTGTCGGTAATCTCCCTGGGCAGCAGGAATCCCCGGCAGAGGGTGCTGAAGTCACTTTGCCGGCGGTTGCGCTCACGGGTGGTCTTTGTCAGATACAGGTAACAGCGGTGGTTCAGGTACGGCCTCTCGTTGAAGTGCCGCTCATAGCTGCGCGAGAGGAAGCTCTGTTCCTCCCCGCCGTTTTGGGGACGGTAGCTCTCCTTCGTGAACCAGTCCTGCTTGCAGACGATGCTGTGCTCGGGCAGTACCCTGGCGGCCTTTATCCAGGTGGAGTGCATGGCCTCATACTCTTCCGCCGTCACCGTGTACAGCTCGGGAAGCTCCACCTCGAAGGCCACGGTCAGGTCGGCGTCCTTGCTCACGATGCAGCCGTTCTCCACCGAGAGCAGGGGGAACTTGCGTTCCAGCGTTTCCGCTTTCAATACATTTCTCATGATTGTCGTTTTTTTCTTTTTGCAAATAATCTGAAAACTCTCTTGCGGTGGATCAGGTAGCGCGGATGGCGTTTCTCCGCCAGCAGCTTCATAAGACCGTGTTCGCCGTAGCGGGCGTTCAGCCGGAACACCGCCCATGCCAGCAGACCGCCGGATACGGTCCCGAAAGGGATGCATATCCATTGGTCCACGCCTGCCAGGTAAAGGATGACCACCGCCAGGAGCACCGTCACCAGACCGCCCGCGAAGACGAACAGGTATTGTGACTTGAGCCCCTTGAACTCGACGGGATTGCCCGCCCCCTTGTTTACAGGATACTCCATACCGCTTAGAGGAAGAAGGAACGCAGGATGGTGGCGGCTACAATCAGAAAGATGCAGGCAAAGAACCAGCTGGCGGCGGTTTTCGAGGTGTCGGGATCACCGCTGGAGAACTTGCCGTAGGTCTTGATGCCGCCCACCAGGCCGAGCACCGCACCGATGGCATAGCACAGTTTGGTGGCGGGATCGAAATACGAGGTCATGAGGCTGGTCGCCTCGTTGATACCGGCAAGGCCCTGACCTTGGCCCTGCGCGAAAGCACCGGCGGCAATCGCCGCGCACATCACTGAAAAAAGGATTCTTCTCTTCATTGTCGAATCGTTTGGGTAAGACATAAATTTGAATTCGACGGCGAAGATAAAAAGGGATAATACGCTGTGATTCAGAGGTGTCATCAGATGTCGCCAGATGTCATCAGATGTCATCCAACAAGTGCTTTTGCGCGTCTCTACAGAGATTTTCAACATTGTTTTACGTCATTGCGGAGACGCTTACCTCAAGCATAATACATGATTAATTGATGATTTTGGCACAAACATGGATTGTTCAAACGGTTACATGTTTTTCTGTACCATTTATATAATTGCCATACAAAAGCCAGCAAATTCCATAAAGTTGATTTCTTGTCAAAAACGACTATTATTGATATTGGATTAAAATAGCTATATTTGCATATCAAACGCAGTTTTATGGCCAATGTAAACAGGTTAAAAATAGTGTATCATGTAGTAGTGTATAAAGAGAGTAACAATATCACACCTTGATAAGGCATTTTTAAGTAATATATCTGTTTATATTCAAGAACAGCCAAACAGAGAACAATAACTTTCATACTTATAAGTATGAACAATGAAATTATTGTGCCTGAAACAAAGCGAACAAAATATGAGGCCGTAAAATAAAGCATGATGCAACAATTGCTTATGGGCAAAATATTTAATCAGTTAGTGTATGAAGAAAAACCTTAAAGATTTGTATTGCCAACGCCCTCATGTCGTGATAGTTGGAGCTGGTGCTTCAAGAGCGGTCATGGGAAAATCTTGCCCGACGATGAATGAAGCCATTGAACAGGTCGGGTTAGATAGAATCCTTGAAGGATTTATGTTAGAAACGAAAAGCAAGAATCTTGAAGATATATATAGTGAGCTGTTTAGACGTGGTGATGAGTGTAAAAACGCACGGATAGCAATGGAAAAAAAACTTTATGAATATTTTTCAAATGTGCAGCTTCCATCTTTCTTGACCATCTACGACCTTTTGATTCTTTCGCTCACAGAAAAAGACTGCATTGTATCCTTCAACTGGGATAGTCTGCTTATCCAAGCATATAACAGAGTGGCAAAGATTACCTGGAACAGACCAGAGATTCTGTTCTTGCATGGAAATGTGGGGGCTGGTGTGTGCAAAGACTGTATGACCTTTGGTCTTATACAAAACTATTGCAGAAAGTGTGGCAAACCATACAACGCTGTTCCTTTGCTGTATCCTGTAGAACAAAAGGATTACAACAGCGACAGCTTTATCCGTGACCAATGGAGTGTTGCAAAGTACTACATATCGAAAGCAGGCAAGGTAACAATCTTTGGGTATAGCGCACCTTCTTCTGATAAGGAGGCAAGTGAAATACTTAAAGCTGCATTCTCTAAACATGATGGTGTTCATAGATTGGATGCAGTGGAAATAATTGAACGTCCCGGATTCAACGCGAATGAAATATCAGAAACTTGGCAGTATTTCTTTTCATTGACCAATTACCATTCTGACATTGTGGACTCCTTTTATAATAGCTGCTTGGCGCAGGCACCTCGCCGTACCTTGCAATACCAATACCAACAATTCATTAGAGGATGGTGGGGACAACCAAAGATACACTTCTCAAAACAAGATACTTTTGAGTCGGTGGAAACGCTTTTAAAGCCACTTCTTGTAAATGAAGAGCAAGGAGATTATTCTATAATTTAAGTCAATAACACTAACATCATCATTACAACCGAATGAATAGACTTGTTATCATAGGAAACGGATTTGACATGGCACATGGCTTTAAAACAAGTTATATGGATTTTATCAACTGGTATTGGGACCAACGAGTGTATACTTTTTCCGGTAATACTACAAATGTATCAGAAGATTGCCTTTGCCGTTTGGTTATCAAAGATAATGTAGGCATTAATTGCTGGAATGTTTTTGTCTTCAACAACTCATGTTTTTTTAAGGATATCTATTGTAAAGAAAGATACTCAGGAAGCGAAGTTATTCAGTATATCAAGGACCAACCAAACATTTTCTCTATTGAATGTTGCCCTTTTTTTAAAACTATTCTGCAATCAATAGAAACCAAAGGATGGGTGGATATTGAAAACGACTATTACCAACTGTTGAAAGTTGGCATGGATAGCCCTGGTTGTAATTATACAATCAGTGAGTTGAATGAACAATTTGCATTCCTTCAAGAAAAATTAATTGAATACCTCCATACAATAGAAACAGACAATGTAAGGAATGACCTTCAAAATGCAATAATTGACTTCTTTGATCCTGCTGATTTCTCAACAGAAGGAAAAAAGAAAGCTCTGGATAGCATTGGGCTGAATATATCCAGCCTTGCAGATGTTGAATACAATTATGGAGAACGCGATAAACTTATCCCTAAACGTATCATGTTGCTGAGTTTCAACTATACAAAAACAGCTAAGATGTATGGTAACTTTAATATTACCCACAATTATATTCATGGCGAATTAGAAAAACCTGAAAATATAATTTTTGGCTATGGGGATGAACTTGACAAAAGTTACCAGTCTATTCTTGATATGAATGACAATGAGTTACTTAGATATGTCAAATCCGTTAAATATTTAGAAACAAGACATTATCATGATTTGCTCGAATTTCTTTTAGCTGCACCTTTTCAAGTTTTGATAATGGGGCATTCTTGCGGAAATTCAGACCGAACATTACTAAATACCGTCTTTGAACATGAAAACTGTGTTTCCATAAAGCCGTTTTATCATAAATGGGAAGATGGCAGAGATAATTACTTGGAACTTGTTCAAAATATTTCCCGAAACTTTACTAATATGAAGTTATTCAGAGATAGAGTTGTGAACAAGGAGCAATGCAAAACCATGTAATGGAACACTAAATTTAAATGTGATTTTTTCTATGATATCTTGTTATGCACATAAAGTACGACAAAAATATTGTGCAAAAGGAAGCAGGGAAACGGATTTTCATCCATTAGAAAAAGTAAGGAGCTGGCTTGGTAAGCAGCTCCTTACTTTTTTATAGTCGTTTATAGGTCTCTTATAAAGAAATTTCATTTAATAAATTGAGTTATAGTTTTTCCTGTCAGCAAATCAGGATAATTTCATTCTTTTACTTTTGAATCGTAAGCAACAGTGAGGAAGTATCCGATTTTCTGAGTTGTCCCCGTGATTTCTATGTTTTGAGTGTTTGTTCCTTTCTATTACCCTTAACAAAAGACAAACTTCAACCTTTTTCATAGATTATAGAAAAATACAAAGTTGGGTACATAATGAATATCCTATATATAATATTCAACAATATGGAATTTTGTGGCATAATAGCATATTACTTTCAGACCAGCTTCCTCCAATCTGCGACAGGTTTGGAAACGTTCCTCTCTTTTTTTAAAGGCAGAGCATTCCCTTCCTCATCCACATACCTTTCCATCAGCTCCTCTATCAGTTTCTTGTTCTCCACCTGGGAGGAGAACAGCTCGAACATGTCCGTTTCCCGAATGGCACACAGTGTCATGGCAGCCCGGTATGATTTGTTCTCATCCGAACCGGCACCATCCAAATTAAGCAGCACGTCACCGACATTGAGCAGGTCGGCAGGAGTGACTGCCGGAACAATGGCTTCCGCCTCGGGAGAACGGCTGTCCAGCTCCTCCTGTTCGTCTTTCAGCATTCTCATCTCCTCCAAAGGCAGTTTGCATTCCACCTCATCTTCCGGAATATCCTCATCCTTGCCGATAAGGTCGCTTCCCATTTCCAACTGCTGGCTCATGTAAGGGGCAACGGTCTTTCCGGCATTCTCATCCAGATAGACAAAACGGGTGGCCCCCATCACATCTGCCGCTCTTTCCGGATTCCGGCGGTGGTCCTTTTCCGTTTCCGTTTTTTTACGGGGAGTATAAAGTTGGTCACATATCTTACTTATTCTCTTTTTCTGCTCCCATACCTTATATAATAGATAAGCGGTACAGCCGAGCCGTATTGACAAATAAACTATTTCTTCCATTCTATCGGTTTTTGTGTGGCTTCCTGGTTATATATCTCGTTGATGATGTCCTGGTACCTTTCCAGATGGTCTGACAGGACACAGCTTAAAAACATCGGGACGGACATATCCGGTGCAATGACCGGCAATACTTTGGCAACAGTCCTGTATAATGCATCGTTAACATAGGTCTGCCTTCTTGCTCCCGACAGTCTCACTTTCAGAAACCGTCTCCGGTATTCATCTGAATCAGCCACTCCATCCGGTGATTTCTTTATTTGCTGTCTGGAAAGGCCGCTTTTCTTCTCCTGTTTCTCCTGAGAAGGCCCAGCCTGACTTTTTGTTTCCGATTCCCCTTCCGGAGAAACCGTTTTTTCCAAAGCGGTTACATCTCCTGCCATCATGCGTTTCAATGCCTCCTCGTCCACTTGGTAATCCGTTCTTCTTTTGGTAGCCATAATTGTTTTATTGAAGTTTCAGTACGGTTTCTATTTCCGCTACCAACAGGTCCAGACCGCTTCCTTTCACTGCGGAGGGAGATGGAGGGAACAAGGTGCTGCGGAACAGGGGCCCCTTCATCCCGGAATCTTTGTTGTAGCGTTCCGCACTGGGAATGACGGTCTCCAGCACCGGCAGTTTCAGAGAGCGGAAAATTTCGGTATAGCCGTTATACAGCCCTTTGGACACCCGTTTGTCCATCCGGTTCCAGAACATATGGATGCCACGCAAGGGTACGTCCGCATGCCGGTGCATGTATTCCCTGATGGCAAGGACAAAAGACATGCTGCTCCGCATTACCATCCTTTCCTGTGTAATCGGAGTGAATACATAGTCCATATTGATCACGGACTGGAAGACACCGGGCACATTCACGGTACCGGGGAGATCAAAAAGGACAAGGTCATAGTCCAGATCCGACTTTTCGAGAAAGCGGCCGGCCGTCTCCCTAGCTTCCTCCGGGGTGGAGTTCAGGATGCTGTAGGCTTTCCTGCCGCTTGTTCCGAACTGTTCCACCAGCTGGTTTTGCAGATGCACGTTCTTTTCAATGTTCCCCACTTCCCAGTCCCGCATGGCACTGATGCTGTGCTGTGGATAATCACAATCCACCACAAGTACGTTATATCCGTTCAGGTAATGGAAATAACTGGCGAGCAACACGGTGAACGTGGATTTTCCCACACCGCCTTTCTGGTTGCTCAAAGCGACAAATAAAGGTTCTCTCTTCATAGGCTTGAATTTAGAGTGTATGACTTGTTTCATATCTGTCTGGATTTTTTCGTTTCATCACACGGCAATGCATCCGTTGGTATATGGCAATTACGCATTGCTTGCCTGTTTGCATGAATACATTGCATACCATATTGCATCAGTGTAATGCCGGTTGCCGGAGGGTGTTGCCGTATAAGGTGCATTGCATTCATGCAATATGGAGTTCAATGTACCCCATACTGCATTGCACGGATGCAATGTGTCCCGTCATGCAGGACTGCCATGCGGCATATATGGCATTGCGCATACATGGATGATACCGCATTCGCGTCATGCACCACCTGTGGCAGGCAAGCAATACACCTTACAGGACAATGTTCCAATGTATGCCCTCATGCACTGTGCCAAAAGTAGCGGCTATTCTTGAAACTTCCGCCAACATTTCCCCTACCTGACATCAGATGTCGTCAGATGTCATCAAATGTCATATCAAACGCTGTTTACCAATCGGTTATCACTGTCTAATTTTGCAAAACCGGAATCAGACAATGGAAAGGAACTGACTTCGCCGGACCACAGCACGCCGTGAACGTCGTGCAGCAATCCGACCATAGGAGGATTCTCTGTTCAAACGAACAGAGCAAGTTGTGTCCTTGTCCGACAAAAA
>OLRN01001883.1_pt1 | contig 10280 bp, 14 predicted proteins | sample 1673001 | NCBI WGS metagenome assembly OLRN01 (sample SAMEA3136745, study PRJEB25190) | human gut metagenome | biome: human gut; feature: human-associated habitat; material: faeces | place: Austria | collected 2013 | reverse complement strand
CGAAAGAAAACAAGAGCATTTGCGAGAATTCACGAGTATGCCGGGAATAAATTTAAATTCTTGCGAAAAACCGTTGACTCTGCCGCCCAATTCTGCTATAATCACACTTGCGCGATAAAGCGCCGAACCAGGCGCTGTCAGATACCGTAATTTTTACGGACGTGTTAATTCTTACATGGAGGTTCCTACTATGAGCACGACTCTCGCTAAGCCCGCTGAAATGGCTGACCGCAAGTGGTATGTGATCGACGCCGCCGGCAAACCCCTCGGCCGCGTTGCTGCCAAGGCTGCTGTCATCCTGCGCGGCAAGAACAAACCCACCTTTACCCCCAACGTTGATTGCGGTGACCACGTCATCATCATCAACTGCGACCAGGCTGTCCTGACCGGCAAGAAGCTGGAAAAGAAGTTCCATCGCACCCACTCCGGCTGGATCGGCGGCCTGAAGGAAGTGCAGTACAGCACCCTGATGCGGGAGCGCCCCGAGCTGGCCATGAAGCTGGCTGTCCGCGGCATGATGCCTCGCAATGTGATCAGCAAGGATTCCATGTCCCGCCTGAAGATCTATCGCGGCGGTGAGCATGAGCACGCCGCTCAGAAGCCTGAGCTGTGGGCTCTGTAAGCAAGGAGGTAGACGAGCATGTATAAGAGCAAGAAGCCTTATTTCTATGGCACTGGCCGTCGGAAGTCCTCCGTGGCCCGCGTTCATCTGTTCCCCAACGGCACTGGCGCCGTGACCATCAACGGCCGCGACATCGATGAGTATTTCGGCCTGGAGACCCTGAAGCTGCTGGTCCGCCAGCCCCTGGTGACCACCGGCAGCGAGGGCAAGTTCGACATCGTGGCCACCGTCTCCGGCGGCGGCGTCACTGGCCAGGCCGGTGCCATCCGCCACGGTGTGGCCCGCGCCCTGTTGCTGGCTGACGAGAATAACCGCGCCGCCCTGAAGGCCGCCGGATTCCTCACCCGTGATCCTCGTATGAAGGAGCGCAAGAAATACGGCCTCAAAGCCGCTCGTCGCGCTCCGCAGTTCAGCAAGCGATAATCTACAGCTTAATAATGCTAAAAAAGCCCGGAAATACGCCATTTTCCGGGCTTTTTCTATGCCTGAAATCGCCTGATTCCGATGGTGAAATTTGAGGAAATTTGACTTCAAATTAACCCATTTTGATGGGTTTACCATGGGTTTACGGCCTATTTTTGAGCCTAATGGGTGGGAAAATGGGTTTACAGAAGGCCATTTTGGAGGGGAAATTAGCCCCATATCCTTGACAGATTTTCGGCAAAAATCCGGCTGAAACGGAATGAAAAACAGTGTCAGGTTCGTTTGGCGAGTTCTGACGAATTCTGCAAAAATTTAATATCAGGTATCCTGTTACATAGAGCCTTGGCTCATTCTTTGAAAACGAGAATGGGTCGAGGCTCTATTTTTTTCGCCCGAAATCCGGCGAGACAAATTTGAGCAGGAGGTAACAGGTATGACGGATTTCAATCAGAAGACCCATGACGCCGATGTGGGCAGTCATGGCGGACAGTCAAGGCAGATGATGGAGGTGTTTGAGAACCAGGAGTTTGGTTCGATCCGCGTGTTGCAAGAGGCGGGCAAGACCTTCTTCTGTGCAAGCGATGTGGCGAAAGCGTTGGGGTATGTGAATCCCTACGCCGCAGTGAAACGCCATTGCAGAGGCCCCCTAACGAAACGCGAGGGGGTCGTTCAGAAGGTGAATCAGTATGGAGATGCTGGAGAGCAGGTCGTTGAAATCTCCTTTATCACAGAAGGCGATGTTTACCGGCTGATCGTTCACAGCAAGCTGCCATCGGCAGAACGATTTGAACACTGGGTGTTTGATGAAGTTCTTCCTTCCATTCGCAAGCATGGTGTGTATATGAGCGATTCCATTTTGGATCAGGTGATTCAGCATCCGGAGGTCATCTACACACTGGCACAGGAGCTTGTAGCCGAGAGAGAGCAGCTTGAGGGTATCCGCAAACAGCTGGATGCGGCACAGCCCAAGGCAGACTACTTCGACACCTTTGTAAATTCGGAAGATTGCACCTGCATCCGGAATTTCTGTAAGGAAATCGGAATCCCGGAGAAGACGGCAGTGTCTCTCTTACTGGATCACCGCTATCTGTACCGGAGTCCAAGCGGCTGGCTGATGCCTTTTGCAGACAAATCTGCAAGGGGCTATTTTATTGTCCGGGATTGCTACGGTAGAAGCGGAAAACTGGTACAGCAGACGAGAGTGACCTGCAAGGGAAAGAATCATCTCTTCAAGTTGTTTAAGAAATGGGGTGTGATCGAATGACGCTTTTTACAGAGGGACGCCTTCAGGCGTTTGAACGCATGATGCAGGATACCGGTAAATACCATCGCCGGGAGGACAGCGAAGATCGTCCGCGCAAATGTCCGAAGAAAAAAGTGAAGCCTGCGAAAAAGGATGGTGAGCACCATGCCGGTATTCAGGGTTGAGAAGAACAGCAATTACACAACGATGTGCAATTACCACCTGCGGGATCAGGGCCTCAGCCTGAAAGGAAAAGGACTTCTCTCGATGCTGCTCAGTTTGCCGGACACATGGAACTATTCGGTACGGGGACTATCTTCGATTACGCCAGATGGCGTAGATGGAGTGCTTACTGCTCTGAAAGAGCTGGAGCGTCTTGGGTATCTGGAAAGGAACCAGCAGCGTGAGAGCAACGGTCGGATGGGTAGAGCCGAGTATGTGATTTATGAGATGCCGAGGAAAAAGCCGTGTTCGGAATCACCGTGTACGGAAAAGCCGTATGCGGTAAATCCGGATACGGACACACCGGTTACGGAAAATCCCGCGCAATTAAGTACTAATAGAACAAGTACTGAAACAATCAATAAAAGAGAGAAGAAGGAAATCCAACACCGGTATGGCTCATACGAAAATGTCCTTCTTTCTGACACGGAATACGGCAAGCTCCGGCAGGAGTTCCCAGGAGATTATCAGATGCGAGTGGAACGGCTCTCTGAGTATATGGCTTCCACCGGCAGGAGCTACAAAAATCACCTTGCCACAATCCGGAGCTGGGCAAAGAGAGAAAAGCCGAAGTATAACCCGGCAGACTACACATTTGAGGAAGGAGACAGCCTATGAGCGACATGGTGCCTGAAGTATTGAATGCGGCGTTGGATTCGCTCTTTACGCCGAAAGAACCCGGAGAGCAGGAATACCAGGGCGTGGACGGACTGCTGTATTGCCGGAACTGTCATACTCCGGTGCAGTGCAGGGTAAAGCTCTGGGGCAGAGACAAGATTGTTCCCTGCCTTTGCAGATGCCAGCAGGAAGCGATGGCGGAAAAGAAACGCCAGGATGAACTGCTGGAGCGGCAGCGTAAAATCAGGCAGCTGAAAGCAACTGGGATTCAGGAAAAGCATCTTCTGGAATGGAATTTTGGCGTTGCAGAAGACAACAAGGACATCCAGATGGCAAAACGTTATGTGGAGCAGTGGAAAAAGGTCAAGGCTGAAAACCTTGGCCTTTTGTTATGGGGAGATGTCGGAACCGGAAAGTCCTTTGTGGCGGCATGTATAGCAAATGCGCTGCTGGATCAGGGCATTCCGGTTTTGATGACGAACTTCTCCAAAATCCTGAACCAGATGGGTGCCATGTATTCGGAAGAACGATACCGGTATATCGCTTCGTTTTCCAACTATTCTTTGCTGATTCTGGATGATCTGGGAATTGAGCGCAGCACCGAATATGCGCTGGAGCAGGTCTACGCTGTCATTGACGAGCGGTATAAGTCCGGGCTTCCGGTCATTATCACAACCAATCTGAAAATTACAGAAATCCGCAATCCGCAGGATGTGGCATACGCCCGGATTTACAGCAGGATTCTGGAAATGTGTACGCCGGTGCGAATCAGCGGAGAGGACCGCAGAAAGAGCATTGGAAAAGAAAAACAGCAGGTCGTTAAGGAGGTACTTGATCTATGAAGTGCAAGGCAAAAAAGGCGTTTTTCGCAGGTAAGAATGACATCTATCACCGCTGGAAGGAGGTTAAGAATCTGAATGGCAAAAGCAAAAACCAGTATTACAACAGAAAACCGCAGTGGCTCAGCTGCCGACGCTGCGGCTAAGGAGCAGCGGACGGAGATGCCGCTTTCTGACCTGCATCCCTTTGAAGGACATCCCTTTAAGGTGCTGGACGATGAGCTGATGGAACAGACTGTGGAGAGCATCAAGCAGATCGGTGTGGTATCACCACTGATTGTCCGACCTGACCTGGAAGGCGGATTTGAAATTCTTTCAGGACACCGCAGACTTCATGCGGCGCAGCTGGCAGGTTTGGAGACTGTGCCGGTCATCGTCAAGGAAATGGACGATGATGCGGCAATCATCTTTATGGTGGACAGCAACTTGCAGCGGGAGAATATCCTTCCCAGTGAGAGAGCGTTTTCCTACAAGATGAAGTTGGAGGCAATGAAGCATCAGGGAGAACGCGGAGATTTAACTTCTGGCCAAGTTGGCCAGAAGTCGGTTGGAACGGTTTCAAGAGACATTGTGGCAGAGCAGGCTGGAGATAGTTCTCGCAATGTACAGCGGTTTATCCGCCTTACCAACCTAATCCCCGAAATTCTGGATATGGTGGATGAGAAGAAAATCGCCTTCAATCCGGCGGTAGAGCTGTCTTATCTGAAACCGTCTGAACAGAAAGAATTTCTGGAGGCTATGGACTATGCACAGGCATCTCCATCCCTGTCGCAGGCGCAGCGGCTAAAAAAGCTCTCGCAAGAGGGCGGCTGCACCTTGGATGCCATGTGTGAAGTGATGAATGAAATCAAAAAGGATGAGCTTGACCATGTGACGATTAAAAATGAGGTTCTTCGGAAGTATTTCCCGAAATCCTATACGCCGAAGCAGATGCAGGACACGATTATCCGGCTGCTGGAAAAGTGGCAGCGAAGTAAACAACGAGATATGGAACGATGAGAAGGAGATTTTTATGATGATGAACTTTAAGAAGAATCAGAACAACGCAGTGTGCAGCATGGATTGCAAGAACTGCCCGAATGGTGCAACGCAGCCGAATCCGATGGATGATCCCATGTTTGAGAAGTCCGTTGCGATGCTTCATAACTGGGTGATGCTGGAGACAATCCGTGAAGATCACCCGAAGGAACGCATTGTGATGGTGATCCTGCCAGGGGCTGGCGGCGAACTTCTGACCGAGGCTGGCAGTCGAGACATCTTTGAGGATGTTTACGATGAGATGGAGGCTGATCTGGTGGCAGATGGGGAACTGCTTCTCCATTATGATAAGAGCGATGTGATCGAGACTGACAGAACCCGCTATCTGTTGGGAGCTGCGGAGGTTTCGGAAATCGACCAGAACGGCAACGAATGCAGCATCAATCTGTTTACGCTGGAACGCACCATCGACTATGTGAACGAGAACCTGACGGTGGTTTCCATTGGCGGCGAGTTGGTTCCAGCACTGCGCCTGATCTAAGGAGGTGCCTATGAAGAAATTTGATGTGGAGATTACAGAGACTCTCCAGAGAAAGGTTTCCGTGGAAGCTGCCTCACAGGAAGATGCGGAACGCATGGTGACGCAGGCGTGGAACAATCAGGACTATGTTCTGGATTCCGGCGATTTCACTGGTGTGGATTTCAAGACCGTTGGAGAACATGAATTGGCAGAGACCAGGACAATGGATGTGCTGCTGGTACAGCCCAATGCCTATCCGAAGAAAATCAGTGTTGGCACGGAGCTGGAAGATTTGCAGGCCATGGTCGGCGGCGATATTGAAGTCACCTATCCATTTGAGGATGAAGTGGCCATTATTCTGAATGAATCCGGCAAAATCAATGGTCTGCCGCTGAACCGTGCGATTTACACCGAAGACGGGGATATGCAGGACATTTATGCCGGTGATTTTCTGGTGGTAGGGCTGACAGAGGATGACTTTGGTTCTCTGACTTCGGAGCAGATGCAGAAATTTGAGGAGCAGTTCCATCAGCCCCAGATGTTCGTTCGTATGGGGCGCAGCATCATGGCGATTCCGGTTCCGGATGACATGGTGAAGAAGATAGAGGAAAAGGCTGCAAAGCCCCAGGAAAAGAGCAAACCGGCACCGGACCGGGATAGTTTGTAAGGAAGGAGGCGAATATTCATGCAGGAAGAAGTTGAAAATCGTACCGTCAATCTGGCAATCAGCACCACGAAACTGACCTTTCGCACCATCGTGAATGGCTATAATGCCTGGAAACGGCACCATCAGGCGAAGGTGGCTCAGAAAACGTCGCAGTTGCCGGTTGGAAAGCAGAGCATCAAAGAACTGATCGGTCAGAATCAGGGAGTCAGCAGTATCCCCATTGAGAAAACGGATTTGAAAGGCTTTGAACAGGTGGCACGGAAATATGGTGTGGATTATGCCATTACGAAAGACCAAAATGTAATGCCACCCAAGTACACGGTGTTCTTTAAGGCGAAGGATGCGGATGCACTGACTTCCGCTTTTGAGGAATTCACCAACCGAAAGCTGAAAACAAAGGAAAAACCGAGTGTTCTGGAGCAGCTTAACAAGCTCAAAGAGCTGGTTGCTACAATTCTGCCGGATAAGGTTCGCCACAAAAGTCAGGAGCGTGATCTATGAGTAATAAGACCAAAAAGCTGCTGATCCTGAACCTGCCGTACTTCATTGCCGGTCTTATATGTACAAATCTGGGAGAAGCGTGGAGAATTGCCGAGGGCGCAGACATGTCTGAAAAGCTCCTCGGCTTTCTTTCTGCCCTGGGTGCAGCATTTTCCAACCCGATGCCAAGTCTGCATCCGATGGATTTGCTGATTGGTGTGTGCTGCGGAGCGGGTTTGCGGCTTGCTGTGTACCTGAAAGGCAAAAATGCCAAGAAATATCGCCATGGCATGGAGTATGGCTCTGCTCGTTGGGGTACGCAGAAAGACATCGAACCGTTTGAAGATCCAGTGTTTACAAACAATGTGATTCTGACCCGGACGGAGCGGCTGATGATGGGCAACCGCCCGAAGAATCCGGCAAATGCCCGAAACAAAAACGTGCTGGTGGTGGGCGGCTCCGGCAGCGGCAAGACCCGGTTTTGGCTCAAACCCAATCTTTTACAATGCCACAGTTCCTATGTGGTCACTGACCCGAAAGGCGATATCGTAATCGACTGCGGCCAAGCCCTTTTGAAGAACGGATACAGTATCCGGATTTTCAATACTATCAATTTCAGAAAGTCGATGCATTATAATCCCTTCGCGTATATTCACAGCGAAAAGGATATTTTGAAGCTGACCACAACCCTCATTGCCAACACCAAAGGGGACGGCAAGGCCGGTGACGAATTCTGGACGAAGGCAGAGACCTTGCTGTATTGTGCTTTGATTGGTTATATCCACTATGAGGCACCGCTGGAAGAGCAGAACTTTGCAACGCTGATTGAATTCCTGAATGCGATGGAAGTACGCGAGGATGATGAAACCTTTCAGAATCCAGTGGATCAGATGTTTGAAGCTCTGAAAAAGAAAAAACCGAACCACTTTGCTGTCCGGCAATATGCCAAGTTCAAGCTGGCAGCGGGCAAGACCTTAAAGTCGATTCTGGTGAGCTGCGGCGCACGTCTTGCTCCCTTCGATATTGAGGAAGTCCGTGATATCACTATGTACGATGAGCTGTCGCTGGATACGGTGGGAGATAAGAAAACGGCTCTGTTCCTCATTATGAGCGATACAGACCCGACTTTTAATTTCCTGATTTCCATGATTTACACACAGCTGTTTAACCTGCTGTGCGAAAAAGCGGATGATGTTTACGGCGGCAGACTGCCGGTGCATGTGCGCTGCCTGATTGATGAGTGTGCGAACATTGGTCAGATTCCGAATCTGGAAAAGCTGGTAGCCACCATCCGATCAAGAGAAATCTCGGCGTGTCTGGTGCTTCAGGCACAGAGCCAGTTGAAGGCAATCTACAAGGACAATGCCGATACCATCATCGGCAATATGGATTCCCGTATTTTTCTTGGCGGTTCGGAGCCGACTACGCTGAAAGAGCTGAATCAGGCACTGGGGAAAGAAACGATTGATCTGTACAACACTTCCGATACCAGAGGTAATAGCCCATCCTACGGCACCAATTACCAAAAAGTCGGGCATGACCTGGCCTCGGTGGATGAACTGTCTGTGTTGGATGGCGGTAAGTGCATTTTGCAGCTGCGCGGTGTGAGACCGTTCAAGTCAGATAAATATGATCTGACCCAGCATCCGAACTACAAGCTCACTGCCGGTGCTGATAAGAAAAACACGTTCAGCATCGAGGTGTTTCTTGACCATCGGCTGAAACTAAAGCCCGGTGATAAGTTCGAAGTGGTTGATGCAGATCATGCCAAGTAAGTTCGTTCCGGTGACGAAGATGTCATAGGTGTGCTGTTGGCAACAGAATAAGAAGGGGCGGCGAGCTGCCGCCTCTTTACATAGCCAGGTTTCTGATTGGGATTGGAAATCTGGCTATATGTTTGCCCATTTGCAGGTGCACATGCAGATGGAAAATCACTATTCATCAACCCATAAGGGCGCAACGTACAAGGAGGTACACATTTATGGCATTTTTCAACAGCGCAGTAACCGTTCTTCAGACCCTCGTTATCGCACTGGGTGCCGGCCTCGGCATCTGGGGAGCGATCAACCTGCTGGAAGGCTACGGCAACGACAACCCTGGTGCCAATGCTCATGTGCGATAAAGTAACAAATAACAATTTTGATGGTCAGTTTCATTATTCTGTTCAAAAAAAATAAGTGCAGATATTATAGACTAATGCCTGCACTCATTTTATTACTTATGAAACAATATTTGTATTGGAGCTAATAAATAGTGATATAGTGAAGAAATATTCCAATTACAAAAGAAAAACACTAATATTATCGGATATATACCTACGATGATTTCACTAAGCTGTTTTAGAGAAAAACACTTTTTTTGACAAATACGATAACAAGATTTAGTAAATTCTATAAACGACAATATTACACAAATATCATTTACCAGTAATATTATTGCGAATATTACATCCAATATAGAAATTTTACCATTTGCACTTTGAAAATAGTTCCCTGGTGCATATATCGCAAAAAAAGTCAAAAACAAGAAAATGGTAATAAATGAAATCAAGGTAAATATGTAAACCCAATTACGATAAGTGATTTTTGGAGTAATTGCATGATATTTACTCATCTTATTTAATTACTCCGTTTTGAACAAGACCTTCAATATGAATATCAAAATCATGGGTGCCTGCTAGTCCTGCTACAATTCCCGGAATATCCTTCCATTTGTTAAAATCATAGACATCATCAATTGCAAAAGAAGCCGTTCCTTTAGAAGTTCTACTTCTTGTCCATGTGAAGCCATGAATAGCCCAATACAAGTCACCATTATCAAAGGTGTAAGAACTGTCGCTAAGTGTTTCTGTTCCGCTCTTATTAGCAAAAGTTTTCATTTTATCCAAAAAAGGATCAGCGGATAATTCACTTCTTATATGTCCATACATTCCTTCTGTATTGCCAGTCAGAGACAAGGAAGCAGTTGCAGGATTTTCTGTTAAAGAATGATTAAACAAATCTAAAGCTAAGTCATATCCATTAGAACTAAAAAATGCTCTTACAGCTACGACTACTGGATTGGCTCGTAATGTTGCGACATCGTTAGCAATTTGAGCTCTATTACCCGCATATTCTGGATATGCAGTTATAAACTGTGTTAAAAACTCCTCATTGCTAACTACATCAGAATTTTTGCTATGTGGCATAGCTGCTAATTCATTATGACTGTTCAGAAAGGTACTTACATCTTTTTTAAGCGTAGGAGAAATATTTGCTAATTTAGCATTGTACTCAGCCAAATCATGTTGTCTCATTTTTGCCCAATCTTCTTCAGTACGCAGAACAATTGTATTGTTATATTGTGATGTCGTAGAACTTGCAAAAGCTGTCAGTGACATTGAAAAAATTGCACATAATGCAATCATAATTGCTATTGATTTTCTTACGAAGTATTTCATATAAAAACTCCTTTCTATGATGTAAAGAAAACGGGTTTATTTCATCTATTGTGACATACTTCTCTAAAGATAAATTAAAAAGCCATTGGACTCACCCTTCCATAAATTATTTACAGTAATTATACATCTTCAATCAATCAAAGTCAATGTATTCAAAAAAATTATATAAGAATTGAAATTATTTTTGCAGTAAATCCGAAAAAGATTTGCTGCTTTTTTTGCGCCTATT
>OLRN01001882.1_pt1 | contig 10282 bp, 14 predicted proteins | sample 1673001 | NCBI WGS metagenome assembly OLRN01 (sample SAMEA3136745, study PRJEB25190) | human gut metagenome | biome: human gut; feature: human-associated habitat; material: faeces | place: Austria | collected 2013 | reverse complement strand
TGTCGCTTCCCCTCTCTGAGCTGCACCTGTGGGATGTGGGCCGGGGCAATCTCTATGACCTCACGCTCACCTTCGGCAGCGACAGCGTGAAGAGCGTCTGCTGCGTGACCTGGGCCTGGGTGCTCAGTCCGGTACATCGTCTCCGGACACGAAGGATGCCGTCACAGAAACGGCAGAGGAAACTGACGCATGACGATCCCCAACCTCCCCTCCTTGTGGGCCATGCAGCCGGAAGCGCTGACGGCCCTCGCCGATACGCTGAACCAGGGCCCTGATGCCCGCGGTCCTGGCCGCAGCGAAGAACAGCAGGCGCCGCTCTACACCGTGGAAGACGGTCTGGCCGTCATCCCCGTGCAGGGGGCCATGAGCAAGCATGGGCTCCAGTTCTTTGGCTGGCGCCTGCTGTTCTCCATGCGCGAGATCGCGGCGGCGCTGAAGGAAGTCGCCGCTGACACCAGTGTGCGGGCCATCATGCTGGATGTGGATTCGCCCGGCGGCACGGTGGACGGTATCGAGGAACTGGCCCTGGCGGTACGCACGGCCGCGGCGGCAAAGCCGCTCTACGCCTGGGCCGATGGTCTCATGGCATCGGCGGCGTACTGGATGGCCTCCGGGGCACGCAGGATAGCTGCGCCGGCTACGGCCCAGGTGGGCAGCATCGGCGTCATCAGCATGCACCGCGAATTTTCCAAAGCTCTGGAAGGCGCGGGCGTCAGGTACACGATCCTCGCTGCCGGTCATTACAAGGCCGCCGGCAATGCGGTGGAGCCGCTGTCGGATGAGATGCGCGCCTACCTGCAGGAAGGCATCGATGCCGTGTACGAGCTGTTCCTTTCTGCCGTGGAACAGGGGCGCGGCGTAAGCCGGGAAAAGACCCTGGCGATGGCTGACGGCAAGATTTTTATCGCGGGCGAGGCGCTCAAGGCCGGACTTATCGACCGGATCTGTTCCCGCGAAGAATTCATCAAACAGATCAAACAGGAGTGGACCATGAATCTCGCAGAACTCAGGGCCCAGCATCCCGAGCTGGAGCAGGAATTGCGGGCGGAACTGGAAAAAGACCGGGCGCCCGCCCTTGAAAATGCGCGTGCGGAAGGCGCCAAAGAAGAACAGGCCCGCCTCATCGGGCTGGCCTGCGCTGTTCTGGGTGATGCCGCCGAGACGTTGAAAACGGTGGTGCAGTCGGGGGTGACGGTCGAACAGATCAAGGCCCTGCAGCCGCTGATGCAACCTGCGGCGAAGGCCGGCACAGCGCAGCCGGCTGACCCTGATCCCTATCGCAAGGACGCCCTGGATGCTCTGGGCAAGGCCGCGGCTTCCCCTGTGGATGTCGCGCCGGACCAGCCCGCAGGGGATGACTTCATCGCCCTGGTGAATGCCAAGGTCGCCGAAGGCAAAACCAAGGGGCAGGCCATGCATGAAGTGGCCAGGGACAACCCCGAAGCCCACGCCGTCTGGCTGAAAAACGTACAGAAGGAGTCCAAGTGATGCCGTACTACGAAAGCTCCCGAGTCACCCTCATCGCTGCTGAAACCATCGCCAGGGCCAGCTTCGTCAAGCTGGAAGCCGATGGGCTGAAGGTCTGCGGCGCGGCTGATACGCCCATCGGCTTTACCGAGCTGGGGGCGCAGGACGCCGGTGAACATGTCTGTGTGCGCCTCATCAATTCCCAGGGCACGTTCGAGGCCCGCTCCACCGGCAGCATCGCCATCGGCAGTCTGGTCATGCTAGCCGAAGGCGGCGCGGTGGCGCCCCACAGTGATGGCGCCCTGGCGGTGGGCATCGCCCTTTCGCCGGCGGACAATGGCGATTTTCTCCAGATCGTGCCCATTTTCGACCGCTCCGCTGCCGCCGGGGCGTAACGCGAGGACATCATGCCTACTACCAATAGTGTGTTTCGCCCCGAACTCGGGGTCCTGGCCTACGAATACTCCCTGGGAGCGGCCCAGCAGGGCTTCATCGGCCGTCAGGTGCTGCCGGTCTTCGAAACGGATCTGCGTGCCGCGCAGTACCCCATGATCCCGGCCGAGGCCATCCTTGAGATGCAGGATACGGCCCGTGCCCCTCGTTCCGCCTATGCCCGTGGGGATTACAGCTTCGAATCCGCCGAATATTACTGCCGCGAATACGGCTGGGAAGAACCTCTGGATGACACTGAGGCCATGCTCTACAGGCGGTATTTCGATGCCGAAGTGGTGGCCGTGCAGCGCGCCACCCTCATGATCCTGCGCAACGAGGAAAAACGTGTGGTCGAGGCGACCATCAACAATGCCGACCTGCCCAACGGGGCCGTGGCCAAGGCCTGGTCCAGTTATGCCGACGCCGATCCGCTGGCCGACATCAACAAGGCCAAGGACCATTTTCGTTTTTCCGTTGGCCTGCAGCCCAATGCTCTGGTCCTGGATGTGGACATCCTGCGCCACATCAGCATGTGCGATGCGGTCATGGAGCGCATCAAATACAGCAATCCCAACGCCCTGCGCGGAGAGCTGACCATCGAACAGCTTAAGGCCTATTTCGGCGTGGCCAATATCCTGGTCTCCAACGCCGTCTACAATAGCGGCCCCAAGGGTGGCGACCTCAAAGTCGAGACCCTGTGGCCCAGGAACAGGGTCATGCTGGCCTGCCTGAGTTCCGGCGGGCCCGACCTGCGTGAGCCCTGCCTGGGCCGCACCTTCGTCTGGAGTGAAGATTCCGGCCTGCTGACGACGGAAAGCTACCGCGAGGAACAGACCCGCGGGACCATCTACCGCGTGCGCCAGAATACGGATGAACGCATCCAGTTCGTCGGCGCCGGCTATGTGCTCACGGGGGTGACCGAGTAATGGCTGATTTCGCAACTGCCTACGCGCCGCTGGCCGGCTTTGAAGGCGGCTGGTGCAACGTCCAGGGGGACAGCGGCGGCGAGACCTACGCGGGCATCGCCCGCCGCTACTGGCCGGACTGGCCCGGCTGGAAGCTCATTGACCGCGAGAAAGACCACAGCTCGTTCGCCTCCGGGGCCAGCGCGTTCACGCGCCATCTGGCCACGGTGCCCGGTCTCGCCAATCTGGTGTCCGGCTGGTATCGCAGCGAGTGGTGGGATCGCCTCGGGCTCGCAGCCCTGCCCCAGGATCTCGCCAGCGAGATCTTCGAGCAGGCGGTGAACCTGGGCAAGGGCGGCTCCGGCAAAAAAGTTCAGCTGGTCTGCAATGCCTTCAACCGCGCACGGGCCGGGAACTCTCTGTTTGCGGATCTCGCGGTGGACGGCGTCATCGGCCCCCGCACGCTTGATGCTCTGGCGGCCCTGCTGGCCAGGCGCACCGATGAAAAGGCCCTTGTGCATGCGCTCAACTGCATGCAGGGCGCGCACTACATCGAGCTCGCTGCATGCAGCCCCAGCCAGCGCAAGTTTGTGGATGGCTGGATGAAACGCACCCATTGCCCCGACTAAGGAGGAAATCATGAAAAAATATCTTCTGCCTTTGCTGCTCTGCCTCTGTTGTCTCTTTCCCTGCCTCGCTCTGGCAGCGGAGGCGGACACCGCTGTCCCCGGCGCCGACATGGTGGCCACCATCATCGGCTGGCTGCCCGAAAGCTGGGGACAGTGGATCACCTTCGTCGTGACCCTCTGTGCGGCCATTTCGGCCGTATGGCCGCGCCCGGCTGACGACGCCAACGTGGTGGTGCGCTTCCTTTACACCGTGGTGAACGCCCTTGGCTTCAACGCGGGCAAGGCGCAGAACGCGGACGACGCGGCGGCCCGCAACAGGCTGTGATGCCATGCCGGTCTGGGCACAGGCGCTCCTGCGGCTGGTGGTGGCGGTGGTGGCCTTTTTCCGCCGGGAGCGCGCGCGGTCTCGCACGGATGCTGTGCGCGCTGACCCTGGTGGTGAGTGGATGCGCAAATTCGGGGGCAGCGACAGGCGCGCTTCCCCCGGCGCCGATGACGCCGGGAGCCGTAGTAACCAATGAGTGGTGGTATGCGGAGGACGGCGGACTGACGCAGATGGATGGCCAGTGGCTGCATCTGCCCGCGGATGAAGCTGGAGAACTGCTGCTCTGGATCGAGTGGCTGGAGGATAACCGATGACCACCTTGCCAGCGACAGGAGTATCCACCGAGGTACTACTAGGGACGGCCAATGCATTGTTGTACGGCCTGGCCCTGTGGATGGGGCATGAGTGGTGGAAAGACCACAAGGCCCAGCACAAGCAGCTGGACGAAAGCATCACCCGCCTGTCCGAAGTGTATGCGTCGAAGACATCCGTGCATCGGGCACACAAGCGTCTGGATGATCTGGATGCCGTCACGGCGGATCATGCCGAGCGCCTGGCCCGGCTGGAAGCGATGCAGGAAATCAAACGGGATTGCTCCTGAGGTAGCCCATGAGTTTTAAAGCGCAGCTTGAAAAAGACCTGCACGCGGTGTTTTTCGACCCCGCCGAGTTTGGCGAGCAGGTGGAACTAGCCGGGCATGAGGGCGTCCCGTGTGTCTACGAGCCGCTGGAGATGGAGATGCCGTCAGGCAGTGATGGGCGTGATGCCGTGAGTTATGAAGGCGTGACCATCTATGTGGCCGCTGTCGACGTCCCGGACGAGCTGCTTACCGGGCGAGCCACCACGTTTTGCGGCGAACGCTGGCATGTGCTGGACGCGGATGCGCATGAGCACATGCGGACCATCAGATTGTACAGGGAGCGGTCATGAGCATCGTCATCACGTCAGAAGGAATGGATGTGGCCCTGGGCAGGATGCAGGATGTGCTGGAAGCCCTGGGCGGCAAGGGGACTGGCATCGCCATCGCCCGGGCCCTGAACCGCAGCCTTCAAGCGGCCAGGACCAGGGCGACGCGCATCGCCAAGACGGCATATACGGCCCAATATGATGAGTTGCGGGCCAATCTGGAGATCAGGCGTGCCAACCGCAGCAGCCTGGAAGGCGCCCTGAATATCACCGGCCGGCCCGGTATGAGCCTGATCAACTTCCTGCCTGATCCTGATGTGCCGCAACCTCCGGCAGCACGCCCTGCCGCGGGGGTCAGTGTGCAGATAAAGAAAAAGGGACCTCGGCATGTAGCCAGCTCCAACGTATCGGGAGGCAGCAAAAGCTTCATCATTCGTAAGCCCCAGGGGGGCTATGGCGTGTTCGTGCGTCATGGCCAGCAGCTGGAGATGTTGTACGGCCCTACGCCTGTGCAGGCATTGCAGAAAACTGATGCCCAGGAACAGGTCGTGGCCAGAGCTGAAGAGGTTTTCCCGGAGCGTCTGCAGCATGAGGTGGATGTGATCCTGTCCGGCATCGTGGGGACAGGACGATGACCTCCCGTCTGCTGCTGACATGCCTGGTAAAGCTCGTGCAGGAGGCTTTTGTGGATTACCCCTTCCCCGCCCCGCAAGGTGGGGGGATGCAACCTGTGCAGGTGTTCCTGCATGGTTTGCCCGAGCGTCAGCAGGAGGGCTGCTACCCCTTTGTGATCGTGCGTTGGATAGAGGGACAGGTCGAGCTGGAGCCGGACCACAAGACCATGCTGCATGACACCGTAGGACTGGCCCTGGGCGTCTACAGCCCGGCGGATCAGGAACAGGCGGGCTTGCTCCTGGCAGAGATGCTCGACTGTCTGCGCCGGCAGCTCTGGAAAACACGGCTGCTGGCCGAGCGTTTTGAGCTCGAGGGAGAGCTGAAAGCCAGTATCCCTACGCCCAAGCAGCGCTGGCACCAGTATCACCTGGCCACCCTCGAATGTGTGTGGAACTATACCTGGCCGCCCCGCGGCCTAGATGAAGTGGAGACCATCAGATGAGCACCACAGCTTGTATGTATCTTGGCCCCAGCCGGCCTTTCGGTCTGCCGCTGATGCGGAATGCGATCCTGCGCGGCAAGCCGGAAGAAGTTTTTCCCGTTCTGGCGGATCTTTTTGAGGAACATCCCGAACTCCGGACGCTGTTCGTGCCGGTGGACGGGGATCTGGCCACGGCGCGCATGCTGCGGACCATGCCCGGGACGGCCATGTATCAGGCGTATGTCGCCGTCCAGGATGCGTCCGTCAAGTCCCGGAAGAAGTAGGAGGATATAATGGCAACCACCGGATACCGTCACGGCATCTACACCTCCGAGCAGGCCACCAGCATCCTGCCCGCCCGCACCGTGGACAGCGCGGTCGTCTTCGCCGTGGGCACGGCCCCTGTGCATACGCTGGCCGGGGACAAGGCCCGTCCCGTCAACGTGCCGCAGTTGTTCTATTCTTACGACGAGTTCGTGCAGGCGATGGGCTGGGATGCCGACCATTCCGGCGACTACAGCCTGCAGGAGCTGATCTACAGCCATTTCGCCATCTACCGCGGCGCGCCCGTGGTCTGCGTCAATGTTTTCGACCCCGAAAAGCACAAGACCGAGGTCGCGGACGAAAGTCTGACCTTCGGCACGTCGGCCCTGGACAAGGACACCGCCAGGCTGACCCACGGCGGCGTCTGTGCCGTGGAATTGAAGGATGAGCTGGGCGAGACCACCTATGAGGCGGGCACCGACTACAGCGTGGATGCCGTCAGCGGCCTGCTGACCCGTTTGGCCGAGGGAAGCATCCCCGAGGGTGCCACGGTCAAGGCCGGCTATGTCTATGCCGACGTGAGTAAGGTCACGTCTGAGGACGTGATCGGCGGCATCGATCCGGCCAGCGGGCAGGGCACCGGCCTTGAGCTCATCGACGAAGTCTTTCCCCGTTTCCGGCTCGTGCCGTCCATCGTCCTAGCGCCGCAGTTCTGCGAAGACCCGGCTGTGGCCGTGGTCATGGCCGCCAAGTGCGACGGCATCAACGGTCTGTTCCAGGCCATCTGTCTGGTGGACATCCCCAGCAGCGGCGACAACGCCGTGACCAAATATAGTGACGTGCCCGGCTACAAGGAGCAGAACAACCTCACCGATGGTCTGATGGTCGTCTGCTGGCCCAAGGTCAAGCTGGGCGATAACGTGTACGGCCTCGCCACCCATCTGGCCGGGGTCATGGCGGCCACGGACGGCGATCATGACGGCATCCCCTACGCCAGCCCCAGCAACAAGCGGCTGGACATCACCTCCAGTGGCTATGTGGGCGCTGACGGCCAGTGGAACGAGCTGTGGCTCGACCTGACCAAGGCCAACTATCTGAACGGGCAGGGAATTTATACGGTCAGCAATTGCGACGGCGGCATGAAGACCTGGGGGGGCCGCATGGCCTGCTATCCGTCCAATACCGACCCCAAGGACGCGCAGGACGGCATCCGGCGCTTCTTCAACTGGTATCAGGCCCAGTTCATCCTGACCTACTTCTCCAAGGTGGACGAGCCGCTGACCCGCCGCCTTGTGCAGACCTTTTTGAAGTCCGAGCAAATCAAGTTGGACGGCTACTCCGCCCGCGAGATCATCCTGGGCGGCAGCATCACCTTTGATGAGTCCGAGAACCCCGTGACCGACCTCATCGACGGCATCATGCGTTTCCACCTGCGTATCACGCCGCCTCCTGCTGCCCGGGATATTGAAGCCGTCTTCGAGTTTGACACCGACAACCTGTCCGCTTTGTTTGGTTAAGGAGGAAGCATGCCCAGACGTCCTGAACAAACTATCGCCTATCGAGTGTACCACGACGGTACGGACATGATCGGCGTGGCCACCATCGATCTTCCCGAGATCGCCTACATGACCGAGACCATCTCGGGGTCCGGTGTGGCCGGAGAAATCGAGAATCCCACGTTGGGGATGGTCGAGTCCATGTCGGTGAAGCTCACCTTCACCTCTGTGACCCCCGAGATCTTCAACGCGCTCGATTGGACACAGAGCTCTCTGTATGAATGTTACTCCGCCCTGCAGGTCACGGATGATGCTACCGGCAAGCGCGTCAGCGTGCCCTACCGCATCAATATCCTCGGGCGTGTCAAAAATTTCCCCATCGGCACGCTGGAGCAGGGCAAAAAACATGGCAACGAGCTTGAACTGGAAGTGACCCGCCTTGAAGTGCTGCTCGATGGCGAGGAAGAGTTCCTGTTCGACAAGCTCAACTTCATCCACAAGGTCAAGGGTACGGATCTGCTGGCCACGGTGCGTTCCCAAATGGGCCTGAACGTCTAGGGAGAGACCATGAAAAGAAGCAAGACCGTTGTGCTGAATGAGCCCCTGAACGTAGGGGGGAAGACTATTGCTGAAGTCGTCGTGCGCGCCTCCACCGTGGGCGATGAGGAAGACGCCATGCAACTGGCGGTGGACATGAAGCGGGGCACCAATCCGGTGACCGTCGAGGTCTCCCTGCTCTCCATCGTTACCCGCCTGCCCTATGACGCGATCAGGGGTATGCGCGGGGCTGATTACGGCAAACTGCGCGACGCGCTCAACGCGCTCAATGGTACCGGTGACGGTGGCTCGGAAAACCCTACGCCTCCGGAGACGGAAGCTGGGATGTCGCAGCCGGCCTAGCTGCACTGCGGCGGGGGATGGTGGCCCTGGGGAAGATCAGCCAGTGGTCACGCAGTGAATTGAGGGCCATGACCCCGGAAGAATTCGGGGCCTATATCGAGGCCGCAGAGGCCGTGGAGAAAATGTCGCATGGCGCGTGAGATCGCCCTTTCCTTTGCCCTGGGGGCCAGACTGCAAAGCGGGTTCACTGCCGCTTTTCAGTCTGCGTCCAGCCAGACGAAAGCCGTATCGCAGGCTATCCGCGATATGGAGCGGACGCCTGTGGGCAAGATCGGGGCGGCCATGTCCACCCAGCAGGAAAAGATCCGCGGCCTTTCCGGCAGCCTCAAGGATGCCCGCGGCGAGCTTGATGGTCTGTGGCAACGAGCTTCACAGGCCGGGACCATGACCACGGTCATGGCCAGGCAGATAGAACAGGCCGAAGCCCGGGTGCGCCGTCTGTCTGGGGCCCTGTCCCGTCAGACGGCGACCTATCGGGAGACCGTGGCTCAGGCTGCCAGTACGAGCGGCAGCGTCCGTGCCTTGACCAGGGATTACGCCCAGCTGTCCGCCCAGCTTGAGCGTGCCCGGGCAGTCCAGACGGCGATGGCCGCCAACCGGAGCCAGGCCGGCGCCCTGCAGGCGCAGCGTGCCGATCTGCAGGGGCGTCTGCTGGGTACTGCGGCCGTGGGAGCCTCGGTGGCTCTTCCGGTCAAACTGGCCATCAGCGCCGAAGATACGTTCGCGGATCTGCGCAAAGTCATGGACGCGCCGGAATCCGTCATGCAGCAAGTTTTTTCCGATGCGCAGGAGATGTCCAACCGTACCGGGAAAAGCTTTGAGGATGTGGTGACCATCATGACGGCCGCGGCCCAAGCCGGCCTGGGCACCACCCGGGAGCAACTTTTGGGGGTGGCGGATCAGGCGGTCAAGATGTCCATAGCCTGGGGCGTCAGCGCCGAACAGGCAGGCAAGTCTCTGGCCACCTGGCAGGCCGCTATGGGCCTGACCTCCGAACAGTCCATGCATACGGCGGACGTGATCAATGCGCTGTCCAACGCCATGAACGCGGAAGCCGGCGATATCGACCAGATATTCACCCGCATGGGCCCCCTTATGAAGGGGACCGGTTTCGCCACGCAGGATATCGCGGCCCTGGCCACGGCTTTCAAGGCTGCCGGTGCTGAAGTCGAAGTCAGCGGCACGGCGATGAAAAATTTCGTCAAGGTCATGGCCGCCGGTGAAGCCGGGCTCACACCGGAAAAATCCGCCATCTACAAGTACCTGGAGATCGATCCGAACAAGTTGCAGAAGGAGCTGCAACAGGATGCCAAGGGCGCCGTGATGCGGGTCCTGGAAGCCCTGGAAAAGGTCCGCCCGGAAGAGCGGAACTCCATCATGAGCCGGCTGTTCGGCGAGGAATCCATCGCGGCCATCGCCCCTCTGCTGACCCAGATCGACACGCTGCGCAAAGCGTTCGATATCGCCAACAGTGATGTCTCCGGCTCCGTCCTGCAGGAGTACGAGAACCGGATGAAGACCACGGCCACGGCCATAGCCCAGCTGACTCAGGGCACTCGCAATCTGGGAGCGACCGTCGGCGCGACCATGCTGCCCGTCGTAGGTGCAGTGGCCCGTGGCCTGACGGTGGTGGTCAACGGCGCCAGGGAACTTGCAAGCAGCTTCCCGCGGCTGACGGCTGTCGTGATGACGGCCGTGGCGGCAGTGGCATCCTTTGCCGTAGGCAGTGTTGCGCTGGGGCTGGTGCTCAATGTGCTGCGTACCACGACCAATTCCTGGCGTGGGTTGCTGCTGCGCCTGGTCGCATCCCAGATGACAGCAACAGCCAGTACGACCGGGCTCACAGCTTCCAGCCTGGCCTT
>OLRN01001877.1_pt1 | contig 10307 bp, 6 predicted proteins | sample 1673001 | NCBI WGS metagenome assembly OLRN01 (sample SAMEA3136745, study PRJEB25190) | human gut metagenome | biome: human gut; feature: human-associated habitat; material: faeces | place: Austria | collected 2013 | reverse complement strand
TTCGGACAGACGAGGGCCCTGGAGGCTGCCCATCCGTCCAAATCCCGTCACTCAGTGCATCCGCGCATCTGGGGTGACGACCGGCCGGGCGCTACGCCAGATGTCGCTTGTCGTGGGCGGCCACGCCTCGGCGCGCGAGCTCGCAGTCGGAGGTGCAGGGGACAAAGCCGTCACGTGTGAGCTGGTAGGCCTCGTGCCCCTTGGCGAGGAGCAGGACGACGCTCTTCTCGCCCTCCGCGAGCTCGAAGGCGCGTGCCGCGGCGGCCTCGCGGTCGCCCGTATCCAGCAGGACGAAATACCGGTGCACGTCGCAGGCCTCCTCATGGGCCTGCGCCAGCTCCTCCCACAGACGGCGCCGCGCTTCGGGCAGGGGCAGCAGGGCGATGGCCGCCCGGCGGTCCAGGGCCGGAACCTCCCGCAGCAGGGCCTCCAGCGGCCGGGTATCCGCGCAGAACAGCACGCCGCACTGCACGGGACGCCGGTCATAGATGGTGCAGCCCGTGCCGGGCGCATAGGCCAGGCATTGCCAGGGGTGCGGGGCGCGTCCCGTCCCGGCCAGCTTGAGCATCTCGTTCCCCAGCTGGGCCAGGCCGCCGCCCATGCCGTCCTGGCGGGCCCACTGGCCGCGGCGCAGGCAGACCAGCATCTCCGGTCTCAGGGCGCCCGAGGACAGCAAGGGGGCATCGTCCCGCAGCAGGCCGGGCCCGCCCAGTTCACAGCAGCGGCCGCAACGGCGGCAGACAGGCGTGCTATCCGGCATGGCTGCCCTCCTCCTTCTCATGCCGTGCGCGGGCGGCGCGGTTGTCCTCGAAGCGCTGCCCGAAGCGGCGGGTGAGCCAGCGCGAGAAGTCTTCCATATAGGCGTAATACACGGGCGTGATGTACAGGGTCACCAGCTGGGAGAAGCACAGGCCGCCCACCACAGCCAGGCCCAGGGGTCGGCGGGCCTCGGCGCCGGCCCCCATGCCGATGGCGATGGGCAGGGCGCCCATGAGGGCCGCCATGGTGGTCATCATGATGGGACGGAAACGCACATGGCAGCCTTCGGTGATGGCATCCAGCGGCGTGCGCGAGGGGTCATGGCGCTGGGCTTCCAGAGCGAAGTCCAGCATCATGATGGCGTTCTTCTTCACGATGCCCAGCAGCATGATGACGCCCACGAAGCCGTAAAGGTCCAGCGGCTGGCCGAATATCCAGAGGGTGAACAGGGCCCCGAAGCCCGCCGACGGCAGACCGGAAAGGATGGTCAGCGGATGGATGAAGCTCTCGTAGAGGATGCCCAGCACCAGATAGATGACCACGATGGCCAGCAGGAGCAGCCAGCCCATGCCCTTGAGCGAATCCTGGAAGGCCTGGGCCGTGCCCTGGGACTTGGCGCTCACCGAGTCGGGCAACAGCGGCAGGCTGACGCGCTCCACGGCGGCCACGCCCTCGCTCAGGGCCACGCCGGGACGCAGGTTGTAGGAGATGGTCACGGCCGGGAACTGGCCGTCGTGGTTCACGGCGATGGGGCCCACGCCGGGGCTCATCCTGGCCACGGTGGACAGGGGCACCAGCTCGCCGCCGGACGAACGCACATAGAGGCGCGTCAGGGCATCGGGGTTGCGCTGGAAGTCCTTGCGCACCTCCACGAAGACCGTGTAGTCGTTGGTGGGCGCGTAGATGGTGGAGACCTCGCGCGAGCCGTAGGCCGTCTGCAGGGCCAGCTCGATCTGTCCGGCGCTGATGCCCAGGGCCGAGGCGCGGTTGCGGTCGATGGTCACGCGGATCTCGGGGTTCTTGAGCTGGAGGTCGCTGTTGACGTCCTGGATCTCGGGCACCTGGCGCAGGGCGGCCTCCACCTTCTGGGCGCAGTCGAACAGCTCCTGCATGTTGGTGCCGGTGAGGGTGTACTGGTACAGGGCCTTGGTGGAGCGCCCGCCGATATTGATGGCCGGCGGCACGCGCAGGAAGACCTGCATGGCCGGCGAAGTATTGAGCTCGCGGCGCAGGCGCTGCACCACGGTCCCGATGTCCGGCCGCTCGCCGTGGGGCTTGAGGTGGATCATGAGCGTGCCGTTGTTCATGCTCTGGCTGCTGCCCACGATGCCCACCACGGAATTGAAGCGGTCCACGTGCGGATTGTCGCGCAGCACCTCGTCCAGCTTGTGCTGCGCTTCCACCATGCCCTCGAAGGAGATGCCCTGCTCCGCCTCGGTGGTGGCCACCACAAAGCCCATGTCCTCGCTGGGCAAAAAGCCCTTGGGCACGATGACGCCCAGCCAGACGGTGGCCAGCAGCAGCAGGAGCGAACAGACCAGCGTGGTGCGGCGATGCCGCAGCACCACATCCAGGGAGCGGGCGTATTTGTCGGCCAGCCATTCAAAGGCGCGCTCCAGCTTGCCGTAGATGCCCTCATAGCCCACGCGGTGCTTGCTGCCCGAATGGCGCAGGAAATAGGCGCAGAGCATGGGCGTCAGGGTCAGGGAGACCACGCCCGAGAACAGGATGGCCGTGATGATGACCACGGCGAACTCGTAGAACAGGCGGCCCACGATGCCGCCCATGAACAGCACCGGGATGAAGACCGCCGCCAGGGAGATGGTCATGGAAAGGATGGTGAAGCCGATCTCGCCCGAACCGTCATAGGCCGCCGTGAGCGGGTCCTTGCCCATCTCCTGGTGGCGGACGATGTTCTCCAGCATGACGATGGCGTCGTCCACCACGAAGCCCACGGCCAGGGTGAGGGCCATGAGCGAAAGGTTGTCCAGGCTGAAGCCCATGGCCAGCATCACCGAGAAGGTGGAGATGACCGACATGGGCAGGGCCAGGCTGGGGATGATGGTGGCCGGCAGGTTGCGCAGGAACAGGAAGATGACCAGCACCACCAGGAAGACCGTCAGCACCAGGGTGAACTTCACCTCGGCCACGGACTCGCGGATGGATTCCGAGCGGTCATAGAAGATCTCCAGATTGACCGAAGGCGGCAGCTGGCGGACAAGGCCGGGCAGCAGGGCCTTGATGTCGTCCACCACCTGCACGGTATTGGCGCCGGGCTGGCGTTCCACGGCCAGCATGATGCAGGGCTTGCCGTTATCGGCCCAGGAAAGCTGCTTGTCCTGCTCCACGCTGTCCACCACTTCGCCGATGTCCGAAAGGCGCACCGGCGCGCCGTTGCGATAGGCCGCCACCACGTCCCGGAAGGCCTCGGCGTTCTCCAGCTGGCCCGAGGCCTTGATGGCGCTGGCGCGCCGCTCCCCTTCCAGCGAGCCCGTGGGCAGCTTGCTGTTGGCGCCGCTCACGGCATCGGCCACCTCGTCGATGCCCAGCCCGCGGCTGGCCAGGGCGTCGGGGTCCACGCGCACGCGCACGGCGTATTTCTTCTGCCCGTAGATGACCACCTGGGCCACACCCCTGACCATGGAAAGCCGCTGCCCCACCAGGGTATCGGCATATTCGTTGAGCTCGTACAGCGGCAGGGTGGGAGAGCCCACGCGCAGGTAGAGGATGGGATAGTCCGCCGGGTTGACCTTGCGGAAGCTGGGGTCGTTGGTCATGTTGGTGGGCAGACGGCGCTGGGCCAGGCCGATGGCGGCCTGCACGTCCAGGGCCGCGGCGTCGATATCGCGGTCCAGGGCGAACTGGATGGTGATGCGTGTCCGGCCCGTGGCATTGACGGACGAGATGGAGTCGATGCCCGCGATGGTGAAGAATTCCTTTTCCAGCGGCGTGGCCACGGAAGCGGCCATGGTCTCCGGGTCGGCGCCGGAAAGGTCGGCACTCACCTGGATGGTGGGAAAGTCCACGTTGGGCAACTGGTTGACCGGCAGGTTCACATAGCTGGCAGCCCCGAAAAAGAGCATGCCCAGCATGATGAGCGCCGTGGCCACGGGTCGGCGGATGAAGAGGGCAGCGATATTCATGCCTTGCAGCATACCTGCCCGTCCCGCAGGACACAAGCGGGCGGGCCCGGGGCCAGCCCCCCGCCCTGTTGCGCCTGCAACGGTATTTTATCCGCGATTCAAGGGGATTACCCCCGGAAACAGCCCGGAAATTTTTTCCGCTAAAAACAGCCCGTCTGGCGCAGGAAGAGAAAGGCCCCCAGCCCGATGCACAGCGCCCCGATGACCGTGCGCAAAAACGGGGCCGAAACCCGCCGGGCCATGGCGATGCCGCCCAGCAGGCCCGCCACCTGCACGGCGCACAGGGCGGGCAGCAGCAGCCAGTCCACATGGCCGCCCAGCATGTTGCCCACGCTGCCGGAAAACGAGGTGGCGATCTGGTAGGGCATGGACAGGGCCACGGCATGGATGGGGGAATACCCCACCAGCACCATCCAGGGGATGGAGGCCACAGGCCCCCCCGCACCGGTGAGCCCGGCCATGAAGCCCGTGGCGCCGCCGATGACCGCCCGGCCCTTCCAGCCCAGCCAGAAGGGGCTGCCCGCGCGTCCCGCCCTGGGCGGGCGCAGGGTGCAGGCACCGGCGAAGATGATGATGACCGCCAGGATCATGACCAGCGGCCCGGCATCGATACGGGCATTGACCAGCGCACCGGGCGCGGCGCAGACGAGGCTGCCCAGGGCGAAGGGCACGGCCTCGCGGAAACGGTAGTGCCCGCTCCTGTGATAGAGCCATGTGCCCACGAAACCCGTGCCGATGAAGGAGGCCAGCGCCGTCCCCATGGCCGTATGCGGCTCCAGGCCGCTCATGAGGATGAGCACCGGCGGCACCAGGATGCCGCCCACTCCGGCCAGCCCCACAAGAAAGCCCACCAGCAGGCATACCAGCAAAACAACGATCATCATGACCCCCGGATGTGGAAAAGCCGGTGCGGCACCCTGGCCGCACCAGATATGCCTTATCCCCCTTTTGGGCCCTGCTGGCAAGGCGCCGTGCCGATGTTGCGCGGATGCGTCCCCGGCCTTCCCAAAAGGCAAAAACATGTTGCATCGGCGCATCATAGAGACCTAACAGATTATTTTTACCGATAAAGCCCCTTCATCTCCTCCGGCCGGCGCCATATCCCGGCCCACGCTCTCGCGGCAGGGCACGCCGCTCCCGGCGATCCGGCCAGGGCCATGAAAAAAGGCAGGGCCGCGCCCTGCCTGCATGGCTGCGGGGAAGACCGTCCGCCGCCCCGCGGGGCTGGGGCCCGGGCAGCCGGATCACCGCCATTCCGGGCCCTCCATGAGCCCGCAGGAACTCATGGCCGTGAACAGCACGATGCCCGCGGCCGTGGAAAGGTTGATGCTGCGCACGCTGTCCTTGCGCATGGGGATGCGCACCCTGTACGGGGAGCGCTTCAGGATCTCCGGCGGCAGGCCGCGCGTCTCGGGCCCGAAGACCAGGCAGTCGTCCGGCGCGAAGGCGAAATGCTGCAAGGGCTCCCCGCCCCGGGCCGAGGTCAGCACGCAGCGCGGCGGGGTGCCGCCGTTCTCCGCCGTGGCGGCGGCCAGCCAGCTGTCCCAGTCCGGCCAGACATCCATGCGCACATGCGGCCAGTAGTCCAGCCCGGCGCGCTTGAGGTAGCGGTCCTCCAGCTTGAAGCCCAGCGGCTCGATGAGGTTGAGATGGATGCCCGCAGAGGCGCACAGGCGCGCGATGTTGCCGGTATTGGGCGGGATCTCCGGCTCGAACAAGACGATTTTCATAGGATGGCGTCCCTTGTTGATGGCGACGGTAAACAACCGGGGATGAGGAAGAGCATTGCGGGGAAGGCCCCTGGCCCACCGCAGCGACCGGATGGCGTTCCTCCGGCCGTGCCCGCTGGCAGCGCAGGAGCGTCACGGACACCGGCAGCGGGGATGCGGGGCCCCTGAAAAAACGCAGGGCCGTGCCCGCTGGCGCTCCCCCCGGGACATCAGCACGCGGAGGCCCCTCCCCCGGACAAGCGGCGGCCCCGGGGGGCCGGACAGACCGCCTAGCTGGCTGCCGCCACCTGCCCGGCAATGCCCGGCACGGCCTGGCAGCGCACGCGCATGTCGCGCGAGGCCCGGCCGCTGTCGTCCAGCACGGCGAAAAGGTCGGCCTCCACCACCTCCACCCGGGCACCGGCCGCATCGTGGGCGGCCAGACGCTCTTCCAGCAGAGCCACGGCGCGCTCCTTCACGGTCTCCAGCGTGGCCGCACGCGGCAATTTCTCTTCCAGGTCCAGCGAGGGCACGCGCAGCAGGGCCCGGCCGCTGTCGGCGTAGACTTCCAGACCGGCGGTGGGCAGGGTCAGGGCCGCGCCCACGGCATTGGCCACCGGCGCATGGGGCGGGCAGTCCACGGGCAGGGCCAGCCGCCCGGCCAGGCGCTCGCGCAGGCGTCCCGCAGGGCCGCCCACCAGCCAGACCCGTTGCGGCGCGATGTCGCGCAGCCCGCGCAGGGCCGCCAGCGTATAGACAGGACGGGCGTTGACGCCGTCCACCAGCTCGCGCACGGCCGCCGCCACCTGATCGAGGGCATCGGCCACGGCCCGGGCCGCCAGGTCCCCGGGCGCCATGCCGTGTTCCCGGGCCAGGGCCGCCACCGCGCGCAGGGAGGCCGCCGCATCCCCGGAAAGACTGCGGGGACGCTCCCGGTCACAGACGTTGAGGGCATCCAGCAGCGTGGGGAGCGTGCCGCCGAAAGCCACGGCCGGGCCTTCGCGCAGGGGGCCCGTATGCACGCGGGCCTCCGCGCCCTGCCCGTCCACGCGCAGCAGGGAATCCCCGCCCACACCGATGGACAGGGAGGCCAGCGAGCGCACCAGCGTCCGGCGGCCGCGCACGCTCATGCCGTCGCGGTCCACCACCGGCGAGCCCTGGGCGAACAGGGCCACGTCCGTGGTGGTGCCGCCCACGTCCAGCAGCACGGAACAGGCATCCTCCGCCACGGCGGGGCACAGGGCCAAGATGCCCATGACGCTGGCCGCCGGGCCGGACAGCACCGACTGCACGGGTTCCTGCCGGGCCAGGGCCGCCGGGACGGCGCCGCCGTCGGCCTTGAGCAGGCGCAGGGGGGCCCGGATGCCCGCCTCCCGCAGGCTCTGCTCCACGGCGGTCAGAAAGCCGTCCACGATGCGGGCCACGGCGGCATTGTAATAGGCCGTGGCGATGCGGCGCGGGAAATTGAGCTCGCCGGACAGGCTGTGCCCGCAGACAGGCACGAGCCCGGCGGCACGCACCACCTCGGCCATGCCCAGCTCGTGCGCGGCGTTGCGGGGCGAAAACTTGCCCACGCAGGCCACGGCCCGCACGCCCTTCTTTTTCCAGGCGGCGCAGGCGTCGGCCAGGGGACGGGCATCCAGCGGCGTCACCTCCACGCCGCGATGGTCCAGACCGCCGGGCAGGATGCAGACGTCGTCCCCGATGGCGAAGCGGGCGGGCGCCAGTCCCGGTCCGGCGCTCAGGGCCAGGGCCACGCGATCGGCCCGGCCCTGCACCAGGGCGTTGACGGCCAGGGTGGTGCCCACGGTCACACGCTCCACGCTGCGCAGGCGCGCCGGGCCCTCGGGGCCGAATCTTTCTTCCAGAGCCTTTTCCAGAGCGGCCAGTGCCGCGCGTACGGAAAAGGGCAGGTCTTCGTGGCGGGTGGGCGCCTTGGCCCCGGCCAGGATGCCTTCCGGCCCGCAAAGCACGGCATCGGTGTGCGTGCCGCCCGCATCGATCCCCAGAAACGTCTGCGCTGTCATGCTGCCTCCACAGGCATCGCTGCCTGAAATGTTTGTCTGCTGGGTTGTAAACTTTCGGCCCGGCACTGACAAGCAAGCCCGGCCGCTGCCCTGCGGGATTCTCCGGGCCGACGGACGACGGACGGGGTCCGTTCCTTGCCTGCCGCCGCGTGCCCGCGACAGGCCGGGACAGCGCGACCTCGCACCATCTTTGCGGCGTCCTGCATATCGCCGGAACAGCGCAGCCGCCGCGGACGGGCCTCCCCGGCCGTCCCGCCGGGAGGCGCATGGGGGGCCTCCCTGTTCCCGGTCACGGGGGCAGGCCCGCCCCTGCGCCGCGCCGTCCTCCCCCGGCCCTTTCCCGTTGCGGGAACCGCATCTTCCTGCCTGCGGACGCTTGCCATACGCGGCGCTTTCCAGTAAATTTTTGCTCTTCGGACAGGCCCCGCCCCGTGCGGAAGATCCGGCCTGACCAAATCGCGGAATAATTTTTGAGGAATGTATCATGCAAACGACCGATTTCATCTGGTTTGACGGCAAAATGGTCCCCTGGGCCGATGCCCAGGTTCACGTTCTCACCCATGCCCTGCATTACGGCAGCGCCGTTTTTGAAGGCATCCGCGCCTATGCCTGTGCCGACGGCACCTCCGCCGTCTTCCGCCTGAAGGAGCACAGCCAGCGCCTGCTCAATTCCGCGAAGATCCTGCGTCTGAACATTCCCTACACCGTCGACGAGATCAGCCAGGCCATCCTGGACACCCTGAAGGCCAACAAGCTGAAGGAAGGCTACATCCGTCCCCTGTCCTTCGTGGGTGACGGAGAAATGGGCGTCTACCCCGGCAACAACAAGGTGCGCACCATCATCGCCGCCTGGCCCTGGGGCGCCTATCTCGGCCCCGAAGCCCTGGAAATGGGCATCCGCGTCAAGACCAGTTCCTTCGCCCGCATGCACGTCAACACCCTGATGAGCAAGGCCAAGGCCGCCGGCAACTACGTGAACTCCATCCTGGCCAAGATCGAAGCCAAGGAAGACGGGTATGACGAAGCCGTGATGCTGGATACCAACGGTTTCGTTTCCGAAGCCACCGGCGAGAACATCTTCATCGTGCGCGACGGCATCGTCAAAACCACGCCCTGGACCTCCATCCTGGGCGGCATCACCCGTGATTCCATCATGAAGGTGGCCCGTGACCTGGGCTACACCGTGGAAGAACAGCAGTTCACCCGCGACGAGCTCTATATCGCCGACGAAGCCTTTTTCACGGGCACCGCCGCCGAGCTGACCCCCATCCGCGAAGTGGACAACCGCGTCATCGGCGCCGGCCATGCCGGTCCCGTGACCAAGCACCTCCAGAAGGAATTCTTCCGCGTGGTCAAGGGCGAGAACCCCGCCTACGCCGACTGGCTGAGCCACTACACGTTCTAGCACTCCCTTCCGGCGCGCCTGTATCCTTTCGGGGGGACAGGCGCGCCCTGCCGTTTTTTCATGAAGCACCTCTCCCTCGCCGCCAAATACCGCCCCCAGACCTTTGCCCAGGTCGCCGGACAGGACATGGTCAAGGCCGTGCTCTCCCGTGCCGCCGCCGAAGACCGGGTCGCTGCCGCCTATCTGCTCAGCGGTACGCGCGGCGTGGGCAAGACCACCATCGCCCGCATCTTCGCCAAGGCCCTCAACTGCCGCCATGCGCCGGGCCCCGAGCCCTGCAACCAGTGCGACCAGTGCCGCAAGATCACCCAGGGCAGCCATGTGGACGTCACCGAGATCGACGGCGCTTCCAACAACAGCGTGGAAGATGCCCGCGCCCTGCGCGAGAACATCGGCTACGCGCCCATGGAGGGCCGCTACAAGGTCTTCATCATCGACGAAGCCCACATGCTCTCGCGCAGCGCCTTCAATGCCCTGCTCAAGACCCTGGAGGAGCCGCCCGCGCGCGTGGTCTTCATCTTCGCCACCACCGAGGCGCACAAATTTCCCGTCACCATCGTCAGCCGCTGCCAGCATTTCGTCTTCCGCCATCTGGGCGAGGACGCCCTGGTGCAGCACCTTTCCCAGGTCCTGAACAGGGAGAACGTCCCCTTCGAGGAAGGCGCCGTGCGCCTCATCGCGCGCCGGGCCGCGGGCAGCGTGCGCGACAGCATGTCCCTGCTGGACCAGACCCTGGCCCTGGGCGGTGACCATCTCACCAGCGCCGTGGCCCGCGAAGTGCTGGGACTGGCCGGACAGGAACTGTTCGCCGACCTTTTCGACGCCCTCCACGCCCGGGACTGCGCGGCCGTCTCGCAGCTGTGCGCCGGCCTGTTCCGCCAGGGAGTGGACATCGGCTTTTTCGTGCGCGAGCTGGCCGGGCATCTGCGGGACCTGTTCCTGCTGCGGCAGGGAGGCGAGGCCGTGGCGCCCAGCCTGGGCCTGCCCGGCGAGGAGCTCCTCTTCTGGCAGGGCCTGGCCCCGCGTTTTTCCGCCGGGCACCTGCACGCCGCCTGGCAGATGGTACTGGACGCCCAGCGCGGCATCGTGCAGAATCCCGAGCCGGCAGCGGCCCTGGAGCTCTTGCTGCTCAACCTGGCCCTGCTGCCGCAGCTGCTCGACTGCTGTGCACTGCCGGTGGTGGTCAATCCGAATGCCGGCCTGCCCCGCAGCGAGGAAGGGCGCACAGTTTTCGATGTGGATCCCGCGGCTTTTGCCGCCTCCA
>OLRN01001875.1_pt1 | contig 10313 bp, 9 predicted proteins | sample 1673001 | NCBI WGS metagenome assembly OLRN01 (sample SAMEA3136745, study PRJEB25190) | human gut metagenome | biome: human gut; feature: human-associated habitat; material: faeces | place: Austria | collected 2013 | reverse complement strand
AGATGTACCGGTCATACCCGGCAGGGATCTGCGTCATGGCGTCCTGCGCGGCGCCGGGGTAGCTTTTGGCGGCGCTGGCCTGCGGCGTTTCCTCGTGGGGGAACAGCTGGCTGTACTGCACCACCATGCAGTCCAACCCCTGCCGGCGGGCAACCTTGGCGGCATAATACAGCAGCGGTTTGTCCGGCCCGTAGCCAAAGCCGGGGAACAAAACAACCAGCTTTTTCTCGTTCTGCATCACTTTACAAGCACCACATAGTTTTCTTTGCGCGGGGCAGGGGCCTTTTTGCCGCCCTCGGCAGCATAACCCAGGATGCAGTTGCCCACGCCGCGCAGGTTTTCGGCATTGGGCACACCCCACTTTTTCAGCAGGGCCTTGCCCTCTTCGGTCTCGAACTCTTCCTTTGCGCGGTTGATCCAGCAGCTGCCCAGCCCGATGGCGGCAGCAGCGTTCATCAGGTTGCCCATGACAAGGCTGCCGTCCTGCACACCACAGCGGGCATTGGCATCCGCCAGCACCACCAGAATGGTGGGGGCACCGTACATGGGGTCGCCCGTGTTGCCCATCACGGCGGCATTCATCCGGGTGAGCTGGGCGCGGGTCTCCGCATCCTGCACCACCACGATCTTTGCGCTCTGGCGGTTCATAGCGCTGGGGGCAAAGGTGCCTGCGCGCAGAACGGCTTCCAGCTCCTCTTTCGTAATCTGCTCCGGCTTGTAGGCGCGGCAGCTGCGGCGGGTCTCAAGGGTATGTAAGGTCTCATTGGTCATAGCAATTTCCCTCCCTAAAAGTTCTGGTGTTATTGTACCATACAACGCCGTAAAGTGCAAAACAAAAAGGCGGCCGCGCCTTCCTTTTTGAAAGCGCAGCCGCCTGATTGCTCTTCGTTGGTTTGGAACGAGATGTTTTACAGCGCGGTCTTGATGTTGTGATGCGTGGAGCTGTAACGAACAACTGCTTCCATCAGGGCAACGGGCCACAGAATGACCTTACCCAGAATCTCGGCCGGCTTGACATCCACCGTATCCATGCTGTTGATGCCGAACAGGACCAAACAAGCGATACCACAGCCCAGAATGTAGTAATACATAGTCAAACCTCCTATATTTTTCTCACAGGCCCGCAGTGTGCGGAGCCTGAAGCTCGTTGTTACGGGGGCGCTTTCCGCTCCCTGCAAGCTTACTATACACCGGTTTTGAAATAAAGTCAATAGCAGAAAACGTGAAACAAATTAAAGCTCTTTCTGAAATGCAATATCTATCATTAAAGTAAAGCACCGAAGTGAGTTTTAATTTATAAAACTGAAGTCACTGCACTGAATTGGCCTTGTGGCAGGGACAGTTCGGCCCGTTTTGGAGCTGAAACGGGCCGAAAACGGGGGTGCTGTTCTTGGAGCAAAAACAGGGTGGAAAACGACAGCTGCGGGGTCGTTTTTTGAGATGTATACAAGTGTGCTCCGGCGGTGGAATTTGGGCCGGAGGGTAAAGTGAGGAAATCTCAGCAAAACGAGCAGAATGCATAAAGAAATTCACAAAAATTATGGAAAACTATTCTTGCTGCCCAAACCAAAATGCGCTATAATAGGAGCATCAAAAGTCTACGCTGAAAGGAGAACGCAGTTATGGCAAAGGCATCGCAGGTCGTATTATCAGAAAATGAATTTTACCTCATCAAGGCCCCCAATGGAAAGGTGCTGGAAGTAAAGAACTTCAACACGGAGAACGGCGCTGCGATCCGTCTGTGGGACTACGCAGGCCATCCGTGGCAGCAGTGGAAATTCGTGGATGCAGGCGAAGGACGCTGGCGCATCCAGAACCGTTTTACCGGCAAAATGATGGATCTCGCTCTCGGCGGCGTGGTGGAAGGCACCTGGCTCCATCAGTGGGGCCGCACCAGCGGACTGAGCCAGTGCTGGGCGCTCGAGCCTACCCGCAATGGCCGGACCCGCATCCGCAACGTGCTGGCCGACAAGTACATCGACCTTGTGGGCATGAACACCTCCAACGGTGCGCAGGCGCAGATCTGGAACTTCGTCTCGGGCGGCAATCAGGAGTGGAACCTTGAGCGTGTGGACTCCACCGTCCAGCAGACCCGGGCCAAGACCGAAGAGGCCCATGATCCGGAGCCGACGCCCTCCCAGCGCAAACATCAGAACGACCTCGTCCGCAAGCTGAACAATGCGGGCAAGGGCCGCGCAGGCCGCAAGGCATAAACGCATAAAAACAGCGCCCCGCAGGGGTCATCTGCGGGGCGTTTTGCTGTTAAAAGAAAGGGAAAGTAAGATGAATCTTGGGGCCTTTATGAATCCGGAATACCCGATCTTCAGCACGACGCTGTGCTATCTGGAGCGGGACGACGCCTACCTGATGCTCCACCGCGTGAAGAAGGAGGACGACTACAATCACGACAAATGGGTGGGCGTCGGCGGAAAATTCGAGCGGTTCGAGAGCCCGGAGGACTGCCTTCTCCGTGAAGTGAAAGAAGAGACGGGCCTGACGCTGACCCACTGGCGCAGCCGGGGCCTGCTGACCTTCATCTGGGGCAATATGACCGAGTTCATCCACCTCTACACCGCCGACGGGTGGACGGGCGAGATGATACAGGGCGATGCCTGCCGGGAAGGCGTGCTGGAATGGGTGCCGAAGGAGAAAGTGGAGCAGCTGCCCATCTGGGAGGGCGATAAAATTTTCTTCAAGCTGCTCAACGAGGAACATCCGTGGTTCTCCCTCAAGCTGGTGTATGAGGGGGATGTCCTCCGGCAGGCGGTGCTGGATGGAAAAAGAGTGGTATAAACAGGAAAAAGCCTGCTGTCGGCAGGCTTTTTCTATACGCTCAGTTCAGTTTCAGGTCGCCGTCCTTGATCCAGCCAAGCTTGCGCTCGATCTCGCAGAAGAGGACGCTGAGCACGGCAGGCAGGACGAAGCAGATGAGGACGAGGGCAGCCCAGTCCATCGGGGTGATGGCGGCCTTGGTGCCGGCGGCAATATCGCTGACCCAGCCGGTGTAGACGCCGATCTGGCCCACGAGGCCGCAGGTACCCATGCCGGAAGAGACGGCGGCACCGTTCATCTCCATGTGGAAGACGCAGGTGGCCAGAGGGCCGGTGATGGCGCTGGCCAGCGTGGGGGCGATCCAGATACGGGGATTCTTTACGATGTTGCCCATCTGGAGCATACTGGTGCCGAGGCCCTGGCTGATGAGGCCGCCGACGCCGTTTTCTTTATAGCTCATGACGGCAAAGCCGATCATCTGGGCGCAGCAGCCCGCCACGGCAGCGCCGCCGGCGAGGCCCGTCAGGCCGAGGGCCGCACAGATGGCGGCAGAGGAAATGGGCAGGGTCAGGGCGACGCCCACGATGACCGAGACGAGGATGCCCATGAGGAAGGGGGCCTGTTCAGTGGCCCACATGATGAGGGTGCCCACCTGACTTGCGGCTGCGCCGATGGGGGCGGCGATGAGCATCGAGAGGCCGACGCCGGCAAAGATGGTCACCAGCGGGGTGACAAGGATGTCGACGCGGGTCTCCTTGCTGACGGCCTTGCCCAGCTCAGCGGCCACAATGGCGATGATGAGGACGGCCAGAGGGCCGCCTGCGCCGCCGAGGGCGTTGGAGGAATAGCCCACCGTCACGAGGCTGAACAGTACCAGCGGCGGGCAGTGGAGCGCCCAGCCGATAGCCACGGCCATAGCCGGGCCGCTCATGGCCGAGGCGTAACCGCCCAGGTCCACCAGCGTCTCAAGCCCGGTCTGCTGGCCCAGCGTCTTGATGATGGTGCCGATGAGCAGGCTGGCGAACAGGCCCTGTGCCATCGCGCCCAGCGCCTCGATGAGGTAGCGCTGGGGGGTGATGACGATGTCCTTGCGTTTTAAGAAATCTTTTACATTTGACATAAAGAATCTGCCTTTCCGTCTTAACACGTTCAGAGTGCAGCAAAAGCTGCATGACCATCATGATACCATACACGTGTCAAGACAGCAAGAGGAAAACGCAAAAATCCCGTTCGGAACTCATCTTTTTTTCTTTTGGGTGCAATAATACGGCGGCCTGGTTCGTTTTCCACATGAAGCGTCGGCTGTGGTGGAAAACTTCCACGAAACGCCCCTCACGAGACACCGAAGGACATTGACGGGAGCTTGGGGTTGGGTGTATACTATAGACGTATAAATGGCATTTGAAGCACTTTTGGCGGCGAGAGGCCGCGTTAGAATACAGCTTGGAGGCAGAGCAAGCGGAATGAGACAGAAAGATACAGGAACACCAAAAAAGAAGACGCGCCGTGCGGCGGGCCAGATGGTGGCCTCGGCGGTGATGGCTCTTGCCATCGCGGTGGGCGGTTTTGGCACCACAGCCCTGCTGGCGTCCCAGCCTGCGGGTCTGACGGTGGAGCCGTCGGCTCTGCTGTGGGAGGGCGAGACCGATGCGGCCCACAGCACCAAAAAGGAAACGAAGAAAAGTAATACGGAAACTCCGAAAAATGACTCTGCATCCTCTGAGGCGGAGAGCACTGCTGCGTCTGCCGCGCAGCCGTCTGCTCCCAGCCAGAGCGTGAAAGAAGAGCCCGCTGCATCGGCGGCTCCGGCTGCACCCGCAGAGGAGACTGCCGCAGAGCCTGCAGCCCCGGAAACAGCTCCTTCTGCCCCCATGATGGGCGGCATCGACGAGCTGGAACAGGAGAACGGCTTCCCCCGCTTACAGCAGGAGACCGAGGCACTGGCCGCCGAAGACCCCCTGAGCGCCCCGGTGGAGCAGGATGCAGTGTCTCAGCCCGCCGAGCCGGAGACGAACTCCGAAGAGCAGAGCGCTCTGCCGGTGAAGACCGAGGAAGGCACCATCCTGCTGACGCCGGAAGAGATACGCGCGGCGCTGGATGCGGGTACGCTGGATGCGAGCAACATTGATACTGCCTGTCTTACCGACGAGAACGGCCTGCTGAGCTGGCTGTGGAGCCTCCTGTTCGGAAAAAGAGACGATGACAGCAGCACTCCGGCTCCGGCTCCGGTCTATTCCGGCTGGCGCACCGTGGACGGCAAGACCTACTATTATGACCAGTACACCAACCAGCCGGTCACGGGCATCCAGTCCATCGACAACAAGCTCTATTACTTCGACGCCAACGGCGTCCAGCAGGACGCCACCTTCGGCATCGACGTCTCCAAATATCAGTCGAACATCAACTGGGAGCAGGTCAAGACGGCGGGCGTCAAGTTCGTCATCATCCGCATCGGCTACCGCGGCTACGGCAGCGGCGCACTGGTGCTGGACCCCATGTTCGAGCAGCACTTCACCAACGCCCGGAACGCGGGCCTCAAGGTGGGCGTCTACTTCTTCAGTCAGGCAGTCAACGAGAACGAGGCCCGGGAAGAAGCGCAAGGCTGCGCCTATGTCCTGAACGGCCGCAAGCTCGACTACCCCATCTACTTCGATACTGAGGCCTCCGGCGGCAAGAATGGCCGTGCCGATGGCCTGGGCGTCGAAGACCGCACCAAGTGCGCCATCGCCTTCTGCGAGGAAGTCAAGGCCCAGGGCTATCAGCCGGGCGTCTACGCCTCCACCCTGTGGTTTCGCAAGCGCATCGATCTGAACCGGCTGAAGAGCTACAGCATCTGGAATGCACATTATAATGTGGCCGGCAGCCCCATCGCCTGCGATATGTGGCAGGGTACCTGCACCGCCCGCATCCCCGGCTACGGCGGACAGATCGACGTGAACATCAGCTATGTGGGCTGAGGAGGCGCGCATGGACGTCATCCGCCTCATTGCCTCCGACCTTGACGCCACCCTGCTGGACGACCAGAGCCAGCTCCCGCCGGACTTTGCGGAGACTGTCCGCGCTCTGGCAGAGCGGGGCATCCGGTTTGCTGCCGCCAGCGGACGGCCCATCTATACCTTAGAGGAGATGTTCGCGCCCCTGCAGGACGACATCATCCTTGTGGGTGACAACGGCGGTGCCATCTGCTGGAAGGGCGAGAGCCTGTATCTCTCCGAGATGGACGTTGCCGACTGGCACACGCTGGCCGGGCAGGCCCGGAGCGCGGGCCACGCCGCCGTCCTCTGCGGGCTGGAAACGGCCTATGTGGAGGAGCAGTTCCGGCCATACGACAGGGTCTTCAAGAGATTCTACACCAAGGTGGAATATGTCCCTCATCTGGAGGACGTGACCGCCCGGGTGGATAAATTCACCATCTACTTCCCCGAGGGAGATGCCCAGAAGGGCTACGACGCGCTTTATGGCCCGGTCTGGGGCGGGCGCTTCTCGGTGGCGGTGGCCGGTGCAGACTGGGTGGACATCATGAACCCCGGCGTCCACAAGGGCGCGGCCTTGCTTCGGCTGGGGGAGCGTCTGGGCGTCCTGCCCGAGGGCATGATGGCGTTCGGCGACACCTTCAACGACGCGGAGATGCTGAAGGCGGCAAAATACGGTTTCCTTGTAGAGAACGGCTCGCCCGCCCTCCGGGAGGAGGTGTCCTTCCTCGCGCCGCCCAACACCAGCTCCGGCGTGATGCAGGTCCTGCGCCGCGTTCTGGCCCAGAATGGCCGGGTCTGTGAATCGGATTTCAGAAGAGCAAAATAGAGAACGGCATCGGAGAAAAGCTCAGATGCCGTTCTTTTTATTGGTATAAAAGTGCACCCAGCACCGCCGAGAGCAGTATCATCCCGATGGGCGAAGGGGCTTTGTTCCTGACTTTCTGCCAGATGAGCCGCACCCCGGCCAGAATTGCAAGGATGCCAATGCCCCGCCATGCGGGCGAGGGCGTTTCAGCGGCGGTGGAGATGCCCAGCAGAGTGCTCAGCCCCATGGTGAAGGCTGTGGAGAGGATGAGGGCCACGACGCAGGGCCGGACGCCGGAGAGGAAAGCTTCGACCCCGGCGTACTTGAGCAGGTCGTGGATGAGGGCCGCGATGAGCAGGATGATGAAAAAGGACGGCAGAACGACGCCCAGCGTGGCGCAGAGCGCCCCCAGCACCCCGCCCTGCGACGCACCGATGAAGGTGGCCATGTTGACAGCCAGCGGGCCGGGTGTGGACTCCGACACCGCGATGAAGCTCAGGAACTCGGCCTCGGAGAGCCAGCCGTTGAGCAGGACTTTCTCCCGGATGAGGGAGATCATGCCGTAGCCGCCGCCGAAGGAGACGGCACCGATCTCCAGAAAGGTGAGGAATAATTTCAGAAACATCTTACTTCCCTTCCTTTCTGCGGCCGATGAGCCATGCAGCCACACCTGCCGCACCGCTGAGAAGGATGAGCAGGATGGACGAGACGCTGACACCGGCCAGCGAGAGACCCACCATCACCAGCATGACGGCGGCGAGAACGCCGGTGGCAAAGGGCGACTTGTCCAGCGCTTTGAGCATCCGCACGCCTGCCGAGAAGATGAGGTAGATGACGCAGACCTGAATGCCCTTGAAGGCGTTGGCGATGACAGTGAGCTGGGTGAACTGCTCGAAAAACAGCGAGATGGCATAGATGATGAGGAAGGACGGCAGGCAGACAGCTACCGTGGCCGTGGCCGCGCCGGGAACTTTGGCCAGCTTGTAGCCGAGGTAGGTGGCGCTGTTGATGGCCACCGGTCCGGGGGTGGATTCCGCGATGGCGGTCATGTCGAGGAATTCGTCTTTGTCCAGCCATTTGCGGCGCTGGATGAACTCTTCTTCCAGCAGGGCGATCATGGCGTAGCCGCCGCCGAAGGTGAACAGACCGATTTTGAAAAAGGTGAAAAACAGCGTCCCGAGGCTTTTGGCCTCCTGTGCTGGAGTGTTATGTTTCATGGGCAGAGCCTCCTTTCCTTTATCTTACACGCGGGAAAGCCCGGCGTCAATAGCGGAGAAAAAGCGGGATTTTGCTTCCAGCGGCTTTACAATCCGGCCAAAAGGCGGTATTCTTTACCCATACCACTCTAAGATTCAGGAGGAAACGATGGACATCCGCCAGCTGCATTATTTTCTGGTCCTCTGCGAGGAGATGAACTACACCCGCGCGGCCCAGCGCCTGTTTTTATCCCGACAGGCTCTGCGTCAGAGCATCTCGGCCCTCGAGGCCGAATTGTGCGGGCCGCTCTTCCTCAGCGCCCACCACAGGCTCAGCCTCACCGACCGGGGCGTGAGCCTGCAGCGCCATGCCGCGCCGGTGGTGGAGCAGTTCCAGCAGATGCAGGCGGCCCTCCATGCGGAGATCCAGTCGGCCCAGCCGGTGCGCATCGGCATCAGTGTCTCGCTGGTGCCGGACTACCTGCCCGGGCTGGAGACCCAGCTGGACAAGTTCCGCCAGCAGTACCCCCACATCGAGATGCGCTTCCGCCTGCTGGACAACGACGCCGTGGCCGAGGGCGTGGAGCAGGGCGAGCTGGATGCGGGCCTTGTGATGGACCTGGGCTGTGCCGCACCGGTGCTGGCCCGCACCACCCTGCGGGCCGACCCGGCCTGCCTGCTGGTGCCGCGCGGCCATCCCTTCTGGGAGAAGGAGCGGGTGCCGCTTTCGGCCCTGCGGGGCCAGCGGGTGCTGCTGCCCAGCCTGCGGCAGGATCTGTTCAGCCCGCTGTGGGCGGCCTGTGCCCGGGCGGGCTTTGCACCCAACGCCGAGATCGGCCCCAGCTTTTATCAGGCCTACTATCTGGTGCAGGAGCAGCTGTGCACCTGCCTGACCCGCTACGAGCCCGGTGCCCGGCGGGAGCTGGACCGGGTGCGGGACGTGCTGCTGGAGGACCTGCCCCCGCTGTGCGTGTCGCTGGTACAGCGCCGGGACTATACCTCGGCCTACATCGACCTGCTGCGCAGCTACCTGATGGAGGTGCTGGGCGGGGCCGCCTCGCTGCCGCCGCGCCGGGGCCGTCCGGCCAAGCCCTTCTACAACTTCCCGGTGCTGTCCAGCACGGCGGCAAAGCCTGCCGCTCCGGTGCACCCGGCCCCTGGCACCCAGCTGCCCTTTGCGGGTGCGACCAACTTCCGGGAGCTGGGCGGCTATCCGGCCGATGAGGGCAAGACCGTGCGCTGGGGCCAGATCTGGCGCGGCGTGTGCACCGCGCGGCTCACCGACCCGGCGGACCGTGCCCGGCTGGATGCGCTGGGCTTGCGGCTGATTCTGGACCTGCGCAGCACTGCCGAGGCCCAGGCCGAGCCGGACTATGTGCCGGACGGTGCCCGGCTGGTGCAGATCTGTGCCCTGTGCGGCGACGACGGCCATGAGATCAGCTTTGCCCCCGGTGACATCGAGCGCATGATGCACACCGCCCGGGAGGGCGAGAACATCCTGTACCGGATGTACCGACAGATGCTGTTTGGCAACAAGGCCTTCAAGGAGCTGTTCCGGGCGCTGGAAGCCGGCGAGACGCCCATCCTGTTCCACTGCTCTGCCGGCAAGGACCGCACCGGCGTGGCCGCCATGCTGATCCTGCTGGCGCTGGGTGCGTCCGACGAGACGATCTGCGCGGACTTTGTGCAGACGAATGTCTGCCGCAAGGCCGAGATCGACGCCCTTCTGGCGGGCCACGCGGAAGAGATCGCTGCCGACCCGTCCAAGCGGATGCGGTTCTGCACACAGGCGGGCGTGGATCCGGGTGCGGCACCCTATGTGCTGCAGGTCATCCGGGAAGCGTGCGGCAGCGCGGAGGAGTATCTGGCCCGGGAGTACGGCCTGACTCCCGCCCGGCGTATGCGCCTGCGGAGGATGTATCTGGAATAATGATGCAGAATGAGCCCCGGTGTATGCAGATGCACCGGGGTTTTTGCGGCATAAAATCGGCCATGTGCACAAAAAATATGCGACGGGATCCGGTTTTCCCTTGACAAGCGTGCAAATGTTTCGTAATATAATTAGTAGTATGGAATAAAAGACGCTGTGTGCAGGTCGTCCCCATGACCGGAGTTTCTCCACAGGCGAAGCGCGCCTGTTTTATATAAGCCAGAACCGGATAGAAAAAAGCCGCAATGCCCGTGCAGGGTCTGCCTGCGCGTGTGATTTTTGTTGTCACTTTTTGCATGGAAGGCTCCCTTATAGATCGTTGCCCACAGCCTGCCGCACAGCGTCTCCTGCTTGTTTGAACCTGAATGAAAAATCAGAACAAAGGAGAGTGAACACGATGACCGCGATCGAAGTGATCGTGGCCCTGATCGTGGGTGTTGTCGGTGCAGCTGCGGGCTATTTTGTTGGTTACAACAACCGGAAAAAGACCGCCGAAGCACAGATCGGCAGCGCCGAAGCCGAGGCGACCCGCCTGGTGAACGAAGCGATCAAGACCGCAGACCAGAAGCGCAAGGAAGCGGTTCTGGAAGCCAAGGACGAGGCTTTCCGCCTGAAAGCCGAGGTCGATGCCCAGA
>OLRN01001870.1_pt1 | contig 10343 bp, 9 predicted proteins | sample 1673001 | NCBI WGS metagenome assembly OLRN01 (sample SAMEA3136745, study PRJEB25190) | human gut metagenome | biome: human gut; feature: human-associated habitat; material: faeces | place: Austria | collected 2013 | reverse complement strand
TCAAGCGTCCGGTTATCCTGACTGACTATCCGAAGGAAATCAAAGCGTTCTATATTGGCAACGCCCACAAATTGTCGCACAATTTATAATATAACCATAATAACCTTAAGACATTTGTTGGGATGTTGTTCCTTATACCAATTGCTTTACCGGTACATTTTGAGGGAAGTGTACCGGGATTTTTTTGCATTATAAGCATCAGCCGGTATATGAGGATTGCCCACTGTATAGACAAGAAAGCGCAGACTGTTCACCAGCCTGCGCTTTTTGTATCTGACTAATCTATAATTAACCGAACATAGCCGCAATCGCCTGCTCCAATGTTTTGACACGCACAATCTGTGCCTTGACAGACGGCAGCTGCAGCTTGCTGTCCGGTACAATGAATTTGCTGAAGCCCAGATTAACGCCATCCATAATCCTGCGCTCGGGCGCGCTGACGCGACGTACCTCGCCTGTAAGGCCCACCTCGCCAAAGACGAGAATGCCCTTAGGCAGAGGCCTGTTGCGATAGCTGGAAACAAGCGCTGCCGCTACCGCCAAATCTGCCGCCGGCTCATTGACCTTCATGCCACCAACTACGTTGACATAAGCATCATAAATACCAAAGTCTAAGCCAAAGCGTTTTTCCAGAATCGCCAACAGCATATTCACCCTGTTATAGTCAAAGCCTACTGCCGTACGCCTTGGCATGCCGTAGGGAGTTTTGGCTACCAGCGCCTGGATTTCTGCCATAATCGGCCTGTTGCCTTCCATGCAGGCACCGATAACGCTGCCTGCAGCCTCCCCATCTCTGTCCTCCAAAAACAGACCGGCAGGATTTGCTACCTCCTGCAGACCGCCCGCCTCCATAGAGAAAATGCCGCTTTCGCTCGTACTGCCAAAGCGGTTTTTTAATGCACGCAGAACACGGAAGGAATAGGAACGGTCACCCTCAAACTGCAGCACCACGTCCACCATATGCTCCAATAGACGCGGTCCGGCGATAGTGCCGTCCTTAGTAACGTGACCGATGAGCAACACCGCAATGCCCGTACTTTTGGCAAACTGCAGCAGCTTAGCCGTACACTCACGCACCTGCCCCACACTGCCGGCAGCAGTCTGCAGTTCCGGGTTATACATAGTCTGAATACTGTCGATAATCAGAAGCTGCGGCTTCAAGGCATTCGCCTGTGCTAAAATAGCATCCAAATCCGTTGCCGTAAGAATCAGCAGGTTATCATTGGACTGCGCTCCGCCCAAGCGGACAGCACGCATTGCAGTCTGCTCCTCCGATTCCTCGCCGCTGACATACAGCACCTTTATTCCCTGTTGCCCGAAGCGCAGGCCTGCGTCCAGCAAAATCGTAGATTTGCCGATGCCCGGCGTGCCTCCAAGCAGTACAAGGCTGCCCGGAACGACACCGCCGCCCAATACACGGTCAAATTCACGGATGCCTGTTGCCAGACGTTCTACCTTCGTTTGGGCAACACTGGCGATAGTACGCGGCCGCAGCTTTTCGTTATTAGCCGGCAAATAGCTTTTACTTGCCTTGGCAGTCACTTCTGCCTCCTCCACCAGCGTATTCCAGCCGCCGCATTCCGGGCAGCGTCCTAGCCACGAGGAAGCAACATAACCGCATTCCTGGCAGACAAATCTGCTCTTAGTTCTGGCCATGCTGCGGCTCCTTTCCGCTGCTTACGGCAGCAGTCTGTTCATCTGTCACCGGCAGCTCCAACAAAAACTGTGCTCCATCAATCGCCGTATGAAAATCCATTTTTTTATCTGCAGCCTCGGCAATAATCTTGTCACCGCTATGGAATTTTCCTGCTAGGAACAAATCGCTCAACGGATCCTCCACCAGCTTACGCAAAGCTCGGCGCAGTGGACGCGCTCCGTACTTGCTGTCACTGCCTTCCTGCAGCAGCAGCTCGCGTGCCGGAGCGGTAAGCTCGATGCTGAGGCCATTGCCTGCCAGACGCTGGTTCAGCTCACGCAGCATATTGTCGGCAATCAGCTCCAGTTCCTGTCTGCCCAAGGAATTAAAGACAAGGATTTCGTCCACACGGTTCAAAAATTCCGGACGGAACACGTTCTTGATTTCAGCAAGCACCTGCCCCTTGCGGTTCTTGCGCTCGCTTGCCTCGTTGCCGGCAAAGCCCAGCGGTCTGGTGTTGGCCAGCTGCTGTGCGCCGGCGTTGCTTGTCATAATCAGCACGGCATTACGGAAGTCTACCGTGCGTCCCTGACCGTCGGTCAGACGGCCATCCTCCATAATCTGCAGCAGCAGATTAAACACATCCGGATGTGCCTTTTCGATTTCATCCAAAAGCACTACACAGTAAGGCTTACGACGTACCGCATCCGTCAGCTGTCCGCCCTCGTCATAGCCTACATAGCCCGGAGGTGCGCCTATCAGGCGTGCTGTGGTGTGCTTTTCCATGTATTCCGACATATCGAAGCGCAACATAGCACGTTCATCGCCAAACAGCTCCTGTGCCAATGCCTTCGCCAGCTCCGTTTTGCCTACACCTGTAGGACCGAGGAACAGGAAAGAACCGACAGGTCTGTTTTTGTCCTTAAAGCCTGCGCGGGCACGGCGAACAGCTCTGCTTACCGCGCTCACAGCCTCATCCTGACCGATAACACGCTTGTGCAGACGCTGTTCCAGCTGCAACAGACGGCTGCTTTCGGTTTCGGTCAAGCGTGTCAGCGGAATACCGGTCCAGGAAGCAACAACCTCAGCCACATCCTCCGCAGTTACCGGCTGCTTCATGGCCACCTCGGCCAAGGCTGCCGCCAGCTGTGTCTGCAGCTCGGCCTCCTTGTCACGCAGCTCCGCTGCCTTTTCGTAATCCTGCTGCTCTACGGCCTCTTCCTTTTCCATCTGCAGATATTCCAGCTGCTCCTGCAGCTCTCTTGCGGGTGCAGATTTTTTATACAGTTTGATACGCAAACGGGCACAGGCCTCATCCATCAGGTCGATAGCCTTATCAGGCAGATTTCTGTCCGTAATATAGCGGTCGCTCAGCTCCACCGCAGCCTTAACAGCCTCCGGCTGAATCTGCAGCTTGTGGAATTCCTCATAACGCTTGCGCAAACCCAACAGCATCGCTTCGCTGGTTTCTGCACTCGGTACATCAACAAGCACAGGCTGGAAGCGTCTTTCCAGCGCCGCATCCTTTTCGATATGCTTGCGGTATTCATCAACAGTTGTTGCGCCGATAACCTGCAGCTCGCCACGTGCCAGCGCCGGTTTGATAATATTGGCAGCATCTATACTGCCCTCGGCACTGCCTGCACCGATAATGGTATGCAGCTCGTCGATAAAGAGAATAATCCGCTTATCGTCACGCACCAGCTTTAGTATTTCCTTCATGCGGTCTTCAAATTCACCGCGATATTTTGCACCTGCCACCAGCATTCCCAGCTCCAGCGAAAAAATAATTTTCCGCTGCAGGAACTCAGGTACGTCACCCTTGATAATCTTTTGCGCCAGGCCTTCGGCAATAGCGGTTTTACCCACACCGGCCTCGCCGATAATTACCGGGTTATTTTTTGTTCTGCGGCACAAAATCTGGATAAGGCGTTCAACCTCCTTATCACGGCCGATAACAGGATCAATTTTACCGCGGCTGGCCTCCAGGTTCAGATTACGTCCGTAGCCTGAAAGAACCTCCAGAACATCAGCCTGTTTTTCTTCTGCCTGACGACGCTGCTGATTTCTGCCCGGCACAGCCTTGCGCTGATCATCCAGTGCCTGCACCAGCTCCTTGACAGCGGCCAGCGTAATCTTAAACTTCTGAAGTACCTGATAGGCAATGCCGTCGCCTGCAGCCAACAGACCTATAAGCAGCTGCTCACTGCCGACGTATTCCTGCTCCAGCTCCTGCGCATTCTCTGCCGCACGCTCCATTACACGCTGCGCGCGTTGGCTGTACTGCGGCAGCTTGGACTGCTTGCTGCCCTTGTCCAGCCAGCTCTCCAACTCTGTCTTCATCTCATCGAGATTATTATGTAATTTATGCAGCAGCTTTTTGCCGGTACAATCCTGTATCGTCAAAAGGCCCCACAAAATATGCTCCGTACCTATATGCTCGCTGCCGCAGTCCAAAGCCTTGGTGGTAGCCAGCTCCAGCACCTTGGCCGCAGCCTCGCTGAAGCCCTCGCGGGTAACCTTTTTCTTGGGCTTACGTCCTGCGCCCTTCAGCATTTCATCCAAAAAGCGTTTGGCTCCCTCCGGTGTCAGCGGCATATCGCCCATACCCATAGGAAGATAATCCTTAGCGCAGTCACCGCAAAGCCACTTATCAATCTGTTTATCACCTACCAGGCATACCATGTGCATGATAGCCTGTTTTTTATGACAATTTTCACAAAGCATTTCTTCACCTCCGTCCGGTGCTGTGCAGCAAGCCTACAGCCTGCTGCAATATTTCCTTCTTCTTATCCTCATCGGCGTCGATAATCTGCAGCATATACTGCAGTAAAGCGCCTTCCCTTGCTGTAATCATCTTCTGCTGCAGCAAATGCTGCACCAGCTGCAATGCTGTAGGCGGCTTGGGTGTTTCTGCCGCAGGCTGCATACGTACAATGCGTACAAAACCGCCGCTGCCGCGCCTTGACTCCACCATAAAGCCACGCTCAGGCGTAAACCGCGTACTGAGCACATAGCTTATCTGCGAAGGAGCGCAAGACAAGCGCTCAGCCAGCTCATTGCGCTGCACAAGCACAGTATCCTCATGCTCACGCAGCAATTCACCTATAATAAAGCTTTCAATTGCATCCGCTAAATTTTTCATAGTTACTCACCTTGATTATATATTTGAATATATTATATTTGACTTTTCGACTTTAGGCAAGTGAAAAATCTATGGCAGAAAAAAGCATAAAAAAAGACTACCGCAACCATACTCAGTCACGGCAATCTTTACCATTAAATTGATTAACCCTTAATAGTCTTCAGCATCTGCATAGCCTGCACGATATCTTGCATAGTAAAATTCTCCAGAGAAGTCGCTGCAGTTTCTTTCTTTGCTTTTTCTTCACCAAATACTATCTCATCAATACCACAATTAAAAATATTCGTCATCTTAACCAGATTTTCCAAGGTCAGACCGGCACGCCCGCTTTCGATATTACTCATATGGGTTTGCGATACACCTATACTTTTAGCCAGCTCAGTCTGATAAATATTATTCTTCAAACGCAATGTTTTGATACGTAGACCAACAGCCTTATAATCCACTTGCTTTGCCATATTAGCTCATCCCCTAACTATTTGCTGATATAGTGATGCCAGCTACATCCTACTGCTTGTGAAATGACCTTCTACATAACCGCACCCTATATAATATAACACAGCATTCTTTCAGAACCATTTCCTGAAAAGCTACCCCCTCTCCCGGAACCGGCGCTCTATTCGCACTTTAATTGTCCTTTTAACGAATGCTTAAACCAACTTACCTAATTATATAATACACCTCTTTAAGGCATTACGCAAGAATAATAATTAATATTTTAAGGCAATTAAGTTGCATCCAAACTTTTCTCCTTCTTATTCTCATTGTTTGAAAACAAAAACCATCTCTGTTTTATAAATAATTCTCTATGATTTTTTAAAAAACAGTATAGTTCACAATAGTTTTGCAAATTATTTGCCTTTTTGACTTTTCATAAATTGACAGCAGTAAAGCTTTCTTTTACAATTAAATTAAACAGGCTGTACATGCCTGCCTGATGTCCGTTAATACGAAAGGAGCTATAAAAATGAGTAAAGGTATTTTAGGTGTTATAGTCGCTATTGTCATTATGGCCGCTATGTTCTTCAGCAGCTATAACGGTCTTGTAAGCATGAACGAAAACGTTACCGGCAAATGGTCACAGGTGGAAAACCAGCTGCAGCGCCGTAACGATTTAATCCCTAATCTGGTAAATACCGTCAAAGGCTATGCAGCACACGAAACAGAGGTATTCAAGGCTGTATCCGATGCCCGCGCTAAGCTTGGCGGTGCCAAAACCGTAGCAGAAACAACTGCAGCCAACAATGAAATAAACAGTGCTCTGAGCCGTCTGCTGGTTGTTGCCGAAAATTACCCGGATTTGAAGGCCAACACCAACTTCCAGCAGCTGCAGGATGAGCTGGCAGGTACCGAAAACCGTATCGCCGTAGCACGTAAAGACTACAATGATGCGGTACAGTCCTACAACGCAAAAATCAAATCTCTGCCTACCTCTTTATACGCCGGTGCCTTCGGCTTTACTGCCAAGGATTACTTCAAGGCAGATGCAGCTGCCCAAAAGGTACCGCAGGTTAAATTTTAAGCAGATAATCCCGCTAGCTGCAAGCTGCTGACGGAGGGATAATAATGAAACGTTTTATAATCTGCCTGCTGCTTATCCTGCAGACTTTCTTTGCCGCTTACGCCGGCGCCGCGCCTGCCATTCCGCCGCGACCAGCGGCCGGCAGCGGCATTTACGTACAGGACAACGCCGGTGTCATCTCTGAAGAGGATAAACAGCAAATGCTCAGCTTGGGCGCTGAGCTTGACAACAAAACAACAGCACAGCTGGCAGTACTAACAATCAACACTCTTGACGGAGCGCCTATTGAAGATTACGCGCTGGAGGTTCTGCGCCAATGGGGCATTGGCAGCAAGGAGCAGAATAACGGTGCACTCATCGTCATCGCTGTCAAGGACAGACGCTCGCGTATTGAAGTAGGCTACGGTCTGGAAGGCTCGTTGCCTGACGGTCTTACCGGACGCATCCAGGACCAGTATATGATTCCTTACTTCAAGGACGGTAATTACAGCAAGGGTATTTTGCAGGGCTATAAGGCTGCCGCAGCCAAAATTGCCCAAGGCTATAATACGGAGCTGAGCGGGGTGAAATATCAGGCTCCCGCTTCCCAACCGCAAAAAAATACAGGCTCCGGCCTGGATGATTTGCTGTTTGCTTTGGGAGTAATCGGGTTTCTTATTGTTGATAATCTTTTACTTGGCGGATTTTTTACGCGCATCCTGCTGCTGCTGATTTTCCGCGGCGGTGGTCGCGGCGGAGGAGGCCGAGGCTTCGGCGGCGGCAGTGGCGGTGGCGGCGGTTCGTCCCGCAGCTGGTAAAAGCAATATAAAAACAAATCAACTGCATCACTTTTCGGTGGTGCAGTTTTTTTATGCTAACTTTACAGTTAGCCGACAATACAGCCACAATGCTAAAACTCCTGCCAAGGCACAATACCCGGGCAGGAGTTTATATCATTTTATATTATTAAACGAAATTCGGCAGTTATACCATGCCTCTGATTTTCATTGCTTCTTCCAGGCTGCCCAAAGCAACCATGTAAGCAGCAACACGCAGCGTTACATTATACTGCTTAGCTTTTTCATAAACCGCCTTAAAGGCCTTGCGCATCAATGCGTTCTGCTTTTCAATAACCTCTTCCTCCGGCCAGAAGTAACGGTACAAATTCTGTACCCATTCAAAATAGCTTACGGTTACACCGCCGCCATTGGCCAGAATATCAGGAATAACCATAACCCCCTTAGCCTCCAGAATATCGTCAGCCTCCGGCGTAGTCGGTCCGTTTGCACCCTCGCAGATAATGCTTGCCTGTACAGCCGCCGCATTCTCCATAGTCAGCTGCAGCTCAATAGCGCAAGGCGCCAGCACTGTAACCTCCATCGCCAACAGCTCAGCATTGGTAATCGCTTTACTGCCCGGATAGCCTACTACGCTGCCTGTTTTCTTAACGTATGCATCGACATCATAGCAGTCAAAGCCATCCGCTTTGAAGATAGCACCATACACATCACTCAAGGCAATAACCTTAACACCTGCATCACAGAACAGCTTGGCAGTCCAGCTGCCTACGTTGCCGAAGCCCTGCACGGCAGCAGTTGCCTCATAGGGTTGAATTCCCTGCAGCTTCAGTGCTTCCAGTGCCGCAACAACAACGCCGCGTCCGGTAGCAGCAGTACGTCCCAAGGAGCCGCCTACGCTGATTGCCTTGCCTGTAATAAAGCCAGGCTCATATTGACCGTTCAGCTTGCTGTATTCATCCATCATCCATCCCATAATCTGAGCATTAGTATTCATATCAGGTGCTGGGATATCACGTTTTTCACCGATAATCGGTGCAATTTTATCTATATAACCGCGTGTCAGACGCTCAAGCTCAGCTTTTGAAAGCTTTGCCGGATCTACGATAATACCGCCCTTGCCGCCACCATAGGGCAAACCGGCTACGGCACATTTACAGGTCATCCAAAAGGCAAGCGTCTTTACCTCATCCATGCTTACATTCTGATGATAGCGTACACCGCCTTTTGCTGGGCCAAGGATTGTGCTGTGCTGGCTGCGATAGCCGGTAAATACTTTTGTAGTACCGTCATCCATTTTTACAGGAATAGAAACTTCCAAAGTACGTTCGGGAACCGCAATAATAGCTGCTGCACCTGCATCAAGCTCCATTGTCTCAATCGCTTTATTCAGTGGAATTTGGGCCATTTCAAAAATATTCATAATCAAGCCTCCTTGCTTTCCAAAAGGATATAACCCCATATCCGTACTCTTATTATATCGTGTACACTATTCACTGTCTACAGAAATTTATGTAATTTTTTTAATGTTTTAAAGCTTTTTTACTTACAAAACTGCTTTGTTTACAGTAAAAACGCCAGCGAAGCCGCCGGCGTTTTACTTTAGTCTATTATAGGGAACTCGTCATATACTCTGCCAAAATCAATTCCACCAATAATTTTATGCTTGTACTGCTCGCGAATAGCCCGCTCGCCCTCCTCCATATGCTTGGATGTTATGCCATAGCGACGCGACAGCCACACCTCTACAAAGGCCGAAAGATTATCGCAGCCTTTGAGCACACTGCCGTCAATTGCATGGAAGCCCGGCTTGTTGTACTTGCTGCTAATCTCTTCAATACTCGTATGTACTACCTTGCCGTCAATTCTGACACGATTGGAAAATTCATCCTGCGTATAATACAGAATATCCTCATGCCAGGTATAAGGCAAGAGCGGCAGGATCTTTTCAGCTACCATACGCTCTTCCATACGCTTAATCAGCTCATCAAGGCCCGGTACACTGCGTTTGACCGGTGAAATAATATCGCGTGTCAGCACCTCCGGCAAATCGTGGAAAAGGCCGCAGAGGAAATCGCCCACGATACGCTCATCACAGGCTCCCAGCTTAACTGCGCAAAAATAACCCATAATCGCTACCAACAGTACATGCCCCATAACAGAGGTTTCAGGAACACGCGGCGACTGCGCCCAACGCTTTTGGAAGCGAAGTTGGCCGACAAGATCGATAAACTTGCTGCTCTTACCCTTCAGCGCCAGCTTCTTTACTGCCGCCAAATCGTAATGATCCTCCAGCTCGTTTTCTATAACAGCCTTGGTATCCTCACTGCCGTAAATACCCTCATTAAAGTGATATATCAGCTCAAATTCCCATTTTGTTGCCAGATAATGGGCAGCGCGTAAAATCTTTTTTTCCATAGCGCAGTATTGCGGGTCCTCAAAATAGAGCTGCATTTTTTCCATAAAATCTTCCTGAATATCAGGAATCCGCCGCCGCAGCTCCTGATAAACCCAGGCATTAAGCTCCTTGCCATAAACACGCATCATTTCATGGAAAATCTGCGGCTTGATATCAGTCAGCACGTTACGCTGCAAAAACTCAAAAATGCCGCCTTCTATCAGCAAACGCCAGTTGAGCTGCGCACCATGGTCATCCTCCTCATGGCGGGCCAGCACATACATAATCATCATCTTATGAGCCTGCTTATCAAGCTCTGTAAAGCCGCTGGGGCGGATATGCTCATTCCAGCGCTGGATATGCGCTGCATCATATAAAAATTCAATAAAGCTTTTGGTCAGCATTGCTTCATCTCCCTCATAAACACGTCTACTCTTATTTAACAGCAAAAACAAGCTTTTGGCAAGAACGCCGATAACTTTATTTTGCACCTGCATATATTAAAAGGCAGCCTCCGCCTGTGCGAAAGCTGCCCGTTAATTAACTTATGCCTTTTTATCCAGCATCTGCTCCAGTGTATGCCAGCCAAGCACGGCGCATTTAACGCGCGCCGGCATGTGGGATACATCCTGCAGCACACCTGCTTCCTCCAGCTCGTCAATTTCTTCCTCACTGGCGGTCCCCTTAATCATGCGCAGGAAAATATCAGCAAGGCGCAAAGCCTCTTCTTCACTCTTGCCGATAACAAGATCCAGCATCATGTCAGCACTTGCCTGGCTGATTGCACAGCCGCTGCCCTGAAAGGCACCGTCAACAACCACGCCGTCGGCAAGCTTCAACTTCATGGTGATATCATCACCGCAGCT
>OLRN01001868.1_pt1 | contig 10346 bp, 6 predicted proteins | sample 1673001 | NCBI WGS metagenome assembly OLRN01 (sample SAMEA3136745, study PRJEB25190) | human gut metagenome | biome: human gut; feature: human-associated habitat; material: faeces | place: Austria | collected 2013 | reverse complement strand
TCAGTTTCAGCTCGCCGGCGCGGACAGGACCCGGCTGTTTTATATGCAGGGAGACTATGGGCTGTGGCAGTGTGCGAAGCCCTGCCATGCGAAAACCTACGATAACGAGGCCACTGTGCGGCGCATGGTGGCGCAGCAGCAAAATATGCGGATACCCGCTGAACTGCTGCCGCGCTGCCCGGTGTGCGGCGGCGCATTGATGCCGCTGGGAACCTCGCTGCGCTGCCCCCAGGGCCACAGCTATGATATGGCCAAGGAAGGGTATGTCAACCTGCTGGCCATCCAGAAGCGCCATGCGGCGGACCCCGGTGACGGCAAAGCCATGGTGCGCGCCCGCCGTGCCTTTTTGCAGGCGGGGTATTATGCCCCGTTCCAGAAAGCTCTGGCCGAGCTCTGCCTGGAATACGCACCCGAATGCGGTGAGACCCACCTGCTGGATGCCGGCTGCGGCGAAGGCAGTTATGACCGCGTGGTGTATGATGCCTTTGCCGCCCAGGGCCGTCCCTGCGTACTGGCCGGGTTCGATCTTTCCAAGGATGCCATCCGCCTTGCGGCAAAGCTACTGCCGGAAGCCGCTTTTGCGGTGGGCGGCAGCTTCAGCGCCCCGGTGCGGGATGGCTGGGCGGATGTTCTGCTGAACATCTTTTCGCCCTTTGCCGAGCAGGAGTTCTGCCGGGTGCTGCGCAGCGGCGGTGTGCTGCTGTACGCAGTGCCAACGGCACGGCATTTGTACGGGATGAAAGAAGTTCTGTACGATGAGCCGTATGAAAACGCAGAACAGCAGACAGAATACTCCGGCTTTACCCTGATCGGAGAGCGCACCGTGACGGATACCATCACGGTGGAGGGCGACCAGATCCGCAACCTGTTTGCCATGACCCCCTACTACTGGAAAACGCCCCGCGACGGTGCTGCCCGCCTTGCGGCTCTGCCGCAGCTGACCACTACCATCGCTTTCCGCTTTCTGGTGTTTGAAAAGCTGTAATAAGATAAAAAGGACTGCCGTGCAGAGTGCATGGCAGTCCTTTTTTGTACCCATTCTCATGCTTGTTGATTTTCACAAGAACTGACATACTAATATATCAATTTCGCACAAAAACAATAAAATCTATTTACAAGTGCATTGTATTGTGGTACGATTTGTGCGGATTTCGATGGCGTGATACAACTGGAATGTCTATCGGGCCCGGCAGCAGGGCGGTTGCTGCACAGCTTTGGGCGGCTTTGTTCTGCACAAATGAGCCGTCTGCATTTAAAAGGAGAAATGATGATGAACAGAAGAGACTTTATGAAGCTTTCCGCCGCTTCTGCCGTGACCATGGGCGCAGTGGCTGGCATGGCACCTGCATCCTTTGCTGAAAACGCTGGCGTGCACACCGATGCCGAGGTGCAGGCCATGGTGGCAGAGGAACTCCGTCTCTCCCGCGAGGTAGCCTTTTATCCGGCTGCTTTCCGGGGCGATTTTGACAAGTTCTATGTGCTGTTCCACAAGCTGTCCCGCGCTCAGTACGAGAAGGTGGACGGTGCAGCTGTGCCCGGCATCAATGCTTCTCACTACGATATGTGTGTTGCCCTGACCAATGCCCGCAAGGCGCTGCGCCAGATCAAGGACCCCAAGAGCACCGTTTGGGAAATTTGGGGAGATCAGATGGCCGTGGAATCTCCGCTGCCCACCAACTGGGAAAATTGCTACGATAACGAGGGCTTCCGTCCCTTCCTGAACCCGTACCTGCTGCGAGATCAGGGCAAGGTGAAGGGCAACGTGATCATTATTGCAGGCGGCGGCAGCACCCACCGCAACAACGTGGTGGAAGGCTACCCGGTGGCCGAGTTCTTCAACAAGAACGGCTACAACGCCTTTGTGCTGCAGCGCCGCGTCAACCCTTATGCCGCTGTGGATCAGCAGCTGGATCTGGCCCGTGCTATCCGCTACATCCGCCACAACGCCTCTGAAAAACACATCGGCAAGACCGATATCATGATCGCTGTGGGCTTCTCTGCCGGCGGCATGAATGTGATGCAGGTGGTGGCCGACCAGTTCGGCACTACGAATACCCCGGATAAGGTCTACCCCAGCTACGTCTGCGATGCTGTGGACCATGAGAGCGCCGACCTGAATGTGGCGATTCCCATCTACGGCCTGTTCGTCACCGGTCTGAACTTCACGAAGAACCCCAACCTGCCTCCGGTCTTTGGTGTTGTGGGTCAGAAAGATGGCCTGAGTGCGATGATGCTGCCCTCTCTGCCGGAGTGCGCGGATATCTTCAAGGATTTCAGCTTCTATCTGGCACCCGATGCGCCCCACGGTGTGGGTCTGGGCACTGGCACCAAGGGCTATGTGGACTACTACACCCAGATCGCCCAGTGGCCGGATATGGCTGTCAACTTCATCGAGAGCCGTCTGGGGCTGATGGAAAAGAAGATCGACATGGACTCCGTGGGCTTTGCATGGTAAGCTGCCCCGACAGGAGTACCTGAAAAACAACGACCCGCCGCATCTCTTTCAGTGCGGCGGGTCGTTGTTTGTAAAAATGTTATGTATGATACTCCATCCACTTGCCCTTCCACGCATACAGGATCATGAGCAATGCGCCCAGACCCCAGCTGACGGGGTAGAGGATGAATACGCCCTCGATGCCGGAGAAGAAGGGCAGCAGGAACTGGATCCATACCACACGGAACAGGCACAGCGAGACCAGCAGCACCACCATGGGCGGGATGCTGGCACCCGTGCCGCGCACGGCACCGGCAAGGCCGTGCAGGATGCTGAGCAGGAAGTAGAACGGACAGAACCACCGCATGGCCAGCTTGCCGTAGGTGACCACGGCCTCGTCGGCGGTGAACAGGTGCAGAATGGCGTCCTGTCCGGCCAATAGCGCCGCGCCGGTGCAAAGGGTGTAGATGACCCCAATAGCAAGGGTGACCCACACCGAGCGCTTTACCCGGTCCAGACGCCCCGCACCGTAGTTCTGCCCCACAAAGGTGGTGGCAGCCATGCTGATGCTGCTCACCGGCAGGATGTTGAAGCCGTCGATCTTCATGTAGGCCGCAAAGCCCGCCATGGCGGCGGCACCGTAGCTGTTCACGCTGGCCTGCACCAGCACGTTGGAAAAGGAGATGACCATGTTCTGGATGCCGGTGGGCAGACCCACCCGGATGATGCGGCCTGCCATTTTGCGGTGCAGCCGGATGGCGGAAAGCTCCACCCGGCAGGCGTCCTCGCTTTTCATCAAAAAGCGCAGGCTCAGCACGCAGGACACCAGCTGGCTTAAGTCGGTAGCGATGGCAGCGCCCGCCACCCCCATCCGCAGCCCCACGATGAACACAAAGTCCAGCACGATGTTGGTCACCGACGCCCATGCCAGATACACCAGCGAGCGGCGGGAGTTGCCGGCGGCGTTCAGGATGCCGGCGGTCATGTTATACACCACGCTGAACAGCACCCCGCCGAAGTAGATGCGGATATAGGTCACGGCATCGGCCAGCACCTCGGCGGGGGTGTTCATGGCCACCAGCAAAGCGCGCCCGCAGGCAACGCCGCCCACCGTCAGCAAAAGCCCCATGACCACCGCAATGGCAAGGGAGGTGTGCACCGCCTCGCGGGTCTCCTTGTGGTCGCCCGCGCCCAGATACTGCGAGACCACCACGCCCGCGCCCACGGCAAGCCCCTGACTGAAGCCGATGAGCAGATAGATGGGCGACCCGCTGGAGCCCACGGCGGCAAGGGCATTGCTGCCCACAAAATTGCCCACGATGATGCTGTCGGCGGTGTTGTACATCTGCTGCAGCAGGTTGCCGAAGATCAGCGGCAGGGCAAACAGCAGCAGGCTTTTTACAATGCTGCCCTCGGTCATAAGGGTAGCGGTATTCCGTGTTTTTACGGCGGCCATGGGGTTCCTCCTCTCAGCGCAAAAAATCGCTTGTACCCCCTAGCATAGCACAAACCACGCCTTTGGACAAGGGGCGGGGCTGACGATTGAGAGTGTGCGCTCCGCAGGGAAAGATTCTGCTAGCCGAGGGATGTTCTCTTTTGACACCAAAAGAGAACCAGAAAAGTGCCAGCGATTTCGACGCGCTGGAGCCACGAAAAAGGGGCTGCTCGCCCCTTTTAACCCCAAAGAGGAGGGCTGCACCGGAAAAAACTGAAGATTCACGCCTGTTCGGCGTGAAGATCTTTTAACCGTTTTTTCCGGCTCCGCCGATTCAAAGCCCCTCAGTCGCTGCGCGACAGCTCCCCCAAGGGGGAGCGAGCGCTCCCGTAAACCTTGCGGTTTGACCAAAAACTTTCCCGCAGCGGCGCTGCAAATGCCGCTTGCCTTTACGACCCCCTCTGTGAAAATAGCGTTTGGAGCGCTCCGCAGAGCTTGTCGGGGCAAAGCCCCTCCATCTGCTAACGCAGACCGCTCTGCCGCTTAAAAGCCCCACTGGGGCTTTCATTGCTGCGCAAACGCGGTCGCTCCAAACGCGAAATAAAAATAATCATTCCGCTGAAGATGGCTAGAGTGCAACGACGACGACCGCCGCCAGTGGCGGAAACAGGGAGGAGTTGTTGGGGCAGCGGCCAGCAAGACGCAAGTGCCGCCCAAGGCACGATGCGGATGCTGGGTGCCGCAACCCGATAGCGGAGCACATTTTAAATCGTCCCACTTCCCGGCAAGGGCGACTGTTCAAAAGTCTCCTATGATACACAGGGGGTTTTGAACAACTAAAAAATAATGCGCAGAAAAGCGTAGCTTTCGGCGACTTTTCAGCCTTGAGAAAAATAAATGGCGTATATACGTTGTATCTCTAGTTGTTCAAAAAGCAGAGGGGTTTTGAACAACTAGAAACGCTAACCGAACAAAAACGGTGCTTTTTGCTCTAGTTGTTCATCTTGAACAACTAGGAATAAGCATAGATACGTTAAAAAGTTCTAGCTGTTCAAAAGTCCATAGTAGTAATAGAGTTTTATAAAGGGGTTTTGAACATTCAGAAGCCCTGCGGTGCATCAAGCCAGCTGTATTTGCTGGTTCTGGTTTGTGATATCCGCAACCACAGAGGCTTCTTCCAGTTCTGGCTGATACCAATAGTTTTTGCGGTTGGGCTGATTTCCAATGTAGAGTGTTTTCAACCCCAGTGCTACGCGGGCGCGGCGTATGGTGCTTACCGAGATATCCCGCTCGGCGCACAGGCGGTACACCTCGCCCGCCTCTACCCAGCCCACGAAGGACAGCTGCTTTTCCAGCGCCTCGATGGCGTTGGCAAGGGCGGCAGAGGGGCGGCCGTTGCCGGTGGCGGGGGTGCCCGCCTCCCGGATGATGGCGTCGGCGGTAAGGGTGCAGGGGCCGTCGTAGGCCACCGTGCCCTGCGGACAGATGCGGTAGCGCTGGCTTTCGCCGGGCTGGCCAAGGCTGTTTTTGGCGTGGGCCACCACCCGCACCTCCGGGTGCTCCGGGTCCCGCCCGGCGATGAGGATGCTGCGGGCGGCGTTGCGGAAATCGCTGGAGCCAAGCAGACGGTCCAGCGCGCTGCATACCCCGGGGCCGGGCTTGCTCATGTGGCTGATGAGCAGCACTGCCATGTCCAGCTCCTTGGCAAGGGCACCCAGATGGTCAAGCAAGGGGCGCACCTGCTCGGCGCGGTTCATCTGCACCCCCTGCCCCAGATAGCTCTGGATGGGGTCGAACACCAGCAGCGCCGGGCGGTACACCCGGCACAGGGCGGCAAGCTCCTCGTCGCCCATGCTGTAACTGGCACCGTCCTGAAAATACAGCCGGTCAAGGTCTGCCCCCATGGCCTCGGCGCGGGGACGCAGCACCTTGTTGGGGTCGTTCTCGGCGGTAAGGTAGAGCACGGTGGCGGGGGGCTGCGGCGGGGTGTCCGGCGCAAAAGCTGCGCCCCGGGTAAGCCGGGCGCACACGTCCAGCGCAAGGCTGGTCTTGCCCGCAGCGGACACGCCGCCCAGAATGCTTACCATGCCCCGGGGCAGGTAGGGCTGCACCAGATAGGCGGCGCGCTCCGGCGCAAAGGCGCTGGCGGGACGGATACGGAACCGCCCGCGCCCGGCCTTTTGTTTGGCTTCGGCCTCGGCGCGCTGCTCCTCGGCAAGGCCTGCCTGCACATACTGCTGGCGGGCGTTTGCCACAAAGCCCTCGATATCCTGCCCCATGCGCGCCCCGCAGTCGGTGAACCAGCTCTCCACCCGGCCGGTGTCCCGCAGCTGACGGCTGTACAGCTGCCCCCGCAGCAGCCGCAGGGCTTCCTCGCGGCGGTCTTTGTCCAGCGTATACACCAGCGTGGCGGTGTAATCGCTGAGCAATTGGGCGTCCGGCGCGTGCTCCAGATGCTGGCACAGCTCCGTCCACACCTCGTGCTGGACGGCCTGCGCCTGATCGTAGGCGGTACGGTACTTGTTTGCGTCCATGTAAAAACCTCCTTTGGACATAAAGTATCTATCCTTATCCTAAGGCGATGGACGCGGAAAAACCAGTGTGTACTTTTTGAGGGCCAGAGCGTATTATCGCGCGCTGGATATACACGCTGTAAATGCAAGCGCAGCCGCCGCAAAACAAAAACAAACGCAGCAGCGCATGGCAGCGCCCGCCGCGCGGGAAAACTCTGCCAAAAACCGGCGAAGTATTTCACCCCGCGTAATCCACCGAAAACGTGCGATTTTTGGGGGAGACAGCAAATGCCGGACAGCCTGCAGGCTGCCCGGCATTGTGCGTTGTGGTTATTTTTTGATCGCCCGCAGGATGCGGTTGGCGATGTACTTATGCCCGCTCACGGTGGGGTGGGCATCGGCGGCGGTCATAGCAAAGGGGATGGGCACATAGGTCACATTCTCGTTCTGGGCGGCAAGGCTCTTGCTAAGGGCATTCAGCCGCCGGAACAGCTGTGTCCACTCCGGCAGCAGGGGCACAGGGTTGGTGTAGCCCAAAAGGATGATCTGCGCGTCCGGGTTCAGCGCCCGCAACTCCGCTACGACCTGCGGCATATTGACGGCGGCTTCCTGATACGCCTGCTCGCAGATGGCGTCCGTACCGCCGCCCAGCAGCAGCTGGGTGGTGGCCTGTTTTTCTTCCTTTGTCAGCCGCAGGCGGGAAAGGTCGCTGTTCAGCCGCTGCAGGTTCTCAAAGCTGGGCTCGCGCAGCACGCCGCTGACCATGGTGGCTACCAGCTGCTCGCTCTTCCAGTTGGTGGCGTTGCCCAGCGCCACAAGGGCGGGCACCAGCGCATCGTTGGAGCCGATCTGCACGCTGATGACATCCGCGCGCTTGAGGTAGTCCAGCATCTGGGGGTAGACGTAGTAGGTGCCCGCCTGCTGGTTCATCTGGGGCATTGCGCCGGTGTGCAGCATATCCGCAAGGTCGCCGGTGGTCAGCCCGGGCAGGCCAAGGTTGATGGCGTGCTGGCGGTCCAGCCCAAGGCCTTTGCCCACCAGCGAAACATAACACTGCTCCGGGTAGCCCTCGAAGTTTGGGGCCGCGTCTATGCCGATGGCGGCTTCGGTGTACTTGAAATCCGGCAGACCCACGCCGGAAACGATGCTGTCGCCCAGCGCCACATAGGTGCGCTGAGGATCGGCGGCAGGGGCTTCCGCAGTGGGGGCTTCCGCGTCCGGGGCAGCTGCCTCGGCGGGCTGCTCCTGCGCGGCGGGGGCGGTCTGTTCCGGCGGCAGGGCGTCGGGCTGCTGGGCAAAGGCAGGCACAGCCAGCAGCACCAGCGCAGCGGCGCTGCACAGCCATGCGGTAAAACGGGGATGTTTCATGGAGGATTCCTTCTTTCTTAAAGGCAGACGGGTTTACCCTACCTCTTCTTCCAGTTTGCGGTAGTCGGCCTTACCGGCGGGGGTCAGGGGCATTTCGGGGATGATCTTATAGGCCGAGGCGGCGGGCTGCACATACTCCGGCAGCTCCTCAAGGCACAGCTGGCGCAGCTCCCGCAGGATCTGGCGCTTTTTGCCGGTGGCGGCAGGCTCCAGCACCACAAAAACAAAGGGCAGACGTCCCTGGGTGTGGTCGGTATCGGCGCAGCCCACCACGCAGCACTGGTGCACGGCGGGGTGGCGGCTGATGACGTTTTCGATCATGGAGGGGAACACCTTGAAGCCGTCGTGCCGGATGATGATGCGCTTGATGCGGGCATCCAGATACACAAAGCCGTCCTCGTCCATGGAGCCGATATCACCGGTGTGCGCCCACAGCTGGCCGTCCGCGTGGCGGCGCAGCAGGTAGGCGGTCTCCTCGGGCTTGTTGTAGTAGCCCTTCATGGCGGTGGGGGTGCAGATGCAGATCTCGCCGCGCTGACCGATGGGCAGCTCGGTCTCGGTGCCCGGCTCGAAGATGGAGACCACCGTGTTGACCATGGGGATGCCCACGCTGCCGGGCTTTGTCACGTTACCGGCGGCGATGGTAGCCGCCGAGGATACCTCGGTCATGCCGTAGCCCTTTGCCAGCGGGTACTCCACCCCGTGGGCTTTGAGGAACCGGTTCACCGTCTGCTCCGCGCCCAGCGAGAGGGAATCGCCTCCGGCGGCGTAGTTGCGGATGAAGGAGAGGTCTTTGTTTTTCAGCAGCGGGTCGGCGGCAAGTTGCTGGTAGTGGGTGGGCACGCCGAACATGTGCGCGGGCTTGTACTTCCACACCAGTGCGCCCAGCTTATCCGGGTCCAGATTGGGGATGATGATGATATGCAGCCCCATGACCAGCGGCATGTGGATGCCGCAGCTGTAACCGTAGGCGATGAAGGGCGGCATGACGTTCAGCAGCTTCTGCCCGCGGTGGAACAGACGGCTCTGGGCGGCAAACTCCTGTGCAAGGGCGTTGAAGCAGTAGTCGGTCAGCATAACGCCCTTGGGCGAGCCGGTGGTGCCGCCGGTGTGCACCACCACGCAGGTGTGCTGGGGGTCGTAGGGCACGGCGGCGGGGCTGTGCCCCTTGCCGGCGGCGATAAAGTCCTTCCAGCGCAGCACGTTGGAGGCGTAGCGGTTTTTATCCGGCTCTGTCAGCTTGTAGCCCACGGCTTTGGCCAGCGGCAGGCTGTCGGCGGGGCTGAGCACCACCACCCGCTCCACGCTGGTGCGCTTTGCGGCCTGATGGCAGCGGGGGTACACCACGTTCAGGCAGATCAGCAGGCGGGACTCCACCTCCTCGATGTACTCCCGGATGCCCTCGGCGCTGTACCGGGGGTCTACCAGATTCAGGGTAGCGCCCAGCAGGTCGGCGGCGTAGAAGGTGTAGACCACCTCCGGGGTCATCACGCTGACCACCGTGATGATATCGCCCTTTTTCACCCCCAGCGCCTGCAGGGCGGCGGCGGTCTTTTTTATCTGCACGATCAGGTCGGCGTAGCTGAACTTGCGGCCGTAGTATTCCAGCGCGGTGTCGCCCAGGTGCCGCTCGTTGTTGCGGCAGACCAGCGCAAAGGCCGAGCACTCCGGCACGGATTGGTGGATGTACTTTTCCTCATAATATTTCAGCCATGGCTTTGCCTTGGAGGCGTAGACCGGCTCCTTGTCATCTTCCATCATAGGATCAGACCTTTCTTTATCATCATTCGGAGACCGGCTCTCCGAGAGCAGGTGCAGTTACATTGGCAGGGGCAGCGCTCTGCCCGGCGGGGACGGCAGCGGGCAGGGCGGTCTCCGCGGCCGGGGTGGCGGTCTCCGCAGTTTGGGCGGTGGCTTCCGCAGCGGCCTTGGCGGCGCGCTCGGCCTTCAGCTGCTCGGCGCGCTGACGTGCCTCCTCCTGCCGTTTCAGGGTGCGTGCCTTGATGCGGCACACCGAGCACAGACCCTCGGCGCTGTCCGGGGCAATGGGCTTGCCGCACTGCTTGCACAGGGTCTTGGTGCACTTGTACAGCACCACGGGGCCAAGGGTGGTAAGCTGATACAGCTTCATGCCGTCAAAGCCCTTGTTGGAGCATACGTTCATGCACACGCCGCACTCGCTGCACTTCCACGGGGTAAGCACCATGCGGGTCTGGCCGTTGGGCATCTCCTCAAACTTCAGGGCATTGGCGCGGCAGGCTTTTTCGCACCGGCCGCAGCCAAAGCAGTTGTCGGTGAATTTGGGCATATAGTAGCCGTACTGCAGGGGCGTTTCCATGGCGGCTTTCAGCTGCTTTGTGCGCTGGTGCAGCAGCAGGCGGAAGTCCACCCCGCTGTCCTCCTCGCTGCGCAGGCCGGGCAGCATCTGCAGCAGCTTTTTGGTGCCGCTCTTGGAGCCGTGGCTCACCTGTTCCAGCATCTCGCGGCGGGTCAGCTCCTGCACATGGTAGGGGTACTCCTTTTCCTCATACGCCAGCGAGAACCGCGCTTCAAACATCGGCTGACCGAAAAAGTCCACAAGGCGGGTCAGCTCCTT
>OLRN01001863.1_pt1 | contig 10367 bp, 8 predicted proteins | sample 1673001 | NCBI WGS metagenome assembly OLRN01 (sample SAMEA3136745, study PRJEB25190) | human gut metagenome | biome: human gut; feature: human-associated habitat; material: faeces | place: Austria | collected 2013 | reverse complement strand
GGCGGCGCCGCGCCCCCGCCGCGCGGCGGCAGGGGCTTTGCGCCTGTTCGGGCGGCGTTTCGCCCCCGCACGGGTTTGATAAAAAATAAACACTATAAAAAGGAGCGGCGCGAACCTCTCGTTCGCCCCGCTCCCTCTCTGTCGGACCTGAATATATTATGACAGATTTTTCACCCGTTGTAAAGTGACCCGCCGCTTTTTGGCAACAACCACCAAATATCCGCCCCCTTTATTGTGGGTTTCGACCGGGGGTTTTGCCCCCCTTTGTCCCGTTCGCTATATCGTATGCGGGACAAAACGCAAGGGGTTCCCTTTCAGGAAAGGGTCCGCAAAGCCCTTCAAAGGCACGCGGGGATAGCCGCGCAAGATTGATAAAAATATGACAACCCGGAGAGGGCGGACGCTCTTCTGTGGGGAACCCCTTTTTGACGCCCGCCGCGCGATAAACTCTTGCGAAAAGAGAGTCAATTTTGCAAAAAAACTGGCTATTTATCCAAATCCGCTGGGAAAAGTTTGATTATATTCACAAAAATTTCATTTTTTGTTGACAAGGTTTTGCGGCGGTGTTAGCATAAAAGCAACAGATATGCACCCGAGATGGAGTCACGGGCGCAAGAACGGTTTTATCGTTCTTGCGCCCGTTTTTCCTTTCCAGGCGCATAAAAAAGCCGGTCCCGCGCGCGAGGGGCCAACAACAAAGGGGCTGCCGCCCCGAAAAAAGGAGGAATATCATGCAAACGCAAAAGAAAAAGCGCTCTGCCGTTTTCTGGCTGTGCATCGCGCTGGTGCTGTGCCTTATCAGCTGCATCGGCGCGTCTCTGCTCCAGACGGATTTTGGAAATGTGCAGATACTCAAATTCAAAATCCCCACAGATAACGGCAAATGGGTCGCGGGCACCATGTTCCGCCCGGTGAGCGCCACGGCAGAAAACAAGGTCCCCATCGTTATCACCAGCCACGGATATCTGAACAACAACGAAATGCAGGACATCAGCGGCATCGAGCTTTCCCGGCGCGGAATCGCGGTGATCGCGATGGACGCCTATTTTCATGGCAATTCCAGTTCTACCCAGTATTCTTACGAGGATTCCCTCATCGTGGAAGGCATGGGCATGATCCCTCTGGTCGAGTATGCCTACTCTCAGCTGGACTGGGTGGACAACACCAAGATCGGCATCATGGGCCACTCGATGGGCGGCACCACCACTATAAACACTGCCCAGTATTACGGCCGTCTGTACAATGAGGCGATCGAGGCCGCCCAGGCCCCCGACTCGGACGGCGGAGCGGAGATCACCGCCGAGGAACAGGCGTATGCTGACTCGGTCAACAAGGTGGCCGCTGCGTTCCCCACCTCCTCGGTGTACATCACGGATGATGCGCGCATGACCGAGATCCATTGCAACTTCGGCACCAACTTCGGCTTCTACGACGAGAGCGCTTACCGCTGCGTCAACGGCGACGGCGACCTGCGCGATGCGCCGGAGGCGCTGGCCATCATCAACTCCATCCTGCCGGAAGACGAAAAGCTGACCGATACGGTTGAGATCGGCAAGATGTATGGCGATCCCTCCAACAAGACCCTGCGTGTGGTGTACAATCCCCACGAGACCCACCCCTGGCAGCACTTCTCCACCGAGAGCGCGGGCTACACGGTGGACTTCTTCACCACCGCGTTCGAGATGGAAAACCCCATCCCCAGCAGCAATCAGTACTGGCTCATGAAGGAGCTGTTTAACTGTGTGGGTCTGGTCGGCGCCGCTCTGCTTATCGTCCCGCTGGCCACCCTGCTGCTCAAGGTTCCCTGCTTTGCCTCTCTGGCGGGCGAGGAGCCCAAGAAGCTGCCGGCCCTCACCACTCCCAAGAGCAAGGCTATTTTCTGGGGCAGCTGGTGCCTGAGCTGGATCATCTCCTGGCTGTCCTTCATCCCCATCGGCAAGCTGGATCAGTACATCTTCCCTGCGGTCACCAACCGGGGCGTCAGCAGCTGGTTCCCCCAGCCCACCACCAACTTCATTCTGCTGTGGGCGGTGTTCAACGGCATCGTGGGCCTGATCCTGTTCTGGGCGTCCTATAAATTTGTGGGCAGCAAGAGCGGTGTGGTCCCCGGCGAGATGTGGGGCATCAAGATCAGTGTGAAGGACTTCTTCAAGACTCTTGCGCTGGCCATTTGCGTCTTTATCGGCTTCTACGCCACCGTGATGTTCTCGCAGTACTTCTTCCAGACCGACTACCGTATCTGGACGCTGGACATCCGCGCATTCACGGCGGACAAACTGTATGTCGCGCTGCAGTACTGGCCGCTGTTCTTCATCTTCTACCTGGCCAACTCCATCTCCATCAACTCTTCCAGCCGCGTCGCCGGCATGAAGGAAGGTTTCAACCTCTTCATCCTTGCGCTCGGCAACTCCCTGGGCGTCATCATCCTGAACGCTATCCAGTATAGCACCTTGTTCTCCACCGGCGTGTCTCACTGGCAGGAAGACTGCGTGCGCCTGCTGGTCATCATTCCGCTGACCGTTCAGCTGTTCGTGGCCGCTTATATTGGCCGTTATCTGTTCAAGCGCACTGGCAAGGTCTGGCTTGGCGCCATGGTCAACACCCTGATCATCGTAATGATGGGCGTTGCCAACACCTGCACATTCCTGCCGCTGTAAACTCTTTTGGGGGGAGCAGGCGCGGGCCTGCTCCCCCCTATCCTTTTAAATGTCAGGTCACGGCGCGCCGCCTTTCCTCTGCTTTTCTGCATATAAAACCACAGGTTTATATGCAGAAAAACAAATGGCATACGCAGTTCAGCATATGGCTGTTCTACTGTTACATACACCGCGCCGGTCCGGTTTTCTCCCTGTGTATCAACGCAATTCCCCTTGCTTTTGGGAGACACTTCTGATATAATAACGATAACAATAAAATATTGCTTCTGCGTGTGATTGAGTAAAGCAGGACGATCCGTTTTCCGGTCGTGTTTGCTTTGCTCTTTTTTGTTTTGTTTTTTGCGGGGCAGGGGCTCCTGCAGACGACATTTCGGTTTGGGAGGTTTTGTCTATGTATGATGTTGTCATCATCGGCTGCGGCGTGGTGGGCGCGGCCACGGCCTATGAGCTGGCCCGCTACAAGTTGCGGGTGGCAGTGCTGGAGGCCGCGGCGGACATCGCCGCCGGCACCACCAAGGCCAACAGCGCCATCATCCACGCGGGCTACGACCCGGAGCCCGGCACCCTGATGGCCCGGTTGAACGTGGAGGGCAACCGCCTCACCGGCGAGATCTGCGAAAAGCTGCAGGTGCCCTTCAAACGGGTGGGCTCGCTGGTGGTGGCCTTCACCCCCGAGCAGCTGCCCACGCTGCAAACGCTCTATGACCGGGGCTGCAAAAACGGCGTGCCCGGGCTGCGGCTGCTTTCCGGCGAAGAGACCCGGGCGATGGAGCCGGGGCTTTCTGAGGAAGTGTGCGGCGCGCTCTTCGCGCCCAGCGCCGGCATCATCGACCCCTGGGGCTTTGCCATCGCCATGGCCGAGACCGCGGTGCGCGGCGGCGTGGAGCTGCGGCGGGACTGCCCGGTCACCGGTATCGAGGCCGCCGAAGAAGGCTTTGTGCTGCACACGCCCACCGGCGATGTGACCGCCCGCTTCGTGCTGAACGCCGCCGGCGTGGACGCCGACCGGGTGCACGAGATGCTGGAGCCCAACGACTGGCACACCCTGCCCAGCCGGGGCGAATACTACCTGCTGGACAAATCCGAGCACGACCGGGTGAGCCGGGTCATCTTCCAGTGCCCCGGCCCGGAGGGCAAGGGCGTGCTGGTGGCCCCCACCATCCACGGCAACCTCATCTGCGGCCCCAACGCCGAAGCCGTGGAGGACCGGCTGGACCTGGGCAACACCGCCGCCGGCATGGCCGAGGTGCGCGCCAAGGCCGCCCGCAGCGTGCCCGGCATCCAGTGGCGGCAGAACATCCGCAACTTCGCCGGCCTGCGGGCCAACACCACCCGCAGCGACTTCATCATCGAGGAGAGCGGGGCCCACCCCGGCTTCATCGACCTGGCGGGCATCAAGAGCCCGGGCCTTTCCAGCGCGCCGGCCATCGCCAAAATGGCGGCCGAGATGCTGGCCGCCGACGGCCTTGTGCTGGAGCCGGACCCGGATTTTGTGGATAAGCGGGAGCACATCGTGTTCAAGAACCTCTCCGCCGAGGAGAAGAACGAGCTCATCCGCAAGGACCCCCGCTACGGCCGGGTGGTCTGCCGGTGCGAGACCATCACCGAAGGGGAGATCGTGGCGGCGCTGCACAGCCCCATCCCGCCCCGGTCCATCAACGGCGTCAAGCGCCGGTGCAACGCGGGCATGGGCCGCTGCCAGGGCGGCTTCTGCGGCCCGCGGGTGCAGGAGATCATCGCCCGGGAGCTTGGCATCGACCAGGCCGAAGTGCTGCTGGAACAGGCGGGCAGCACCATCCTGACGGGCAGGACCAAGACGGGAGGGAACGCAAATGTATGATCTGATCGTGGTGGGCGGCGGCCCTGCGGGCCTTGCCGCCGCCTGCAAAGCCTGGGACGAGGGCGTGAAGAACATCCTCGTGCTGGAGCGGGACAAGGAACTGGGCGGCATTCTGAACCAGTGCATCCACAACGGCTTCGGTTTGCAGCGTTTCAAGGAAGAGCTCACCGGCCCGGAGTACGCTGGGCGCTACATCGACATGCTGAAGGCCACCGGCGTGCAGGTCAAGCTGGACACCATGGTGCTGCAGATCGTGCCGGGCGGGGACGGCGCGCCCCATCAGGTGCACGCCATCAACGGCGCCGACGGCTACATGGTGCTGGAGACAAAGACCATCGTGCTGGCCATGGGCTGCCGGGAGCGCACCCGGGGCGCCATCAGCACCCCCGGCGAGCGGTGCGCCGGCGTGTTCACCGCCGGGGCGGCTCAGCGCTTCCTCAACATGGAGGGCTACATGGTGGGCCGCCGGGTGCTCATCCTGGGCAGCGGCGACATCGGCCTCATCATGGCCCGCCGCATGACCCTGGAAGGGGCCAAGGTGCTGGCCTGCGTGGAGCTGATGCCCTACTCCGGGGGGCTCACCCGCAACATCGTCCAGTGCCTGGAGGACTACGGCATCCCCCTCTATCTCTCCCACACCATCACCGACATCAAGGGCCACCAGCGGGTGGAGCAGGTGACGGTGAGCCAGGTGGGCCCCGACCGGCGGCCCATCCCCGGCACCGAGATGGTGTTCGACTGCGACACCGTGCTTTTGAGCGTGGGCCTCATCCCCGAGAACGAGCTGACGCGGCAGGCGGGCATCGCCATGGACCGCCGCACCAGCGGCGCGGTGGTGTTTGAGAACATGGAGACCGGCGTGCCCGGCATCTTCGCCTGCGGCAACGTGGTGCACGTCCACGATCTGGTGGACTATGTCTCCGCCGAGAGCGAGCGGGCGGGCGCGGCGGCCGCCGCCTGGGTGCAGGGCAGGCACGCGGCGGGCGAGGCGCTGGAGCTGAAAAACGGCGACGGTGTGAGCTACACCGTGCCCCAGCACCTGCGGCTGGACGCGCTGGAAAAGCCCGCCCAGGTGTTCTTCCGGGTGAACCGGGTGACCAGGGACGCGCAGATCCTGGCCACCGACGCCGACGGCAAGACCATCGCCCGCTTCAAGCGGGAGCACATGGCTCCCGGCGAGATGGAGCAGGTGGCGCTGCCGCCCCAGCTTTTGAAACTGGCACGGGGTCCTTTGACCCTGAGCATCCGGGAGGTGTGACGCGATGAAAGAACTGATCTGCATCGTCTGCCCCAAAGGCTGCCACCTGAAGGTGGACGAGGAAAACGGCTGGGCCGTCACCGGCAACTCCTGCCCCAAGGGCGCGGAGTACGGCCAGAACGAACTGCGCAACCCCACCCGCGTGCTCACCACCACCGTCTGCGTGGAGGGCGGGCTTTATCCCCGCATCCCGGTCAAGACCAACCGGGCCATCCCCAAGGGCCTTTTGATGGACGCCATGGCCGAGGTGGCCAAGGTGCGCCTCGTCGCGCCGGTGCGCCGGGGCCAGGTCATCCTGCCCGACCTGCTGGGCACCGGGGCCGACCTTGTGGCCAGCCGGGACATGGACGCGCTGTGAGCGGCCGCTCAATACCGAATAAAAAAGGAACGCCCCGCCGGGGCGTTCCTTTTTTATTCCTCTGTTTGCAGCAGCGGCTTGATCACTTCGCCCATCACGAAGTCCATCCGGGCGGTGAGGTCATAGTCCGGGGCGTTGTGGATGACCCAGTCAAAGACCACGCCCCGGGCGCAGGTCATCAGATACCCGCGCCACTGGGCCGCCGTGCGGCGGCGGCTGGCCCGGCCGTCGCTCTGATAGCCGGCCAGCAGATTTTCCAAAATCAGCTCAAAGTTCTCGTTGCCCTGAAAGATCTCCCGGTTTTTGGGGATCGCCAGCAGCTGCACATATTCCATGCCCATGCCCTCGTTCAGCCGGGCATACTGGCGGAAGTATTCCAGCAGCACTTCTTCCGGCGGCTGTTCCAGCACCCCGGGCTCCTCGAAGGCGCGGAAGAAATCGTCGGCGCGAATGAACATCTCGCCGTAGAGGTCGGCCTTGGAGGGGTAGTAGTGATACAGCGTTCCGATGCCCACCCCCGCCGCCTGGGCGATCTGCTCCACGCTCACGTTCTGGTAGCCGTGTTTGCGGAAGAGCTCCGTGCCGCAGCGGTAAATTTTCTGTTTCGTTTCCTGGGCCTGCAGGGCTCGCTTGGTCATTTTCTTTTCCATCAGCGCCACCTCGTCTGCTCACAGCGTGCTTTCGTTCATTATAACAAGTTCCCGCCTTGTTCTCAACCGTCCCCGCAAAAAGGCCCGCCTGCTCCCCCTTTTTAAGAGGGCGCGGGCGGGTCCTGTTTTTGTTGCGGAAGAGCGGTCAGCCGTTTTTGCGCAGCCAGTCCAGCGCAACGGCGCAGAAGGCCGCGGCGCCCTTGTGCATCACGTCCTCGTTGAAGGTGACCTTGGGGTTGTGATGGGCCCAGGGATAGCCCTCCTCGGCAGTGCCGGCGGAGAGCAGCATGTAGCAGGAGTCCACCTTCTGGGAAATTTCGCTCCAGTCGTCGGAGCCGGTGAGCGGCACCTCCATGTCCCCCACCGGCCGGCCGGTGAGTTCTTCGACGCATTCCATCACGCTTTCGGTGAAGGCGGGCGCGTTGTACACGCAGGGGATGCCCTGGGTGAAGGTGACCTTCACCTGCACGCCGAAGGCCTGGCCCACGCCGGCGCAGATGGCCTCGATGCGCTGTTTCATCCGGGCGCGGGTGTCCTCGGAGACGGTGCGCAGGGTGCCCACCAGCTGGGCGGTCTCGGGCAGAACGTTGGCGGCGGAGCCGCTCTGGAACTGGCCGATGGTCAGGGTGCACTGCTCGAAGGGCGGGATCTCCCGGGCCAGAAGGTTCTCAAAGGCCTGATAGATGTGCACCCCGGCGTTGATGGGGTCCACGCCGTCCTGGGGCATGCTGCCGTGGGTGCCCTTGCCGGTCACGGTGACGGTGACGGTGTCGCAGGAGGACATCAGCGCCCCCTTGCGGGAGAAGAAGGTGCCCGCGGTGTAGGGCGCGTTGGACCAGATGTGCATGGAGAAGGCCGCGTCCACATGGGGGTCCTCCAGGATGCCGTCCTCCAGCATGGCCTGGCTGCCGGAAAAGCCCAGGGGGTTGGTGCCCTCCTCGTCCGGCTGGAACATCAGCTTCACGCAGCCGTTCAGCTCGCTCTCGTGCTCCTTCAGCAGCTTCGCCGCGCCCAGCAGCATGGCGGTGTGCAGGTCGTGGCCGCAGGTGTGGGCCGCGTCGCCCTTGGCGGCAAAGGCAAGGCCGGACTCCTCCTTCATGGGCAGGGCGTCCATGTCCGCCCGCAGCAGGATGGTCTTGCCGCCCGGCTTGCCCAGGGTGGCCACAACGCCCGCTTTGCTCATGCGCCGGGGCTCATAGCCCAGCTCCCGCAGCTTTTCTTCCACAAAGGCGCAGGTTTCGGTCAGCTCAAAGCCCACCTCCGCGTGGCTGTGCAGCCAGCGGCGGTTTTCCACCAGCTCCGGCTGCAGTTCTTTTGCGCGTTCCAACAGTTTGTTCATCACAGCTTCGCCTCCCAGCGGATGTGCTCCGCGCCTTTTTTCACGGCGCGGAAACTTTTTGTTGAAAAGGGTTGTTTTTTCCGAACTCACGTGATGGAATCTGTTCATGGAATCAATTCTATGAACTCATTCTACAAAATTTTTCTCCCGCTGTCAACCGCCTTCTTCGCCCGGCGCGGAAAAGGCTCCCCCCGAATGATCGAAAGGAGCAATTCTTGTGAAAAAGCAAAAGAAGCAATTTCGCATGCCCACCGCGTTCACGGTGCTGATCCTGCTCACCATCGTGGTCGCCATCATCACCCAGTTCATCCCGGCCATCACTCCTGCCACGGCGGCCGACGTGATCATGGCCCCCATCGACGGTTTTGCCAGCGCGATGGGCGTTGCCCTGTTCGTGCTCATTCTGGGCGGCTTTCTGGGTGTGGTGATGGCGCGCTGAACGCGGGCATCACCGCCGTTGCAAAAAGCTGAACGGAAAAGAGACCTGGATGGTCCCGGTCCTGATGTTCCTCATCAGCCTGGGCGGCACCACCTACGGCATGGCGGAGGAGACCATCGCCTTCTACGCCCTGGTGACCTCCACCATGGTGGCGGCGGGCTTTGACTCCCTCACCGCGGCCTCCACCATCCTGCTGGGCTCCACCGCCGGCGTGCTGGGCTCCACGGTGAACCCTTTCAGCATCTCCGCCAGCGTGGCGGCGCTGAACGCCGCGGGCATAGAGACCAACCAGACCGTCATCATTCTGGTGGGCGGCCTGTCCTGGCTGCTGTGCTATGCGGTGGGTGTGACCTTTGTGCTGCGCTATGCCCACAAGGTGAAGGCAAACAAGGCCGCCTCGCTGCTGACCAGCGAGGAGTGGGCCGAGGTGGAGAAGGAGTACGGCGGCGAAAAGAAGCCAGAGGCCGACTCCGTTTTCACCCTGCGCCAGAAGATCGTGATGGTGCTGTTCGGCCTTTCCTTCGTTGTGATGATCGTGGGCATGGTGCCCTGGAGCTCCTTCGGCATCCACCTGTTTGACCACACCGGCTTTTTGACCCGCAAGAACCTGGGCGACTGGTACTTCAGCGAGCTGACCGCCTGGTTTTTGCTGATGGGCATCGTGATCGGCCTTGTCTACGGCCTGAAGGAGCGGGACATCGTGAACTCCTTCCTGACGGGCGCGGGCGGCCTGATCGGCGTGGCGCTGGTCATCGCCGTCTCCCGCGGCGTGTCGGTCATCATGAGCAACACCGGCCTGGACATGTACATCCTGGAAAAGACCTCCGAAGCGCTGCAGGGCACCTCTTCCCTGCTGTTCACCGGCTGCTCCTACGTGGTGTATCTGCTGCTGTCGGTGCTCATTCCCTCCTCTTCGGGTCTGGCCACCGTGTCCATGCCCATCATAGGGCCCCTGGCCCAGAACCTGGGCCTTGTGCCCGAGATCATGGTGTGCGTGCTCAGCGGCGCCTGCGCGCTGGTGAACGGCATCACCCCCACCAGCGGCACCCTGATGGGCGCCATCGCCATCTGCCGCATCGAGTACACCACCTGGGTGAAATACATCTGGAAGCCCCTTGCCATGATGCTGGTGCTGCACATCGTCATCCTGTCGGTGGGCATGGCCGTTCTGTGACCTAACGCGCCGCATCTCCCGCATTGACATCTCCTTTGCCGCTGTGATAGTATCATCTTACCGTGGAACATCACGCGGGCAAAGGAGGCGTTTATCCCGTGGGAACTGAATGGATGGGCCGGTACCGGCCGCTGGTGGCCGCCCTTGTGAAGCACACCAATGTGGTGCAGCGCGCCGCCGGGCGCACCGTGCGGCTCTCCGATGAGCTGAGCCTGACAACGCAGGAATGGCAGGTCTTTGAATACATTCTGGAGCATCAGGACGACGACTCCTGCATGAACTACATCTCCGAGCGGCTGGGCATTCCCCAGAGCACCTTCTCCAAGATCACCAAGTATCTCTGCGAGCAGGGCCTGGTGGACAAATACCAGACCGAGACCAACCGCAAGAACATCATCCTGCGGCCCTCCCCCGACGGAGTGGACCTCTACCGCCAGCAGACCTCCACCGTGGGGCTGGCGATGTTCGGCGGCTTTTTCCGGGACCTGGAGGGCGTGAGCGACGAACAGCTGGCGGCCTTCACCGCCGCGCTGGAACGGCTGAACGCCTCCCTGGCGCAGAACGGGCGCACCGGCGAAAAGCCCCGCCTCATCAAAAAGACCTGACCTTCGGCAGACAAAGTAAATAATATGAAAACAATAGCACATACAGA
>OLRN01001849.1_pt1 | contig 10404 bp, 7 predicted proteins | sample 1673001 | NCBI WGS metagenome assembly OLRN01 (sample SAMEA3136745, study PRJEB25190) | human gut metagenome | biome: human gut; feature: human-associated habitat; material: faeces | place: Austria | collected 2013 | reverse complement strand
CAGCGTATTAAGTCTATAGAAATCAGTAAAGAACTCACCGATGAATGGGCACGCACTGGTGTACAGACAGGCCTGCAATATGCTTCTCTTACAGACATCATTACCCGAGAGTGGAGCGGAATGACGACCAAACAATACAAGAGTTTCAAAGGCATGAAGAATGAGAGTCTGCGTGACAACATGACAAACATGGAGATAGCCGTCAATATGCTTGCCAAGATATCTGCCACGGAGTTATCCAAACAGCGCAACCCTAATGGATTCTATCAGCAGAAGCAAGTGGCTAAGGATGGCGGCAGCGTAGCGAAAGCCGCACGCACACAGTTGGAGCCAAAGTTGGGATATGGGGTGATAACACAGGCTAAAGCCAGTGATTATCTGCCTAATATAAATGGCAATGATGATTAAATAACATTCGGACTGAATATATCAAGCAGATTGTATCAACGATGTCGGCACTATTACTGCACCTCAATGACAAAAAGGACTTTGGGCTGTTAAAATGACACCGAAAAAGAGTTGCTATAAAAATGTCTTTACGTAAGATCAAATCGTATGCCAACAAATAAAAATGCAATGACTAGATATAAGATACTTGACGAATTGCTCAGCAGTCGGTATCATAACTATTCTCTTGATGACCTTACAGAAGAGGTTAGCAAGAGACTATCGGATATGTACCCTGATACTGATGGTGTGGGCAGACGAACTATTGAAAAGGATATTAATTACCTTGAATACGAAGGACCGTTTATGGTTGAGATAGAGAGATATTCTGCAGCAAGCTATAATCACATTACAAATAAAACATACTCCAAACGGTGCTTGCGTTATGCGAACCCTGCCTTCTCAATTTTCAAAAAAGAGATGTCCGATGACGAGGAGTATCTATTAAGAGAAGTACTTTCGATGTTAGGCCAATTTGAAGGACTGCCTAATCTTGATAGGTTAGAGGGTCTCAGACTTGGGCTCGGCAATAATCGCAATGAAAAGCAAATAATATCATTTACTAAAAATCCATTAGAGAATTCAAATCTATTGGGAGAATTATTTACGGCAATATCGCAAAAGCAGGTAATAGAATTGCATTACCATGTTTTTTCAAGGCCTGATGAAGACTTGAAAATTAACCTAAATCCTTATCTCTTGAAAGAGTACAATCGCAGATGGTATCTTTTTGCAGAAGCGGAGAAAGGTAGCAAACTTCTCAATTTCAGCCTTGACAGAATAGACAAATGTATTCCACTTCCCTCACATAAATACAAGGAATATGAAGGCAATATCAACGAATGGTTTGACGACATTATCGGTGTCACAGTTTTAGACGATAGTCCTGTATATAAAATTAAATTTTGGGTTAGCGATGTCTCTAAAGACTATGTTATGACCAAACCTCTTCATGATTCACAACGGAAATTACCAATGGACGAAGCCCAAACTCTACAGAACAAGTTCCCTTTTCTTGAAGGCGGAATATATCTTAGGATAGATTGCAAACGCAACTATGAACTAATTCGGGAACTTACAAGTTTCGGAGAAAATCTTCTTGTGTTAGAACCAAAGGAGATACAAGACGAGATATTTGAAAATATTTCAATGATAAATAACAAATATCAGAAAATGCGAACATAGAGTTCGCGTTCTAAACGTACCTTTGCATCGAAGTTATAAAAGTCAAACAAAAAACGAACGACATGCGTACACAAAAGTACATTCAGGTAGAGGCAATTGTTGTCAAGTATAAGAACCTTGCATCTGAGACAGAGGCTGTTAAAAAAACTCAGAGAGAGTTTACAGAGTTCTTTGTACCAGCAGACCATCAACGTCTTGATTTTGTAGAACAACTTGTTGGCCATATTTACCAGTTGTCCACTGGTAAACAAGCTAACGAGCAGGTTGTGAAAGAATACGAAGAGTACACTCGCTATTATACAAGTGGATTGATATCTGATACCGAAGAGTCGTTCCTTGTAGACAACTTCGATGTGTTGCTTGATTATGCTTTCGAGCATTTGAGTATTTATACTATTGGATTCGATTTTGACGAGCCAAAAGAATGGAGTTCGTTAGTTCCTTACCTGTTAGAAAACGGAAAAGGCAAGATCTTTATTCCTAATTCCGACAATGGTCGTGAATTTGTAGGATTAGAGCAATGTGATTTGGTCGTTGCCTCAAGATTTGCAAATGCGGCCATGCGTGCATATGCTTGTGGACAGCATATAGAGCAGTACATAAGTTCTGCATCTGATGAAGGCCTATGGGCGGATTTGGGCGACGGGATGTTCGATGCTGTTTTGGTAGAGTATTCTTCACTCAACGAGTGGTCTGCAGAAGATGTCTTTGTTGCTTGCAATCGAATTGTCAAGAATGGTGGCGATATACTTTTCTGTGTATCTAAGAAGGTTGTTCTTAGCAATGAGATGGCATTCTTACAACATTACGTCATGGAGCAGAAAATGCTTCAAGAAGTAATTCAGTTGCCTTCGGGTAAGATTCTGTTCCATTTTGTAAAGAAGTCTCATGACACTATTGTTATGTGTGACGCAACGTCTCTCGCACAGAAAGCAAACGAGAAAGTTGTTGATGTGGCTGCTTTTCAGAAAGAAGTAAAAATGGCAAATATGCCAGAACGTGAAGAAAGTCTTATCATACGTCGATTGTCGTATGAAAAACTTAGAGCAGACATTCTGTTGCCTTTATTCTACCTTCGTTTCCCTGAAAATGGCACACCTATAAGCGAAATTGTAGAAGCGGCAACAACACCAATACTGTCAGACGAATGTACGAAAGACAAACATGTGGTAACCGTTAATATTCTCTCGAAAGTCTTTTCCAAGAGCAGACTTAACGTGAATGAGTTACCTCTGTTAAGAACAGATCGTATAAGACGCTACTATAGCGTTAATGGTCCTGTCGTAATAGTGGCAGTTTCTGACAAGGAATTAGCGGTTGGCTACACAACAGATGACACAACATTCTTGGTTCCTAAGAATCTGTATGTGTTGAAACCTACTGCACATATTGATGTAAGATTTCTTGCTTCTCAGATTTTGAAGTCTTCCGTACAAGAACAACTGGTTAGTCTTGTCTATGGCAAAGGACACGGAGCGACCTTGGCAGATTCTTGGAGTAATTTGGTGCGCATTGAAATTCCATCTATTGAACAGCAACAGAAACTAGTTCAAGATATGGTTCTCAAAGATTTTGCCTTGCAGGAGCGGTATGTCGAAGAGCGTGAGAAAGGATTTAGACATTCCATTAGCCTAAGGAAACATGCTTTGTCACAAAACATTTCGGCATTCGATAGTCTGTTCTGTTCTTTGGCGCATTGTATGCAAGAACACAATGGTCGTCTTAAGTCGAATGACCTGTTGGCTCCTGTAAGTACAATGACCGTAGGCGAGGCAATGGAGATTATGCGTTCGAAATTGCGTACAATATGCGAACGTGTAGCCCAATTGACCGACGAGCAGGATTGGGGAAAATGCGAGTTCATAGAACCTCAGCAGTTTATCGAAAGGTATGAGAGAGAGCACCATGACTCCAAGTTCATATTTAAGCACCTTTGGGATGAGTTTGATACGAATTGCTTTGCGAAGGATGTCTTTGACAAAAAAACAGGCAAGCTTCTCTTTCATAAAGGAGAATCCATGAATGTGGCATGGTTCCCCATACGAGCATTGCTACAGGTGTTTGACAACATTATAGCCAATGCTTGTGCTCATGGGTTCACTGACGCTAATCGCAAAGACTACGTGATTCAAACAAGTTGGACTACGGATGGTCTTAACCTGCTCATTGAGGTGGCAAACAACGGCACACCAATGCCTACGGACATAAATCCTGACTTGGTGTTAGAATATGGTTATTCCTCTGCGTTAAACCAGAATGGCCATGGGGGCATAGGTGGTGGCGAGATTGCCGAGGTTATGCGTAAGTATGGGGGTGATGTGAAGATTATCTCTACGCCCGAAAAGAAATTTACAGTCACTTACGTGCTGAAAATGCCTTTAGCGAGTTTGTACTAAAAGTTAAACACGAGGTGGGCTAATGATAACCCACCTTACAAAAATATTATACTTATGAACACAAATCTAATACAAGTGTTATGGGTTGAAGATGATTCTGACAACATTCAGTTTTATCCTATAGAGGCTTCAGGTTATGGTCTGGAATTAGTTCCTTTCAGTTGTTGGGAGGAGGCAGAGAAAGCTCTTATTTCGGACTTTAAGCGTTGGTCTGCTATAATATTGGACGCAAAGTGTAAATATAAACAAGGTGACCATGATAATGCTCAGCGTTTCTTGGTACATGCACTATCATCCATTACAAAAATTTGTGCAGAACAAAAGCGAATTATTCCATGGTTCGTACTCTCCGGAGGTAGTGAGGAGGAACTCAATGACCTAATCATTGACAATCGTGAAGAATGGGATGGTGATTGGAAGGAAAAGAAATTCTATAGCAAGGCTACAGATAGAGATATGCTTTTCCATCGCATTCCGTACAAAGCAAAGTTGTCGCCAGAAATGCAGATACGTTTAGTTTATTATCCCGATGTGTTTAAAGCCATTGATAGGAGCGGGCTCGACCGTGAGGTTGCTATTTATATGGAAGAATTGTTGTTACCTATCCACGCACGAAATTACTCAGGCAAAGAATACAACAATATGATGACTAATGTACGTAAATGCATAGAACTCATCTTCACGTCTATGGCAGAAAATGGTATTCTCCCTAACAAAAAGAAAGATGAGAAATATGTACTATCAGATAAACTTGTTGATAAAAGAGGAAGCATCAATACTACATGGTGTAGTTTGATTCTTTCAGGTAAGGGAATTCATTTTGAAAGTACTAATATTCTTCCTAACGTCTTAAAAGATAGTTTTCATCGTTTGATTGAGATAGCTGCTTCATACGAGCATATAGACAACAAAAATGCCGATGAAGAACAGAAAAAGAATTCTCGCCAAACCCCAGAGTTTCTTGATAGCATAGGTAATCCTCCATATCTTCTACAAAGTATGGCATTGGAATTATGCAATATCATTCTTTGGTATGCAAATTATCTTGAAGAACATGACGACGAAGAGATAAATGCTTTGAACTGGGAAACTTTACAATAAATATCAGATTCGAGAAAACATAGTCAGTCACGCAAATAAGAATCTTATCTTGCTGGGTTGACTATGCTTCCTATAAACTTGTTGAACCGCATCGATTGGCATAATAAAAGACAATATGGCTATATTTTATCCTTCAATTGAAAAAATCAAACAATTCAATGTTCAACCAACAGACGGAGAACGAACCTTGCTGAATTTCCTATATCAAATCTTGGACGATTCTTTTGAGGTATTTTTCAATCCATATCTCAATGGTGATCGTCCTGACGTCCTTATTATGCGTAAAGGTTATGGGGTAATGATTATAGAAGTAAAAGATTGGAATCTTGCAAACTTCAGATTAGATGACAAAAAGAAGTGGTTTTTCATTCCTAATAATTCTGTCGTAAAATCACCTATCGACCAGGTGCTAAAATACAAAAGCAACCTATATGACTTACATGTAAAAGATCTTTTATATCAAAAGATCAAGGATTTTAGACATTTCAGAATAGTATCATGCGCTGTTTACTTCCATTGTGCAAGTCAGAAAGACATTGAGGATATGCTGGTAAACCCATATAAAGACAAGAATAAAGAAGAGGATAATAAATATCAAACGTTTCTTCACTATAATATGGATTTTCTGGGATATGACTCACTTGACAGAGAACACTTCACCCAAATTCTCAGAAATCGTTATCTTATCTCAAAAGATCCGTCTCAGTTCTTTACAGATGCACTGTATGATAATTTCTCACGATTGCTATCTCCGCCTCTTCATATGAAAAGCCAAGGTATTCCGTACAATTATTCTGACAAGCAAAAAGAAATCATTTACTCTACACGAATGGAGCAAAGAGTTAGAGGTGTGTTTGGTTCTGGGAAGACAACTGTATTAGCAGCAAGAGCAGTGCAAGCATACAAGAGGGCACTGGAACGTAACAATAATCCAAGAATACTCATACTTACCTTCAACATTACGCTTAAGAACTTTATTCATGACAAATTGAATAGGGTTGATGAGGAATTTCCTTTTGAGAACTTCATCATCATTAATTATCACCAGTTCATAAATGCCGAACTGAATAATTTAAATGTTGAAATTGAAATACCAGAAGGGCTAAAGCCAGAAAACATAAGTAGTTATTTAGAGAAAAACTATTATGGTAATATTGCTCTTTTCGATGAACATAAGGACAAAATATGTAAATATGATGCCGTGCTAGTCGATGAAATCCAAGACTATCATCGTTCATGGATGGATATCATTAAGAATTATTTCAGAGACCCACAAGGAGATTATGTGCTATTTGGCGATGTAAAACAAAATATATACGGTCAACCAACAGAGAAAAAAGATGTCGTAACAAATGTTCGAGGTGTCAATGAATTGAAATATTGCTATAGATCAGACTTCAAAGTGCGTGATTTGGCTCAATCTTTTCAGAGAAACATTTTCGGCGAGAAGTACGATGTGGATGATTTTCTCGAAAATGGCGGATATGATTTCTTCGGACAAAGACAGGAGAAGGATGGGTACATAAACTATATGTATCTCTCTGATAAAGCTGTTGTTTCTACGCTATATAACATTATTAGGGGAAATATTCTCAATGAAGCTGCTGATATATCACCTAATGATATTACAATTTTGGGATACACAACAAAACTACTTCGTTTGTTTGATGCGTATTATAGATATGCAAGCCGTGAAAAAACAAACAGTATGATTGAAAGCATAGAAACCATGTATATGACTCATTTAAACTATATTGGGAAAAACGATACTAACAACCCAAACAAGCCATGGTTTGACAATATATCAGAACATCTCGCAAAAAAGCTATTTCCGTGCAAGGGCAAATTATATGACAAGGATATCATAAAACTTAGGCAAATAATAGTACGCCTATTTACAATATATGATTTGACTCTGAATTTCAAGAGTGTCTTTGATGAAAGACTTAGGGAAGAATGTATCAATTATGGAATCTCTTACGAAGCCTTTCTCGCCTTTAGAAAATATTACGATAAAGAACTTTTAAATTTCAAAGCACAAGTTTATAGTGACAACTATAAGAATATACGCGATAATAAGAAACTTCATTTTTGGATGAATAGTGGAACTATAAAGATTTCTACAATAAATTCATTCAAAGGTTGGGAAAGTGAATTCGTATTTCTCATATTAGAGCCTAAATATGAAAACACGACAACATTTAATGTCTCGTTTGATGAACTTCTATACACGGGTCTAACAAGATGCAGACGTAATCTTGTTGTAATAAACTTTGCCAACAAAGAATATGATAAAAAAATACGACCTTTAATTGATTCAATAAAGTAGGCTATTTATGTTTTTTCTGACAAATCCAGGACTACTGAAGCTCCCAATAGAGCAAATCTACAGAGGTGGAGAATCAAAGGCCCGCAACCTGTGTATGCAGAATATGTTCCATATAATAGGCTATGGCGAGAACCTCGGTTCGGGCTTTCCGCTTATTCTGTAATGATGAATAAAAGTGGACAAGGCAGCATCGAGGATACGCTTACCTATAAACTGCAATTTAAAAATCGTGCGGGATTTCCATTCCGATACTTTATGCATATAATTATTGCAGAATATCAGTGAGTTATGGCGTTAGTTTGATTAAAAATCGTGCGGATTTTTTCTGGATTTCGAGCCCAATAGCATGGCGATTGCGGCGCAGCCCCTTCATCTGTATCTTCCCAAAACCGCAGATGCCAGTAGCAGAAACGTCTTTCTCGTTTCAGTCCCTATACTTTTTAGCGAACGCGGGACGAGGCACGACCGAACGCAGGGCGAGACGCAATCGAACGCAGGGCGAGACGCGATCGAACGCAGGAGGGCGTTCGCTAAAAAGTAGTAAGATGGCAGGGCCGACGCATTATCGTCTGTTGCGGCGCCAGCATTGTAGCTCACTTTGCTCGCAAAGTGAGGGCCACGAACACGTAGCGAATATGGCCAACGCTCAGAGCCGTGACTTTGTTGGATTTTCAGCCCGTGCTTGGCCGCCGCAATACCCTTTCCCTCCTTTGCAACCCAGTTGCAAAAAGGTGTCCGTAACTTTGCAGAAAAATAAAACCAACCTGTTATGGAAAAAGAAGAAAAAAGCATGTGCGGATGTGGGGAACACCACGCACAGGAAGACAAAGAAAACGGCTGCTGCGTAGGTCATTGCGCACATGAAGAAGAACACGATCACCATGAATCCCTTCATGGTTGTGGTTGTGGCTGCCACTGCCACGAAACCCCTGCCGGGCATTCCGCTCACAATCACGGGGAGTCACAAGGGCATTGCCATTGCCATCACCATCATGGAAGCGGGCGCGGGAAAGTCCTCCAGATTGTCCTGTCGGCATTGTTGCTCGTTGGTGCCGTCGTGGTAGAGAAAAATTGCGCCTTGTCGGTGTGGCAGTTACTCCTTATATATATGGTGCCCTATTTGCTCGTTGGCTACGCCACCCTCAAAGAAGCTGCCGAAGGCATTGCCAAAGGCGACCTCTTCAACGAGAATTTCCTGATGGCCCTCGCCACCGTCGGCGCCCTGTGCATCGGTTTCTTTCCCGGTGCCGACACCGAATTTCCAGAGGCCGTCTTCGTGATGCTCTTCTTCCAGATTGGCGAACTCTTTGAAGGTTATGCCGAAGGAAAAAGTCGCGACAGCATCTCCCATCTGATGAACATACGGCCCGATGTTGCCCATGTTGAGCGTGCTGGAACAGTGGAAGATATCAGTCCGGAGAACGTCAGTGTTGGCAGCATCGTCATTGTCAAACCCGGCGAGAAAGTGCCGCTCGACGGTGTGGTGGTTGAAGGCACCTCCTCCCTTAACACTGTTGCCCTCACGGGCGAAAGTCTGCCGCGCGACATCGGCGTCGGCGACGAAGCCGCCTCAGGTTGCGTCAACCTCTCTGGCCTTCTCCGCCTGAAAATCACCAAGGCTTTCGGCGAGAGCACCGTTTCAAAAATCATTCGCCTCGTGGAACATGCCAATGAAAGCAAGTCGCGGAGCGAATCATTCATCACCCGTTTCGCCCGCGTCTATACCCCCATCGTGGTCGTCGCCGCCCTCTTGTTGGCCTTTGTGCCTCCCTTGTTCGTTGGCGGCGGTTATTGGTCGGCCTTCCCTCTGTGGCTCCACCGTGCGCTCATCTTTCTGGTCGTCTCCTGTCCGTGTGCCCTCGTCATCAGTGTGCCACTGACCTTCTTCGGCGGCCTTGGCGGTGCATCGCGACGGGGCATCCTCGTCAAGGGAAGCCGCTATATGGATGCTCTGGCCAATATCGGCACGATGGCCTTCGACAAGACCGGCACCCTCACTCAAGGCGTTTTTGCCGTTGAGGCCGTCCATCCCGAAGCGCTCGATGAGAAAGAACTTCTCCATCTGGCCGCCCATGTGGAACACTTCTCCACGCACCCCATCGCCGAAGCCCTCCGCACGGCCTTCCCGCAGGAAGCCACCGACGGTTGCGCAATGACCGACGTTGAAGAACTGGCGGGCTATGGCATCCGCGCTTGCGTCAACGGACACCTCGTTTGCGTGGGAAATACCAAGATGATGGACAAAGTGGGTGCGAAATGGCGCAACTGCCACCGTGTTGGCACCATCATCCATGTCGCCGTTGACGGCTGCTATGCTGGACACATCGTCATTAGCGATTGCTTGAAAGACGACAGTGTGGTGGCCGTGGCTGCGCTGAAGCGCCTCGGTATTGGCAGACTCGTGATGCTGACGGGCGACCGCCGCGAGGTGGCACACGACGTGGCAGACAAATTGGCGCTCGACGGCTATCATGCCGAACTTCTTCCTGCCGACAAAGTGGCCTGCGTTGAGCAACTTCTCGCCGAGAAGCCAAGCGGCAAAAGCGTGGCCTTCGTTGGCGACGGCATCAACGACGCCCCCGTCCTCAAACTCGCCGATGTCGGCATTGCGATGGGCGGCCTTGGCAGTGACGCAGCCATTGAGGCTGCCGACGTGGTGCTGATGGACGACAAGCCCACGAAAATAGCCACCGCCGTGCGCATTGCCCGCCGCACCATCGGCATCGCCCGCCAGAACGTCGCCTTCGCCATCGGCGTGAAAGTGGCCATTCTCCTGCTCGCCACCGTTGGGCTCGGAACCATGTGGATGGCCGTCTTCGCCGATGTCGGCGTGACGGTGCTCGCCGTGTTTAATGCCATGCGGGCGCTGAAAGGGTAGGGCGTTCAAATTTGAAATATTAAAGATTAGCGGTAGCGCCCTCGCAGCGGAGATTTGCACTGGCCCGC
>OLRN01001847.1_pt1 | contig 10414 bp, 10 predicted proteins | sample 1673001 | NCBI WGS metagenome assembly OLRN01 (sample SAMEA3136745, study PRJEB25190) | human gut metagenome | biome: human gut; feature: human-associated habitat; material: faeces | place: Austria | collected 2013 | reverse complement strand
AACGGGGCTTCCTCTAAATTGCTTTTCTGTGTCTACTTTTGCTTGACAAGTGCACCGTGCGCTGCACGGGGGCGGCTTTTTGCGTCATTTACAGACTGAAACGCCAGCGGATGGCGTCGCGGCGGACCTGGCCGGGGCGCAGGATGACGTCCTGACCGAAGGCGGGCTGGTTCACCGCGTCGGGGAAGGTCTGGGGCTCCAGGCAGAAGCCGCTGCGCTTTTCATGGCCCTGCATGAAGTTGCCGGAGTAGAACTGCACGCCGGGCAGGGTGGTCTCTACCGTCATGGTGATGCCGGTGGCGGGGCTCGTCACCCGGGCCAGCGGGCGCAGGCCGTCGGGGCCGGGCACAGAGTCCAGCGCGAAGTTGTGGTCGTAGCCGCCGGCGATGGCAAGCTGGGGGCAGTCCTGCCCGATGCGCTCGCCGATGGCGTGGGGCGCGGTGAAGTCGAAGGGGGTGCCCTCCACCGCCGCCAGTTCGCCGGTGGGGATGAGTGTCTCATCCACCGGGGTGTAGCGGCTGGCAAAGAGGCGGAGCTGATGGTCCATCACGGCCTCGGGGCCCGCGTCCTTGCCCGCCAGGTCCCAGTAGGCATGGCAGGTGAAGGCGGCGGGGGTGGCCTTGTCCGCCTCGGCCTCCCACTCCAGGGCAAAGCCGTCGTCCAGCAGCTTCCAGCGCACGGTCAGCTCCAGTTTGCCGGGATAGCCCTGGTCGCCGTCGGGGCTGGTGAGGGCCAGCTCCAGCAGGTCGTCTTCCGCCCGCACAAGGCGGAACACCCGCTTGTTGAAGCCGTCCACGCCGCCGTGCAGGTGGTTTTTGCCGTTGTTGCAGGCCAGCTGGTAGTCCTTGCCGTCCAGGGTGAAATGCCCCTTGGCGATGCGGTTGGCCACGCGGCCCACAAAAGCTCCCAGATAGTCCGGGCAGTCAAGGTAGGCGGCGGGGTCGGCGTAGTTCACCAGCACCTCCACCGGCTTGCCCTCCGGGCCGGGCACCGCCACCCGCTGCAGGGTGGAGCCACGGTCCAGCACCGAGAGGGAGACGCCGCCCTTTTCCAGCGTGTAGCGGTGGACGGGGGTGCCGTCCGGCAGGGTGAGAAACAGTTCTTTCGTCACAGACATGGGTCCAGCCCTCCCTTTCGTTCAGTCGTTTTCGGTCAGATGGACGCCGCCCACCGGGCGGATGGAGACCACATGGCACATCCCCTCACCCAGCAGAGCCTCCATGCCGGCCTTGAAGGCGGGCACGAAGTCCAGCGGCACATAAGCCTGGATGGTGCCGGCGAAGCCGCCGCCGTGCACCCGGTAAGCGCCCCGCCCGGCCAGCAGGGTGCCCGCCAGCGCCAGGGCCAGCGCCACCGGCTGTTCCTCGACGGGCTTGGAGCGGCAGAACACGTTCTGCAGGTAATCAAAGCTGGACTCGCCGCTCTCGCGCACCAGCCGCAGATAGCGGTCGAACTCGCCCGCGGCCAGCGCCTGGGCCTGCAGGGCGGCCCGCTCGTCGTCGGCGTAGAAGTGGAAGGCGCGCAGCAGCGCCCGGTCGCCCAGCTCCTTGCGCAGGGCGGGCAGAGCCTTGTAGAAGGCCTCCTTGGGCACGTCCCGCAGCACCTGGCCGCCCAGCGCGGCGGCCACCGCCTTCATCTCGGCGGGGATGGCGGCGTACTCGCCGGTGAGGTCGGCGTGGTCGGCGCCGGTGTCCACGATGCACAGGGCATAGCCCTGGCCCGCAAGGTCCAGCGAAAGGGGCCGCACCACCGGCGCGGCGGGGTCGGCAAAGTCCATGGCCACCACGCCGCCCACGGAACTGGCCATCTGGTCCAAAAGACCCGAGGGCTTGCCGAAGAAGACGTTCTCGGCGTACTGGCCGATCTGGGCGATGGTGACGGGGGTCTCGGCGCCGCCGGCGAACAGGTGGTTCGCGATGTTGCCGATGAGCACCTCAAAAGCGGCGGAGCTGGAAAGGCCGCTGCCCTTGAGCACCGCGGAGGTGGTGTAGGCGTCGAAGCCCTGCACCGGCCAGCCCTTTGCGGCAAAGGCGGCACACACGCCCCGGATGAGGGAGGCGGAGTGGTTGGTCTCCTCTTCCACGGGGGTCAGCCGGGCCAGGTCCACCACGTCCATCTTGAAGCCCTCGCTGAGCACCCGCACCGTATTGGTGCCGTTGGGCGCGGCCAGGGCGATGACGTCCAGGTCCACGCTGGCGGCCAGCACCCGGCCGTGCTGGTGGTCGGTGTGGTTGCCGCCCAGCTCGGTGCGGCCCGGCGCGGAGTAGAAGGCGAATTCCCGCTGGCCGTCGCCGAAGGCGGCGGTGAAGCCCTCCACCAGACGGGCATAGCGGGCGCGGCAGTCGGCGGCGGAGCGCCCCGCGCAGCCGTAGAGGCTGGCAAAGGCGGCGTCCCACCGGCCGGCGGAAAGGTCGGCTAAAAGCTGCTGTGCGTTTCTCATTGCATAAGACCCCTTTCACGGGCGTTTTGTCGGCATCATTATACCATGAAAGAAAGGCGGCGTACAGGGGCGGCGGGGGTTCTTGTCAAGAAAAGAGAGGAACGGTATAATAAAGTACAGAATAGTGAAAGGGAGGAGACCCTATGGACCGACCCGGCGTCGTTTGGCAGGACCGCAAGCGCATCATTTTCGGCCTGCCCTGGACCTTCACCAAGTACGTTCTCACCAAAGAAAAGCTGCTCATCCAGACCGGCATCCTGAGCACGAAGGAAGAGGAAGTGCGCCTTTACCGCATCATGGACGTGACCCTGCGCCGCTCGCTGGCCCAGCGGCTGTTCGGCCTGGGCACCATCCACTGCTGCTCGGCGGACAAATCCACCCCCGAGTTCGACATCAAGTGGATCCCCGACTCCGCCGCCGTGAAGGAGAAGCTCTCCGACCTGGTGGAGGCCGAGCGGATGGCCAAGCGGGTGAGCGGCCGTGAGTTCATGACCGACGTGGACGACGGCGAGGACATGCTGTGAGCCTTGCTTTACACCCGGCGGCCTTTGTGCTACAATAAGACCCGATAAGTCCGCGCCAGGAAGGCGCGGCGGCGCATTTTAAAAACAGCGATGAGAATGCCACGAAGGCACAGCTGCCCCGCCGCAAGGCGAAGGGCGGCGCTTTCGCGGCATTTTTTGATGATTTGAGGTGTGGGGATGAAACTGGAAGATTTTCTGCGGGGCAAAGCTGCGGCGCTGGCCTTTTCCGGCGGCACCGACTCCGCCCTGCTGCTGGCGGCGGCGGTGAAGGCGGGCTGCAGGGTGCAGCCCTATTTTGTGCACAGCGCTTTTCAACCCGGCTTTGAGCTGGAGGACGCAAAGCGCCTCTGCGCCCAGCTGGGGGTGGCGCTGCGGGTGCTGGAGGCCAGCCCCCTGGAGGACGAACAGGTGCGGGCCAACGGGCCCCTGCGCTGTTATTATTGTAAGAGGATGATCTTCTCGGCGCTGGTGAGCGCCGCGGCGGCGGACGGCTTTTCCGAAGTCTGGGACGGCACAAACGCCAGCGACGACGCTTCCGACCGGCCCGGCATGCGGGCGCTGGCGGAACTGGGGGTGGTGAGCCCCCTGCGCCTGTGCGGGCTGACCAAGGCGGACGTGCGGCGCAAAAGCCGGGAGCTGGGCCTCTTCACCGCCCAAAAGCCCGCCTACGCCTGCCTTGCCACCCGGGTGCCCACCGGCACCCCGCTGGAGGCCGAGACCCTGCGGCGGGTGGAAGCGGCGGAAGGCGCTCTGATGGCCATGGGCTTTTCCGACTTGAGAGTGCGGGTGCTGGGGCGGCTGGGCCGCCTGCAGCTGCCCGCCGGCCAGCTGGAGGAGGCGGCGCGCCGCCACAAAGAGATCACCGGGGCGCTTGCGCCCTGGTTTGACGGGGTGCTTTTGGACCTTGCGCCCCGGAAGGAGGAGTGAAGGATGGAACAGCAGGAGATGCTGGAACTGCTGGAACAGGTGCAGGCGGGCAAGACCAGCCCCAAGGAGGCCCTGCTCCAGATGAAGATGCAGCCCTTTGAGGACCTGGGCTACGCCAAGGTGGACCACCACCGGGGCCTGCGCCAGGGGGCTCAGGAGGTCATTTACGGGGCGGGCAAGACCCCGGACCAGATCGCGGGCATCCTGCGGGCCATGGCCGGTCGGGGCGCGAAGAACATCATCGTCACCCGCATGAGCGCCGAGGCCGCCGGGAAGGTGAAGGGGGAGGGCATCCCGCTGGACTATGACCCCCTCTCCCGCTTCGGTCTTGCCGACCCGGCCCCCATCACCGACCCCAAGGGCCTCATCGCCGTGGTCAGCGGCGGCACCAGCGACATGGCCGTCTGTGAGGAGGCCGCCCGCACCGCCGAGGCCATGGGCAACCGGGTGGAGCGGGTCTACGACGTGGGGGTGGCCGGGCTGCACCGGCTGCTGGCCCGGCTGGACGTGCTGATGCAGGCCAAGGTGGTCATCGCCGTGGCGGGCATGGAAGGGGCGCTGGCCAGCGTGGTGGGCGGCCTTGTGGACTGCCCGGTGATCGCCGTGCCCACCAGCGTGGGCTACGGGGCCAACTTCGGCGGCCTTTCCGCGCTGCTCTCGATGCTCAACTCCTGCGCCAGCGGGGTGAGCGTGGTGAACATCGACAACGGCTTTGGCGCGGGGTATCTGGCCAGCATGATCAACCACATGGCGAAGGAGGACTGACAGCATGAAAACGCTGTATCTGGAATGCAACATGGGCGCGGCGGGGGACATGCTCACCGCCGCTTTGCTGGACCTGCTGCCCGAGGAGCGGCGGCAGGAATTCTTGAAGGTGATGAACGCCATCCCCGGCGTGCAGGTGAGCGTGGAGCCCGCCGAAAAATGCGGCGTGCGGGGCCTGCACGTGACCGTGCTGGCCCACGGCGTGGAGGAGCACAGCCACGACGTGCCCTGCGGCGGGGCGGGCCAGACTCATACCCATGAGCATCCTCACGGCCATGAGCATGACCACGAGCATGTCCATGAGCACGAACATGACCATGAGCATGCGCACGAACATGCCCATGACCACGAGCATGCGCACGAACATGACCACCACCACGGCCACCATCACGCCAGCCTTGCGGACGTGCGGGCCATCGTGGAGGGGCTGCCGGTGCCGGAGACGGTGAAGGCGAAGGCCATGGAGGTCTATGGCCTCATCGCCCAGGCCGAGGCCCACGCCCACGGCCAGCCGGTGGAGCTGGTGCACTTCCACGAGGTGGGCGCGCTGGACGCGGTGGCCGACGTGACGGCGGTGTGCCTGCTGATGGAGTGGCTCGGCGCGGACCGGGTGGCGGCCAGCCCGGTGAACCTGGGCGGCGGTCAGGTGAAGTGCGCCCACGGCGTGCTGCCGGTGCCCGCCCCCGCCACCGCCTGGCTGGTGCGGGACATCCCCTGTTACGGCGGCGATGTGCAGACGGAACTGTGCACTCCCACCGGGGCGGCGCTGCTGCGCACCTTTGCCTCCTCCTTCGGGCCGATGCCCGCCATGACGGTGAAGGCCGTGGGCGTGGGCACCGGCAACAAGGATTTTGCCGCCGCCAACGTGGTGCGGGCCTTCCTGGGCGAGACGGGGGAGAGCGGTGCGTCCGATCAGGTGGTGGAGCTTGCCTGCAACCTGGACGACATGACCGGCGAGGCCATCGCCTATGCCGCCGGGGTGCTGCTGGCCGCCGGCGCGCTGGACGTTTACACCGAGGCCATCCAGATGAAGAAGAACCGCCCGGCGGTGAAGCTGTGCTGCCTGTGCCGGCCCGCCGACGCGGAGCGCCTTTCGCAGCTGATGCTGGCGCACACCACCAGTTGGGGGGTGCGCCGCTGCGCGATGGAGCGGGTGGTCCAGCCCCGGGAATGCCGCCGGGTGGAGACCCCTTACGGCCCGGTGGACGTGAAGTTCGCGCCCGGCGCGCAGGGCAAGGCCAAGGCGGAATTCGACCAGGCGGCGGCCGCCGCCGCGGCTGCCGGCGTGCCCCTGGAAACGGTGCTGGAGGCGGCGCGGCGCGCTTTTGAAAAACGGTGAGAGACAGCGTTTTTTAAAGCATTCGCAAGATTTGTCTAAAATAATCCGAAAAAATGCCGGAATATAACGCCCCATTGGGATATATTCCGGCATTTTTCAAAAGAATTTGCACAAACCTATTGACATAGGGGGGCGGCACTGTATAATAACAATCGTGTGTTGCATCTAAGGCGGGAAAAACACCCGTCAAACACATTGGCGTTGTATGTATCGCTGTAGCTGCCGTGGCAAGGAGGCTCTAACGTTTTGTAAGGTCCACAGGCGGTGTAACAAACCTTTTGCGGGGCGATATAATTGGCGCTGACCCGCGGGCCGTCCGCCCCGGGAGAGTTCCGCAAAGGGGGATGCATGTAAAATGAATGAGATCGTATCGCTGAAAAACATTGTTGTCGACTTTGACGGCGAGCCGGTGCTGACCGGCCTGTCGCTGGACATCCACGACAAGGAGTTTGTGACCTTCCTGGGGCCCTCGGGCTGCGGCAAGACCACCACGCTCCGGGTCATTGGTGGATTCGTTCAGCCGAAGTCGGGCAATGTTTTTTTTAATGGCAAGGACATCACCGGCCTGCCGCCCTACAAGCGTCAGGTGAACACGGTGTTCCAGAAGTATGCCCTGTTCCCGCACCTGAACGTGTTCGAGAACGTGGCCTTCGGCCTGCGCCTGCAGAAGCTGCCGGAGAAGGAGATCCGCAGCCGCGTGCTGGAGATGCTGGAAGTGGTGGGCCTCAAGGGCTTCGAGCGCCGCCACACCGACCGGCTTTCCGGCGGCCAGCAGCAGCGCGTGGCCATTGCCCGCGGCCTTGTGAACCACCCGAAGGTCCTGCTGCTGGACGAGCCTCTGGGCGCTTTGGACCTGAAACTGCGCAAGGAGATGCAGCTGGAGCTGAAACGCCTGCAGCAGGCCATGGACATCACCTTCATCTACGTCACCCACGACCAGGAGGAAGCTCTGACCATGAGCGACACCGTGGTGGTGATGAACGACGGCGACATCCAGCAGATCGGCAGCCCGGAGGACATCTACAACGAGCCTCAGAACGCCTTCGTGGCCGACTTCATCGGCGAGAGCAACATCCTGGACGGCATCATGCTGCGGGACTTCCAGGTGGAGTTTGCCGGCAGCCAGTTCACCTGCGTGGACAAGGGCTTCGAGCGCAACCAGCCGGTGCAGGTGGTGGTGCGCCCCGAGGACGTGCAGGTGGTGCCCGCCATCCAGGGCCAGCTCACCGGCATCGTGAAGGACGTCATCTTCAAGGGGGTGCACTTCGAGATGCACGTGGAGCAGGCCGGCTACGAGTGGATCATCCACTCCACCCAGGCCAGCGCCCCCGGTGAACTGATCGGCATGCGCATCGGGCCGGACGAGATCCACATCATGGCCCGCATGGAGGAATGAGCCATGCTGAAAAATAAGAGCCTCGCCTTTCCGTACCTCATCTGGATGACTGTGTTCATCGCCGTGCCGCTTTTGATCGTGGTGTACTTTGCGTTCACCACCAAAAGCGGCGCCTTTACGCTGGAGAACATCACCGCCCTGGGCGACTACACCACCGTGTTCGTGCGCAGCCTTCTTCTGGCCGCCATTGCCACGGTGATCTGCCTTGTGCTGGCCTTCCCGGTGGGCTACTGGCTCAGCCGGCTGCCCGTTTCCAGCCAGCGGATGATGCAGATGCTGGTCATCCTGCCCATGTGGATGAACTTCCTTCTGCGCACCTACGCCTGGATGAGCCTTCTGGAAAACAACGGCCTCATCAACCGCTTTCTGGGCCTGTTCGGCATCGGGCCCTTTGAGATGATCAACACCCAGGGCGCGGTGGTCCTGGGCATGGTCTACAACTATCTGCCCTATATGATCCTGCCGCTCTACACCGCCATGGTGAAGATCGACAATAGCATCATCGAGGCCGCCCAGGACCTGGGCGCCGACATCTTCCGGGTGCTGGGCCGGGTGCTCATCCCCCTGGCCATGCCCGGCATCGCCACCGGCATCACCATGGTGTTCGTGCCCAGCGTTTCCACCTTCATCATCAGCCGCATGCTGGGCGGCGGCGACACCATGCTGGTGGGCGATCTGATCGAGCTGCAGTTCCTGGGCAACAGCTACAACTACAACCTGGGCAGCGCCATGAGTCTGGTGCTGATGGTCATCGTGCTTTTGTGCATGAGTCTGACCAACACCAGCGGCAACAAAGACGGTGTGGAGGGGGTCATGTAAATGAAACAGTCTCATCTTCGCGCGTTGCAGCGGGTGTATCTCGTGCTGCTGTTCTCCTTCATGTATGTGCCCATCGCCGTGATGGCGGTGTTCAGCTTCAACGAGAGCAAGAGTCGCACCATCTTCACCGGCTTCACCTTCAAGTGGTACAAGAGCCTGTTCCACAACGAGATGATCTTAAGCGCTTTGGGCCTGAGCCTTGTGGTGGCCCTCATCGCCGCAGTGGTCGCCACCGTGGTGGGCACCGCCGCGGCCATCGGCATCAACGCCATGGGCAAGCGCAGTCAGGCGGTCATCAACAACATCAGCTACATGCCCGTGGTCAACCCCGAGATCATCACCGGCGTTTCGCTGATGCTGCTGTTCGTGGTGGCCAAGGACGGCATCGCCTGGGCCAACCAGAACCTGGGCTGGACCTTGCCGGAAAACATCTTCGGCCTGCCCACCCTGCTCATCGCCCACATCTCCTTCTGCCTGCCCTATGTCATCTTCAACGTCTCGCCCAAGCTGCGGCAGCTGGACGTGCGGGTCTATGAGGCGGCGCTGGACCTGGGCTGCAACCCCAAGCAGGCCTTCTTCAAGGTGGTGCTGCCGGAGCTGGCTCCGGCCATCCTTTCCGCCTTCCTCATCTGCCTGACCTATTCCATCGACGATTTTCTGATCTCCTACTTCACCAGCGGCACCACCCAGACGCTGCCCATCGTGATCTACAGCATGACCCGCAAGAAGGTCAGCCCGGAGATCAACGCCCTTTCCACGGTGATGTTCCTGGTGATCCTGGCCATCATCCTTTTCTACAATTATCTGGACGGACGGCGCGAAGCCCGGAAGGCCTGATAATATAAAAAATGCCCGATGGGCGGCTCTGCGGGGCCGCGGGGCAAATCATAAGCGGCCCAAAGAGGCCGCGAACGGAGGGAATCAATGAAAAAACTGTTCTGCACCCTGCTCGCCGCACTGCTGTGCGCGGGCGCCATGGCCCTGCCCGCCGCGGCGGCGGAGGAGGAGATGATCGTGGTCAACGACGACATCTCCGTCAGCGCCGACTACGACTGGACCCGCCTTGCCGACCAGGGCATCACCCTGAACGTCTACAACTGGGGCCTGTACATCTCCGACGGCAGCGACGAGAGCGTGGATATTCTGTCGGCATTCACCGAGCTCACCGGCATCGAGGTGAACTACACCACCTACGACACCAACGAGAGCCTGTATGCCAAGCTCAAGAGCGGCGGCGCGGATTATGACGTGATCATCCCCAGCGATTACATGATCGGCAAGATGATCAACGAGGGCATGCTGGAGAAGCTGAACTTCGACAACATCCCCAACATGGCCAAGATCGGCGAGCAGTACAAGGGCCTGGACTACGACCCGAACGACGAGTACAGCGTGCCTTACACCTGGGGCGTTGTGGGCCTTGTCTACAACAAGACCATGGTGGACGAAGCGCCCACCAGCTGGGACGCGATGTGGGATGAGAAGTACGAGAACTCCATCCTGATGTTCAACAACAGCCGCGACGCTTTCGCCATTGCCGCCAAGCGCCTGGACATGAGCCTGAATCCCTCCACCGTGGAAGAGGTGGAGACCATCGCCGAGGAGCTGAAGGCCCAGAAGAGCCTGGTGCAGGCCTACGTGATGGACGAGATCTTCGACAAGATGGAGGGCGGCGAGGCCGCGCTGGCTCCCTACTACGCCGGCGACGCCCTGGTGATGATGGACGAGAACCCCGATCTGGGCTTCGCCATCCCCGAGGAGGGCACCAATTACTTCGTGGACGCCATGTGCATCCCCGCCGGCAGCAAGAACAAGGAAGCCGCCGAGATGTTCATCAACTACATGTGCGAGACCAGCGTGGGCGTGGCCAACTGCGACTACATCGGCTACTCCACCCCCATCACCGAGGTGTGGGAGCAGCTGCCCGATGACCTGAAGTACAGCGAGGTGGCCTATCCCAGCGCGGAAGTGCTGGCCAACACCGAGGTGTTCACCGTGCTGCCCGACGAGATCAACGCCGCCATGGACAAAGCCTGGAGCGACATGAAGAGCTACAGCGAGGGCGGCAGCAACTGGCTGATCCCCGTGGGGCTGGTGGTGGCCGTGGCGGTCGTTGTGCTGCTGTTCTGGAGCCGCAACCGCAAAAAGCAGCGCGAGGATTACTAAACCCCGTTTTTGAAAAATGAGAAAGCGCCCCCGCGGCC
>OLRN01001842.1_pt1 | contig 10444 bp, 9 predicted proteins | sample 1673001 | NCBI WGS metagenome assembly OLRN01 (sample SAMEA3136745, study PRJEB25190) | human gut metagenome | biome: human gut; feature: human-associated habitat; material: faeces | place: Austria | collected 2013 | reverse complement strand
AACATGAAGCACCTGGAGGCTGCTTTTGAGGACGCCTCCATCGCTGGCTGACTTCTCTCATGCCAGGCCCTGCAAACCATTTTGCGAAAAATCCTTGACACTACCTTTTTTCTAAAATCAAGATTAATTAGGTGCAACAACAATAAAAGGACTTGTCATCTGTCTTTTACAGATATCAAGTCCTTTTCATCGTTAAAATCGGAAACGTAGATTATAGCGCAAACAAAGAGAGCCTTTCCACGTCCCACGCGCTGGTTCACAGAAAATCACTTTACTGGGTTTCAAAAAATCTAATCCTATACACAAACTCTCTCTGGCATCCCGGCTTCAGCTGAATACAGTATGGTTTATCGGTTAAGGATATTCCGTCCGTCTTCATACACGGTAATCCTTGCCATGGTTCAATGCACAAATATTTTGCTTGTTTACTTCCAAATGTCCATATCGCAAAATTAGCGAATCCTTGGAACGAAAGTTGCGCCGCATAAGAATGCTTTTTACTGTGCAATGTAACTTGTTGACAACCAGTATTTTCGAAAATCAGCACATTATCTTTGAGGTAATCATGCGACAGCGGCAACGAGTTGTTTCTGATAGGCAATCGAAGATTTTTAGAACCTGCAAGCGGATCATCACTTTCTGCACACAACACCGCAGAAGCAACTCCATCAGGAAGTTGCAGTTCGTAATCAGAAAACACCTCATCCTCAAACACCGGACACGAAAATGCTGGATGCCCACCCACGCAAAACGGCATAGCGCTTTTGCTGTGATTAATCACTCGATAGGAAGTTTCCAACCCGTTTTGTAACAACGTATGTGTTACAAAAAAAGAAAAGGAAAAAGGATACTGGTCGAAAGAGCTTTCATTGTCCCTCCGCAACAGCACAATAGAATCGCTTGTCCTTTCCTGAACGCTGAACTCTGTGCCTCGCAGGAATCCATGTTTTCCCATTTCATACCAGCGGCCGTTCAGCCAATGCCTCCCTTGAGGGAGCGTTCCTATGATTGGAAACAAATGGGGACTATGCCCAGCCCACACATCCGGATCACCTTCCCACAGGCAGGATAATCCTGAGGCCGTTCGATAGGAAACAATTTCGCCTCCCATCGAATCGACTTCGCATACAGCGCCGTTTTTGCTCAGTTTTATTTTCATAATCTCAATACTCTAACATGTAATGTTCAAGGTGTAACTGATCGTTCATCACGGCATCGCTGGCAAGCTTTTTCTGGCGAAGGGATTTTGTGCGCTGCAGCAACGCACAGTACAAAACGTCCGTTGCGTACAAAAACATCAGGTTGTTGGACAGGCCAATCGAATTCTGTGCAGAAATTTTGTCGCTGGTAATGAATTTATAATCGACCAACGTATTCAATTTGGGAGAATCATAACTTGTGATGGCCAAAATGCTAGCGCCACGATCCTTGCAGCTGGTAACTGCACGGTAAATATCTTTCAGCAAAATACTTGGCACGATTACAACAACCAAATCCTTAGCCGTAACTGTTGACGAAAGTGTTTGGATGTTACTCGTCAAATGCACATCTACGGCGTGGATGCCAACTTGAAATAGTTTATAACAAAAATCTTGCGCGACCATCAAAGTGCTATCAAAACTGAGAATGAAAATTTTTTCCGCTTGTTGCAAACCTGTAACAGCATTCTCCAGCACGTCCTCGTCCAGCATAGCGGATGTACTCACAAGCATGTTGATATAATCGTGCATCACAGAAGGAATCGTGCCACAGGGATGGCTGTCACCTTCTTTCCCCTGCATTGCATTATAGAACGTCTCCTGCGCCAGTGCGATTTTGAAACCGTTGAAACCCTTATATCCGATTTTTTTACAAAAACGGTTAATACTTGCTTCTGATGTACCAGTAGCTCTGGCTACGTTGGAGATTGTGCTATTCACAACCTTTTCGGAATGCTGGATCACATATTGCGCGATTTCTCCTTCGCGCACGGTCAGGCTTGCCTGCATGGAAATAATTTTCGAAATGACAGGTGAAACCATCACGGAACATCCTTTCTTGAGTACAGTAATTTCTCTTATTATAAACTAAAAAAAAACGTTTGAACAGATGGGTATTAGCTAAAAACACTGTTTTTTGTTGAATCTTGCCAACAAAAATATGTCAGCTTTGTGTAAAATTAATTTTCAAAAATATTGACATGAAAAGAAAATGAATGTAATATGATAGACAGAATTTGACGTCGATTTCGCAAAAGAATCATCCGTAATAAACAAATTGCACGAATCGGATGGAAATGGTTTTCATTTTTATCGAAAACAGAGAGGCGCGCTCTGCGGACGATAATAAGGATGAGGAGGTTCCTTATGCAAACATTTCAGGCAATTCTGATTTTGTTGATCTTCATCGCAAGTGTTGTACTGATGATGACCCGCAAACTGCCCACCATCTTGGCTCTGCCCATCATGGCTGTTGCCATTGCGGCCGTGGCAGGCGTTCCTTTTTACGATCCGAACGCTGAGTTCACCATCGTGCAGAACGTTTTGGAAAGCGGCGCAATGCGCATGTCCGGCGGCATGACCGGCCTGTTCTTTGGCGCCTGGTTCGGAAAAGTTCTGACGAAAGTCGGCGTTACGCACACCATTATCCGCAAAGCGGCCGAGCTTGCGGGCGATAAGCCGATGGCCACTGCTTTCGTGTTCCTGGCCGTTTGCTCCATCCTGTTCTCCGCCGCCAGCGGTTTGGGCATGATCATTCTGGTTGGCACCATCATCATCCCCATTATGATCTCCACTGGCCTGAGCCCCATGATCAGCGGTCTGATCGTGCTTCTGGCAAACGCTATCGGCGTTACGTTCCATCTCGGCACGCTGGCGGTGTATGGCGATGCACTGGGCCTTTCGATGGATGTGGTCACCTCGTACTCCTGGGTGAGCGGTCTGCCCATCATCCTGGTCAGCGTGATCATGCTGTATGTCTTTATCCGGAATGATAAGAAAAAAGCCAAAGCGTGGGCGATGCCTTCCGGCGCTGAACAGGTTTCTCAGCAGAATGTACGGACCATTGCGGTCATCAGCCCGTTGATCCCTGTGGTTCTGGTTTTCGCTTTCAACCTGCCCATCACTGCCGCGACCATGATTGGCATCGTGTGCACCCTGATCCTGGCCACTCCGAAAAAGGCCATTCAAATCGTAACGGGCGCTTTTATTGAAGGCCTTCAGGACGCTTGCGGTGCGTTGGCCCTGCTGATCGGCATCGGTATGACACTGCAGACTGTGCTTGCGCCGCAGGTCTCCGCGATCCTTTCTCCGGTCATCTCCGCGATGATCCCCAGCTCCCCGATCATGTATGTCGTGATTTTCGGCGTCCTTTCTCCGTTGGCGATTTACCGCGGACCTCTGAACATGTTCGGCCTGGGCAGCGGCATTGCGGCGCTTCTGGTTGCCAGCGGCATGAACCCCATCGCGGCAATGCTTGCTCTGCGCATGGACAGCAACCTCCAAGCCGTTTGCGACCCCACCAACTCCCACAATGTCTGGGTGTCTGACTTTGTGAAGATCGATGTGAACCAGTACACCACAAAGACGATCCTGTGGCTGGCTGTTTCCACCTTCGCAGGTTTGGCACTGGCGGCATTCCTGGTGTTCTGAGCGAAACGATAATCTCCTTGGACCCTGGTATGAGGTGCCGGGGTCCAAGGTCTATATTGTGAACAAGTTTTTTAGAAAGAGGCTACTATGAGCAAAAAAGTACGAATTGGGATTGATGTGGGCGGCACTTTTACAGACGCTGTGATCATCGACAATGAAACATATGAGATCATTGCAAAAAAGAAGATACCGACCACTCACGAGCAGGGGGTAGCCGCGGGCGTTGTGCAGATCATCTCGGAATTGATCAGGGAAAACGGTATTGCACCCGAAGATGTTACCTTTATCGCCCACGGGACGACCCAGGCTACCAACGCTTTGCTGGAAGGCGACGTTGCGTCTGTTGGCGTACTGGGCATGGGAACCGGTATGGATGCATACAGTGCCCGAAATGAAACGCAAATCGGGAACATTGAACTGGCGACGGGAAAATATCTGAAGTGCAGTCATACGTTTCTGGACTCGAAGACCCTGACGGAGGCGGTCGTGGACGCATCGATCGACGAACTTCGCGCCAGCGGCGCCGAGGTGATCGTTGCTTCGGAAGCTTACAGCGTGGATAATCCCACAAATGAGTTGTTTGTGGCACAACGAGCCAACGAGAAAGACCTGTATGCCACATGCGGCCATGAAATATCCCAATTGTACGGCCTGAAAATGCGCACCCGCACGGCGGTGGTCAACGCAAGCCTTATTCCTAAAATGATCGAAACGGCGAATATGACCGAGACCGCGGTGCATGACACAAATATTTCTACAGATTTGATGATCATGCGCTGTGACGGCGGCGTCATGAGCATTAACGAGGTGCGCAAACGCCCCATTTTAACAATGCTTTCCGGCCTTGCGGCAGGTGTGGCCGGCGCCTTGATGTATGAGAAAGTATCGGATGGTATTTTCTTGGAGGTGGGCGGCACCAGTGTTGACATTTCCGTGATCAAAAACGGTAAGGTCATGATCAAATACGCTCAGGTCGGTGGCCACAAGACATACCTGCAATCTCTGGACGTACGAACCCTCGGCATCGCCGGCGGCAGTATGATCCGCGTGGATCCGGCTACCAAGCGGATCATCAGCGTCGGGCCTCGCAGCGCGCATATTGCCGGGTTGAAGTATGAATGCTTCTGTGAAGCGGATTTCACCAACGCTTCTGTTCAGATGATCAGCCCGCGTTCCGATGACCCCTGTGAGTATGTCGCTCTGCGCTGCCAGAATGGCGAGGTATACTCGCTGACACTTGCGGGCGCGGCCAATCTGCTGGGCTATGTTCCGCAAGGTGATTATGCGTTTGGCAATCAGGATGCGAATCGCGCTGCATGGGAAGCCTTTGGCGCGCATCTTGGCATCAGCGCGGAGCAGGCCGCACGTACGGTCGTGGATCTGGCGATACAAAGCTTGAAACCTGTGCTCGATGACCTCATCGCGGAATATGAACTGGATAGAAACTTCATTACGCTGGTGGGCGGTGGCGGCAGCGGCGCCGTGGTCGTTTTTGCACTGGCGGAGCATATGAAGTTCGAAGCGCGTTTGGCTAAAAACGCGCCCTTTATCTCCACGATCGGAGTTGCCCTTGCGATGGTCCGTGAGCAGGTGGAACGTACCGTGGTAAATCCAAACGAAGACGATATCAAACGTATTCGTCAGGAAGTCATTGAGAAGATCGTGCGTTCCGGAGCAAATGAAGCCACCGTGGACGTTACCATCGAAGTAGATATGCAGAAGAATCTGCTGCGTGCCATCGCAACCGGCGCGACGGAACTTCGTCAGAAAAATCTGGCAGCCAAAGATCTTCCGCTGGAAGAGCTGACCGTTATTGCGGCGCAGGCACTGGGCATGGCGCCTGAACAGGTACGTGTTGTTGAGCAGGCTGGCAGATGGCGCATCTTTAAAGGCGAAGAGATAAAGAAAGCCTTTTTTGGGCTGCTCAAGCAGACAAAAGCCAGCATGTGCGTCATTGACCGAGAAGGAACAGTTCGGCTCCGCAAGGCAGGCGCCCAATGCGCGCGTTTCCGGAAGAATGAGATGAGCACAGTATTCCGCCCGTTCCTGGACGAGAACACCACCTATTCAGACGCGAATGCCAGCATTCCGCGTGTATTTGCCTTTTATCGTGAAAAAATACTGGATCTTTCCAGCCTGCAAACGGCTGATCAGGTGATGTCTCTGCTGCAGATGGAAACGGAGTTCCTTTCTGATGAGGACGAGATCCTGGCAGTCGCTTATCGGTAAGCAAACAAAACAAGGAGCGCAGTAAATGATCCCCAGTGATGAAGTCTTGGCCATGGCGGAACTCTCCGCCGACTCTGTTTTCGGCAAGATCCCAAAAGAAAAATATCTTTATTATATTCGCTCTTCTCTTCAGGCGGGGCAGGATGCGGCCGAACAGTTTGCAGGGCAAACCATTGAGGAAATGAGCGAAAACCTTGGTGCCGCTGTGATATTGGAAGATGTCCCCGCTCGCTGCGGAGGCGTCAATCTGCGGGCGCAGACCCTGACAGAACAGGGGAAAACAGAGGTCCATGTTTATCGTGAAAGTTTGCGGAATTTGGCGGAGAACAGTTCCTGGGATGGCGTTCAAAGCCTGTCGGAAGAGATGTCGTTACAGACCCATCTGTATCATGAGCTTTTTCATGTCCTGGAGGAAAAGTCGGGGTCCTATGTCAGTGACCGGCTGCCCCCGGTGACGACCTGGAAGTTCTTCTCCCACGTGGGAAGTTCGCACGTGACTCGGTGCAGCGAGATCGCAGCCCACCGTTTTGCGCAAAAAATGCTGGGGCTTCCATGGCTGCCGAATTTTTACGATTACATTTATCTGAGGAATAAAAACAAACTCAGCCAGGACCAATTTGATGACTTTTTTGCCCGTATGCAGGCACTCATCGCAGAAGAGAAAGGGTGATGGAAATGAAAGAGATATTGTTCCAGCGCAATATTCCTGTTGCAAAACAGGTTGACGTATTTATTGCCGGCGGCGGTCCGGCCGGCTTGTCCGCTGCGGTCACCGCAGCCCGAATGGGCGCCAGCGTATTTCTTGCCGAAAAATACCAAAGCTTCGGAGGCGCGGCAGCGTTATCGTCGGTACCGGCATTTATGCGTTTTTCGGACGGAGTAAACTTTATGGCCGGCGGGGTCGGCCGGGAAGTGTTTGACGCGCTCTATGGGGAAAATGTTGACTTTAATCAGGTCGAGTTTTCGGTTGACATTGAAAAGCTGAAACGCATCTATGACGATATGATGGTGCGAAGCGGGGCCGATTTCCTGTTTGACTGCACATTGATCGGAGTGCAGGCGGAAAACGGTTCGATCAGCTCGGTTGTTCTGCAAGGCCACGAACAGATGTTTGCGGTCCAGGCCAAAACTTATATCGACTGCACGGGGGACGGAACACTGGCCGTTATGGCGGGAGCGCTCGCGGAAAAAGGCGACGCCAATGGCCGTATGATGCCGGCTACGCTGTGCAGCCTGTGGAACAATGTGGATTGGGACCGGGCTGTGGTGATCGTTGGCCAAGACCCTGACAACCGCAACCTGCCTCAGGCCTTTGAAGACGGTGTGTTCAGCGTCAAAGACTCCAGTCTCCCTGGCATGTGGCACCTGCCCTCGGGAATGGGAGGCGGAAACATCGGCCATGTTTTTGCAGTGGACGGGACCAATGAACAAGACATCACCCGTGGGATCATTGATGCGCGCCACAGAATGGTTGAGTATGAATTCTATTACAACCATTATCTCGAGGGATATGAAAACGCAAAGGTGGTTTCTACCGGCAGTGTTCTTGGTTTCCGTGAGACCCGCCGTATCCTGGGCGAGTATGTTTTGAGCAACGAAGATTATGCCAACCGAGCATCGTTCGAAGATGAGATCGGCCGCTATTGTTACCCCATTGACCTCCATCCGGTGCTGCCTGATGCCGCAAAGTCCCAGTACGAAGAAGATTATTTAAAAGGGTACGGAAAAGGCAACAGCTACGGCATTCCGTATCGCTGTCTGCTTCCGAAGGGAACGACCAACCTGCTGGTGGCTGGCCGTTGCATCAGCACAAGCCGTGAAATGAATGGTTCTACCCGCGTGATGCCTTGTTGTTTTATCACGGGCATGGCCGCCGGGGCCGCAGCGGCTCTCGCAAAAGAAAGCAGCGTGCGGGATATTTCTATTTCCGAGTTGCAGAAGAACCTTAAGAAGCTGGGAGCATATCTGCCGAATGCGATGTAAGGGGGGAATGGACCATGCAACTGAGAAAATATGAAAAGAATCCCATTTTGTCACCTGTGCCGGAACACGACTGGGAGAACCTGGTAACAACGAACCCGGGCGCCTGGTACGATGAAGAAAGCGGAGAAATTCTGCTGATTTACAGAGCGGCAGGAGCAGAAAAAGCGCATCATGTGAATTTGGCGCTTGCCAAGAGTACGAACGGCTACGATTTTGAACGAGTCTCCGATCACCCTTTGCTTGAAAGGGTAGACGGGACTTGGGACGGAGGAAGCATAGAGGATCCCCGCGTTGTGAAATTCGGTGAGTACTATTTTATCACCTATGCTGCTGTAGGGTATGCGCCCGGGCAATACTGGCTGATGAAAAAACGTTGCGTGCCGGACGGGATGCCTCAAGAGGCCCCCTATATCCTGCGGGAAAACGACACCCGCACCGGCCTTGCAATCACCAAGGACTTCAAAACTTTTTACAGACCGGGATACCTTACCGACTCCACGGTAGATGACCGCGACGTTATTATTTTCCCGGAAAAGGTCAACGGAAAATTTGTTACGCTGCATCGACCGATGCAATGGGCTGGCCCGCAGTACGGAACGGACGAACCGGCGATCTGGATCGCTTTTTCGGACGATCTGCTGGAGCACAAAACTCTCCGTCTGCTCGCAAAAGCGCAATTTGACTGGGAATGCAAAATAGGCGGCAGCGCACCTCCCATCAAAACACCGTATGGCTGGTTTATGCTGTATCATGCCGTGGGCGCCGATGCGCGTTATCGGGTGGGGGCTATGCTGCTTGACCTAAACGACCCCGCTAAAGTGCTGTGCCGATTCCCTGAACCGATAATGGAACCGGAATACGAGTACGAATGCAATGGGATCTACAAAGGGATCTGTTTCCCTTGCGGCAATATCGTCAAGGACGGGACCCTGTTCGTATATTATGGCGGAGCGGATCAGTATGTGGGTGTTGCTACCTGTAATTTCGATGTCCTTCTTGAAGAATTGCAAAAATACCCTGCACAATAAAACGCGTTTGCTTCTGTCCGGGATGAGATAAAGTCTGAACACGCATGAAAAGCGACTGCCTTCCAACGGAAGCTGCAGTCGTTTTTCATGTGGTTGAACAAAGGACTATACATTTCATCTTAAAAGGTCAAGCTTTTTTCGCTTTGCCCCCCTCAATCAGTTCTTTGTTGCTTGTTAAAAGCCTTGAAGAGCACATGTCTTGAAACTTTGTTGTCCGAATATAACTATATGTGGAATTAATTGATATTTTCATTTTGATCACTCTCCCGATAACAGTTTTCTTAAAAATTTCATTCGATAAATCTGAACTCTCAGCTTATCTGGAATATGCGTCTTAATCATATTCTTCGCCGCATAGACCGTTCTTTTCTTTCCAACTGTATCGTTATAGTTTTCTTCTATTTTTTTGTATCCCTCCATATAGTAGTTTTCTAATACAGCATCACGCGCTTTACCACGTTTTGATGGCTTTAAAAGATTCGAGTTATGTCGTGTTATAGAAGCCAGATCTACTTCATACATAACCATCTTTTCCTGCAATTTAGACAAATACTGCATTCCCTTCTCAGTATTAACCATCATGCAGTTAATGCCTTTTCGGATTGAAAGTGCAGGGGCATTTCTTACTATAAATTCCGGATGTTCTATTTCTATAGCCCAGTAATCGCCAAATGTAAAATCGCTCACTCTGTTAGTATTTGACATTTCACAGCTGAAGCAATTCTCACGCGAAATATCTCCTCTCAAATAGTGTATTTCATGTGAGCCTCCTTCTTTTGGAAAACGCTTGATTCTTATCGCCATTTTCATAGTAGGAATAACAGAAATTGCTTCCCCAGCCAGCTTTTTTATCTCGGAATATATAATCTGTTATTATAATATTCTGTTCTTTTTCAATTTCTCTTAAATAGTCATTGAATATTGTTTTTGATGTTACTCCGTGGCATATTACATCTGCAATAATCAGATTTTCATATTCGTGGTTCAAAAAAGACTTCAGTCCTAATGCTTGGCAGGGAGTCCCACCAAAGAGAACCAGTTTGCCATTTTCTAAATCTTTTTTGATTTGCTGATATGTTGTTCCTATATGGCTAAGAATATATTTTGAATTCAGGATAGATTGAAGTTCATCTACGTTTGTCACCCGAATATGATTTGCTCTATACTCGCCATTTATCATTTCTCCGGCACAGCCATAGCAAACTCCACCTGTTTCAAGAACAATTTCTGCCAACATTTGAAATGCTGCTCCTGAAGCTGAACGCTTCAGTTTTTCAGCATCCCTTGATTGCCCTGCATAGCATTTGATTGGACTGTGCCGTTCTATTTGCATTCTCCTAGCACACACTTTGGTACATAAGCCACAATCGACACATTTGTCATCGTTAATGACTACTTTTTCATATCCATATTTATTTACGCCAATACCAATAGCGTTTTTAGGACATGCATTTGCACAGGCCATACACGCCGTACACTTTTCCTCACAACAAATAGTGCCTTTCACTTTTTTCTCCTACCTATAAACCTTCATAATTTTCTCGTAATACTCATCAATGGTATCAAAGCTGATGT
>OLRN01001838.1_pt1 | contig 10457 bp, 9 predicted proteins | sample 1673001 | NCBI WGS metagenome assembly OLRN01 (sample SAMEA3136745, study PRJEB25190) | human gut metagenome | biome: human gut; feature: human-associated habitat; material: faeces | place: Austria | collected 2013 | reverse complement strand
GGCAGGGCTTACAGCCCCTCAAACAGCCGGTTTATGTCATCCAGCTCCTCCAGGTGCGGCAGCCGCTCAACCAGCGCGGCAACCCGGTCCGGGCCCAGAACCCCGTCGGCCAGGGTGTGAAACTTCTCGTGCTCATAGGCCCAGGTAAAGGGGTTATTGAAGTCGCCATAGGGGTACTCCACCTGACGGGTGAGCACCCGGCCGTCCTCCAGAGTTACCTCCAACCGGTGGGCCCACCGGTTGCGGTCCGCCTGATAGCTGGCCTCCAGCTCCGGGTCGCACACCAGGGTAATCTTGTCCATCAGCCGCCGCACCCGTGGGTCGGAGGTGGCCTCCGGCGTGAAGGCGGACTCCCCCAGGTGGCCGTACACCAGCATGGCCGCGGTGCAGTACTGGCCGCTGAATTTGTAGCCGTAGGGGGTGGATGGCTCCGGATTGTCCACCGTGTTGACCGCCACCTGATAGGTGTGATCCACAATGCGGGTGATGTGCTCCGGCTCCAGCCGGTGCTCCCCCCGCAGCAGTTGGGCGCAGTAGTCCGCCGCGTGGGTGTGGCGACAGCAGGCGTAGGGCTTCAGGGAGTTGGTCAGCAGGGCGCAGTTTTCCCAGCTCAGCGCCCGCGTCAGCGCCTCCGGGTGGTTATCCGGCGTCATGGCGCCCAGCAGGCCCCGGTCTCCCGCCAGAATGTCCTCCGCAGCGGTAAAGCCCAGCGCCGCCAGGCGTGCCGACCGCAGGCCGCAGAGGGTACCGTTGGCGGTGTGCAGGGTCTTGCTCATGGCGCCGTCCTCCAGAAACTGCCACAGGCCGGCCGCCTGCGTCCCTGCCGAGCCAATGGCGTGCAGCAGTTTCTTCCGGTCCAGCCCCATCAGCTTGCCCGCCGCCACGGCAGAGCAGAGCGCCCCCACCACTCCAGTGGTATGCCAGTAGTGGTAGGAGCCTGGGTTGATGGCCTCCCCCACCCGTGCGCCAATCTCGTAGCCCGCGGCAATGGCAGCCAGCACCTCACGCCCGGAGCGGTGAAGCTTCTGCCCCACCGCCAGCGCCGCGGGGATGGTTACCGCCCCCAGGTGGGTGATGGAGGCGTTGTGCACGTCGTCCATATCCATGACATGGGCGCACGCTGCGTTCAGCGCGGCAGCATGTTCGCAGGAGAACCGCTCCAGTCCGCTGTTCCAGGCGGTCGCCTCCTGCTGTCCGTCCCCGGCGGCAAAGTAGCTGCGCCAGATCCCCCCCTGCGGCTGAACTGAGCCGGCTGCCGCCACGCCGAGTAGATCCCCCAGATAGAGCTTTGCGTTGTCCACCGCTTTGGAGGGCAGACTATCATAGCGGACTTCATATAGAAAATCGGAAAGCTGTTCTGTAAGCATTCGGACCTCTTCCTGGCTGTCCCATTGGTCCAGCCAAAACGCGCACCTTATCGGAATACCGCCCCATATTATTCCGGTATTCCGCGCAATAGCAGGTGCACATATTTTTCTTTTTATGTAGTATTTTTTTGTTAATATTTCATTTTTATCTCTTTTTTGCTTTTTCTCTGGTATACCAATTCGAATTATAGCAGATTCACTCAGCAAAGAAAATACACAAAATAAAAATCGTTACATTTGACAAAAGCCGTCGCTTTTCCTTGGTTATAACAGAGAAATGGCAAGTTGCATCTTTACAAATTGTATGCATAAGTGCTATATTGGCTCCACTGGTATACCGATTCTCCAATAAAGCACGCAATTTAAGTCGTTTTGATGGAACGGAAAGGGATATCCAATTATGAAAACAAACAAGCTTATGATCACCTGCGCCCTCTGCGGCGGCGGTACCACCCGCAAGCAGTCCCCTTACGTCCCCCTGACGCCGGAGGAGCTGGTCGCCGATTCTCTGGCCGCAGTTCGGGCCGGCGCCTGCATCCTGCACATCCATGTCCGCGATGACGAGGGCGCGAACACCATGGAGACCAGCCGCTTTGTGCAGGTGGTCTCCATGATCCGGGAAGCCCTGCGCACCAACCACCTGGATGCCATCATCAATGTTACCACCTCCGGCACCAAGTTCTCCGAGGATATGCGGGTGGCCCACCTGCCCATCCTGATGCCCGAGATGTGCTCCTATGACCCTGGTACCCTCAACTGGGCCAACAGCTACATCTTCCTGAACACGCCCCCCTTCCTGGAGCGGCTGGGCCTGCTCACCCAGGAGCTGGACATCAAGCCCGAAATTGAAATCTTTGACGCCGGTATGCTGGGCAACGTGGATTACTACCTGAAAAAAGGCGTCCTGAAGGCCCCGCTCCACTACCAGCTGGTTCTGGATGTCCCTGGTGGTATGCCGGGCAATATTGACTCGATCAACCATCTGGTTTCCAAGCTGCCGGAGGGCTCCACCTGGTCGATCACCGGAATCGGCAAAGCCCACATGCCCTGTATGCTGGCCGGTCTGGCCGCCGGCTGCGACAACCTGCGCGTCGGTCTGGAGGACAACGTGTTTATGAAGAAGGGCGAATACGCCACCAACGCCCAGTTGGTGGAGCGGGCGGTCAAGCTTGGTATCCTGGCCGGCCGTGAGATTGCCACCGCCGCCGAGGCCCGCGAGATTCTCGGCATCAAGCCTGAGAAGGGCGTTCTTTATCAGCCGTAAATTGACTTGGAAAAGGAGAATGCGCGATGAAATACGATTTTGAAACGATTATTGACCGCGATCCGGCCATCCGCGGCACCGGAAAGTACCGCATCATGAAGGACTCCAAGGGCAATAAGCCCCCCAAGGGCATCGTTCCCCTGTCGGTGGCCGACATGGAGTTCCGCACCGCCCCCTGCGTTATTGACGCAATCAAAGCCGAGGCGGACTTCGGCGTGCTGGGCTACCACCGCCTGACCGACAGCTTTCGGGAGTCCTGCTGCCAGTGGATGAAAACCCGTCACGATTGGGACGTTCAGCCCGACTGGATCGTCCCCTTCGAGCAGGTCGTTCCCGCCCTCTATAACGCTGTCTGGACCTTTACCCAGCCCGGCGACGGCATCCTGATCCAGACCCCCGACTACCATCACTTCACCGGCGCTACCGTAAACACCGGCCGCAAGGTGCTGGAAAACCGCCTGGTGGCGGACGAGAAGGGCCACTATACCGTGGATTTCGACGACTTCCGTGAGAAGGCCAAGCAGGCCAAGCTGTTCTTCCTCTGCTCCCCCCAGAATCCTACCGGCCGCGTCTGGACGGAGGAGGAGCTGCGCAGGATGGGTGAGATCTGCAACGAGTACGGAGTCATGGTGGTGGCCGACGAGATCCACCACGATCTGATCCAGCCCGGATACAAGCACATTGTGTATGCCTCCCTGGGCAAAGAGTTTGCCGACAACTGCGTAATCTGCACCTCCCTGAGCAAGACCTTCAACCTGGCTGGCCTGTGCTACGCCAGCATCATCATCCCCAACGACGAGGTGCGGGCCAAGTTCCAGAAGCAGATGGGCCTCCAGGCCTTCATGCACATCGAGCGCTTCGGCCCCGTGGCCCACGAGGCCGCCTACCGCCACGGCGCCGGGTGGCTGGAAGAGCTCATCCAGGTCATCAAGGGCAACTACGAGTATGTCCGCGACTTCTTCGCCCAGCACTTCCCCGGAGTTGTGGTCACCGAGCTGGAGGGCACCTACCTGGTCTGGTGCGACTTCCGCTGCTTCGGCATGAGCGACGCAGACATGAAGGTGTTCCTCACCGACGAGTGCATGCTCTACCTGGACAACGGCACCGACTTCGGCGCGGCCGGTTCCGGCTACCAGCGCATCAACGTCGCCTGCCCCCGCAAGACCCTGGCAGACGCTCTGGACCGCTTCTATCAGGCCGCCAGGAAGCGCGGCATGGCCCGGTAATTTCCCCGGAAACACGACCAGAATGGATTAGGAGGCTATGACATGTTAGAGAAAAAGGTACCGTTTTGTATCGACCACTTCAGCATCGCCACTACCCACCGCGACCGCCCGATCGACCTGGTGACCAAGCTGGGCTTTACCACCGCCGACTGCTACACCGACCGCACCGTGCACTTCATCTTTGAGAACTCCTACTTCGAGCTGTGCACCTATCAGTTGAACACCACCATCACTTGGCTGACCCAGTCCGTCCCCGCCACCAATCTGCCCAAGGTCCACTCCTATCGCCTGAGCGTCAAGGGGACTGACCCCAATCCCATGCGCAACGCTTTGATCGAGGGCGGCATTGAGACCATCGGCGAGATCAACAACCCCTTCCGCCAGCATGTCCGCTACGGTGAGAAGGAGGGCGAGGCCGGTTACCAGACCTTCTTTATTCAGAACTACGAGCCCTTTACCGACATTCTCTTCGGCTGCACCACCCATCTGGCCAAGGAGCTGATCGTCAAGAACGAGACCAAATTCCCCCACATCAACGGCGCCAAGCGCCTGGCCTACATCACCGGCTACTGCGACAGCAAGGAGCGCTTTGAGGAGGCCGACGCCGCCATCTCCAAGCTCTACAACGCCGCCAAGGGGGCCACTGACACCGGCTTCAACCTGGACACCTATCAGCTTGTGGATCACGACGCCTACGTGGCCGAGTTCGGCTGCGAGCCCCGCAACGACGGCCTGAAGCTGCCCATCGTGGCCGCCGCCTTCTCCGGCTGCCACCTGGAATTTGTGGAAAAGCGCGCCTATGATCTGAACCTGAATTACTTCCACAAGGACGGCAAGCTCTATGTGGACTGCCGCCGTACACTGGGTCTGTTCCTCGTGTTCATGCCCTAACTACCTCATGTGCCCATATGGGGAAGGAGTCTAAAATGTCTATTCCCGATCTCGAAACCTATTTACCCAAGGTCATTTCTTGGCGCAGGGATCTCCATATGCACCCAGAGCTAGGACTCCAAGAAGTCCGTACCTCTAACTTGATTGCAGATCTCCTAACAAAGTTCGGCCTTGATGTGCAGCGTAATTTTGCTGGTACAGCGGTTTTGGGAACACTACATACCAATAAACCTGGCAAAACAGTTGTCCTGCGCGCAGATATGGACGCACTTCCAATCCAAGATGCCAAAGATGTACCCTACCGCTCACAAATTTCAGGTGTCTGTCATGCCTGCGGCCATGATGCCCATACTGCAAATCTTCTTGGTGTTGCGAACTATATTTCCGATCATCGTACTGAATTTTGTGGAACAATAAAGTTCTTGTTTCAGCCTGCGGAAGAACTGTTAGAAGGGGCAAAGCTTGTCTGTCAATCAGGTGTGCTGGATGGCACGGATTACATTCTGGGTCAGCATGCAGTACTGGATGTAGATGTCGGTCAAGTTCAGGTATGCTACGGCCCTTCAAACGGTGGTGGTGATGAATTTACTTTACGGCTCCATGGTGTAGGTTGCCATGGTGCACGTCCGCACACCGGTAAAGATCCTATTTTACTCGCTGCAAAAGTTATCGAGGGATTTCAACAAATTAGCCGTGAGCTGGATCCATTAAAGGCCGCTGTCATTTCTGTTTGTTCGGTTCAGGCCGGACAGCATGAATCAAAAAATGTCGTTCCGCAGGAGGCTGTGTTAGCTGGAACCGTGCGCACGCTGGAAGAGGATGTACGCACCTATGTTTTGACTCGGATGGAGGAAATCGTAGCTGGCCTGTGTTCTGCAAGTCGTTGTTCCTATACCTTGGAGCATGTTACAAAAGTGCCTCCCTTGACCAGCGACCAGCAGTTGACCCAATTAGTTGAGAACACCGCAGTGGAATTGGTTGGACGTGAAAACGTCCTATACCGCCCTGCTCCCACAATGGGGGTTGAGGACTTTTCCTGGTATACCAGGAATTATAATGCGTGTATGTTCTACTTTGGCGCCAGAAATGTCGAAAAAGGAATTATTACGCGGGGGCATAATCCAAAGTTTGATATTGATGAAGAATGTTTCAGGGTTGCTATGCCAATGTTTATTCTGCTTTCAAAACGGCTGATGCTGGACTAGTTATCGCATTTCCTACTAATTGACAGAGAGAGGGGAATTGTTTTGGAGCTTGAGTATTTGAAAGTCGCAAATAACCCTATTATGTGGATTTCCGTCCTTCCAGGCGTATTGTTAGTAATCGTGCAGGCGATTGTATTATCTCGAAGAGCCATTGTATCCGGAAGAAAAATGGGTATTACAGAGCGTCAGTTTAAAAGCGCGATTCGGAGTTCCGCTCTGGCCTCAATCGGTCCATCCCTAATCATTGTAACTGGAATGATTGCTTTACTCAGCTCCATGGGAGGCCCTATTGCCTGGATGCGATTAGCCTATATTGGCGCTGTCAACTTTGAGCTTTCTGCCGCTGATCGGGCCGCCTCTGCTGTCGGATGTACCTTGGGAACCTCTAACATGACTATGGAAGCATTTGCCTGCGCCGTATATACCATGGTAATCTGCTGCCTTGGCTGGATTCTTGTTTCTGCCCTTTTTGCACACAAAATGGGTGACTTGCGTGACCGGGTAGCTGGCAACAACAAAGCAAAAATGAGTGTCATCAGTGTCGCTGGCGGTATGGGCGCTTATGGCTATCAGTGCTTTAATCGCGGCATTGTTCTCGCCGGCCCCGATGCACAAACAATGACGGTTATTTTTGGTTTTGGTATTATGTTTGCCTTGGCAATCTATGGTAAAAAGAAAAACGTGGCATGGGTTAGAAAATTTGGAATGATGATCGCCATGTTTAGCGGTATGCTGCTTGGATCCTTTTTCTTGTAAGGTTAATACTTCCATCGCTTGAAAGGGGTATTTCTATGACAGAAAATAAACCAAACACTTCCTCGATTTTTCACACAGACTTCTTGCCCTTTGCCATCCGCTGGGGGCGTGGTTTAAGTCTTTTTGGAATCGTTTTAGCCTTTGGTCCATGCCTTGGATTGGCCGTTATGGGTATTTTCCCATCTGTTAGCGGTGTAATGGCTGGTATCGCCGCTCAGCTCCCCGCAGTAGTCGCTGCATATTTCTATGAACCAATCTCCTACTTTGCCATACTGGGTATTGCAGGCACTTATATGGGCTTTCTTTCGGGAAATGTAAATAACATGAGAGCTCCCTGTGCATCCATCGCTCAGAGCGCTGCTAACGTCGAAGAAGGTAGTGACGAAGGCGGTATCATAGCCACTGTTGGTATTGCTGTCTCCATTTTTATCAATATTGCCTTCCTGACAGTCGGTGTTATTGTAGGCAACTATGTTGTTAGTCTGTTGCCTCAGCATGTTTTGGATGCGTTAAATCTATTGCTCCCGGCTCTGTTTGGCGCACTCTTTGCAAATCAAATTGTAAAAAAGCCAAAGTTAGCGCTTGTCGCCCTCCCGATTACGGGTATCATGGTCCTAATGAATAAGCTTCAGCTCCTTTCCTTCCTCCCTGGCAAGCTGGTTACTCCCATCGTTATGCTTACCTGCGTCTTCGGTACAATGGGAATCGGACTATTTCTCGCCAGTAAAGGTAAAATGGATTAATTGTTATATAAAATACAGAAAGCGAGGATCAATCACACATGAAGTCCGCCTTAAAAAAGGTGTCGCTGATCCTGGCCATCTGCTTTGTAGCATTTCACCTCTACACCGCAGCGTTCGGCACTATGCCGGGCATTGCGCAGAAGTCGATCCACCTGGGCTTCCTGCTGGTGATCTTCTACATCAATGCAATGGTCGACAGCGAGAAGCGTTGGGAGCAAATTTTTCTCGGTATTATGGCACTTTTCGCCCTGGGCGGCTGTGCCTACATCACCATTCTGGATGAAAACCTGCAACTGCGCGCCGGAATTGTGTACGCCAGCGACATTCTGTTTGCCATTCTTCTGATTATCGCTATCTTTGAGGCGTGCCGCCGGAAGATGGGCAATCCCCTGGTCATCATCACCCTGGTCTTTGTGGCCTACGCCTTCCTGGGCAAGTATATTCCCGGCTTCCTCAACCAGCCCGGCATGACGCTGAAGAAGTTCACCTCTTTGGTCTATCTGACCACAGACGGTATCTTCGGCTCCCCCCTCTATGCCTCGGCCTCCTATGTGGTCCTGTTCGTCCTGCTGGGCGCTATCATGAGCGTCTCCGGCATCGGCGACTATATGACCAATCTGGCCACCTCCCTGTTCGGCCACATGCGCGGCGGCCCCGCCAAGGTGGCTGTGGTGGCCTCCGGCTTCTTTGGCTCCATCAGCGGCAGTCCCACGGCCAATGTCATCGGCACTGGCACTTTCACCATTCCCATGATGAAAAAGAACGGCTTTGAGCCCGAGTTTGCCGCGGCGGTTGAGGCCACCGCCTCCACCGGCGGAGCCATCATGCCCCCCATCATGGGCTCCACCGCCTTTATTATGGCGGAAATGCTGGGCATTCCCTATACCGCCGTGGCAAAGGCCGCCCTGATCCCTGCTATTCTCTACTTCCTGGCCGTCCTCTTTGGCGTGGATATCTATGCCGCCAAGCATGGGCTGAAGGGCATTCCCCGCTCCCAACTGCCCAAGGTACGTAGCATGCTCAAGCAGATTTACATGCTTGCCCCCCTGATCTTCCTGATCTTCTGCATGGCCGTGTTCAATATGACCATCGTGCGCTCTGGCCTGCTGACCATCATCGTCACTCTCGTCCTGGTGGAAATCAACCCCAAGACCCGTATGACCAAGGAGCAGTGGCTCCAGATTCCTGTCCAGACGGTAAAGAGCGCCGTTTCCGTCGGCATTGCCTGCGCCATGGCCGGTATTATCAGCGGTGTGATCATGGGCAGCGGCCTGGGCTACCGCATCTCCTCCATCCTGACCAGCGTGGCCGGCACCAGCATGCTGCTGCTGCTCGTTCTGACGATGGTTGTCTCCCTGATCATGGGCATGGGCGTCCCAACCACGGCGGCCTATCTGGTTCTGGCCTCCCTGGTAGCCCCCACGATGATTCAGTTGGGCATTCCCCCGCTGGCCGCCCACATGTTCATCTTCTACTTCGGCTGCATCTCCTCCATCACCCCCCCTGTGGCGCTGGCCGCCTATGCCGGTGCCGACCTGGCCGGGTGCGATCCAAACAAGACAGGCTACAAGGCGTTCCGTCTGGCCTTCTGTTCCTTCCTCATGCCGTACTTGTTTGTCTACAATCCGGTACTGCTGATGGAGGGCGGCGTGCTGGACATCCTCTGGAGCCTGGTTACCGCGCTCATTGGCGCCTATCTGCTGGCCTCCGGCTTCGAGGGCTTCTTCTTCCGCTGGAGCCTGAAGTGGTTCGAGCGTCCGCTCATGATACTGGGCGCTGTGATGCTGATTGTGCCCGGTATGGTCACCGATTTGGTAGGTATCGCCATCATCGTGGTGGAGTTTGTCACCGAGTTCATGTTTAAGCGTTCGGAGAAGTTCGTCCCCGTTACCGTTTCCCAGTCTACCACGTGACATTTTCCCCCGGGTGAATGCCATTGGAGAGAAAAAGAAAAGGAGATATCGTTATGAAAAAGCTGTCAAAACTTATGTGTCTGTTGCTGGCAGTCGGTATGCTGATGGGAATCGCCTCCTGTAGCAGTGATGCTGGAGAGGGGGGCGGAGGCTCCTCCGGCGGTACGGAAACCGTGCGCATCAGCTGCGGGCCCCTGAACGGCTATCAGAACGTCCTGTATAATTCCATTGCCGACATGATGAACAAAGCCAACCCCGGCAAGTACAGCTTTGCTATTGAGGCCTCCACCGGCTCCGCCGAGAATGCCCGCCTGCTGGCTATGGACGAAACCGACTTCGGCACCATGGGCATGGATATGACCCTGTCCTGCTACAATGCCGGGGGCGAGTTTGAGGGCCTGCCCGCAGAGCAGATCATGCACGTGGCCACCCACTCCGGCACCGGCGCGACGGTCCACGTTATCACTTCTGCGAAGTCCGATATTAACAGCATTCCCGACCTGGCCGGCACCAAATTCGGTGTCACTGCCGGCATGATGGCCGGTTACCTGGACGATGTTCTGTGGGCCTACGATATGACCACCGATGATCTGGGCAGCGTGGTAAACCTGTCCCTGTCCGACCTGTGCACCGCCCTCCAGGACGGCAATATCGACGCCTTCCTGTACGCCACTCCCGCCCCCGGCACCAACTTTACCGACCTGGCCATGTCCTTTGGCATCAAGGTCGTCGACATCGGCCAGGAGGCCGTTGACAAGCTGATGGCCGAGAAGCCCTGGTACCACACAGTGGTTATCCCCGCCGGCACCTATGACGGCTGTGATGAGGATATCACCACCTTTGCCCAGTACACCGCTCTCTGCGCCCGTGCCGACGTGCCCGAGGAGACCGTCTACAACCTGGTCAAGACCATGATGGAGAACGCCGATGCTCTGGAAGCCGTGCATAAGAACGCCGCCGGCACCTGTCCGGAGCGCGGCATCGAAGGCGCCCTGATCCCCATGCACCCCGGCGCCGAGCGCTATTACAAAGAGGTCGGCGTGCTGGACTGATCCCCAATTCCCTTTCAAATTCCCTCCAGATTGAAGCAAG
>OLRN01001832.1_pt1 | contig 10489 bp, 8 predicted proteins | sample 1673001 | NCBI WGS metagenome assembly OLRN01 (sample SAMEA3136745, study PRJEB25190) | human gut metagenome | biome: human gut; feature: human-associated habitat; material: faeces | place: Austria | collected 2013 | reverse complement strand
ATTTAGCGCGGTGTGCCCCCTCCGGGAAATCCGAAGTCGAAATGGAATAATTGCGGAACACTTCCTCATATTCGTTCTTGCCGTAAGCTTCGTATGTGGCGGCATATAGAGAATCCTCTATGTGCTTGCCCTGCCTTGCGTAAAGCTCGTATTTGGGGTTGGCCAGCATGATGGCATACCGGCTGTCCGGGAACTCCTCGATGAGCCGCTGTTTATACTGTTCCGCTTCGGCCATGTCATTCAGTCGGCCGTTGATAAGGAATAGATGGTAGTACACGTTGTCTTTGTCGGCTACGTCCGGGAACGTTTCGATAAGACGCAACAGGGTACGCTGTGCCAAACCGAAATTTTCCAATCTTTCCATTTCCAGGATGCCGGCCTGATAAAGCGCGTCGCGCAGGATGTCGTTGGAGGCTTGCAACTGCTCTTCCGTGAACGGGATTTGTTGCAGGTAATATTCCCGGTTGTGCGGGTCGCTGGCCAATGAGTCGGCCATACGCTCCTGGGCTTCGGCAATGCTGTCGGCCAAGGCGATGCTGTCGGCTTGTGCCGCCATCAGGCTGTCGCTCTCTTCGCTGTAGTCATATTCTCCGAAATCTTCCGTGCGGTCCTCGTTCTTATGGCTTCTCCGCCAGTTGTCTTCCAACGGGCGTTTGCCCCACGTACGTTGGAACTGACGTTTGCCTTGGGCTACGACCGACGGGTTATAGAAATACCACGTGCCGGTTTGTCCGGAAGCTCCCGCCTGCGCCCCGCGGTTTCCCGTAGGCAGGGTGGGTGTGGCTGTCGGAGTTTTGGGCATATTGGCAGCCATTTCGGCCTGCATGGCCTTGCGTGCTTCTTCTTTCTCTTGCTTTTTCAAGGCCTCGATGACTTTGTCGATGGCCTCGTTACGTTCGTTTTCGGGCAACTTGGCCAACCATTGCAGGCTGTCTTGCAGTTTGATGGCCGACAAATGAGGTTCCAGTTCGGTCAGGATGCCTGAGCGGCGTTCCGCCTCTTTGTAAGCTTCGTTTTCTTTGTCCAATATGCCGACCAGTTCGGCGTAGCAGCGTTGTGCGTTGATATAGTCCTCCTTGTCCCAATAAATCTCACCCAGACGCAACAATACCATGGCTTTGGCAATGCCGTTCTGTGTACTTTCTTTGGCACCGGTTTCGTATGCCCCGATACACCGGGCGGTATCCCGGTTGGCCAGATAGATATTGCCGATGGCATAATAAATCTGGTCCTGATAGTCCTTGTTTTTCTTGTTCTTGGCCATGCGTCGCAATTTCTTCACCATTTTATTGTGGTTCCCGCTGGCCATGGCCTCGGTTTGCAGGATACGGGCGTTGAAAGACAATTCGTATGGAGGATTGGCACGTATGACACGCCGCAAGGCCTTGTAGGCTTCTGCTTTGTTTCCCGTTTCGTGGTACAACTGTCCCAGCAGGAAGTTCAGGCGTGCACGTTGCAGTTTGCTTTTTTCCTTCTTGACGGCTTTTTGCAAATAAGGAATAGCCTCTTTATATTGTTTCACGAAGATGAGGTAGTCGGCGTATGAAGCGTTGAATTCCCGTTTTCCTTCACTCCCGATACTGTCACGTTGTATTTTATGAAAGACATCCTCTGCATCGTAAGGCCATTCCAGTTCTACGTAGCAACGGGCCAGATAGGCCCGGGCTACGGACACGATTTCAGGCTGTCCGGCATACAGCTCGCTGATATAATTGAACGTGGAGGCCGCTTCGATGAAATTGCCCTGCTGGAATTGGGCTTTCCCCATGAGCAGCCAGGCGTGCCGCAAGAATGGGTTGAACTCCTTACGGGCCATATACGCTTTTTCCTTGGCCGTTTTCCGCTTGTTGACGTTCGATTTCGGCCGCGCCTTTATGGAGTGCAGCTTGATGGCTTTCTCGCATTTTTCGATGGCGGTCTCGAAGTTGGACTTTCCCATGGCTGCCGTAGACTTATTTCGCACGGCATACATGGGCAATAAGGTCGTGTAATTGTCCTTGTGTCCTTTTTGTTGTTCGAGGACTCCTTCTTTGAAGGCCTCCGACCCGTTAAAGTACGTATTGAACCGTGCCGTCATGGCATGGTAAAAACGAGTGCCCGACGTGTTCTTTTTCGTGGAACACGCCGTCAGGACGGACAGGAGGACGAGTCCGGAGGCGATGATATGTAGAATCCTTTTTCCCAATGCGTTCTTTACACAGTTAGATAACTGAAAAACATGTATTTTATTGCCTTTTCCATCGAATAATCGACCATGAAATTCCTTTGCACACCAAATAGATGAGTATGGAGACGAATATGATGGAAGCGCCCGACGGTATATTGTAATGGTACGACAGGTAAAGGCCGCCCAGGCAGCCGCTGTAGCCTGTCACGATGGAGAGCAGTGCCATGTGTTTGAAACTATGCGTGAAAATATTGGCCGTCACTTGAGGGATGGTCAGTAGGGAGATGACCAACACGATGCCCACCATACGCAGGCAGGCTACAATAGTCAGTGCGATGAAGGCCATCATCAGATATTCCACCGTGATGACCGGAAGGCGTTGCGAACGGGCGAATTCGGCATCGAAAGCAATGGAAACGAGCGGACGAAGGAAGCATGTGAAAGCCACAATGGCGATGAGTGCCAATGTGCCTAACAAATAAAGGTCCGAGGGTGTTACGGTCAATATGTTGCCGAACAGGTAGGAGGACAGCTCCGGGGTGAAGCCCGGTGCCAAGAAACTGCAAATGATGCCGATGCTCATGCCTAAAGTCCAGAAAATGGCGATGGCCGAATCTTCGCGCATGTCGCGGCGGTGGCTGAACCATTGTATGCCGCAGGCAGACAATGCGGAAAACACGGCTGCGGAGAGTATGGGAGAAAATCCAAGGTAAACTCCGATACCGATACCGCCGAACGAGGCGTGGGTGATGCCGCCGCTGATGAAAACCAACCGCCGTGCAACGATATAAGTGCCTATCAGCCCGCAAAGGATACTGGCCAACAGACTGCCCAACAGGGCATTCTGGAAGAAAGTGTAAGACAGGATGCTCATGCGTGGTCGAATCTCCTTTCTCCGATAATAAGGAATACTTCGTCTTTCAATGCGTCGGGCAGGGGAACGCCGCGCAGTTGCAGGCTGCGCACCCATCCGGCCACTTCGTCGTCGCGCATCGTGTAGAGGATATCTCTGAACTCGTCCGTTTCCGTCTCGCTGTACGTGGAGGCGTCCTTTCCCCGGAAACGGTCGAGTTCTTCATCGTTGTAATACTCTATTTGTTTGCTTACGGCAGCCAGCAGGCTTTCTTTTTCGCATACTTCGTGCTGTCCGCAACATTCCTGTGGCGGTTGTACCACGGTCGGCATTTTGCTGATTTCGCCTTGTGCCAGTTTCTTTTTCAGTGAGCGGTTACGCAAACTGCCGGCCACGAAAGCAATGACGGCCGCGACTGCAAGGGCTATAAGAATGTAAATGATAATCATAAGGCCGTAATTTCAAATCCCGCTTCTTTCAAGTGGTCCCAATAATGGGGATAAGATTTGCTGACCACTTGCGGATGATTGATATATATTTCGGGAACGACGAAACAGCAAGGTGCAAACGCCATGGCCATGCGATGGTCTTCGTAGGTGTCGATGGCCGGATGTGGCCGGACTTCAGTGCGTTGCCCGTCCCAAGATAGTTCTGATCCGCAGGCTTCATGCAAGGGATACCCCAGTTTTTCCAGTTCGCGGATAAGTGCGGAGATGCGGTCGGTTTCCTTGATTTTCAGGCTTTTCAGACCCGTGAAACGGAACGGGAGCCCCAGCATGGCACACGTGACTACAAATGTCTGTGCCAAGTCCGGTTGGTTGACGAAATCATACTCCAGGCGTTCCGTGGCGATGGGTTGTTTCGTCAGTCTGACACATGGCATTCCGTCGTCGTCGCAGAAGAATTCCGTGTGCACGCCTATCGGTTCGAACAGGCCGTGTACGGCAGAATCTCCTTGGGCACTGTCTGCGAACAGGCCGGTCAGGATGATTTCCGCGTCTTTGTCGGGCGTCAGAGCCATCATTTCATACCAGTAGGATGCCGCGCTCCAGTCGTTTTCTATATAATAGGGTGTCGGACGGTAAGGTTGCGGTTCCACCTTGATGTGTCGTTCGTCTGTCCATTCCGCTTGTGCACCGAAGTCTTTCATCAGTTTCAGGGTCAGGTCGATGTAGGGGCGTGAAATGACCTGTCCCGTCAGTTCCAGTTCCAAACCCTTTCTTAGGACCGGACCGATCATCAGCAAAGCGGAAATGTATTGGGAACTCACGTCTCCCAGCAGGCTGAGCCGGCCTCCCTCATGCAGTCCGCCGGAAATATGCAGGGGGGGATAACCTTCCGTTTCCACATATTCTATTTGTGCGCCCAGTGTCCGCAGGGCATTTACCAAGATGCCGATGGGGCGTTGTTTCATCCGGGCTGTACCGGTCAGGGTATGTGTTCCCTCGTTCACAGACCAGTAAGCCGAAAGGAAACGCATGGCCGTACCGGCCGCCATGATGTCGATGGGGTCGTCGGTTTGCGTCAGTGCCCTTACCATAACGAATGTGTCGTCGCAGTCCGACACATTTTTCGGCAAGTCTTTTCCTCCGGCCAGTGCATGGATGATGAGGGCCCGGTTGCTGATGCTTTTGCTGGCCGGCAGTATGGTTTTATGCCGCAGGTGTAGCGGCGCGGTAAGTCTGATTTGCATGTTTTGCCTAAAATGTGGGTTATACCAGCACAAAAGTAGAAATTTATTTGGAGAATTCAAAAACAATTTCTACTTTTGCACCCGCAAACGGGATGTAGCTCAGTCCGGTTAGAGTACTCGTCTGGGGGGCGAGTGGTCGCTGGTTCGAATCCAGTCATCCCGACAAAATATAAAGGCATCGGTAATCCAAGGATTATGGATGCTTTTTTATGTGTTTATAGCTTCCACGTCCCGCATGCTTTCCCTCCCAAGGTTTTTCAGAAAAGAGCCTTCATCTTTCAGGCGACATGTCAACGCTTTGTCGTATAGTTTGTTATGGGATGAAGAATAGGGAGGCCATCTTTCAGTTTCCTTTCATTGCAGAAAGCGGATTTTCATCATGAGGCAAATGAAAAATCATTCGGCTGAGAACGAAAAACGAATCTCAGCCGAATGATTTTTCAATCTCAGGCGAACGATTTTCCGTTCTGTGCCGAACGAAATGAGGCTTGGCTGAAGGATGCCTGAAACATCCTTCAGCCTGTAACGTCAATATTATGAACGGATTACCATGAAGCCTGAAAGATGAAGGATCTTTTTGTAAAATCCCTGTGTAGATACCCAGAGGGTTACCACCAGATTTGCTTTCCGTCGTCGTAAGTGAAGATTCTTTCTTCCGAGCCTTTGGTACGGTTGTGCAGGCGGAACAAGGCCTGGGCCGGGACGTTGTCGTATTTCAATACCGCCTCGAAATTCCCCGTCTTGCGCCCTAATGACATCCATGTCCCGTGGTTCCAATAGAACAATTCGTATTCTTCGCCTTCGCGGATGAAGTTGTCATCGTTACGCGGCAGGAATACGATACGTGCCACGTTTTCCGGCTGTTCCAGTTCCCATCCATACCATACGCCGTACACGTCGTGGGAGTCGTAGAAGGAAAGGACATTACCGTCGAACAGGTTTTCCGGCCCACACCAGGGACGTACGTGGAAGTTGCCCATCAGCCGTTTATGCTTCAGCGTGTCGCCGGCGGCATTGAACGTATAAAGTTCGGCCATGTTGCCTCTCGACCAGTCCGGTGACAGGTAACGGAAATATCTGTATTTGCCGGTGTAACGGGGATGGACGACATGGAATTTGTTGTCCTTCAGATGCGGGATGACATGTATGGTCAGCGAATCGCTGAAGTCTTCCTGATTGGCCACTTGGAACTTCCCGCCGATTACGCCCTGAAGGAATTGGTTGGAACGTACGTCGCGGAATTTGCGTTTCACTTCCACCGTCGTGCGTTGTGTGGTGTCGGCTGTCATTTTATGGATATTTCCTTGTGGGTCTAAAAGGAAAGCGTCTCCGGCCGGAACCGTGCCGTTTTCTTCGGAATAATGTACGGGCATGTACACTACGTTTCGTGCCATGTCCCGGAAGGTGGCTTTCCGTCCGTGGCGCGTACCCCAATGCACGATGCTCCAGTCTTGGTTGTCGAAGACGGACAGGTAGACGAATCTGCCGCTTTCAACGTCGTCGTACAACTCCACCTCCACATCGGAAGTGGCCGTGTATTCCCTTGTCACATCCATGATATAAGGTGTGTCGAAAAGGTCGGGAATCTCCTCTTCCCCCTTATTCTGCATATAGAGCGATTCCGGTTGTTTCTCGTAGGTTTGGCGGAACACTTTGGTCAGCCGGTCTTCCTTCCGCTTCATGAAGTGGTCGCCGAGCCGTTCCCCCGGATTGAAAGGGATGAAAGAATGGTTGTCGGGAAAGAACACGCACCATTCATGCCCCAATCCGCGGTTGCCCCACTGTGGTGTGAAGTCGATGGTGGCAGGCAGGCCATGCGCCCTCAGTACGGCCACGCACAGGTGTGCATATTCCTTGCAGGAAGCCGACTTGACATGTTCGAGTGCCGTTAGGGGGAGGTCGGGAAGGAATTGCGGAGGATAATAAATGACGGAACGCATGCCTCCCAGAATGTCGTTGGCCATGCCATAGGCATAGGTGGAGTTGTCTTGGTTGGGGGCGTATGCTTCGCGCACCCATGAAGGCACGGTGAATGTCCTCCTCCAAAGACTTGTCTTTTCATTCCCGATACGGTAAGGCAGCACATAGCGGCAGAACATTTCGAAACTGTATTGTTTGTTCCAGTTCTGTTGCCATACGGTGAATGCACTGTCGATATGTTCGGTCAGGAAGTCTGCCGTGACGGATTGGGCATCGTACAGGCGTTCGTCTTGGCTTAATTCCAAATCCAGGCCTGTTCGTTGCAAGATAGTATCGTATTTCATGATCCAGAACACACGGTCTCCGTTGCAATGGCGGAACACACTGTCCATGTAATTGTCGTACACGTCGACGGCTTCACCGGTGTGGGCGAAATGCCCGTCCATGTTTTCCAGAAGGAAGCGTGCGGCTTTCTCTTTGAGCGGCTCATTTTTGTAATGTTCCAATACGGTTTCCAGTTCCCGGCGGTTTTCACCGGCTTTTTCCAGCGTCTGCCTGATGTCCGTTTTCTGGCAGGAGGAGACGGCTAAGGTTGCAGCAAGGCAGCAAAGAAGAAGGTTTTTCATTGCAGTTGATTTTAATGTTATGGAATAGTGGACATGTTGAACATGTAGACGAAAGAGAAAACGGCCAGAATTAAAAGCCCGGCTTTTATCCATTTGTTTTGCAAAAGCCATATAAGTCCGAACCATCCGTATGACAGGATGAGCGGGCTGTACAATCTGAATGGCATGCTTCCTATGACTCCATAATGAAACAGGCAAGACGGAATGAGAATTCCTACGATGAGGCATAAGCTGATGCAGAACCATGCCACGCCGGATTTGCTATTCCATTCCGGGACGTTAACCTGTCTCGTGGCGTTCATCCCATAAAGGTACAGCCAAAGTATTACCGAGCCAAAAAGGTTTTCCGATGCTTCCCATATTTTAGCAGATAATGGGTTGTCCGAAAGGAAAAAGGTTGGAATGGACATTAGAATGAACAGGATGGCCAAAGCGTAAGCCAGACGTTTCAGGTTAAACTTATGACGTTGGTTTATATAACAAATACATCCGTGTATGAGCAGGATGATAGGGAAGAAGAAGAGCAAAAATGCGGGGAACAATACTTCAGCCCTTACTGCGGCACCGTCCGGAATGAAATGAGGACGGGCTATGTGCTGGCCTATTCTGTTCGCTCCAATGAACAGTAATGGCAATAGGGCGCGTAGGATAAGTTTGATTTGAGTATTCATGTGTTTAAAAGATTAAAGGAGTATTCCATTTGTTATTTAGATATTCTATTCGTATCATTGAGTGAAAAACACATTATATATGAATAATATCAAAAATAGTACACCTGTAACGCGTTCGGAACGTTCAATATACTTTATGCTATTAGGAGTTTCTTCCTTTTTGTACTTCTTCTTGAGGAAGTACATGAGGATCTCCCACTTGACCATAGGCTCTACGTAGACACCGTTGAAGTCGATGAGCTCCGCGATTGCTTCCTCGGTAGGGAGGCGGGTTTTGACAACGTCACGAATAAGGTCCTTGACGATAATCTTGTCCGCCTCGATACCGTAGATACAGTTCTTCATAGCAGCCTTAAGGCGTTTCTTACGCTTATAGGCGGCTTCCCACTCCTCGTCGTCCTTACCGAAGGATGTCTCTTCCTTGATAATGTCGGCCAGCTCAACCTTGACATCATTGAGAAGCTTATCCATTGTAAGCTTCTCGATAACCACAGCATCAGGCCGCTCGTTCTTCCGTTTCCTGTAGAGAAGGACCACGAAGGCAACGCCCGCGAGTAGAGCAATGAGAGTGAGTATTACCTCCAAGGACATATATTACCCCTCCCATTTAATCTTGGCGTTCTGGATAGAAAGGAAGAACTGGATGCACTCCTTCATGTCCATATTGAACTCGATGACACGAGGGTCGTGCTGGATGATGTAAGGAATGACCGTATCCAGCTGCCCGCTATTGCAGTACTTGGTGATAAGCGGGTTGTAGTGGATCTTACAGGTCGTGCGCTTCGTGAACTGTGCCATCTTGGCCAGGTTGTCCACGGAATCGATATCCTTGTCGTACTTGGCGATAAGAAGCATGCACTTCTTGTCCTTGGGCCAGTACTCGGACTCCTGCATGATGCGGATGCGGTCCAGGCAGCTCTTGGACGGCTCGGAGACGATGACCACAGCGTCGGACTCCTGAAGTACGGCCTGGGAGGTATCATCCTCAATCCCGTAGGCCAAGTCACAGAAGATGTAGTCCGCCACGTTCCTGGAGAAGGTAAAGACCAGCAGGGAGGTGACCTCCTCCTCGGTCAGCGAACTGTCCCACGAGTCCATCAGGTCGATATTGGTGCCCATCTTGAGGCAGTAATCGCCCAGGTCCTCAGGAGGAATAGCATGGGCTTCAAGCAGTTTGGAAACCTGTGAGATGGTCCGCGTCACATCGCGGTCCGTGGAGTCCCGGCCGACATACCGCTTGATTGCCCTGTTCTCACCGGTGTAGCACAGCCGCACCGTACGGCCCTGAGTGTAGGCCATGGTATACCCCATCATCAAGGTGGCTACCGTAGCGCCGCATCTGTCAGCAGGGGAAACGACAGCAATCTTCACTTCTTATTCGCCACCTTTACAATGTTTTTAATAGGCATCTTCAGAGGCTCTGCCAACATCTTGGCCAGAACATTCACCATGCCAGGGGAGGGCACAATGAGCTGACGGTAGTACTCAATCTTCTCCAGGTTCTCCATGAGCTCCTTGGAGTAGGGTACCGCATTCTTGCCCTTGCCCATGCAGATAAGCTGCATATCCTCAAAGGTATCAAACAGGTACTCGTCACTCGCCTCAACGCCGGCACCCTGCACGTAGATGATGAGATCGGTGCTCTCATTGTAGAGATTGTCCATAATGATATGGTCGAAGTCTCCTGGCTTGTGATCGATGGTCTGCCACATCTCATCGGCTGTAGCGTCCGTGACGAAGATTGAGATATTCTGATAGAACCCGAAAGGAGCTCCATCTTCCGTGAGCCTCATGAAGTGGCGGTTACTTGTGATAACCGCCACATCACCCAGAGGCTGGAGAATCTTCATCAGCGTATAGATACAGGCACGCTTGTCAGTGCGCCCAAAAACGCTAATCTGCATTATTGCACCCCCGTAGTAACGTCAGTGATTAGGGAGCTGTTGCCACCGTTCTCCGCATTGGCAGCTTCCTGCTCACGTTTCTCCTCCTCAACCTCATAAACGGAGAAGTCGGAGTTGACCTTGCTGTTCAGCTCATCGCGGCCACCCTTAATGTTGCCACCACTATTGTCACCATCGGGGAACTCAGCGCGAGCAGCGTCAATAAGAGCACGCATAGTGGACTCCACAGTAACCTGAGCCAGATCAATGATGTTGGGATCCTTGCGGCAGACAGCCTCGATATTGCTGGGCACACTGTAGAAGACGCCAGCCTCCTGCTGAATGCCAGGCTCGACGTACTTGGTCAGATAGAGGTCAGAACCATAGCTGCGGGAGAGGTAGAAGTCAACCAGGGCAGCCTGATAGAGCTGCTGCTCCTCTTCGGTCAGATACACCTTCAGTGTCTGGTCGGTGATAGACATGACCCGCTTGTGGCTTAGGACGATGAAGTCCTCACCGCGAGGGTAGGTGATACGCAGGTCCACGTAGTCGCCCTCTTTAAGGCCGATGGGCCAGCGGTTACCGGAGATATCAACCTCACGCAGAGAATCGATGATTTCAGTTTCCATCACCATGTCCTTCGTAATAGGAGTACCAGGAGTGATGGCGATCTTGC
>OLRN01001830.1_pt1 | contig 10499 bp, 9 predicted proteins | sample 1673001 | NCBI WGS metagenome assembly OLRN01 (sample SAMEA3136745, study PRJEB25190) | human gut metagenome | biome: human gut; feature: human-associated habitat; material: faeces | place: Austria | collected 2013 | reverse complement strand
CAGCCTCTTTGGAAAAGGAACTCTTTTTCTGGTAAGTCCGCATATTCTCCCCGAAAATCACACTCAGCAGCAGATCAACATTTCCGGATTTCTGCTTTTGGTGGGAAATTTCATTTTGATCTGCAACTGCATTTTGAGCAAGTTCTGTGGCTTCCTGTATCAGGCACTTCGCATAGTGAATGGCAGTCTTTCTAGGCATCTGAAAATCCAGACGGTTTTCCCGGAAAAAGCAAAGCAGTTCTTCCGTGGAACCAACTTGCAGCAATGCATTCTCCAGCTGGCGGGTCTGCTCATAGTACATTTCTTCCTCTGCCGTACTTTCCCCATTTATCAGCTGTTCCGCCTGCTCTGCCAGAGACAGCATTTCCGGATACCCCAGTCCATTTCGCAGACAGTACCAGATCACCGTTTCTTTTGCACTGCGGAAATTGAAGGGACAGGAAAAGTACACCTTCTGAAAAAAAGAAGCCGTTTCCCGGTCGTTCAATCCCAGTGCAAAACAGAGCCGGAACAGACTGTCCCGGCTGCGTTCGCCACTGTTAGGACGAGTTCCGCAGAACCAGCTTTTGATGACTTCCGGATTGAGCGTTACCCCTCGCTGCTTACAACATTCCCGAACATAAGCAATCTTTTCTTTGGCATCGTCTGCCTGTCCGGAAAATCCATGCTGCAAAAGCGTATCCGTCAAGCCCTCTGCAAATGTTTTGCACGGATAAGTCAGCAGGTACTCCGATGTGTAAGTTTCTTCATCGTCCTGCACAAAGCCATACTCAGATTCCAGAATGTCATCCAAACACTTTCTGGTAACCTCACCTGCACCTGCGTACAATTCTTCTTCCGTCACACGATCGCCTCCTGCAAAGTCGTTTTTACAAAATGGATTTTTAGCATGGTATACTATAAAGGCAGAAAAAACTGCAAATCAATACAAAGGAGATTTTTTCAATGAAAGACACTTGCAACTACCCAGACGGCACATTTATCGGCATCATCACAGACATTCAGACAGTGGAAAAACCGTATCCCAGCGTTACAGTAACCGCTGCACTGACGGTCGACGGCAAGATTGCTAAGCATCAGAAATGTTTCAACAAGCCCTTTACCAACGGACGAGAAGCATTCCAGAATTTCTGCGAGGAGTTCGACCTGTTTTCCGACCGAACAGAACATCGAAATGACTACGTGCTGGAACTCAACTATGCCATTGGAACACCTTGCACCGCTGTCCTTTCTTCAGACCGTGGCTTTGAAAGCATCACACCTCTTGGCGATACAGATCTGAAAATTGCTTTCGGACTGGACGACTGCTACGAGAAGATCCGCTGGTTTCAGCCGGAAACCTACTGCACTGAAAAGGATATGGCAAACCTTGCTCCGGAGATCAGGGAACAGCGTCTGCAGCTGAAACGAGATCTCATGCTGATAAAGAGCGTTTCTTATCAAAAGGCAGAACGGGAGATTCCGGCATTATTCCAAAACTACCGTCGTTTTCCGCCGCTGCAGCTGCATCGCCCCTGTGCCGGATTTATCGAAAAGATCCAGCTGAAAAAAGACCGCTTTCGTCCGGAAGAACTAACACTATACTGTTACGTTGCTATCATAGACAGAGGACACATCGTACACAGAGACTATTACATCAACCGCATTCGCTCTGTAGGGCGTGGCGATTACGAGCACTTCTGTGCAACGCTTGGGCTGCTCTATGAAGAAGACAACCCCAATGAGCTGATCGATCTGTGTGAGCTGCACAATGCCTGCTTTGTACCGCTTACCATCTATCTCTATCAGTCTCCGAAATCCGGAAACCTCTATGTAAACCGGCTGATGAAGTATTCTTCAGCGAACTTCCAGGACGAAATGGACATGATGCAGTTTGTCTGGGCTTATGAGCATTATTGCAACCAGGAACATGGCAGCTTCGATTTTTGCGAATGTTAAAGCCAAACCAACCCTGGAAAGACACTTCCGGCAATTGCCGCTGTGAAAGCTGCGGCAAAGTCGTTCCGGAACAGCAGCTGCATTGGGAGAAGCAATTAGGCTACTGTGACACGTGTTTTGCAGAAATTCGGAAATATACTCCCAAGAAATCATAACGGAAAGGATCGGCTGCATGACAAGCCGGTCCTTTTTTTATTACAGCCGTAACATTTCTTTGAACGGACAGACGTTTGTCCTGCTCATTTGCTACAATAGAATCAAAGGGAATCTTTCTGCACCGCCACGGGAATTGTCGGATCAATCAAGTTCGTGATCTCCACCTGCAGCACTTTTGCCAGTGCCACCAGTTCCATATCTGTCACAAATCGTTCTCCATTTTCGATGCGGCGGATAAAGTGGTGGTCTACGTCATATCCGGCAATTTGCAGATTCTTTGCCAACTGTCGCTGAGAAAGCCCTTTTTCATGCCGGATCCGAATCAAATTCGGTCCGCAGATATTGTTGGTGCCCAAGGTGGTTTTCAGTTTGAACATATTGGTTTCCCTCATTTGAAGATATGGTAAATATTATTTGACATCATATCTATTATATGATATAATGAGGATAGTGGTGGTTAATAGTATTCACCATTTGAAAAATAATTTTTTTGAGAAGAAATATGCTTATCAGAAAGGACGAGCTATCGATGAATCGTGAAGAAACATTAGAACGGCTGAGTTCAGAGATTTCTTGTGTACAAAAGCTATTGGATACCAAATATAGTGAGGTAATTGAAATTTCTTATCAGCAAAAGCTCCGGGAAATTCTGAAAAAAATGACTTTTTTTCAGGAAAAACTAAAAAACAATACCTTTGAGATTTCCATTGTTGGCCTTGAAAAATCCGGAAAAAGTACTTTTGCAAACGCATTTATGGGGAATGATGTTCTTCCGACGAAAGACGCACGGTGCACATACACCGCAACCAGCATCAGGTTTGGCACGGAGAACGATGCACAGGTCGATTTCTACTCCGATGCACAGTTCAACGAGGAATTTCACAGAAAGCTGAACCTTCTCGGCATTGAAAACCCGCAGCATTGGAGCGAATGGTCAAAGGAATTGCTGGACAAAGAAACCGAACAATTGCCACCCTTGCGTTCGGAACAGAAAAATATCTATAACGACATCCTCGAAATCATCACAAATCGGAGCAGCATTCAAAATCTGATCGGTTCTGAATCTCTGCATTTTGTTAACCATGAACTAGAAACCGAGGTAAAGGAATACATCGAAAATCCTGCAAAAGCACTTGCCGTTAAGGAAATTGTGATACGCTCCGATAAGCTTTCCGCCATGCGAAATGCGATCATATATGATGTCCCAGGTTTCGATTCTCCGACACAACTACACAAAGACCAGACCAGAGCGTGGATGAAAAAATCGGATGCTGTCATTTTAATTGTCAATGCAGATCGCCCCAGTTTCAATGATTCTCTGGTACAGTTCTTTGAATCTGTGGACAAAGACGATGACGGCATTTCCATTGGGGAAAAGCTATTTGTTTTCGCAAACCGTGCAGATATTGCAACCACACTCCAGGATAATTTGCAGCGGATTCGAGAGGAACTGCAAAATTACAGAATCATGCCAACGGCATTGATTGCACAGCGCCTGACGGCCGGCTCCGCAAGGGCAAGAATTGAACTTGACAACGGCAATACGCAAAGTGCAATTTTACAAAGCCTAAAAGAAAAAGGACTTGCCGGAGACGGCATCGACACCATCCGCAGCCTGCTTGAAGACTACAACAATACCGTTCGCCTGCAAGTGATGCAGCAGCGCATTGCCAACTTAAAGGAAAATGTGCTCGCACTATTCAGTGAACTCCGACAGGAAAATCAGATCGACGGCAATTCCAGCATAGAATTGCAAATGGACAATCTGGTTGACGAACTAAAAAGAACGGCAAGGCAGAGAATCCATAACGCACTGGCAGAGTGCCGGACGCAAATTGTACAGCAGTGCAAAGAGAACAAGCCAATCACGGATAAAGTCCGCAAAAATGCAATTCAAAGCATCGATCCTGTACGCTATCAGATCACCGAAGACGAGATTCGAAGAGCACAATACGAGGAACTCTCCGGTGCAGGCGTTTTGGAGCGATTTGACGCATCCATACGGGACAGCAAATTTACTGCGATGTATGAGGAGTTTATCGACAATGTCGTACATTTGGCAGTGGAAGAGTATCGTGAGAGCGAAAAGAAGATTTTAACCGCATTTGAATCCGGTCTGGAACTGACACCTTCCCATCCTTTTTTCAAGGAGCTGGAGAAAGCACTGAAAAAGTACATCTCCGAACAATGCGGTAAAGTTGCACCGGAGGGCTATTATAACAGCTTGATTCGCCGCTACTCCAGAAGCCTGTTTGAAATATTGATTTCCACACCCTTTGGGAACATCGCAAGATATAAAAAATTTGATGACGACCGACGCAACTTCTACAGCATCTCTCTGTTTACAGATGAAGAAAATCCGCAGATCCAGCCGGACAAACAGTCGATGCACTATCAGATCTTATTTCATCAGCAAATCAATTCCAACAATGACCCGCAAAGCAATTCTTTGAACGATGCAATTGTAAAGGTGGAATCTGTGACAAACGAAGTGATCGCAGTTAACAGCCCGCTGTACCACAATCTGCAAAACTTCTGTGAAAAGCATCCGAACAATGCACTCGCCGAACTGGACACCCTTCTGGCTCAACTCCAACCGGTTGAAACGGCAAATGCCAATGCAATTCCGCTCTTTGCCATTCAGGAAAATCCAGCAGTCACCAAGCTGAATCAGCTGCTGGAACATGCACTACAGGAAAGTCCAAATTCCGCTGAAAGCCAGTTGACAGAAAAAGCATATGCACAGTTCTTTCAGAACTACAGAAAAACAATTGAAAAGATTCCGAGCGAGTTCAACCAGGATGTCTGCATCCTGAAGAACATTTTAAACGAACAGGTCATGAATGCGGTTTCCATTGAAATTCCTTTCTTGGATCTGGTAAAGCAGGATATTATCAGCTTACAAAAAAGTCTGGAAACTGCGGCATTCACCTCGTTCATCAACATGGAAAAGGCACATATTTTAGAAGAAAAATACAATCAGCTGAATGCAGAGAATGAAAATCGGAAACGCAGGCTGGAAATCATTCGGGAAATCGACCGGATTCTCGCTGCGGAGGACTAAGGAAAAGGAGATAGAAAAATGTCTGAATTGCAAGCAGGAATGCAAATTGAATTAGATGATAACATGGGAACGATTCAAATCGTCCGGAAATTAGGAGAGGGCGGCCAGGGATATGTCTATCTGGTGGACTATCTCGGAAACCAGATGGCATTGAAATGGTACAAAAAAGGTTCGATAAAGGACATGGAGGGATTTCGCAAGAACCTGCAAAACAACATCCGGGAACAGGCTCCCACAGACTCATTCCTGTGGCCCGTTGCCATCACCCGTATGTACTACGATACATTTGGCTACATTATGAAACTGCGCCCCGATAACTACTATGACTTTTCTGATTTCCTGATCGGAAAGATTGACTTTTCCAGTGTTCACACGCTGCTGAATGCAGCCATCAACATTGTAGAGAGTTTCCGGATTCTGCATAACCGTGGATTCTCCTATCAGGATTTGAATGACGGCAACTTCTTCCTGAACCCTGAAACCGGAGATGTCCTGATCTGCGATAACGACAACGTTTCCCAGTTTGGAGAAAAGTCCGGGATTGCTGGAAAATGCAGATACATGGCACCATCTATCGTTGTAGGAAGAAAGACGCCGGATAAGAGAACCGACCAGTTTTCTCTTGCCGTTGTCCTTTTCCTGCTTCTGCTGAGAAACCACCCTCTGGAGGGCGAGCAGACGCAGAGCAAGGCCGTCATGACGGAACAACGACAGAAGCGCTATTACGGCGAATCCCCTGTTTTCATTGCCGACCCCAAGGATGCGTCCAACCGTCCGGTAAAGGGCGTGCACAATAACTTCCTGATGAGATGGCCTCAGATGCCGGTATATATTCAGAATACCTTTATCAAGGCTTTCAGCAAGGAAGTCATGTGCGAAGACAAAATGGGAATCACGGAAAAGGAGTGGCTGCAAAATCTGCTTCGGTTCCAGTCGGAAGTCATCATCTGTCCCAATTGCGGAAAAGAAACCAGATATACCACTGAAAATGCAACGTGTATGTGCTGTCATCAGCCAATCACGCACATTGGCTGGATCCAGACACAATATTTCCGCATTCCGATTTTCCCCAAGCAGGAGATTGTTACAGCCTACATCACAGATTGCTACGACCAAAACGAATGCCGGACAGTTACAGCAAAGGTCGTACAGAATAAAACCAAAACCAAAATTGCACTCATGAACAAGTCCGGCGAATCTTGGCGGATCAACAATGAAACTGTCGCTCCCGGAGAGCGTGTTCTGATTCAAAAGGGAATCCGCATTCAAATCAAAAATGAGTATATGGAAATCAAATAACAGAAGAGGAGACTAGACTATGTCTGAAAATCTAAGCAGTTTTCTGGGAAATGCAGAGAGCATCCCGAAAAGAGTCATGCCGATCTTTTTCCTGATCGATACCTCCGGAAGCATGGAGGGCAAAAAAATCGGTGCCGTCAATTCTGCAATCGAGGAACTGATTCCGGATCTGCGGCATCTTTCCGAATCGCAGGCAGATTCCGAAATCAAACTGAGCGTGTTGAAATTTTCCACCGGCTGTGAATGGGTCACGCCTGCTCTGATGTCTCTGGACGCCTTTGATGATTGGGAACCGCTGGACGCCAACGGCCTGACCGATCTGGGAGCTGCATTTCTGGAGCTGAACGACAAGCTGTCCAAAAATGGATTCATGGACCGAGGCGCAGCATCTTCCGGATTTTATGCGCCGGTCATCCTGCTCCTCTCTGACGGCGAGCCAACAGATGACTACCTCACTGCACTGAAAAAGCTACAGCAAAATAAGTGGTATCAGGCTGCGTTGAAAATTGCAATCGCAATCGGCGAAGATGCCAACCGTGAAGTGCTGAAAAAAGCGATTCGCAATGTCGAACTTCTTTTCACTGTAAACGACATCGGAAGCCTCAAAAAGATCATCCGTTTCATTGCAGTCACCTCCTCACAGATCGCAAGCACCTCTGCAACGGTTTCCGAGGATTCTGCGGAAGCACCGGCAGATGTGAAAGACGTCCGTTCTACGTCTGCGGAACATCAGATGGCGGAAGCCGCAAAGGTTATGCTGGAAGAAGAAAAGGAATCTGCATACAGCAGTATAGAAAGCACCGAAGAATCGCCCGAACCGATGATACTGGGTTCGGATGATTCCGATGATGATGACGAATGGGATTAAACAATGATGATGTACGAAGGATTTGCCGTTTCAGAAAAGGGCTATCAGCATATCTTGAACCATACCGTATGCCAGGACAGTACACAATATCTGCAGGATGCGGACTGTGTCGTTGCAACTGTGGCAGACGGTCACGGCAGCAAGCAGTACTTCCGGAGCGACCGAGGTTCCCGCTTTGCCGCAGAGATCGCTTGCAATAAGATTCGGGAATTTCTAAAATCAATCACCTTTCCGTTTCCAGACTCCAAAACGAAAAAAAGTGTGGTGACACAGCTGATCCACAGCATCATTACGGAATGGCATATTGCCGTGAGAAATGACCTGATCAAATCCCCTTTCACGCCGAACGAACTGGAGAGAGTGCCGGAAAAGTACCAGAAAACCTTTCAATTTTTCACCGGGGAAAACTACAGAGCACATACGGAAAGCGAGATCTCAGACCTGATACAAAAGGAGCATTCTCACGTACAGAAAGCCTACGGTACTACTCTGATTGCGGTTGGGTTATGCAAATCCTACGCCATCGGTCTGCACATCGGCGATGGGAAATGCGTTGCCCTATACGAGGACGGGACCATGGACGAGCCGATTCCATGGGATGAGAACTGCCATTTGAACCGCTGCACTTCCATTTGCGATAAAAATGCAGCCAGTGAATTTCGCTGCCACATCTGGGACAACCAGATTCCCGTTGCCTTTTTTCTGGGAACGGACGGTATCGACGATACATTTGCCGAGATGCTGCACTCTTTTTACCGCAACGTTGCACTTGATTTTTTACACGACAATTTCCGAAAGCGAACAGAAATGCTGCAAGCCAATCTTGCAAACATCTCCAAATCCGGCAGTCATGACGATGTTTCCATTGCGGGGATTCTGGATGTGCAGAAGTTATCCGCTATCGAACAAACCTTACAACAGATCACAAAATTGGAGACGCTAACTGCACAGAAAAAGCATTTGCAGGACACCATTCAGGAATTGCAGTTCCAGCTGGAAAAGATGCAGCGCCTTTTGTCACAATCGGCTGAAACGCCGGAAACCGAGGAAAAAATCAAGCGGTATCTGGAAAAGAAACGTAAAATCGAGGAAAAGCTCTCCGAACAGCAACAGAAGCTGGCAGGTGTCACACGGGATATTGCAGCAGTGCAAAGAGGCTGGGAAGAAAAAGACGATGCTTCCGGTCAGGTGCAAGCTGCTGATACAGAGGAGAAAACACAAGACAACGCTGCAATCTGTCCCACGGTTTCAGAGGATGACCGGTCACAGGAAGTCACAGCGCAGCAAGATGCACAGGAAGCTTGCATTCCCGCCTGTGAAACAGAAACCGCATCCGCACAGCCAGAGGAATTCTCTCTGGATGCAGCAGAACCGAATTCGGCAGAAAGCGACAATGCCGGCGAAGTAAATGACGCAGTTCCGGAAGAGATCATCAGCGAAAGCGAAAACGAATGGGAAGAGGAGTGAGAAACATGGCGATCAAAGAGGCACACATTGTTCTTGCACGCTGCCCCCAGTGCAACCGGCGCTTATACGGCATCCGAGTCGAAAAGCAGCCAGACCACTGGGCACTGACATGGGCGTTCCCGATTGACGAGAGCAAAGCAAAATCGGAGGGTTACGACGAAACTGTTTTGAACGGAACATTTCACCCGTCCCCCGATTATAACGGCTGTCCCTTTTGCGGAACCAAAACTTTTTTACACTGTCCACGCTGTTCCAAGATTACCTGCTACCATGGGGAATCCTATGCAACGTGTGCCTGGTGCGGATTATCCGGAGAAACAAAAACACAAAACAACATGTCGCTAAAAGGCGGCAGTATGTGAGAAAAGAGGAATCTGATTATGAAGTGCAGCAAATGCAATAAGACATGGAGCTTGTTTGACGAAAAATTGTCAGATAAGCAGCATTGTCCCCATTGCAAAGAAAAATTCATCTCTAAGTTCCAGTATTTCGATTCGGCTTCGGAGGGAATTGCCTACTGTCTGGAAATGGGCGGAAAGGAAATCCTGAAAAACAAATCCAAAATGAACGCCTATATCAATGACCTGATGGGCAATGATTTTCCGAATCACAATCTGGTGAAAAACGCCATCGACAGCGACATTGGTTCGATTCTGATCGATGCAGACGAAAAGGACGAAAAAGCAAAACAGGCTGCCGTACAGCAGGCCATTGGCAGACTGATTCGTGAATTCTCGACAGAGAAAAAGAAAGCCGAAGAAGTTGTCACGTATTTTACAAACGCACTGCAATGGAAACTTCCCGCAGCAGCAGCGGAAAAAACAGGGGCTGTGAATGCAGCAGCGAATCCGGCTGCACCGAAGCCCGCTGCAAAAGCCGCCGCACCGCCGACACAGAAACAGCAGCCGGCAGTGTCGAATGCTTCTCGGACAAGCCCGAATCCGGCAAGTCAAAATGCAACATTTTCACCTGCTGCCACACCCGGAACTGCAACGCCTCCGAATGCTGCAATCGCCGGTCAGCCAAATCCTGCCGCAACTCCAAACGGACAGAATCCTCGGCAGCAAGCACCGAACGCTACCTTTCAGGGTGCACAGCCCTATCCTGTCCCGCCGGTGCCGAACGGACAGGCTTATCCCAACGGAACGATTGCACCAAAAAATGCAAACGGTGCACTTCAAAACAATCCTAACGGCACTCTGAATCCGGAAAATGCTGCCGTCAAAAAGAAGAAGAAGTCGCCGCTTGGCTACCTGATCGCAATCCTGATTCTGCTGCTGCTTCTCGCCGGATTGGTCATCTGGTATCTGATGAGCCACAAAAATGAACCGGAGCAAACGGTATCCACGCCTGCCATCGTCGCCGAAGTCGAAGAGAGCAGCGAAGCATCCACCGAACCGGAAACAGAATCCAAAGAAGAGACCACAGAAAAAGCGACAGAGACAGAGTGCACAACGGAAGCAACAGAGGAACAGACAACAGAGAAAACAGCTGGCAATACGGCAACTTATGGAGTAAAATCTTTAGCACATTTTAATACTCGGTGTGACAGGCCTTCTGCCTGCCGGGTTGCCCCATTCGGAAATCTCCGGATTAACTCGTTTTTGCCAATCACCGGAGCTTATCGCAGCTTAACACGTCCTTCTTCGCCTCCAGAAGCCTAGGCATCCTCCGTACGCCCTTGCTTACTTTCTTCTCTTGTGTCCC
>OLRN01001828.1_pt1 | contig 10504 bp, 7 predicted proteins | sample 1673001 | NCBI WGS metagenome assembly OLRN01 (sample SAMEA3136745, study PRJEB25190) | human gut metagenome | biome: human gut; feature: human-associated habitat; material: faeces | place: Austria | collected 2013 | reverse complement strand
CCGCGAGTAATGCTACCTTCGGCCGCGAGTAGCATTACCTTCGGCCGCGAGTAGATAATATATCAATATTCTCGGGAAAACCTCCCGCGGTCTCTCTTCAGCCGCCCTTCCTTCTGTTCGCTCCTCGTCGTCTTTTCCATGTCGCCCCGCTTTTTGCCCATTATCTGAAAAATCATGCCATTTAACAAAAAAGTAACATGTAAATTTGTTTGTTGAGAAATATGTTGCTATCTTTGGGACGAAAATGCGGAGGCATTCACGTTGTTGAAGCGAGAAAGCGTATTTAACGATGTGTGAATGAATGAGTTGCATGTTAGTCTTGGTCTCAGAACTCTCATTAAACGAGCTGAGCTGCGTGTGGCAAATTCTTGAAATAATTAAATAGATGGTTTCTGATGTTAAGTCTCTGAAGTTGTCTTGCAAAGTGAATGTGGCATAGTGAAAACGGACTTATAGTTTCGGCGGCATATTTTCATGGATATGGTTGCCGATCTGACAAAAAGACGTTTTTCGCATGAATGTTGCATCACATTGCAATAAGACAATGGAAGTAAGTGCTTTTCCTCAACCTCCAGTGAGACGGGATGTAACCCTGTTGCTGGCCGCTCCATAATAAAGCGTGGACGGTTCTTCTGCATCAAGATGGCGGAATATGTTTGCAACAATGTTTCATTTTTTGTTTCGTTCGTCCATTTGCCCTTTCGGGCGTTTGGCGCGACGCCATAATTATGTTATGCATTGGGGGATGCATGCTGCAAGACCGGCAGACGCGCCGACGGCAAGTCTGCGTTGATGCCCTATGACGGGGTGGAGATGCAAGACGGGTGGTTCGGCTCCTATTATATATAAGCTCCTATTATATATAATAGGGGTGTGCTGACGTTGCGCAGCCGTTATGGAAAAAGAAAATGATTTGGAGTTGGGCATGCATTGCCTCGCTCTGAAACTTAACATAATCAAATCTACAAATTATTTATTCACTAATTGTTTAATTCAAATTCTCATCTCACAATGAAGAAAATTTACAATTTTCTTGCTTTGATGCTGCTCTTCGTGGCAGGATCATTGTCAGCAGTTGCTGCTGAACGCGATTGGACCGTGTGGGACGTTGCAGAAAGCCAGATTGAGACGCCGCAGAACGGTATGTTCGTGGTGCTTCAGCAGGGCGGCAACAAGGCTGGCTGGTCAAGCAATGGCTATCTGAATCCCTCTGGCTCCTTCAAGGCAGCCGTTGACGCTAGCTGTGTTTACGAACTCGTAAAGGTTGGCGAAGACGCGCAGGGCGATGGCGTATTCGTTCTGAAAAACTTCTCCAACAAGCAGTACATCTACTCTGGTGGTCACACTTTGTCTTATGGCGAAGCTTTCCAGTGCACCATTTTGAAGGGTGAGGCTGGTACAACCGACCTCCGCCGTTTGATGTCTGGTAACGAAAAGCAGCCAGATTCAGAAGGCAATGACTGGGTGTTCTCGGGTCCGCTGCCGGAAGACGGCACCAACCCTACTTATCTCTGCTATTGGGATTGCCCAGCTTACTCGTCTTACAATGATACCAACAACTGGCGAATCTATGAAGCCACTCCTCATCAGCCAACAGCTGACGAGAAATTGGAGACCGTCTACAACGAAGTCTTCAAGAATGGTTTCTCTGATCTCGAATTTGCTGTAGGTAATCAGCCGGGTAACATCTCTCAGGAACTCCACGACAAGATCGAAGCTGCTTACAATGCAGCCAACGACGCTATGGGCAACGACGCTGTTTCTGCGGAAGCCAAGGAAAAGATCGTTCAGGACATTCTTGATGCTCAGGAAAAGCTGAACAACGGTGGCCGCATCATGCTCGTTCCGGGTAAGTACTACATGTTCATCAGCCAGCGTTCACAAGACGGTATGTTTGATACGGGTGGCTCTTTGAAGTGTACGAAGGACAAAGTCGCTGCCGACGTTCCTCCAACCCTCAACGATGCCAAATACTTGTGGACTGTTGAAGATGCAGGTAATGGTCAGTACTACATCAAGAACTTTGCAACCGGTCGTTATGCCGGCAAGCAGGGTAGCACTTCTTCTACGTTCCCAACCGTTGAAGGCGCAACTGTTAAGTGCAACGTTGCTTTCAACCCGAACGGCGAAGCTGCTGGCTTGATGTTCAACATCACTGACGAAGATGGCAATATGTGGCACTGTGATGGCGGTATGAATGTCGTTCGTTGGCAGTCGAAGAACGGACTGGGTTGCTTGTTCGCAATCAAGGAAGTTCCTGCTGACGTTGCAGACCAACTCACCGCTGTTGTTGAAAAGGCTCGCTTCATGAAGAAGTATCACGCTTTGGTTGGTGAGGCTAAGTCTACTTCAGAGAAGTATAAACTTAATTCTGACGTAACTTTCGATGACAAGTATGCTTCTGCAGGTCTTGTCTCTTCTTTCGAAAAATGCAACGCAACTGAACCTTCTGAAGGTAAGGAAGCTTATGCATTCGATGGCAACCTTGGCACTTACTACCACACTCTGTGGTCAGGTAATGTGGACGGTGAATACCACTGGGCACAGGTGAACCTCGGCGACGAGCCAATCCAGAAGCTCTTCCTCAAGTTCTCTCAGCGCCACAACAACCGTGGTGGTAATCCAAGCCGCATCGCTCTCGTTGCACAGGCTGACGGCGATGATCCTGAAGGAGCATGGACAGATACTTTGTTCAAGGACACTGTTATCTACCAGTATGCCACTAACTTCCCTAATGGTACCATCGACAGCACTACGACTGTGATGCGTATCGATTTGGGCAAGCCGGTTCAGCACCTTCGTTTCGTGGGTCTCCAGACTAAGGTCAACCAGCTCCACGGCCTCGGCCCATGCTGGCACGTATCAGAATTGCGCTTCTACAAGGACGGTGGTGACAACCCACGTTACAACATGATTCCTGAAGAAGTACGCCAGAAGTTGGCTGACGCCATCGCCAATGCTGAAAAGCTCGCTTCAGACAGCTCTGCAACTCAGGCTGACTATGAAGCTTTGGAAGCCGTTATCAAGGAATTCAACGATGCATATCCTGATGACACTGAACTTCTCGAACTCTTGAAGGACGCTAAGGCTCAGGCCGAAGCTGAAGGCATGGTGGGCACTGCATGGGGTTACTTCCCAGAAGATGCTCAGAGCGGCTTGAAGACAACGGTTGACAATGTTTCTTCTTATGTTGAAGCTAACTCTCCGTTGAGCCTCACTGCCATCGCAGACCAGTTGAAGGCGCTCCGCAGCGCAATCAGCACGTTCAACAGCAAGTTGATCGTTCCTGAAGACGGCGCAATCGTTCGCATTAAGAGCGTAAGCCAGAATCAAAACGGCGACCAGAACGGTCAGTATGGTAACATCGTATATGCTCGCAACGCCGACACTGTTGCTAACGTTTACTGGGGCTATAAGGACGATGAAAACCAGAGCACTCGTTTGAACGCTGTATGGCAGCTCAGAAAGCAGGCCGATGGTTCATTCGTTATCAAGAACTTGGCAACTGGTCTCAACATCGCCAACTTGTATGACGGCGTTGAAGACAAGGACGACGTGGATCTCTCACAGCGTTTGAGCTCAACTAAGGAAGATTCTAAGTTCACCCTCGTTTCTGGTAAGCTTCCTGGCGTATTCAACATCCAGTTTGTTGAAGGTCGCTACATGAACGCTGATCCAAACCACAACGTGGTTAACTGGAGCGGTAGCGATGCAAGCTCTTTGTTCGTGTTCGATGAAGTTTCTTCTGATGTCGTTGCCTACGGTATGACTTACAATGTCAAGGCCAATGCTTATCAGATTGTTACGATGCCGTTCGACATCCAGTATGTAGAACCAGCTCCTTACAAGCTCCTCGGACAGAAGGATGGTAAGGCTCAGCTCCAGCAATACTCTGAGTCTGAAATCATCCCGGCTGGTACTCCGTTCATCGTTAAGACTGCCGAGGATATCAACTATCTCCAGATCGGTATCCAGGCTGCTGATGCAAACGAACTCGCTAACGGTACTTACGTTTACGACCACGTCAACCAGAATGGTATGGTGGGTACTTTGAACTCGCTGACTGTTAATGCTGGCCTCGGCTTGCTCCTCGACGGTGTAATCAAGAACTCTGTTGACAACACTACTGTTGACGCCAGCACTGGTTACTTCGTTGAAATCCCTGAAACGACTGAAGATGGCGACATCGCGCTCAACATCGAAGACGTTATCAACGGTATCAACAACGCAGTGGTTTCTAACGCTAAGGGTGGTGCCATCTACACTATCTCTGGTGTGAAGGTTCGCGCTAACTCAACTGTAGGTCTTCCTAAGGGTCTCTACATCGTTAACGGTAAGAAGGTTTACGTAAAGTAATCACTCTCTGAATGTTAATGCATTTTCAATAAAAAGGGCGCTCCGCATTCGCGGGGCGCCTTTTTTGTTTTCTGGGCCGCCGTGACCTTCGGCGGCATTTTGCTTCTTTTTCGTGCCGCTTGGCCCTATAAAATCCCTTTCAGAATTGTGGATGTGAAAAGCAAATTGTAACTTTGTCCTGAAATTGAAAAACCTGAACCAGACGGGGTAGTTAAGTAGGGTTTCAAAATAGGAATATTAACGTTTTATAGAGAGGCGCCGCTGCCCCTGAAAGGGGCTCATATTCCAGGATAGGGGCTTGCCCCTATCTCTCGCCGCAGCTCATCGATTCTCGCTTCTGCCCCTGTAAGGGGCGCATATCGTTGGCGGGGCTTGCCCCGCAATAAGATTCGAGATATGAGCCCCTTACAGGGGCGAGGTCTATAAATCGGCACCAAGAGGTAGGGGCAAGCCCCTACTCTAAATATAAGCCCCTTTCAGGGGCGCTGGCGCCTCTCTATCAAACTTGGTCTCTCTGTATTTCCCCCCGCCCACAGTCTGATTCCCTAAACCGCCCCTGGCGTGAATGCACGGCGGAGGCCTTCTTATCACATCTTTTTTATGTATGCAATTATCTTAAATGCAGTCGCCGTCGTTGTCGGCAGCGCTGTTGGTGCTTTGGCGCGTAAGGGAATACGCGAGAAATACATCACCGTTCTCAACACCGCTATGGGCCTTGCCGCCATTGTCCTCGGCGTCAATGTGGCCATGGAACACATGATCAAAAGCCACTATCCCGTTCTCTTCATCTTCTGCCTGGCCATCGGTGGACTCATCGGCACTTTCTTGAAGCTCGACCAGCACTTGGAGCGTGCCACACGCCGCGTTTCTGGCGGTTCCAACCTCGCAGAAGGCATCACCACGGGCGTATTGTTCTGTTGCGTCGGAACGCTCTCGATGATGGGCCCCGTGTTGAGCGCCCTCTTCAACGACAACACTTATCTCATGACGGCCGCCACGCTCAACCTCGTGACGATGGTTGTCGTGGCCTCCAGCTATGGTTTTGGCACCGCCATCACGGCCTTCTTTGTATTTGCTTGGCAGGCCAGCATCTACGGCATTGCAAAAGTTTCTGCTTCCTTCATCTCTGAAGAACTTATCGCGGAGGTCAGCATCGTCGGAGGCGTTTTGATTGCCGCCGCTGGCCTCGGCGTGCTCAACATCAAGGATTGCAAAACCATCAATCTGCTGCCCGCCCTCTTCATCCCCATGCTCTTCTTCCTCATCAAGGGATTGCTGGGCCTTTGATAGTTGGCAGCAACGGGCAGTCTGATGACATAGCATGAAATCTGGAAACGGAAAAAGTATGGAAGCAGTCAACTATAGTTATAAAAGAATCCTCGCCATTGCGTTGCCCATTCTCGTTAGTGTGTTGATGGAGCAGCTCATCGGCATGACCGACACGGCCTATCTCGGACGCGTTGGGGAGGTGGAATTGGGAGCCGCGGCTCTCGGCGGTATCGCCTATACCGTGGTGTTTATGCTCGGCCTCGGTTTCAGCATCGGTGTGCAAATCATCATCGGCCGCCGCAACGGAGAGGGCGCTTACACAACCATCGGCAGTGTGTTCTATCACGGCCTCTTCTTCCTGCTCCTCCTTTCCCTCGTCTTGGTGGCCTTCGTCTTTTTCTTTGGCGACCGCTTGATGAACAGTCTCATCAGCTCTCCCGAAATCGCCAGCGCCTCAGATGTCTACCTGACGTGGCGCATGGCGGGCATCCCCTTTGCCTTCATCACCCTCGTTTTCCGCGCCTTTTATATCGGCACCACCAACACCCGCACGCTCACGCTCAACTCCCTCGTCATGGTGTTGAGCAACGTCGTCTTCAACTATGTCTTGATCTTCGGTAAATTTGGTTTCCCGGCTCTGGGCATACAAGGTGCGGCCATCGGCTCGGCCTTGGCGGAAATCGTTTCCTTCCTCTTCTTCCTTGTTTATACCTCGCGGCGCATCGACTGCGCAAAATATGCCCTCAATGCCATGCCGCGTTTCCGCTTTGGCATTCTGAAAAATGTGTTCGATTTGAGTGTGTGGATAATGATACAGAATTTCCTGTCGCTCGGCACGTGGTTTATCTTCTTTCTGGCCATTGAACATCTCGGACAACATGATTTGGCCGCCACCAACATCATTCGCAACGTCTCTGCCTTCCCCTTTATGACGCTCGTGGCCTTCGGTTCCACCATTTCCACCCTCGTCAGCAACTTCATCGGGCAGGGAAACGACGACAGCGTGATGCCCATGATACACCGCGTGATGAAACTCACGTTTCTCATCCTCGTGCCCGTCATTCTCCTCATCGCTACTTTCTCATACAACGTTTTAAACATCTTCACCGATGACGCGGCGCTCATCCGCCACGCGCAAGGCGCCCTTTATGTGCTCCTCTCCTCATACGTCTTCAGCATCCCCGCCCAATTGTGCCTCCATGCCGTATCTGGCTCTGGAAACACCAAGGCCGCGCTCGCGATGGAGTCGGTCAGTCTTTTGATTTATACGGTCTACGTTTTCGTGGCCATCTTCCATTTCCGCAGCAGTCTGCCCGTATGTTGGCTCAGCGAGTTTGTCTATTCCATCCCCATTTCTTCGCTGGCCTATTTCTATATGCGCAGGGGCTTTTGGCGGAAAAAGGCGGCGATTTGACCCGTCGGGAAGCCCGGAAAAACCGCCTGATTGGACTTTTCCCAGTGACTAATCGGCTGATTTGTTTGGCATTCTCATAAAAATGTGGCGCGTAACCTTGTGTAATTCACGTAAAAATCGTAATTTTGCAACGCTTTTCTGATGGGCCGCTGTCGGGATGAGAGTTCCCCGTTACGCCCACAGACGAATAACATAATAAATTACCAAAAGAAAAAATGGCAGATTTAATTAAAATCGCTGAGGAAGCATTTGCTACGGGCAAGTCATTCCCCGAATTCAAGGCTGGTGACACAATCACCGTAGCTTACAAGATTGTCGAAGGCAACAAAGAGCGCGTTCAGCTCTATCGTGGCGTTGTCATCAAGATTTCTGGTCATCAGGACAAGAAGCGTTTCACGGTTCGCAAGATGTCTGGTAACATTGGTGTTGAACGTATCTTCCCAATCGAATCTCCGGCTATCGAAAGCATCGAAATCAACAAGCATGGTAAGGTGCGTCGTGCTAAGCTTTACTACCTCCGTTCCCTCACTGGTAAGAAGGCCCGTATTAAGGAACGTCGCGTAAACGTTGCGAAGGAAGCTTAATAGCCCATCTCACTTGTACACACTTACACTTACAATCGCCTGTGTTTTGCATCCCTGCAAAACATCGGCGATTTTTTTTGTTTCCACGAAAATGCAAGAAATCCGTTGAACGCTGATGGGCCGAAGTTTATAGAGATGCTTTGTCTGAAATGCAGTTCGCAACATGATGCTTTCAAGTTCTTTGCCATTGGCTTTCGCCAGCCGCAACGCCTTATTTTACAAATTTCGCGCTCGTTCATTGCCTTATTTTACAAGTTTTCGCCCGTCAGAACGCCTTATTTTACAAATTTCGCGCTCGCTCATTGCCTTATTTTACAAGTTTTCCAATAAAAAACGGTTCCCGTATTAGGCGGAAACCGTTGAGATAGAGGGTGTAAGAAAGTTCTTCCTTGGGTTTTGATGGGAATCGGGCGCTAAGAGAGGGCAGGCTTGCGCTGAGACGGGGCAGGCTTACGCTGAGAGAGGGCTTTCTTATTCTGAGGCGAACTATTCTTGCGCTGAGGTGGCACTTCCATAAGGCCGCTCATTCCATGTTTTCGGTGAAGGATTCCACGATATAGCGCGGACGGCGTTTCACTTCAGAATAGATTTTCCCGATATATTCCCCGATGATGCCGAGCGCCAGCAGGATGGCGCCGCCGACAAACCAGACGCTGACGAGTAGGGAAGTCCATCCCGGCAACGTATGGCCGTTGAAGTGCGCTATCAGCGCCCAGACGATGACGGCGAACGAAATGACGATGAAAAGGACGCCGAGCAGGAGGATGAGGCGCAGCGGACGGACGGAAAACGAAGTGATGCCGTCCCAGGCAAATCCAAACATGCGGCTGAGCGGATATTTCGACTCGCCGGCAAAGCGGGCGGCGCGGTCGTATTCAACCGTTGCCTGGCGGTATCCCAGCGATTTCACCATGCCGCGCAGGAAAAGGTTGCGCTCAGGATAACTCAGCAGCGTTTTTGTCGCGCGGCGACTCATAAGGCGAAAATCGGCGTGGTTGTACACCACCTCCGTTCCCAGCCAGTGCATAAAACGATAGAAGAACACCGCCGTTTGCCGCTTAAAGCATGTGTCGGTTGAGCGGTCGCGCCGAACGCCGTAGACAATGTCGTTGCCTTCCAGAAAGCGGTCCACCATCGTGCAGATGGCGTTGACATCGTCTTGCAAATCGGCATCGATGGTTACAATGCAGTCTGCCGACTCGCAGGCACGCTCCAGACCAGCCCACAAAGCGTGTTGGTGGCCCGCGTTGTGCGCCAATTTCAAGCCGCACACCTCGCTGTGGGTCTGTGACTCCGTTTCGATAATCTGCCATGTCTCGTCGGCGCTGCCGTCGTCAACATATAAGATATGGGTCTGAACCTCCTTGGCGGCCAGCGTATCGGCCACTTGCAGCAGGCGTTTTGTCGTTTCATGAAGAACGGGCGCTTCGTTGTAGCAAGGCACCACGATGGTTAATCTTGTCATGAGAGTTTTCTGTTTGTTCTGAACGGCAAATATACAATAATTTCCCCGAAGGCTCCGCTGAAAGTGCGTACGCTTTGAATATTCCCCCATTTTCTTCGGTGCTTTCTTCGGTGAAACCACCTTATCTGGCTTTAGCGTAACCCTGTCTTTATGTAAAATAATACACTGGTAAAACTTACAAAAAGATTATTTACGATGTGTGTAAATAAAAATAAGAAAGTTTTCATGGATTTTCTTTGTGCAAAAAGAAAGTATTTCTACCTTTGCGCCGTGATAAATAAAAGCCAACGTCAAACCCAATACACACAGCAATGAAACGTACCATAGAATTTACGAAAATGCACGGGGCAGGTAATGATTATATTTATGTCAATACGCTTGCTTATCCGTTGAAGCATCCCGAAAAACTGTCCGTTACTTGGAGCGACCGCCACAAGGGCATCGGCGGCGATGGTTTGGTGCTCATTGGCGCTTCGGACGTTGCCGACTTTTCGATGCGTATTTTCAACAACGACGGTTCAGAGGCCCGCATGTGTGGCAATGCCTCCCGCTGCATCGGCAAATATCTTCACGACAACGGGTTGACCGACTCGCTCGACATTCGCTTGGCCACGCTTTCTGGCATCAAGGTGCTCCACCTCTCGCTCGGTGTCGACGGATTGGTTGAGCAAGTGACCGTTGATATGGGCGAGCCGCAGTTGGCTGTGCCTTCGCAGTTGGCATCGCCCGACGGCAGTATGCGCGAGGACGTCGTGGCGAGCACAGACGGCAAGCGATACGTGGGAACCTTCGTCTCCATGGGCAATCCCCATTTCGTTGTCTTCACGGACGACGTTGAAAACATAGACCTCGAGAAAGTAGGCCCAACCTTAGAGTTCGCTTCGCTGTTTCCCGAGCGTTGCAACATCGAGTTTGCCGAAGTGAAGCCCGATGGCAGCATCCGCATGCGCGTGTGGGAACGCGGTTCCGGCATCACCCTGGCCTGCGGCACCGGAGCCTGTGCAACGGCCGTTGCGGCCTCATTGACAGGCCGCCGACCACGCAAGAGCGTCGTCGCGATGGATGGGGGAGAGCTCACCATTGAATGGCGTGAGGAAGATGGACACGTGTATATGACGGGGCCGGCAACCAAAGTGTTCGACGGAAGAATCACCATCGAAGAATAGACAATCCCTCTTTCCCTTCTCCCTATAATACCCCCTCCTCTTCTTATAATAATTCCCCTTTTCCTTATCATAATAAGACATAGAACATCCCCATAAAAATCATATACGATGCTTACGGTAAATGAAAATTTCTTGAAACTGCAAAAGAACTATCTCTTTGCAGACATAGCCCAGAAGGTGGCCGCTTTTAAGGCAGCTCATCCAGAGGCCAAACTGATTAGATTAGGTATTGGCGACGTAACCCGTCCGT
>OLRN01001826.1_pt1 | contig 10505 bp, 9 predicted proteins | sample 1673001 | NCBI WGS metagenome assembly OLRN01 (sample SAMEA3136745, study PRJEB25190) | human gut metagenome | biome: human gut; feature: human-associated habitat; material: faeces | place: Austria | collected 2013 | reverse complement strand
GCAGGCCCTCGTTGTAGCGGCGGCCGATCATCAGACGGCCGGTGAACTCGTCCACGATGATGACCTGACCATCCTTGACCACGTAATCGATGTCCCGCTGCATCACGCCGTAAGCCTTGATGGCCTGATCGATGTGATGGGCAAGGGTCATGTTCTCGGCGGCGGCAAGGTTCTCGACCTTGAAGTAGGCTTCCGCTTTCTTGATGCCGCTGGCAGTCAGGGTACAGGTCTTGTGCTTTTCGTCCACGACGTAATCACCGTCGGTCTGCTCGTCGGTAGAGACCTTATCCTCCAGCTCTACCACCACGCTCTTGCGCAGGGTGCGCACAAAGCGGTCCACCTGTGTGTACAGGCTGGAGGAATCCTCGCCGCGGCCGGAAATGATCAGGGGCGTGCGGGCTTCATCGATCAGGATGGAGTCCACTTCATCGACGATGGCATAGGCGTGGCCGCGCTGCACCATGTTGGCCTTATAGGTCACCATGTTGTCGCGCAGGTAGTCGAAGCCGAACTCGTTGTTGGTACCGTAGGTGATGTCGGCAGCATAGGCGGCGCGGCGTGCATCGCCGTCCATGCCCTGTGCGATCAGGCCGACAGAAAGGCCCAGCCAGCGGTAGAGCTTGCCCATCCACTCGCTGTCGCGCTTGGCAAGGTAATCGTTGACGGTGACAACATGCACGCCCTCACCGGTGAGGGCATTCAGGTAGGCGGGCAGGGTAGCCACAAGAGTCTTGCCTTCACCGGTCTGCATCTCGGAAATATCGCCGCGGTGCAGGGCAATGCCGCCGATGACCTGCACAGGGAAGTGCTTCATGCCCAGCACGCGCCATGCGGCCTCGCGGCAGACGGCAAAGGCATCGGGCAGGATATCATCGGTGGTCTTGCCGTCGGCCAGCTGCTGCTTGAACACAGCGGTCTGTGCCTGCAGGTCGGCATCCGGCATGGCGGCATATTTTTCTTCCAGAGCCAGCACCTGCTTGGCAATGGGGTTGATCTTTTTCAGCTCCCGGTCCGAGAAGCTGCCAAAGAGTTTTTCAACAAGGGACATTGGTAACACCTCATAGATCAAATTCGGGAAAATGCTTCCCGGAGATAGACATAAATACACACATATATGATACACCAAAGCGGCAGACGCGTCAAACCTGCAAGGTTATTTTAGCCGGTTTTTGAATGAATTTTCTGTAAATTTGCGCTGGAAGGGGGTTCATAAAAGGAAAAGATATGTGGTGGAGGCGAACAGCCTCGCCCTCTCCGTCTGCTCCCGCTGGTCGCATCCACCTCCCCCAAAGTGGGAGGCCTTGGCAATCCACGCAAAGTTTCCGGTTTCGCCAGAGGCTCCCCCTTTGGGGGAGCTGGCGAGCGAATGCGAGACTGAGAGGGCGAGCCAGCTAAAACAAAAAACACCTCTGATTTTTGCAAATCAGAAGTGGTCAGATGTACATTATAAGGCTTCCAGCAGCTGCGGCAGCTGTGCCAGATCGTCGATGACATTCGGGCACACAGCCTCGAGCCGCGCGCGGGACTGGTGGCCGCCGGTGTAGAGCACGCATTTTGTGCCAAGGGCCTTTGCAACTTCGGCATCGTGCTGGGTGTCGCCCACCATCACGCAGGCAGCAGGGGCGATGCCGCTTTGTGCAAGCCACTGTTTGCCCACCTGCACTTTGCTTACGCCATAGATGTCTGCAAGGCCGAGCAACTCAGTAAAATAGCCCTGCAGGCCCCGTGCGGCTACCTGCTCGATCAGGTAGTCCCGGCGGGAGGCGGAAAGCACGCTCTGCCGCCAGCCCTGGCGCGAAAGTTCGGCCAGCGTTTCGGCAGCGTGTGCAGAGGGGGGACAGGCATCCACACCTGCGTTATAATGTTCCATAAAGCACTCGGCCAGCTCCGGATAGGGATGTCTGGCAAAGTCGAAGCCGGCGCGGATGTAGTATTCCTCAATGGGAAAACCGAAAATTTCCCGGTAAGCGGCAAGATCGTACCGCTGCGGATAACCGTGGGTCTCCAGCATCCAGTTGAGACAGCTGTGGGTGAAATCAACATCATCCATCAAAGTGCCGTTCCAGTCCCAGAAGATCATTCCGTTTGCCTGCATGGAAACCTCCTTGCGGTCATTAAGCTGCAAAAATTTTGCGCAGGGCCTTGCTGCTCTCGATGATCTTCACCAGCAGCACACCCAGAACGGTGCAGCTGATGAGCTCGCCGATACCTACGGAGATGCCGTTGGTGATGCAGGCCAGCCAGATGGGAGCGCTGGAGGTGGGGTCCGGGAACATGACGGCGATCTCAATGCCGATGATCACGGCATTGAACAGCACCGGCGGCAGAGAAGCCGCCACAGCCAGACCCTTGATGCGGATGTTCCGCAGCTTGTAGGTGACAAGGCAGGCCAGCAGGGTGGCAAGGGTGCCAAAGATGACATCCACGATGGTGGAGCCCAGCAGGTTTGCCAAAAAGCAGCCCAGTACCACACCGGCAATGTACTCGGCACCGAACACCGGCAGCAGGCAGAGCGCCTCAGCCACACGCACCTGTACCGCACCATAGGAGAGCGGCTGCAGAGCCATGCAGAGAACAACATAAATGGCTGCGACCACGCCGCAGCGCACCAGTTTACGGACGGAAGGATTCTGATTCATGATAATACTCCAGCGGGATGATTTTGACCGCACAGGGCCGCCAGCCCCTGTGGGTTTGGCCCGGCATGGTTCGAGACACGCCGGGGAGCCTAAAATCCTAAGTTGCTCTGAAAGGATGCCGCACAAAAAGCACAGCAGAAGGCAGTATAGCATAAAATTGGACGAAATGCAATGGGAAGAGGAAACTCCTCCAGTCTGCTTACGCAGACAGCCCCCTCTGGGATGGGGCCCTTGGCAAAACCGGAAACTTACCCGTACTGCCAAAGGCTCCATCTCCGAGGGAGCTGGCACGGCGTTAGCCGTGACTGAGGGAGTTGGGCAAGAGCAGACCAAAACAAAAAAGCTGACCATGCTTCGGCACAGCCAGCTTTGAAAAACATGTTACCCTCTGGGGTGTCCGGTGTATACCAGAGCCACCGTGTCGGGGCCGGTGTTGGCGGAAACGACACCGCCCAGCTCAAACACCAGCAGCGGCGGCTTGCCAAAGGCCTTGCGGCAGGCCTTTTCCAGATCGGCGGTCTGCGGGATGTTGGTGTGGCCGATCATATAATCAAAGTTCTCCACGCCTTCGCTGCGCTGTTTGCACAGCTCCACCATGGCGGGCACCACCTTGTCATCGCCGCGTACCTTGGCTTCCACCTTGGTCTTGCCGTCGATCAGGGTGATGATGGGACGAATGCCCATCAGCTCGCCCATAACAGCAGCAGCGGCAGAGATGCGTCCGCTCTTTTTCATCTGCTTCAGGCTGTAGGGGCCCAGAACGATCTCCATGCAGTCCATCTGCTTTTCAAACTCCCGGATCACATGGCTGATCTCTGCACCGTTCTTCAGCTTGCGGGCCATTTCGCACAGATACCAGCCGAACACCATGGAATAGGTGTGGGGGTCCAGCAGATGGATCTTCAAGTGGTGCTCCGGGCGCTCTTCCCGCAGCATCCCCTGTGCCATGAGGGCGTTATTGTAGGTGGAAGAGCCGGATTTGTTGATGGGTACATGAATGACATCCGTATAGCCCTCGTCCACGTACTGGCAGTATTTTTCGCAGAACTGGATGGGGGTGATAGCGGCAGTGGAGGGCACGCCCTTAGCGGCACGCATCTTATCGTAAAATTCGGTGTTGGTGCAGCTTTCACGCTCCACGTAGTCCACATCGTCCAGCAGGATGTGGAAGCTCATGATGTCGATGCCGTATTTTTCGGCCATCTCCTGCGGGATATCGCAGGAGGAATCGGTCAGGATCGCAATCTTGCTCATAATGTCCCTCATTTCCATTCGTAGTCTCGTAAGTGTCCGTGGTCCAAAAGCTCCGGAAAGTCCCACTGGCGCAGCACTTCATACACGCCCACGGCCACGCTGTTGGAAAGGTTCAGGCTGCGGCAGGTGTCGCGCATGGGCATTCGGATGCAGTGCTCCTGATTGGCGGCAAGCAAGGCTTCGGGCAGGCCGGCATCCTCGCGTCCGAACACGAGGTATGCACCGTCCGGGTAGCTCACATCGGTGTAGCGCTGCGGTGCCTTGGTGGTAAAATAGTAATAGGGGCCGCTGTTTTTGGCAAAGAACTCGTCCAGACTGTCGTAATAGCTGATGTCGAGGTAGTGCCAGTAATCCAGACCCGCATGCTTGAGCTTTTTATCATCGATGGCAAAGCCCATGGGGCCTACCAGATGCAGCCGACAGGCAGTGCAGGCACAGGTGCGGGCCACATTGCCGGTGTTCTGCGGGATGCGCGGCTCCACCAGAACGATGTTCAAGGTTGGCTTTTCGTTCATCGGTGTACCTCCCCTTATTCTGCCGAGCTTGCCGGGCACAGGCGCGGCAGAAGCGGCTCGAACCAGACCCCGTAGCGGGTATCCTGCGCGGCGGGCGTGTTCTGGATGGAAAGCGCCACGAACTCGGCAGCGTTGTCGGCGGCGGCACTCAGGGCGTTGCCCTGCAGCAGCGAGCCGATGAGCACCGCACCGTACAGGTCGCCGGTGCCGGGGAAGCTGCGGCTGATGTGCAGCTTTTTGATGAGGAAGCGGTCTTTTCCGCTGCCTGCACAGCCGATGTATTTGCCCAGCGGCAGGCCGGTGACGACAGCCCCTGGGGCCAGAGCGGTCAGCTCGTCAGCCAGAGCCTGTGCGGCTTCATCGGTGAGCAGCTCGGTCTGCGGCTGGCGCTGCAGCAGGATCTGTGCCTCGGTGTAGTTGGGCAGGATCAGATCAGCAGCACCGCACAGTGCACGGATGCGGTCGATCAAAGCAGGCGTTACGGTGGAGTAAGCCTTGCCGTTGTCGCCCATGACCGGGTCAACGATCTTTTTGGCTGCGGGCCAGAGGGCAAAGGCTTTTTCGGCCAGTGCCACCTGATCCTCACCGCCCAGATAGCCGGTATAGATGCAGTCAAACTCCACGCCGAGCGCATGGTAATGCTCCAGCGCCTGTTCGCCGTAGGCGCAGCCGTCCAGCCGTGCAGGTGTGCCAAGCCCGCCTGTGTGGGTGGAAAGCACCACCGTGGGCAGGGCTACCGGCTGCACGCCCATGACCGACAGCACCGGCAGGATCACTGCAAGGCTGCAGCGGCCCATGCCGGAAAGATCGTGGATGCAAAGGACTTTTTTGGGTTCAACAGGGTGTATCAAATAAGGAACCTCCTTACCAGTATGCGGAATGAGCAGTGCGCTTTTTAGCCGGGCACACCCGCCCATTAAAACATCGTAGAACAGTATACCACAAATTTCTGCATAAAAAAAGCGGATACCAGATAGTTTACAGGAAATAATAACGCCGGAGACCGGATCTTTTTCACCGAAAGGAGTTTTACTATGAAACATGAATCCACCAGTTCTTCCGGGATGCTGCTTGGCATGGCCGCGGGGGCGGCACTGGGTGCCGTGGGCGTGATGGCCGCCACCCAGAACCAGCGCCAGCTGCGCCGCACCACCCGCAAGGTGATGAAGGGTGCCGAGAACGCTGTGCTGCAGCTGGACAAAATGGTTGGCGACTTTGTGGAAAAGCACATGGAGTGATAAAAGCAAAGAACGGCGTTCCGGTGGGGAACGCCGTTCTTTGCTTGAAAAAGCTTACTTGTTCCAGATGCACATGCGGGCCGAGGTGTTGATCTCGCCCAGCACGCTCAGATCCATCTGAATGTTGCAGGTAACGGTGAGTGCCTTGTTCACATCGCTGCCGGTCAGCACCGAGGCGGGCATGTTCTTGATGGTGAGCACGCCGGTGCCCTTGGCAACATCGCCGGAGACGGTGCCGGTGTAGGTCACATCACCAATGGTCAGGCCGGACAGACAGCCGGTGACACCCATCTTGCTTACCTGCTGGATGGGCAGGGTGAGCGTGTAGGTGCCGTTGGACTGGCGGGTGAGGGTGACATCACGGCTGGCATCGATGCCGGTGTTGGCCATGGATTCCTTATCGGATCTTTCTTTCCAGAATTTAATGCCTACGTTCAGGCTGGAAGCAGCGCTTGCACCAAAGGTGAACATGCACAGCAGCAGCACCGAGAGCAGGGCGGCGCTTACGCGCTTATAAGTGTTCGTCATGAATGATCTGCCTTTCCTGCCACAGAGGCGGCGTTGAACAATTGCGGTAATACCGGTTTGTCAATGCTAAAATAGCATGGCTGTGCAAAATTGTCAATCCGCTTCGTGAAGCTTTCACAGAAATGTTGCACATTGATAAAATATGGTGGGTGAAGATGACGAAGAACCGCCCCTCCGGCAGGAGAAGCGGTTCTTGAAAAATCAGCGCTTAAAGTTCAAAGTCGGGGTCGTCCTTCAGCACATGGATCTCGCTCATAAAGGGGCTCTGCTCCGGGTCGGCGAAGGGAGCTTCCTTGACGTACTTGTTCAGCTGGATGGCCGTGCGTGCGGGGTCGGCAATGGTGCCTGCGCCGCCGATGCAGCCGCCCGGGCAGCCCATGCCTTCCAGCAGGTAGCCGTTGTACTTGCCGGCCTTGGCCAGCATGAGCAGCTTCTTGCATTCGGCAAGGCCCTGTGCGGATGCGATCTTGACATCCATATCCGGGTGCCATTCCTTGATCTTATCGGCAACAGCCTTGGCAACGCCGCCGGACTGTGCAAAGCCGCGGCCTGCTGCGGATGCAGCGTGCAGAGCTTCGGCCTCGTCCACTTCCAGCAGGCTGGTGTCCACATCCTTGGCCTCGATGATACCGGCCAGCTCTTCAAAGGTGAGCACGAAGTCCACATCGGAGCGGACGGTGCGGCGGGAAGCTTCCAGCTTCTTTGCGGCGCAGGGTCCAATGAAGCACATACGGGCCTCGGGGTCCTTCTGCTTCATCATGCGGGCGGTGAACACCATGGGGGTCATGGTCATGGAGATGTTCTTGGCAAGGCCGGGGAAGGCGGTCTTTGCCATCATGCTCCATGCCGGGCAGCAGGAGGTAGCCATAAAGTCCAGCTTCTCGGGCACTTCCTCAAGGAAGTCGTGTGCCTCGTCCACAGTGCACAGGTCGGCACCGATGGCAACCTCCACCACGTCGCAGAAGCCGATGGCCTTCAGGGCAGCCTCGATGGACGCCGTGGACGGGAGCTCGTGCTCCACGGTGAGCACACGCTGCATAAGGTTGAAGCCGAGCCCGGTGATGCCCGGGACGGTGGCCAGTTTTTTTCTGATGAGCGCCTCTTCCATGGGGCAGTCCATGTTGAGGATGCGGTACACGGCACGCGTGGCGGAAGGGGCCGCCAGCGTGCTCCAGTCCACGGCCTGGGGCGCGTCATGGCCGCAGCAGCAGCCGTCATGCGCGTGCGCATCGTGGCCGCCGTTTTCGTGTTCGTGCGCGTGGCAGTCTGCCGCATGGGCAGGCGGGTAGCCGTCGTGCCCGTGGTCGTCATGCCCGTGGTCATGGTCGCAGCATGCATGGCTGTGGCCGTGGCACTCATGTCCGTGGCCGTCGCGGGCGGCGTGTTCGTGACCGGCGGGCAGGGTGGCGCGGGCCACCTTGTCACATACGAAGCCTTGCGGGTGCCAGGCACCGCAGGGGCATAAAAACAGTGCGTCACTGCTCATGGTCGTTCCTCCACGGGGATGCCGGTGTCCGGCGTCCTCTTGTCGTTCTTGCTATACCTGGACCATAAGGTCTATAGTCGCTATAGGGTCAAGAGGAAAGGAAGCCCCGGGGAAAAAATTTTTCCGGCCGCTGCCGGCATGGCCCGGACAGGCCGGACAGGCCGGACAGATCGGACAGGGAGGACGCGCATGAAAGTGAAGATAGGCGAGCTGGCAAAGATGACCGGCTGCCAGGTGGTCACCATCCGCTACTATGAGAAGGAGGGGCTGCTGAAGCGCCCGGAACGCACGGAACGGAACTATCGTCTCTACGGGGAGGAGGACATGGCGCGGCTGCGCTTCATCCGGCATTGCCGCCAGCACGGCATGAGCCTGGACGAGATCCGCACCCTGCTGGTGTACAGCGACCACCCCACGGGCAGCTGCGAGTGGATCAACGCGCTCATCCGCAAGCATATCGAAGCGGTGGAGCAGCAGATACGGGACCTTGAGCACCTCAAGGCGCATCTTGAATCCCTGTACCACACATGCGACGGCAGCCGGGAAGGGGGCTGCGGCATCCTGAAGAGCCTCATCGACGGCGGGAACTGCCTGTACTGCCAGGCGCGGCAGCGGCGCGCGGGGCAGGAGCATCCCTGAGTCCCGCGGGGCCGTCTTTCGGCCCCTCTGCATTCGGACGGGAAGAAAAAAACGGGGCGGACCAGCCGCTGGTCCGCCCCGTCATCCTTGTACCGGGATGCCCGGCCTAGCGCGCGCCCTTGGGGAAGAGCACCACGCCCACGGTCTTGAAGATGATGTGGATGTCCAGCAGGATGGAGATGTTCTTCACATAGAACAGGTCGTATTCCAGCTTGTGGCGGGCATCTTCCTCATTGGCGCCGTAGGGGTAGCAGACCTGGGCCCAGCCGGTGAGGCCGGGCTTCACGGTATGGCGCAGGCTGTAATAGGGGATGTGTTCCTTGAGCTGTTTCACGAAGGTCATGCGTTCGGGGCGGGGGCCGATGAAGCTCATGTCGCCCTTGATGATGTTCCAGATCTGGGGCAGCTCGTCGATGCGCACCTTGCGGATGAACTTGCCCACGCGGGTCACGCGGGCATCGTTGGCGGCGGCCCAGACGGCGCCGTTCTTTTCGGCATCGGTGCGCATGGAGCGGAACTTGTAGACCGTGAATTCCTTTTCATACAGGCCCACGCGGTCCTGGCGGTAGATGACCGGGCCCGGCGATTCCAGACGGATGAGCAGGGCGGTGATGAGCATGACGGGCGCGGCCGGGATGAGCAGCATCAGGGACAGGAACAGGTCGAAGGCGCGCTTCAGGCGGCGCAGGCTGCCGCGGGTGTTGAGCGAGAAACCTTCGGTCTGCAGCAGCCATTCCTCGGTGATCTGGGAAAGGGGCAGGCGCTGCACCACATGCTCGTAGAAGGTGCGGATGTCCACCACCATGGCGCCGTGCAGCTTGGCTTCCAGCAGGTCGTGGGCGATGTCGTCGTCGATGGGGGCGTCGGGCAGCAGCACGATCATGGTCGCATTGTGCTGCCTGGCGGCTTCCAGGGCCATGAAGGGCGGGCCGAAGCATTCACCGGCGTCGGGATCCTGGTCCTTTTCGCCCACATAGCCCAGGATGCGGGCCTTGGGCAGGCCTTCGGCCAGCAGCTTGCGCACCTTGCCGCCGCGGTCCACGCCCACCAGCAGGACGCGCAGGGGATGGGTCAGCTTGTCGGCATTGAGGTAGTAGAGGAAGCGCCAGCCCAGGCAGAACACGAAGGAGAGCGCGAAGAGCAGGAGCACGGTCACGCGGTCGAAGCGCCAGTTCTCCAGGGCGAAGGAGGCCGTGGCCGAGCTGATGATGCCCAGCACGCAGGCCACCAGGATGCGGCCCAGGGTGTCCTTGAAGTCCTCCATGCCCACGCTGTAGGCATCGAGGATGTAGAAGAACAGCAGGTAGAAGAAGATGGTGAACAGGGACGCGCCGGTATAGTCGTCAAAGACGCTCAGGTCGGGCGCGATGGTCACCATGCCCGAAACGGCCAGGGCCAGCAGGATGCAGCACAGGTCCACCACCTGCATCAATGCCATGCGGTAACGGCTGATCATAGTTTCTCCATTGTTTCATACAGGGGACGGGACAGGCCCGTGCGGCCCGCATGCGGCGGGCGGGCTGTCCCCGTGGGCGCGAGCCGTCCCGGCGGGGCCGGGACAGGAGCGGGCCGCTCCGGGCCCGCTGTGGTTTCCCCGGTTATCCGGCTGCGCGGGGCACGCGCATGTCCACCAGGATCTTTTCGGCCACAACCTCGGCGTCGAATTCGCGGCAGGCCAGCTCCCGGCCGGCGGCGTAGGCGTCCGCGTCGGTGACGGTGAGGATCTCGTCCAGGACGGTCCGGTCCAGGTTCTCCGGCACGAAGTTGGCGCCGATGCCCTGGAGGCCGTGGGGGCCTGCGCGGCCCTCCGTCAACAGGGGCGAGGAGGCGGGCTCAAAGGCCACGACCTTGATATTCGGATCCTGGGCCTTCAAGTAGCGGCCCACGCCGCTGACGGTGCCGCCGGTGCCGGCGCCGGCCACGAAGATGTCCACCTTCCCCTCTGTGTCCGCCCAGATCTCCGGGCCGGTGGTCTTCTCATGGGCCTCCGGGTTGGCGGGGTTTTCAAACTGCCCGGCGATGATGCTGCCGGGAATGGACCGGTGGAGCTCCTCCGCCCTGGCCACAGCGCCGGACATGCCGTCCGCCCCCGGCGTCAGGACGATCTCGGCGCCGTAGGCGGCGATCAGGGCCCGGCGTTCCACGCTCATGGTATCCGGCATGGTGAGGATCACGTGATACCCCTTGGCGGCGGCCGCGGCGGCCA
>OLRN01001822.1_pt1 | contig 10532 bp, 10 predicted proteins | sample 1673001 | NCBI WGS metagenome assembly OLRN01 (sample SAMEA3136745, study PRJEB25190) | human gut metagenome | biome: human gut; feature: human-associated habitat; material: faeces | place: Austria | collected 2013 | reverse complement strand
CCTGGACTGAGACGGATGCAGTTCCCTGCCATCGATCCCGTGGCCTTCAGCATCGGCTCCCTGCAGCTGCGCTGGTACGGCCTCATGTACTTGCTGGCCTTTTTCGTGGGCTGGGGCCTGGCCCGCCGGCGGGCCTCCCGCCCCGGTTCCGGCTGGGAGACCGTGGATGTGGACGACCTGCTGACCTTCGTCATGCTGGGCGTCATTCTGGGCGCGCGCCTGGGCTACGTGCTCTTCTACGACCTGCCCGCCTATATCGACGACCCCGGCGAGATACTGCGCATCTGGAACGGCGGCATGTCCTTCCACGGCGGCCTGCTGGGCGTGCTCTGTGCCTTCTGGTATTTCGCGCGCACCCGCAAGAAGTCCTTCCTCGAAGTCTCGGACTTCATCGCGCCCCTGGTGCCGCAGGGCCTGTTCTGGGGCCGCATGGGCAATTTCATCAACGGCGAGCTCTGGGGCAAGGTCAGCGACGTGCCCTGGGCCATGGTCTTCCCCACCGGCGGGCCCTGGCCGCGCCATCCCTCGCAGCTCTACGAAGGCCTGCTGGAAGGGCTGGTGCTGTTCGTGGTGCTCTGGATCTTCTCCGCCCGGCCGCGCAAGGCGGGGGCCGTCTCCGGCCTTTTCGCCCTGCTCTACGCCGTGTTCCGCTTCGGCGTGGAATTCGTGCGCGTGCCCGACGCCCAGCTGGGCTACCTGGCCTTCGGCTGGCTGACCATGGGCCAGCTGCTCTGCCTGCCGCTCATGGCCGCGGGCCTGTGGCTGCTGTGCCGCACGCCGCGGGCACAGGCCGCCGTGGAGCCCGCAGCGGCTCCCCGCAAGGGCAGGAGCGCACGAAAGCGTTGACAGACCTTGCGTCTTCTGGGTAAATATTTCGCCGCTTATCTGAATTTTTCTGGAGGAAATATGGCTAAAGAAGGTTCCATTGAAGTTGACGGCGTGGTGCAGGAAGCCCTGCCCAATGCCATGTTCCGTGTGGAGCTGGAAAACGGCCACGAAGTGCTGGCGCACATTTCCGGCAAGATGCGCAAGTTCTACATCCGCATCCTGCCCGGCGACCGCGTGAAGGTGGAGCTCTCTCCCTACGACCTGACCCGCGGCCGCATCACCTACCGCATGAAGTAGCCCGCACCCGCCCCGCCTTTGCAGCGCACCCCTGGCCTACTGACAGAGGTGCGCTTTTGTTGCGTCCCGCGGATGGGGACAGCATACCCGTCCCTTCCCGTGGCCGCAGCCGTACGGCCCGTCAAACGAGGCAAGGGAGTTCAGCAAAATCCCCTCCTCTCCATCACACGGAACAGAAAATAAAAAGGACGTTTCGGCGTCCTTTTTTATTTTCTGTTCCGGCAAGGCCACATCCCATCCGGCTGGCATCTGGCCTTCCGGGCATCCTCTCCGAATAAAGCGCGCTTGGGGGAAGATAGGGGGGGAAGCATCTCTCCTTTCCGCGCCAGTGAAAGGGCGGCCTTCCTCCCCAGGCGGCCCGCAGGGCCGTGCCCAACCACGATCCCCTAGACCCAGCCCAGGGCCCGCAGCACCAGCATGCAGCACATGGCCATGAGACCGGCCAGGATATCGTCCAGCATGATGCCCCAGCCGGCGGGCAGCCAGGTTTCCGAGGCGTGCACGGGCCAGGGCTTCCAGATGTCGAACAGGCGGAACAGGGCGAAGGCCCAGACCAGGCCGGGCTGCCCCTGGCCACGACCACTGGTCCGCGCCCAGGGGCAGCAGGGCGATCCAGACGCCCGCCAGCTCGTCGATGACCACTTCCCCGGGGTCGGTGCGCCCCAGCAGGATCTCGGCCCGGGTGGCGGCCAGACCGCCGGTCACGACGATCACGGCCAGAAAGAGCAGACGCCCCCAGAGCGGCAGGGGCAGAAAGATCAGCGGCGCCAGCAGGGCGGCCAGGGCCGAACCGGCCGTGCCCGGAGCCCTGGGCGAAAGTCCGGCGATGCCCAGACGGCAATAGGCCAGGATGCAGGTATTCCAGAATGACATATCTCTCCTCCACGGCTCCGCGGTCCGGGGGAAACGAGGGCAGCCAGGCTCAAGGACGTCCACGGCAAGGCGAATGCCCCACAGATGCCGGAGCCACGCAGCCACGCGCGTCCATGCCCGAGCGGACGAGCCATTGACGCTACCGGGACGCCGCTGGACCACAACGAACACACGAACGGATGCGCCCCCCGGCATGGGCAGGGCGGTCCGCTGCGGACAGGATGCCGCGCACGGGCGACGTGCCCCCAGCGCATCCCTTCGTGGCCATCCCTTCGCCGCTGCCTGACCGTCCATGACGGCCCTGGTACTTGTCCCGATGCGCTTCCCTGTCTGCATCCACGGCAGGGCCGAGGCTGCGGCACGGGCAAAGCCCGGCTGTACGAAAAAGCGGCCCCTTTCCGGGGCCTCCCCGTAACGGCGGAGCCTGGGGCAGTGTAACGGCTCGGCCCCCGTCTGGCAACGCCCGCCCCTTGACGGCACAGGAGCTGCCAGCTACAAAGGAGCCCACGCCCGGATGGTGGAACTGGTAGACACAAGGGACTTAAAATCCCTCGGCCACCGGCTGTGCCGGTTCAAGCCCGGCTCCGGGTACCAGAAAGAGGGAAGGCCGTCGCGGCGCATGTCTGCGGCGGCCTTTTTTCTGTGCAGCCGCCTGCCGCGACAGCACCTCCGGCTGTCTGGCAGGGAGGGCACTCCGCGCCCGGAGGCCTTCCGGCCCCTGTGCCGTCAGCCGGCGGGGACGGACAGGCGCGGGCTCGGCGGGACTCAGTACGAAATGGGTTCGAAGATGCCCGCGACCCGGCAGGTGCCGCCGTGCAGGCGCAGCGTACCGGAAAGGCTGTCCTGCATCTCCAGCACGGCCTCGTCCCGCAGGGCCAGTGTACGGCAGCCCGCCGCGAAAAGCAGCGTCTCCGAGTCCGCCAGACGGTAGATGCCCTCCTCTTCCCGGGTGACGGTGACGTTGTGGGCCCCCCGCCGCAGGCGCTGGCGGGCATAGACCCTGTCCACGGTGCAGCGCGTGCCGTCCGCGAAGACGAGTTCGCCCGTACGCAGCGCGGCCCGTTCCTCAAAAGCCCGGACGGAACAGAATGCCGTTTTGATGAGGAGGTCCTGGTCGAACACGGCGTAGAAATCGCCGGCGGTCCGGGTCACGCGGACGGGATGCTGCCCGGCCGGGCAGGTGACAGCGGTAAGGAGCAGGAAGGTCAGGGTCCACAGGATCCGTTGCATGTATCCTCCAGTACGATGTTCCGGCGCTGCGGCATCCTCCCGCTCCCCTTCCGGCACGTTCCCTCCCGTGACCCTGGCGGGGCCGGACGGCAATGCCCGTCTGGCCGTACCGGGAAACGGGGATGAGGGAAAAGGACAGGGCCATCAGGGACATGGCGGGGCCGCCCCACAGGCAGCGCCTTTCCTGCGCTGACTACGGGAAGTGCGGGACAAAGTCCAGCGCCCGGCACAGGCTCTGCTCACTGCCTGCCGGAGAGCCCGTCCAATATCCGATTAGGCATCCCGCGCCCCACCCGCATCACTGCCGGTCACAGAAAGGGCTGCAGTTCCATCCTGCTTGCCGCAAGCCCGCCTCTTGCCGCAGCCCCTCGCATCCGGGGACAGGGACGCTGCCCCCAGACAAAAGCCTGCCGCCTACTCTTCCGGCTTTGCTGAATCTCTCCCTCCTGCCGCCACACCTGCCGCATCAGCCCGGCCGTATCCGTCCCCAAGGGATGCCCGTCGCGCACGCCCGGCAGCGCCCCTTCCCCTTGCTCGACTTTTGCGGCCCCCCGCCCTATAGTGGCAGGGTGTCCGCACCCGCTGCGGACGTTTCCCTGTCCTGTCCAACCCGGGAGGTCTCGTCATGGACGCCCTGCAATGCATCCTCACCCGCCGTTCCTGCCGTTCCTATGAGGACCGGCCCATCCCCAAAAAAGAGATCCTGGAGCTGCTGACCGTCGGCACCAAGGCCGCCACCGGTTCGGGCATGCAGCCCTGGGGATTCGTGACCCTGGAGGGCCGGGAAAAGATCGCCGCCCTTTCCGACGAGATCAAGGTCTGGCTCAAAGAGAACTTCGCGGATTTCCCCTGGCTGGCCCAGTACAGGGAATGGCTGGACCATCCCAACTACAACATCTTCTACGACGCCAACAACATCATCTGCGTCTACGGGGACACGGCCTCGCACTGGTATGTCTATGACGGCACCCTGTGCACGGCCAACATCATGCTGGCCGCCCATGCCAAGGGCATCGGCTCCTGCTGGATCGGCTTCGCCCAGGACTTCATGGACCGGCCGGAGATCAAGGCCCGCTACAAGGTGCCGGAACACTGCCGCTTCGTCAGTGCCCTGAGCCTGGGCTATGCCAAGGGGCACCTGCCCGAAGCCACGCGCAAGGAACCGCTCATCTTCAACAGCTAGCTCCCCGGAACGGAGATCCCCGAAGCAGACCGCCATCGGGCCGCCCCCGCGCCACGGCGGCGGCTCCGGGCCATCCAGGCCGCAGGTGTCTGCGGATGAGAGATAGCCAACCGGGCCATCCCCCTGCCGGGACAGGCCATCCCGGCGCATCACCTATACAGCCCAGCGCGAAAAGGCGGATCCTTGGATCCGCCTTTTTCATCGTGTGTCGCGTGCCGTCAGGCAGGCGCCCTTCCCGTCAGGGGCGGCGCCCTTCCGCCGGCCTCTTCATGGAGAAAGACCCGTCTAGGCCGTCTTCGCCGCCGGGCGCCCCTTGCGGCGCAGGGCCTGCCAGCCTTCGTGCACCAGCACCAGCGACAGCGCCAGCAGCAGCACGGCGATGACCAGTTGCAGGGCCGCCACGGTACCGCCCGTCCCGGCCAGCAGGGCACGGCCCTGGGCCACGATGCCCAGCACCAGGGCGGAGAGCGTCACCAGCAGCATGAAGAACATGGGCAGCAGGAACATGCCGTTGCGGCGGGAAAGGTTCTGGAGCCAGCAGGCCACGGCCAGCAGGGCCAGAGCGGCCAGCAGCTGGTTGGCCGCGCCGAACAGGGGCCAGATCTTGGCATAGCCGCCAAAGCCCAGGCTCATGCCCAGGCCCACGGTCACCAGCGTGGCCACATATTTGTTGACCAGCACGGCCCGCCAGCCGCGCACGTCCTTCACGCTCTGGCCCGGGGCCAGCCACAGTTCCTGGAACATGTAGCGGCCCAGGCGGGTGGCCGTATCCAGCGAGGTGAGGCAGAAGGTGGACACGGCCAGGATGATGAGGCCGTAAGTGACGCCGCGGGCGCTCTCGCTGCCCAGGCCCACGCAGGCCAGCATCTGCGACAGGCCGTCGGCCAGCACCTGGGTGGGCGTCTGGCTGGTGAAGGCATGGCCGTTCCGGGTGAAGATGTAGCCCACGGCGATGAGCGAGGCGATGCCCAGCGCGCTTTCGATGAGCATGGAGCCAAAGCCCACCAGGCGGGCGTCACGCTCGCTGCTCAGCTGTTTGGACGTGGTGCCCGAGGCCACCAGCGAATGGAAGCCCGAGATGGCCCCGCAGGCCACGGTCACGAACAGGGCCGGGAAAAGGTACTGGCCGTTGACCTCGAAGGAGGTGAAGGCGGGCAGCTCGATGACCGGATGCGCGGCCACGATGCCCACCACGGCGGCCAGCATCATGGCGTAGAGCAGGAAGGAGCTGAGGTAGTCGCGGGGCTGGAGCAGGATCCAGACGGGCGTCACCGAAGCCACGAGGATGTACAGGCCCAGCAGCCACATCCAGGTATCGTAGCCCGCATAGACGGGGAAGCGCAGGCCCAGGGCGATGACGCCCACGATGCCCGCCACGCCCAGCAGGGTGGCCCTGCCCAGGGGCATCTCGAAACGGTAGACCAGCAGGCCGAAGATCACGGCCAGCACGATGAACAGCAGGGAGATGGTGGCCGTGGAGCCGTTGACGTGGTTGTGGACCAGCGCGCCCGAGGCATCGCTCATGAAACCGTTGAAGGTGCCCGCCACGATGGAGGCGAAGGCCCCCACCACCAGCACCAGGGTCAGGAAGGAGAAGATGACGAACAGGCGCTTGGCGCGCAGGCCGATGCTGCCGGCGATGACCTCGCCGATGGAGCGGCCCTTGTTGCGCAGGGAGGCGAACAGGGAGCCGAAGTCATGCACGCCGCCGAAGAAGATGCCGCCGACCACCACCCAGATGAAGCAGGGCAGCCAGCCGAAGACGGCGGCCTGGATGGGACCGTTGATGGGCCCGGCCCCGGCGATGGACGAAAAATGGTGGCCCAGCACCACCGGAGCTTTGGAGGGCATGTAGTCCACGCCGTCGCGGAACTGGTGGGCAGGCGTGGGACGGGAAGGATCGACGCCCCAGACCTTTTCCAGCCAGGCGCCGTAGACGAAATAGCCCAGCCCCAGCAGGGCCAGGCCGCCAAGGAGCAGATACAGGGAATTCATGATGCACGCTCGCGAGGAAAAAGGGACGGGAACGCCCTGCGCACCAGCGGCAGCAGGGTGGCCCGGGCTGCCTCGTTGCAGACGCAGGCGGCATCGGGGGGGACGGTGTCGCGCCGCGGCGCGGAAGGCAGGATGAGGGCCAGCGCGCGCAGGCGCATCCAGCCGCGCAGGCCCAGCCAGAAACTCTTGCGGACACGGCAGCGCGCCAGGGCGGCGGCCGCGTCCTGATGCCATGTCCGGCACAGGATGATGACGCTCACATACGAGGCCATGTGCTCGTCGTGGGGCCGGATACGGGCCCGCCCCCAGGCCAGGGCCCCGTCACGGATGCGCTCCCAGGCGGCCGCGTCCAGCCGGGGCAGGCAGTGGACCTGCACATATTCGTGCGTCTCCGCCGCCCAGAGCGTGGCCTTGCGGTGCAGCACATAGGCCTCGTCACGACGGTGGAAGGCGCAGAGGGCGCGCAGGCTGCCGGGCCCGTCCTGCCGCTCCACATCGAAGCTCGCGGCGGCCAGGGCCGCCAGCAGGGCATCCGGCCGGACGTCCGGGGCGCTGTCCTCCGCGATGGCGCGGGGCCGGTCCGCGTGGCCGTCCTTTCCTGAGGGGGCATCCTTCTCCATGACAAAAACTCCCGTCTCCCGGGTCCGCCGCCGCCCTGTGCGGACAGGCGGCGTGCCGGGGACGCCGGGGAGGGACGTGCCGGACGCGCCTCCCCGCCAACGCTATCAGGCCCTGTCCAGGGGCCAGGGTTCCACCGAAAATTCCAGGCTCCCGGCCATCTCGGCCAGGGCCCGGCGCAGGGCCTCTTCCCGGTGCGGCGAAAAGACCAGCTTGAGCAGGGCCGTGCGCGGCTCCAGCACGGTGAAGTAGGCCGTGTTGTCATAGCCTTCCAGCAAAAAGCGGAACAGGGCCGTATCCTCCGCGGCCAGACGCACCAGCAGCCTGGCGCTGCGGGCCGGAGGCGGCAGGGGCGGCGCGGGCTTGCGCGGTTTGCGCAGGGCCGGGGGCAGGTGGGCCTCCCGCGGCTGGAAGGGGCCGTGCGGCCGGGACTCGTGTGCCATCAGTACCATCCCAGATAACGCATCAGGGCCACGAAGCCCATGGAAAAGGCTATGGTACCGAAAAAGCTCTTGCTCCACCAGGCCACCAGCAGGGCCGGGAGGGCCGTCATCAGGAAGAGGTTGTGATGCGTGGGCATGAACTCGCCCTGATAGATGAAGACGTCCGGGCCCAGCAGGGCCGCCATGACGGCCACGGGCACGAAGGAGAGCCAGTGGCGCAGCAGGTCGGGCAGGCTCTCGGCATGCAGGTACATGACCGGCCCCACACGGGGGATGACCGTCACCAGCATGCAGCCCACCAGACAAAAGAGCAGTTCCGCGTGCTGCTGTATCCAGATCATGCGGTTTCCTCCTTCTTTTCCGGCAGGGCGCTTTTGTTGCGGTGCAGCAGGGCCACGCCCAGCGAGGCGCCCAGCACCGTGGCCACCACCACGTTCCACTGGCCCATGCCGGCCAGCTTGAGGCTCAGGGAGAGGATGGCCGTCACGATGGCCACCAGCACATGCAGGCGGCTGACGCACTGCGGCACCAGCAGGGCCAGGAACATGGCCGTGAGGGCGTAGTCCAGTCCCAGGGGCTTCACGTCATGGACGAGCCCGCCGCAGAACACGCCGATGACCGTGCCCAGCACCCACGAGGCATGGGCCGTGAGGTTGCAGGTGAAGAGCGTGGCCGTGCAGAGCTTCCAGCCGCGCTGGAAGGCCGTGATGTGCACGCCGAAGGTCTCGTCCGTCATCTCGCAGCCGAACAGGAACCGCTGCCAGCGTTTGAGCGGCGCCAGCGGTTCGGCCATGGCCGCGGACATGAGCAGATGGCGCAGATTGACCACGAAGACCGCCACGATGACGGACAGGGCCCCCACACCGGCCCCCCACAGCCCGGCGCAGACGAACTGCCCGGAACCGGCGAAATGGAACACCGACATGGCCACCACCAGGGCGGGGGGGATATTGCTCTTGACGGCCAGCACACCAAAGGCAAACGCCACCGGCACATAGCCCAGCACGATGGGCAGGGCCCGGCGCACGCCATCCATATAGGGAGATGCCACGGCAGCCTCCTCTCCTGAAAATGAAAGGGTCTTCCTAGCCCTTTTCCTCCCCCTTTGGCAAGGGCTCCCTGCGGCGCGGGACACACTATCCTCGTCGGCGCCGTGGTCGGTGAGGGCGTAAGGGCCCCCTGAACGCGGGACACACTGCGGCCGGCACGCGCCCCCGCGCTCCCCGGCGCTTGCCAAAGCGGGGCTTTTGGGGGAAAATCATCGTTTCCCAACCTTCAGTGCTTTCCCGAGGCCGCATGTCCGCCCTGTCATACTTCGCGCCCCGTGCCCTGCCGCCCGGACTGGCGGCCAAGGCACGTTCCCTGACCTGTCTTTCCCTGCTCTGTTTCGCCCTGGCCGACGTCCGCGACGGTCTGGGGCCTTTTCTGGGCATCTTTTTGCAAAGCCACGGCTGGACACCGGACAGCATAGGCTACGTCATGACCATCGGCGGCCTGGCGGGCATGGCCGTCACCACGCCCCTGGGCGCCCTGGCCGACGCCACCCGCCGCAAGCGCCTGCTGCTGGCCCTGGCCTCGACGGGCATCGTGGTCGCCCTGGCCCTGATCTTCCTCTGCCAGCATCCGTTGCTGGTGGGCTGCGCCCAGATCGTCCAGGCCGTCTGCGCGGCGGCCATGGCCCCGGCCATCAGCGGCCTGACCCTGGGCCTGGCGGGGCAGTCCCACCTGCCCGCCCAGCTGGGACGCAACGAGGCCTGGAACCATGCGGGCAACGGTCTTTCCGCCATGCTGGGCGGGGCCATCGGCTACTGGTACGGCGTGCCCGGCGTCTTCGCGGTCATGTGCTGCATGCTGCTCCTCAGCCTGTACGCCCTGCACGGCATCGCTCCCCGCGACATCGACCATGCCCAGGCCCGGGGCCTCGCCCCCGAGGCGGATGACGCCGCGCCCGCGCGGCGCGCACGGCCCCGCGGCCCTGCCCGTGCTCTGCGTGGGGCTGGTCATGCTCTTTTTCCATCTGGGCAACGCCCACATGCTGCCCCTGCTGGGCCAGTCCGCCGTGGCCCGCTTCGCCATCAACGGCGCTGCCTATACCGCCGCCACGGTGGTCATCGCCCAGGGCACCATGATCCTCGTGGCCCTCCAGGCCGCCCGCCTTGGCCAGGATACCGTGTTCATGCGCGATTTCGAATATGCGAAGGACAAGGTGCTCATGGGCCGCGAACGCCGCAGCCTGATCCTCTCCGACGAGGAAAAGCGCATCACGGCCTACCATGAGGGCGGCCATGCCCTGGCGGCCCGCCTGCTGCCCGGTTCCGACCCCGTGCACAAGGTCACCATCATCCCCCGCGGCCGCGCCCTGGGCCTGACCATGCAGCTGCCCGAGGAAGACCGCCACGGCTACTCGCGCAACTACCTGCGCAACAACCTGGTGGTGCTGCTGGGCGGCCGTGTGGCGGAAAGCCTGATGCTGGACGACATCTCTACCGGCGCCAGCAACGATATCGAGCGGGCCACCAAAATCGCCCGGGCCATGGTCACCAAGTACGGCATGAGCGAGAAGCTGGGCACCATCGCCTATGGCAGCGACGACTCCAACCCCTTCCTGGGCAAGGAGATGGGCCACATCAGCAACTACTCCGAGCAGACCGCCTCGGAGATCGACGAGGAAATCCAGAGCATCATCTCCACCGCCTACCAGAAGACGGAGAAAATCCTCACCGACCACATCGATGAGCTCCACCGGCTGGCCGGGGTGCTCTACGAGAAGGAGAAGATTGACGGCGTGGAGTTCCAGCAGGTGATGGACGGCAACCTGCTCCCCAGCGGGATGGCTGCCCAGGCCCTGGGCCAAGAGCCCCAGGCCGCCCTGCCGGAGGACGGCGCCCAGCCCCAAGAGGGCGGCAGCGCCTCCCAGCAAGACCAAGACTGATTTTTAAAAAACACCGCGCAACCAAGGGAAGTTTTGCCTTCCCTTGGTTGCTGTTTGTAAGCGAGCAGATAGCTTGCAAGGGAACCAGGAGGGACTATGGCAAAGAAACAGACCTATGGCAACGAGAGCATCA
>OLRN01001820.1_pt1 | contig 10540 bp, 7 predicted proteins | sample 1673001 | NCBI WGS metagenome assembly OLRN01 (sample SAMEA3136745, study PRJEB25190) | human gut metagenome | biome: human gut; feature: human-associated habitat; material: faeces | place: Austria | collected 2013 | reverse complement strand
TGCCACATAAATCTTCTCGATCCAGTCATCCGGCGCTTCCAGAAACATCTTTCTTCCTTCTGCGATAAAAAGCCCCTGCTCTCTGCGGGCTTTTGCCTTCTGATTGAGTTTGATCTCATTTTTCACCTGTGTATTCTGTGCACTGGTAATCATATAATTGCTCCTTTAATCCAGAACGGAGGCCACCTGATGGTTGCCTCCGATGTAAATATTATGCTGGTTTTTTGATACCTGCGAATTGTTTCGTGCTATGCACTCTCACAATTCTACCTGATATCATTTAGAATAATTATGAGAAAGAGAATTGCAAACTTCCCACATGTATGGGGAAACATCTTTCTGCATTGCAAGCGCTTCGTTGATATCGAAGTCCATGAACTCGCCATGACGATATCCAACGACTCTACAGGATTTACCCTGTACAAGAAGATCTACTGCAAGTGCACCCATCATAGATGCATATACACGGTCTTTACATGTCGGATTACCACCACGCTGCATGTGGCCAAGAATGGTCGCACGTGTCTCAATACCGGTTGCAGCTTCGATACGTCTTGCCATTGCCTCTGAATGGCCGATACCCTCTGCATTTACGATGATATGATGCTTCTTGCCGCGTTTTCTGTTCTCAATAATGCGGTTAATCAGCGCCTGCTCGTCACCGTCGTAACGCTCCGGAAGAAGAATATCCTCCGCACCGTTTCCAATGCCGCACCACAGTGCGATGTATCCGGCGTTGCGCCCCATAACCTCCACAATACTGCACCGCTCATGGGATGTGGATGTATCACGAATCTTATCAATTGCTTCCATGGCCGTGTTGACAGCCGTGTCAAAACCAATGGTATAATCGGTACAGGCAATATCCAGGTCAATGGTTCCCGGAAGGCCGATTGTGTTGATCCCCAGGGAGGACAGCTTTCCCGCGCCTCTGAAGGAACCGTCTCCTCCGATGACCACCATTCCGTCAATGCCATGCTTGCGGCAGATATCAGCGCCCTTCTGCTGGCCTTCCGCTGTGGTAAACTCCTTGCATCTTGCCGTGTAAAGGATGGTGCCGCCCCGGTTGATGATGTCAGACACACTGGTGGACTCCATGTCCACGATTTCCTCCTCCAGCAGGCCTGCGTATCCGCGCATGATGCCCTTTACCTTAAGGCCCTTATTGATAGCAGTCCTTACAACCGCGCGGATGGCCGCGTTCATTCCCGGCGCGTCGCCTCCGCTGGTAAGTACTCCAATGGTTTTCACTGCCTTTGCCATAGCAATTTACCTCCTTGTATTAAGCACATACATTTTTTCTGTGCTGACATCGCTCTCAATCATTCATTCTCTCATCTATATCCAACGCTATTCTAATTCATTTTCCCCAGCTTTTCAAGACCTTTTTCTACGACTTTGACATTTTTTTCACCAAGTCCCCTCCCCAGCTCTTCCAAAAGCCCGGGTGTAACCTGTACATTCCAGTTGGCCGGAAGGACTTTCTTGGCCCTCTCCTTCTGGAGATAAATGACCACCCGGTCCTTTCCCTCGCTGGACCGCAGAGAGGTGAGCAGACGCTGCTCCCCGGACTGATACGTCTCCATATCCGGGAACTGGAGCCACAGCTCCTTGGGTATACTGTCAAAGGGAATCACCTGCTCGCACACCAGCTTTCCCACCGGATCGTCTCCGATGGACACCCTTCCCCTGATGAACAGCTTGGAGTCCTCGGTAAAAAGGTCCCGGTTGGCCTCGTAATCCCTTGGGAACACGATGACCTCCACCGGTCCCAGAAGGTCCTCCAGGGTTATGAAAGCCATAAGCTGGTTGGTCCTGGTGGTCTTTACGGTCTTGCCTGCCACCAGTCCGCCGATGACAGCCCTGGATCCGTCCGCCACCCCTGCCGCATCCGTCTCCTCATCCACGATAAACTGGGCTGAGGTGGCTGTTATGTTCCTTCTCCACGTCTCCTCATAGTCGTCCAGGGGATGGCCGCTGATATAGACTCCCAGTATTTCCTTCTCAAAGGCAAGAAGCTCATCCTTTGAGTATTCCCCCACATCCGGAAATGTAATCTGGAATTCGTTTCTGTCTTCCTCACCCGCAATGTCGAAAAGGCTTAACTGCCCCTCAAACATGGATTTTTTCTCCCTGGCCTTTTCCTCCAGCATGGTGGGCGCCACCGCCATCTTCTGGCGCCTGGTTCCGGGCAGGGTATCCAGAGCGCCTGACTTGATGAAATTTTCCAGGGTTCGCTTGTTTACTTCCTTCATGCTCATGCGTCCCACAAAATCCTCCATGGAACGGAAGGGACCGTTTCTCTCCCTCTCCGCCAGGATTACCTCTGTCACGGGTTTGCCCACGCTCTTGATGGCGGACAGGCCGTAACGGATAGCGTCCCCTGACACGGAGAAGCCGCTCTCGCCCTCGTTGATATCCGGCGGCAGCACGGGAATACCCATCATGCGGCGGCAGGTCAGCACATACTCGGAAAATTTACTTACATTGTCCATGACCGATGTCATGAGGGCGGCCATAAACTCCCTGGGATAATAGTATTTCAGATATGCTGTCTGGTAGGACACCACCGCGTAAGCCGCTGCGTGGGACTTGTTGAAGGCATATTTAGCAAAATCAATCATCTCATCGTAGATGTGGTTTGCGGTCTTCTCGTCAATCCCATTGTTCACACAGCCCTTAACCCCTTCCGACTGGCTGCCGTAGACAAAGTTCTGGCGCTCCTTTTCCATGACCGACGTCTTTTTCTTACTCATGGCGCGGCGCACCAGATCGCTGCGTCCCATGGTGTATCCGGCCAAATCACGCACAATCTGCATAACCTGCTCCTGGTACACGATACATCCATAGGTGGGGCTTAATATGGGCTCCAGCTGGGGGCAGTCATAGGTGATGGAAGCCCTGTCGTTCTTGCCCTTCAGATATTTGGGTATAAAATCCATGGGGCCCGGACGGTACAGGGAGATGCCTGCTATGATATCCTCCAGGTTCTCCGCCTTAAGCTCCTTCATGAAGCTCTTCATCCCCGCGCTTTCCAGCTGGAACACGCCCTCGGTCCTGCCTGTTCCGATGGATTCAAGCACCTTCTTATCGTCAAAATCAATGTGGTCAATGTCAATGGTTATGCCGTAATCCTTCTCAGCCAGCCGTACCGCGTTCTGGATCACCGTCAGGGTCCGCAGCCCCAGAAAGTCCATTTTGAGAAGTCCCAGCTCCTCGATGGTTGTCATGGTAAACTGGGTGGTGATGGTGCCGTCAGAGGCCCTGGACAGAGGGACAAACTCGTCTATGGACCGGCTGCCAATCACTACCCCGGCTGCATGCATGGAGGTATGCCTGGGCAGTCCCTCCAGACGCCTGGACATGTCGATGAGATAATGGACCTGCTCATCTTCATTGTAGGCCTTTTTAAGATCCGGATTCATGGTCAGGGCCTTATCCAGCGTCATCCCCAGATCCCCTGGAATCATCTTGGCAATGGTGTCGCACAGGGAGTAGGGCAAATCCAGCACACGCCCCACATCCCGGACAACACCCTTGGCAGCCAGGGTACCAAAGGTGACAATCTGCACCACCTGGTCCTTGCCGTACTTGCGCACCACGTAGTCAATTACCTCCTGGCGCCGCTCGTAACAAAAGTCAATATCAATATCGGGCATGGACACGCGCTCCGGGTTCAGGAAACGCTCAAAGAGAAGATTATAGCGCACCGGGTCTATATTGGTGATTCCCAGTGTGTAGCTCACAATGCTCCCGGCAGCAGACCCCCGCCCAGGCCCCACGATGATATCCTGGGATCGGGCATAGTTGATAAAATCCCACACGATCAGGAAATAATCCACGTATCCCATGGAGCGGATAACATCCAGCTCATAGTCCAGCCGGCTGCTCAATGTGCCGTCATCGTCCGGATAGCGGGTCTTAAAGCCCTCCCGGCACAGATGGTTTAAGTAGCTCCAGGAGTCAAAACCCTCAGGCACCTCATACTTAGGAAGCTTGGTAACCCCGAACTCAATCTCCACATTGCAGCGCTCCGCTATCATATGGGTGTTTTCAATGGCCTCAGGCGCATAGGGGAACAGAGCCCGCATTTCTTCCTCGGACTTACAGTAGTACTGTCCTCCCTCGTAGCGCATCCTGTCCTCATCCGCCACCTTCTTGCCGGTCTGGATGCACAGAAGGATATCATGGGCCTTCTCATCCTCGGCAAAGGTATAGTGGATATCGTTGGTGGCCACCAGCTTAAGGCCCGTGTCCCTGCTCATGCGCATAAGGCCCTGGTTTACCAGCTTTTGGTCCGGCAGGCCGTGGTCCTGGAGCTCCAGGAAGAAGTTGTCCTTTCCGAAAATATCCACATACTTTTCAGATGCCCTGACTGCCTCCTCATACATTCCCCTGGTCAGGCAGCGCTGCACCTCCCCTGCCAGACAGGCGCTGAGGGCAATGACTCCCTCATGGTAGGTTCGCAGCACCTCATAGTCCACCCTGGGTTTATAGTAAAATCCGTCCACAAACCCCTTGGACACAATTTTCATCAGGTTTTCATAACCTTTGTTGTTCTCTGCCAGCAGCACCAGGTGGTAATAACGGTCCTCACCGCTTACCGTCTCCCTGTCAAAGCGGGAGCCCGGAGCCACATAGACCTCGCATCCCAGTATGGGCTTGATGCCGGCCTCCCTGGCAGCTTTATAAAAATCAATGACTCCATACATCACGCCATGGTCCGTGACAGCCATGCTGTCCATGCCAAGCTCCTTTGCCCTGGCTGTCAGCTCCCTGATTTTACAGGAGCCGTCCAAAAGGCTGTATTCCGTATGGACATGCAAATGGGTAAATGCCATTCCCTATTCTCTCCTTATCCTTGCGGTATCATTCGAGTAACAGTTTATCATAAATACAGATAAAAGAAAAGAGAACCAGGCAAGTCCTGCCTGATTCCCATTATCTATCTCTCCAAACAAACGGACTGGTAGTTACTGGTTTTTCAGATACTTCTCAATTTCAGTTACAGCTGCCTCCTCATCTTTTCCGTCGGCTTCCACCAAAATGGATTCACCTGCGGTCAGACAGAGAGTCATCATTCCCATGATGCTCTTGGCATTCACACGCTTTGCCTCTGCTTCCAGGTAAATCGCGCTTTCGTACTGACTGGCTACCTGCACAAGCATAGCTGCCGGTCTCGCCTCAAGTCCTGATGCCAATTCAACTGTAATCAATTTCTTTACCATAATAATCCTCCTCATTCCTTTGAATGGTTCACAGCCCCTGATACGTTCCAATGGTCATGTTCCAATCTGGCCGCATCCCGACTGCCATTCAGGTGCCCGTACTGATTCGTACTTGATAAAACTATTGCAAACTTGATGTATTACGGTCTGGAAACTGCTGCCGCAGCTCTTCAGCCACAAGGCTTAATTTCCTCAAACGGTGGTTCACGCCTGATTTACCCACAGGCGGTTCCAGGGCCTCCCCCAATTCCTTCAAGGTCGCCTCCGGCCGTTCCAGCCGTATGCGGGCCATCTCCTGAAGACTCTCAGGCAGACCCGAAAGACCGGCAACAGACTGAATGAAACGGATGTCTTCTATCTGTTTCACCGCAGCTGACACAGTCTTATTGATATTGGCAGTCTCGCAGTTGACCTGGCGGTTTACGCTGCCCCTCATCTCCTTGACAATGCGGATATTCTCCAGCTCCATAAGGGATACCGGGGCCTCCATCACATTAAGGATGTCCACAATCTGGCTGCCCTCCTTGATATAGACCACATAGTACTTCTTCCTGGGCACTATTTTGGCCTCGATATCAAAGGTGGCAATGATGTTCTTAAGCTGCTCCGCCTTTGGCTCGGTGGGACACACGATTTCAAAGTGGTAGAACTTCTCCGGGGCGCTGATGGAACCGGCCGCCAGGAAGGCGCCACGTATGAAAGCCCGTCTGCAGCAGGCATTCTGAAGCACCACATTCCGGATCAGGGAAAGATTTTCACCAATTTCCCCCTGGGAATTGATGAGCTTCACTGCCTGCAGGACCTTGAGGGCTTCCTCATGTTCCCTGACTGCTACGATGTATGTCCTGCTCCGTCCGGGATTTATTCCACTGCGAATCGAGACATCAGTTCTTATATTAAATGTTTTTTTCAATAATGTAAAGTACTTTCTTGCAACTGCCACATTTTCCGTATGGATTTCAATCCAAAAATGGTCTGAGGCTGATATCTTTACCCTTCCGCACAGGCTCAGGATTGCTGCTGTCTCTGCTATCTGGCAGTGGCGCGCCCCAGGCATCTGCCTGGACAGCTCGTCTTTTACGCTGGAAGAAAATGACATGTCCGCTACTTCCTTTTATTGTCTTTGTCGATGTCCCTGTGTTCTATTTTAATGCCGTATTCGGCCCTGGCAGTCAGGTGGGCGCAAAGGGCCCTGGCAACCGTCACGGAGCGGTGCTTGCCTCCGGTACAGCCAACTGCCACCACCAGCTGGTTCTTTCCTTCATTGATATAATTAGGCAGGAGGAAATCCATCATGTCATAGAGCTTGTCCAGAAACTGGGCGCAGGTGCCTCCCTGCATCACATAATCCCGGACAGACTGGTCCTCCCCTGTCAGCAGGCGCAGGTCCTCCGAATAGTAGGGATTGGGCAGAAAACGCACGTCGAACACCAGGTCCGCATCCTCCGGAATGCCGTACTTAAAGCCAAAGGAAAGAACCGTGACAAACATGTTGCAGTACTCCTGGTGTTTGAGGAATATCTTTTCCAGCTCCTGCCGCAGCTCTCTGGTAAGGAGCTTGCTGGTGTCAATGATGAAGTCCGCGTCCTTTTTGAGAAAAGCCAGCTTGACCCTCTCCTTTTCAATTCCCTTGTCCAGCCTGCCTGTCCCGGCCAGGGGATGGCTGCGGCGTGTTTCCTTATACCGCTTAATCAGAACCCCGTCATTGGCATCCAGGAACAGAATCTGGTAATCCATCCCCAGTTCCTTCCATCCCCTTAAAACAGCATCCAGCTGGCTCAGTTCCTCACCGCTGCGGATGTCTATGCCCAGGGCGGCCTGGCTGATGTCGCTGCCGGCCGCTGCCAGCTGGGCAAATTTATCCACCAGGGATATGGGCAGGTTATCCACACAGTAAAAGCCCAAATCCTCCAGCATTTTCAGTGCAATTGTCTTGCCCGCCCCGGACATTCCGGTTACAATTACAAGCTTCATCCATCCACCTCAGTTACGTAAAATTAGCATTCCAAATCAGAATTCCCCCCAGCGCTTCACTTCCATCTCAAGCTCCACACCGGATTGTTCCATCACCGTCTTTCTGATATGGCCGCACAGGGCCATTACATCGGACGCAGTAGCGTTTCCGCCGTTGATCACAAAACCGCAGTGCTTCTCCGATACCCTGGCACCGCCCATGCCGTATCCCCTGAGGCCGGCATCCTCAATGAGCTTGCCCGCAAAGTATCCCTGGGGACGTTTGAAGGTACTGCCTGCGCTGGGATATTCCAGAGGCTGTTTCTCCCTCCGTCTGGCTGCCAGTTCCTTCATCCGGGCCTCAATGGCTTCCTGGTCCCCCGGTTCCAGCTGAAAGGATGCCTCCAGCACCGTATAGCCCCTGTGTGGGATACAGCTGGTGCGGTATCCCAGCTCCAGCTCATCCACGGAAAGCTCCAGCACCTCTCCTTCATTTGTCATGACCCTGGCTGATTTGAGGATATTCTTTATCTCAGAGCCATAGGACCCCGCGTTCATCACCAGGGCGCCGCCTACGCTGCCGGGTATGCCTGCGGCAAATTCCATACCGGTCAGGCAGTGGTCCAGGGCCACACGGGCCACACGGCCCAGCAGTTCACCTGCCCCCGCACGTATAACGCTTCCCTCTGCCCCGGCATAACACCAGTTTCCTTCCATGGCAATGACCACGCCCTTGATTCCCCTGTCGCTGACCAGGAGATTGCTGCCATTCCCCAGTACGTTCCAGGGAATGTCATGTTCCCTGCACATGCAGATGACCTTTCCCAGCTCATCTTCATTGCCGGGGCATACATAGGCTTCAGCCGGCCCCCCGATGCGGAAGGTGGTGTGGCTGCTCATGGGTTCCATGAATCGGCACACTGCGCCTTCTGATACAAGCACCTCTTTCAACATATGTTCCAGATTCAAAATACATTCCTCGCTTACGACTAATTTTCCTGGCCCTTTCCCAAATTGGCCTGTACCCGGTTGTACAGCTCCTGGGCTGCATTGTAGCCCATCTTCTTCTGGCGGTAGTTGACGGCCGCGGACTCCACGATGATAGCCAGGTTGCGTCCCGGACGGATGGGAATGGTATGGCAGACCACCTGGTTGCCTAAAAACTCGGTGTACTGGTCTTCCAGGCCCAGCCTGTCGTATTCCTTATCCTTGCTCCAGTCCTCCAGCTTGATAACCATGTCAATGGACTGGGTATCCTTAACGCTCTCCACACCGAACAGGGTCTTTACATCAATGATGCCGATGCCCCGCAGTTCGATAAAATGCTTGGTGATGTCAGGGGCGCTTCCTATCAGGGTATCATCGCTGACCCTGCGTATCTCCACCACGTCATCCGTCACCAGACGGTGTCCCCTCTTAATCAGTTCCAGGGCAGCCTCGCTCTTGCCGATGCCGCTTTCTCCCATAATCAGCACACCTTCACCGAATACATCAATCAGCACGCCGTGGATACTGATACAGGGAGCCAGCTTTACGTTGAGCCAGCGGATGATTTCTGCCATCAGGGCAGAGGTGGTCTTATCAGACACAAGGCAGGGAACGCCATAGTAATTACAGAATTCCAAAAGGTCCTCATCCGGCTCCTGGTCGCGGCTGAACACCAGACATGGAATCTGGCTGGATGTGAGCTTATCGTACATCCGGCGCTTCTGCTCCTGGTCCATGGTATTAATATATGCCTGCTCCACGTATCCGATGATTTGAACCCGCTCCCTGTCAAAATGATCAAAGAATCCCGTGAGCTGCAGTGCCGGACGGTTCACATCCGGATGCGTCAGCACAATCTTGTCCGTGTCAATCTCCGGCGTGGTGTTTTTAAGCTTCATCTTCTTGATTAATTCCGATATGGTTACTCCATGCATGATAATACCCCCTTGACCTGGTTTCGCTTCTCGTTTAACTTCTATCATACTATCATAATTTAGTTCGGTTGTCATGTATTTTTATCATTGTGTTTCCATAATTTGGGAGTTCGTTTTTGCCCCGTCATCCGTGCCTGCGCTGGTGCCGGGCTTTTCATTGGTCTGTAAAACGGCCTGGCCACCGGTCCTGTCACTTTCCTTATCCCCATGGAAAAAGCGGTATACGGATTCGGCCGACCTGCGGTTCATTTGCGGCGTCTGTTCCAGTTCTTCCACGGAAGCGCTTCTCACCGCCTCTATATCCTTAAAATGGCGCATAAGGGCCTTTCTCCTGGCCGGCCCAATCCCTGGAATGTCGTCCAGTATGGATTTTACCTGCCCCTTTCCCCTGAGGCTCCTGTGGTATTCAATGGCAAAACGGTGGGCTTCATCCTGAATCCTGGTGATAAGCCTGAACCCTTCGGAGTGACGGTCAATGGGAATCTCCACATTATTATAGTAGAGTCCCCTGGTTCTGTGGTTATCATCCTTCACCATACCACAGACCGGTATGGAAAGCCTCAGCTTATCAAGGACCTCCAGGGCAATGTTTACCTGTCCTCTGCCGCCGTCCATCATGATCAGGTCCGGAAACCTGGTAAAACTTCCCATGCTTAAATCAGCGCCCTTTTCCTTCAGCTCCTCTGTCTCCCTCATACCGTGGGAAAACCTGCGCGTCAGCACCTCTTCCATAGACGCATAGTCATTGGGACCCTGGACTGTCTTGATGCGGAATTTTCTGTAATCGCTGCGCTTTGGCCTGCCGTCCTCGTAAACCACCATAGAACCCACGGACTCCACACCGCTTGTATTGGAGATATCGTATGCCTCCATGCGCCGGATGCCCCCGATTCCAATAAGCTCTCCAATCTGGTTGATGGCCCCGATGGTGCGAAGCTCCTCTTTCTTAATCCGCTCCTTATCCTGGGACAGCACCAGGGCTGCATTCCTGGCTGCCAGCTCCACCAGGCGTTCCTTCTCTCCCTTTTTCGGAACCACCAGCCTTACCTTCTGTCCCCGTTTGGCGGACAGCCACTGGCTGATGACCTCCTCATCCCCCAAAGGATGCTGGAGCCACAGTTCCCTTGGAATAAATGGTGTGCCTGCATAGAACTGCTTTACAAAGCTGTCCAGAATCTCGCCCTCATTTTCCGCCGTGGCAGCCGATATATGAAAATGGTCCCTGCCAATCAGCTTGCCCTCCCGGATGAAGAACACCTGTACCACCGCGTCTCTCTCATCCCTGGCCATGGCCACGATGTCCCGGTCCTCCATGCCGCTGCTGGTAATCTTCTGCTTCTGCGCCACCTGCTTCACGCTGTTTAGCAGCTCCCGGTACTCAATAGCCCGCTCAAACTCCAGATTGTCCGAAGCAATCTGCATTTTTTCCTGGAGGTT
>OLRN01001818.1_pt1 | contig 10542 bp, 8 predicted proteins | sample 1673001 | NCBI WGS metagenome assembly OLRN01 (sample SAMEA3136745, study PRJEB25190) | human gut metagenome | biome: human gut; feature: human-associated habitat; material: faeces | place: Austria | collected 2013 | reverse complement strand
GATGAAAGTCGTATCCATGGGTCCCTCCCCATTCTGCCCGGGGGCTGCCCGGGCTGAAATGCATATATATACTACATCATAGCGGCAAAGCCCACCCTTGTCAAACCGCCAAAGGGCCAAAAGCGGGCGGTTTTGCGCCAAAAGGGCCGCCTCGCGCCGCTTTTTTTGCATCCAAGGGGCAAAAAGCGCCCGGAAAATGGTTTACTTTACACATTTGTTTTGATAGAATAATACACAGCAGAAGCTGTCCGCATGCGCGGAGGACCGGCGCTGCCGGTTTTTCGTGCGCGCGGGCAGGATAACGCGGGCCTGCCAGCAATGGCAGGAAACGTTAAATCTCATGCTATGGAGGAAGAAAAATGCCTAGAGCGAAACAGTCCATGGATGGCAACACCGCGGCAGCGCATGTAGCCTATGCGTTCACCGAAGTTGCGGCCATCTACCCCATCACCCCGTCGAGCCCCATGGCCGACTATGTCGACCAGTGGTCCGCCGCCGGCCAGAAGAACATCTTCGGCACCCAGGTCAAGGTCATGGAGATGCAGTCTGAGGCTGGCGCCGCGGGCGCTGTGCACGGCAGCCTGGCCGCCGGCGCCATGACCACCACCTTCACCGCCAGCCAGGGCCTGCTGCTGATGATCCCCAACATGTACAAGATCGCCGGCGAGCTGCTGCCCAGCGTGTTCCACGTGTCTGCCCGCACCGTGGCCAGCCACGCGCTGAACATCTTCGGCGACCACAGCGACGTTTACGCCTGCCGTCAGACCGGTTTTGCCATGCTGGCTGAGACCAATCCTCAGGAAGTCATGGACCTGGCCGCTGTTGCCCACCTGGCCTCCATCGAGGGCCGCGTTCCCTTCATCAACTTCTTCGACGGCTTCCGCACCAGCCACGAGATCCAGAAGATCGAGAAGTGGGACTACGCCGACCTGGCCGAGATGGTCAACTGGGACGCCATCCAGAAGTTCCGCGACCACTCCCTGAACCCCGAGAACCCCTCCATGCGCGGCAGCCACGAGAACGGCGACATCTTCTTCCAGCACCGCGAGGCCTGCAACAAGTACTACGAGGCTCTGCCCGCCGTGGTCGAGAAGTACATGGCCAAGGTCAATGAGAAGCTGGGCACCGACTACCAGCTGTTCAACTACTACGGCGCGCCCGACGCCGACCGCGTGATCGTTGCCATGGGCTCCATCTGCGACGTGGCCGAGGAAGTCATCGACTACCTCACCGCCCACGGCGAGAAGGTGGGCCTGGTGAAGGTCCGCCTGTACCGCCCCTTCGTGAGCGAGAAGCTGCTGGCGGCCATCCCCGCCACCGCCAAGAAGATCGCCGTGCTGGACCGCACCAAGGAGCCCGGCAGCCTGGGCGAGCCTCTGTTCCTGGACGTGGTCACCGCCCTGCGCGAGGCCGGCCGCGACGCCGAGGTCATCGGCGGCCGCTACGGTCTGGGCAGCAAGGACACCCCGCCCTCCAGCGTGTTCGCCGTGTATGAGGAGCTGGCCAAGGCCGAGCCCAAGGCCCGCTTCACCATCGGCATCGTGGACGACGTGACCGGCCTGTCCCTGGAGGAGAAGCCCGCCCCCAACACCGCTGCCGAGGGCACCGTGGAGTGCAAGTTCTGGGGCCTGGGCGGCGACGGCACCGTGGGCGCCAACAAGAACAGCACCAAGATCATCGGCGACCACACCGACAAATACATCCAGGCCTACTTCCAGTACGACTCCAAGAAGACCGGCGGCGTGACCATCAGCCACCTGCGCTTCGGCGACAAGCCCATCCGCGCCCCCTACTACATCAACAAGGCCGACTTCGTGGCCTGCCACAACCCCAGCTACGTTGTGAAGGGCTTCAAGATGGTGCAGGACGTCAAGCCCGGCGGCGTGTTCATGATCAACTGCCAGTGGTCTGACGAAGAGCTGGCTCACCATATGCCCGCCGAGTCCAAGCGCTACATCGCCCAGAACAACATCCAGCTGTACACCATCAACGCCATCGACAAGGCTGTTGAGATCGGCCTGGGCAAGCGCACCAACACCATCCTGCAGTCCGCGTTCTTCGCTCTGGCCGGCGTGCTGCCCCGCGAGGACGCCATCAAGTATATGAAGCAGGCCGCCGAGAAGACCTTCGCCAAGAAGGGCCAGGCCATCGTTGAGATGAACTGGAAGGCCATCGACGCCGGCTTCGACGCCTACCACAAGGTGGAAGTGCCCGCCGACTGGGCCAACGCCACCGACGACAAGGCTCCCGAGCAGCTGCACGGCAATGCCGCCACCGTGGACATGGTGCGCAGCATCATGGAGCCCGTTGCCCGCATGGACGGCGACAGCCTGCCTGTTTCCGCTTTTGAGAAGTATGTGGACGGCCAGTTCGAGCAGGGCGCTTCCGCCTACGAGAAGCGCGGCGTTGCGGTGAACGTTCCCGAGTGGAACCCCGACACCTGCATCCAGTGCAACCAGTGCGCCTTCGTCTGCCCCCATGCCACCATCCGTCCCTTCGCTCTGACCGCCGACGAGGCCGCCAAGGCTCCCGCCGCCCTGAAGAGCAAGGCCATGAACGGCAAGGGCTGCGAGAACTACGTCTTTGCCATGACCGTCTCTCCCCTGGACTGCATGGGCTGCGGCGTCTGCGTGAACGTCTGCCCCACCGCCGCCAAGGGCACCCTGAAGATGGTGCCGCAGGAGAGCCAGGCCGCCCAGCAGGAAGTCTTCGACTACTGCGTCGAGAACATCCGCAAGAAGGACGGCATGATGCCCGAGACCAGCGTGAAGGGCAGCCAGTTCAACCAGCCCCTGCTGGAGTTCTCCGGCAGCTGCGCCGGCTGCGCCGAGACCGCTTACGCCCGTCTGGTCACCCAGCTGTTCGGTGAGCGCATGTACATCTCCAACGCCACCGGCTGCTCTTCCATCTGGGGCGGCCCCGCTGCCACCTCTCCCTACACCACCAACAAGGTGAGCGGCCATGGTCCCGCCTGGGCGAACAGCCTGTTCGAGGACAACGCCGAGCACGGCCTGGGCATGTATCTGGGCCAGAAGGTCATCCGCGAGTCTTTGGCTGCGAAGCTGCATGAGCTGGCCGAGGTGACCACCAGCGAGAGCAAGAAGGCGGCCATCGAGGAGTACTTTGCCACCTACGACGACGGCAAGGCCAACACCCCCGCCACCGAGAAGCTGATCGCTGAGCTGGAGGCCGATCCCGACTGCAAGTACAGCAAAGAGATCCTGCCCAAGAAGAACTACCTCTCCAAGAAGAGCATCTGGATCTTCGGCGGCGACGGCTGGGCCTACGACATCGGCTTCGGCGGCCTGGACCATGTCCTGGCTTCCGGCGAGGACGTGAACGTCTTCGTGTTCGATACCGAGGTCTACTCCAACACCGGCGGACAGGCTTCCAAGGCCAGCCAGATCGGTCAGGTGGCGCAGTTCGCCGCCGCCGGCAAGGCCATCGGCAAGAAGAGCCTGAGCGAGATCGCCATGAGCTACGGCTACGTCTACGTTGCCCAGATCGCCATGGGCGCTGACATGAACCAGACCATGAAGGCCATCACCGAGGCCGAGAGCTACCATGGTCCCTCCCTCATCATCGGCTACGCTCCCTGCGAGATGCACGGTGTGAAGGGCGGCATGACCAACTGCCAGGCCGAGATGAAGAAGGCCGTGGCTGCCGGTTACTGGAACATGTTCCGCTTCGATCCTCGCAAGAAGGCCGAGGGCGCCAATCCCTTCAGCCTGGACTCCAAGCCCGCCACCGCGGACTACAAGGAGTTCATCTCCGGCGAGACCCGTTACAGCCGCCTGAAGCTGGCCTTCCCCGAGCGCGCCGAGGCGCTGTTCGACCTGGCCGACAAGAAGGCGAAGGAGCGCTACGAGTTCCTCGAGAAGCTGGTCAAGCTCTACGAGTGATCGCATCGCCCGAACGGCATAACAAAAGGACCCCCGCGAAACGCGGGGGTCCTTTTTTGCGTGCCGGGAAGAAAAGGGCGGGGCGCCGGCTTTCCGCGGCGGGCAGGCCGGCATGTCCCCCCGCCGCGTCCTTAAAATGGCCCGCCGCCGGGCTCACCCGCCGGCGGACTCCGGGGAGGCGGCCCGGGCGTCGTAGCCGTCGTTGTAGCCCGATGACCAGTAGACCGCGTAGCCCTTGTAGGCGGAGGAACCGAAGGCATAGTCCGCCGGGAATCGGTCGGCGGCAAGGCCGGGGGCCCGGGGCTTTCCCGCGCCGGCGTCCGCCTCACCGGCGGCGTACCCGCTCCGATAGCCGGTTTCCGCGCCAAGACCGTAGCGCACCTGCCGCACCGCCAGAAAAACGCAGGCGAGAAAGAGAAGAGACAGGGCCGCCGCAAGGGCCATGCCCGTCGCCCTGCGGCGGCGGGAAGGGGCGGCGGCCCTTCCCTTTGCGGCCCGAAGCTCCCACAGGCAGCCCAGGCCGCAGAAGGCGAACAGCACCGCCAGATAGAACACCCAGCCGTAGTTGCGGCCGGTGAGCGTGCGCTCCATCACCGCCAGCCCGGCGGCGTTGGCCAGGGGGATGGCGGCCAGCGTCCCGGCCAGCAGCGCCCCGCCGGCGCGCCTTCGGCCCAGAAGCAGGAACGCCCCATGGAACAGCCAGGTGGTGAAAAGAACAGGAACATCCTGCATCCAGCCCCAGATGCAGTTTTTGATACCGGCCAGATAAAAGACGGCCAGGCACAGCAGCCAGAGGAAAAAATACCCCGCGGCAAGGCACAACACCTGAAACAAGGCGTTTCCCACTTCCCGTTTTTTCCGGTCTTCCTCCAGTTTTCTGCGGGCGTATTGCTCCAGCGCCGACGGTGGGGACTGACCGCCCCCGGTCAGTTCATCCGGAGAGACGTCCAGCAGCTGCGCAAGTTTCAAAAGGTTGCCGGTGCTGGGCAGGCTCTGGCCGCTCTCCCATTTCGCGATCGCCTGCCGGCTGATGTCCAGCGCCGCGGCCACGGCCTCCTGGGTCAGGCCCTTCTCCTTCCGCAGCCGCCGGATGGTTTCGCCGATGGTCATTCCGTCCACCTCGCTTTTCTGATTTGATTATAGGAGATACGCTCCGCGCTTGTCTATCAACCGGCGCGCAACGATAGGTTGCGTTTTGTGAGAATGTCCGCGCTCCGGCCTTTTTTTCGCCGCCCGCCGGCCCGGCCCCGCTCACAGCCGGGCGCACAGATCCCGGATGTGCTCAAAGAGATACTGCTCCTGGCGCGCGAGGGGGCTGTCCGGCAGGGTGACGAAGGTGAAGGGCCGGGTGATGGAAAAGTCCCCTTCCGCCAGCCGCACCAGCCGCCCGCTCTCCAGAAGGGGCGCGGCGGCTACCTCGTAGGCGAAGGTCACCCCCCGGTCGGCAGCCGCCAGCTCCAGCAGCACCGGCACGCTCTCGAACACGTGACAGGCGGCAAAGTCCTCCGCCGCAAGGCCCCGGGCCGCCAGGGCGCTCTCCAGTATCTCCCGGCTGCCGCTGCCCGTCTCCCGCACCAGCAGCGGCGCGGAGCACAGCGCCGCCAGCGTCCTGCACCCCGCCCAGCGGCCCTCCGCCGCCCCCAGCGCCGAAAAGCGGGCGGTGTAAAAAGGCCGGCAGCAGTAGCGCCGGTGGCTGGCGTTGCCCTCGATGAGGGCGAACTCTATCTCTCCCTTGTCCAGCTCTTCCAAAAGAGTGCGGGTGTTCTGCAGCCGCATCTCCAGCCGGCGCGCCGGCAGCGCGTCCAGCAGCGCCGGGGCCAGCCGGGGCATCAGCCCCTCCCCGATGCTGCGGGTCACCCCGAAGTGCAGCGGCGCGGCCTGGCCCTCGGTCAGCGCCGCCCGCAGCTGGGCCTCCATGGCCGGCAGCCGCCGCGCCAGCCGGTAAAACCGCGCCCCCGCCTCGGTGAGGGTCAGCCGCCGGCCCTCCTTGGCGAACAGCTTCACCCCGTACTCCGCTTCCAGCGCCCGGATGTGCTGGGTCACCGCCGGCTGGCTCAGATGCAGCGCCTCGGCGCAGCGCACCGTCGTTTTTTCCTCCACCAGCGTGAGAAATGTGGTCAGTTTCGGGTCCACCACGGGCCCTTCCCCCTTTTGTGGAAAACTATAAGAATTGTTGATAAGTTAATGGTTATCTCTAAATTAATTTTATACGAAAGGGGCCGTATAATCAAGGCGTGCCAGCCCCGCAAGGGGAAAAAATCAAGAGGAACGGGGAAAAACGCAATGGTGAAGGAACAAGTTTTGAAAAAAGCGCCGGGCTTTTTGGCCTGTCTCGTCATCGGGCTCATCGCCCAGGGCATCGCGAAGTTCGTGCCTTCGGTGGGCGCGGCGCTGTTCGCCATCGGCATCGGCATGGTGTGCGGCAACACCTTTTTGAACAAGCCCGGCATGGACGCGGGCACCAAGTTCTCCGAGCGCAGCCTGCTGGAATACTCCATCGTCCTCACCGGCGCGACGCTGGTGCTCAGCGACATCGTGGCCGTGGGCCTTTCCGGCGTGGGCTTCATCGTCTGTCAGATGGCCCTCACCATCACCGCCGCCTACCTCATCGGCCGGCGCTTCGGCTTCGGGCGGCGGTTCTGCCTTCTGATGGGCGCGGGCAACGCGGTGTGCGGCTCCAGCGCCATCGCCACCGTCTCCCCTGTGGTGGGGGCCGACAGCAAGGACAAGGGCATCTCCATCACCATCGTCAACGTCACCGGCACCGTACTGATGGTGCTGCTGCCGGTCATCACCGGCCTTGTCTATAACCACGCCATGCTGCCCACCACCGCCATGATCGGCGGCGTGATGCAGTCCATCGGCCAGGTCATCGCCTCCGCCGGCCTGGTGGGGCCGGAGTTCGTGCCCGACGCCACCATCTTCAAGATCATCCGCATCGTGTTCATCGTGTTCGTGGCGCTGGCCTTCTCCCGCCTCAACCCCGAGGAGGAGGGCAGCCTCTTCGCCGGCGGCAAGGCGGCGGGCGGCGTGAAGGCCGGTGTGCCCTGGTTCATCATCGGCTTCTTCATCATGGCGGTGCTGAACACCCTGGGCGTGGTGCCCGCGCCGGTGAGCGCGGCGGCCAAGTTCGTCAGCGGCCAGTTCGAGATCATCGCCCTGGCGGCCATCGGCATGCGGGTCAAGTTCTGCGACCTGGTCAAGGAGGGCCCCCGGGCTTTGGGCTACGGCCTGTCGGTGGGCGTGTGCCAGGTGCTGTTCGCCCTGGGCCTCATCCGGCTGTTCCTTCTGTGAGTTCTTTATAAAGCGGGCGGCGCTCCCCTTGCCGGGAGCGCCGCTTTTCATTTGCCCCGGCATAGGATATAATGGGACTGTATCCCGCAAAAAAGGAGGGGTCCCCATTGACCATGAAGCGCAGAACGTCCCACTGGAAGGAACACGCCACCGACCTGGCCTTTGACCTGGCGGGCAGCTTTCTCATGGGGGTGGGGGTCTACACCTTCGCCCTCAAGGGCGGCTTTGCCACCGGGGGCCTGTCGGGCATGGCCCTCATCATCAACTATCTGTGGGGCCTGCCGGTGGGCATGGTCACCCTGGCGCTGAACGTGCCCCTGGTGCTGCTCACCTGGCGCACGCTGGGCCGCGGGTTTTTCCTCAAAAGCCTGCGCACCATGGTCATCAGCACCGTCATCATCGACTTCGTGCTGCCCCTCTTCCCCGTCTACGAGGGCAGCCGCCTGCTGGCGGCGGGCTTCAGCGGCGTGCTGATGGGCGCGGGGCTCTCTCTTATTTATATGAGAGGCTCCTCCACCGGCGGGTCGGACTTCCTCATCCACGCCGCCAAGCGCAAGGCCCCCCACATCAGCTTCGGCAACCTCAGCCTTGCCATCGACGCGGCGGTCATCCTGCTGGGCATCCCCGCCTTCGGCGACATCGACGCCGCGCTCTACGGCATGGTCAGCGCCTTCGCCCTCACCATCGTGATGGACAAAATCATCTACGGCGCGGGCAGCGGCAAGCTGGTGCTGGTCATCACCAACGAGGGCCAGGCGGTGAGCCGGGCCATCGACGCGGCGGTGGAGCGGGGCAGCACCCTGGTGGACGTGACCGGCAGCTATTCCGGCCTGCCCCGGCGGATGGTGATGTGCGCCTGCTCCAACAACGAGGTGTTCAAGGTGCGCACGGCGGCCCACCGGGTGGACCCCCGGGCGCTGGTGATGATCTGCGAGGCCAGCGAGGTGTTCGGCGAGGGCTTCCGCGCCCCGGAAGTGGGCGAAAAGACCGGCTGAAACCACATCAATTCTCCATTTTTCTTGCAAACAGGGCCCATTCCGTTTACAATGTGTATAAACCCCGACTTTCCACAGAAATGTTGAAAACTCTGTTGAAAGTGTTAAGAACCCCTGCTCAACCCATTAGTTTTCAACATTCGGGGCGGAAAATTCAAGGTCCATTAACTTTTTGTTGAATGGAAAGCCCCAAAATGCCAAAAATGCGGGTGAAAGTGCCCCCGCAGCCTCACACAACAAAAAAACAACACGCGGCCCCCGGCCGCCCCAAAGGAGGACACACGCCATGAACTGGCTTGCAAAAATGCAATACCGCTACGGCCGCAAAGCGCCGAAGAACCTGATGCTGGTGGTGGCCGGCGGGCAGATCGCCGCCTGGCTGGTCATCATGCTGGTGAACAGCAATGTGTATTATCTGCTGCAGCTCACCCGGTCGGGCCTCATGCACCTGCAGCTGTGGCGGCTGGTGAGCTTCGTGTTCAGCCCCTCCCTCACCATGAACCCGCTGTTCTTCGCCCTGAAGGTCTACCTCGTCTACTGGATCGGCACCTCGCTGGAGCGGGCCTGGGGAGCCTTCACCTTCGACGTTTACTTCCTGCTGGGCATGGCGGGGGCCTGGGTGGCCTGCCTGCTCACCGGCTGGGGCAGCAGCGAGGCGCTGTTCTATTCTCTCTTCTTCGCCTTCGCCTGGCTCTTCCCCGACATGCAGCTGATGCTCTTTTTCGTGCTGCCGGTGAAGGTGAAGTGGCTGGGCTGGATCGCCGGCGGCCTCTATGTGCTGCAGGTGGCGTTTCTGCTCATCACCTTCCAGTTCACCCAGGCGCTGGCCACCGTGCTGGGGCTTGTGAACTTCCTTGTCTTCTTCGGGCCGGACATCTTCCGCCGGCTGAAGAATGACGCCGAGACCCGCCGTCGCCGCCGCGAGTGGGAGAACCAGTGGCGTGGCCGCTGAGACAAGAACACCTTGCAAGGGGCGCGCCCGCTTTGGGCGCGCCGTTTTTTGTGGAAATCCGCGGCGGAGTGTGGTATAATGAAAGCACAAAAACAGGCGCCGCCCCCCGTGGCGGGGCCAAAAGGGGGTATAGTCCATGAAACTCATCACTGCCATCGTCAACAAAGAGGACGCGAAACAGGTCTGCAACCACCTCATCCAGGAGGGCTTCTCCGTCACCCGCCTGTCCACCACCGGCGGCTTTCTGATGGCCGGCAACATGACCCTGATGATCGGCACCGACGATGAGAAGGTGGATCCCTGCATCCAGATCATCGCCCAGCACTGCAAGCAGCGCACCGAGGTCGTGCCCAGCACCGCCAGCTACGGCATCGGCGTGGCCACCGCCTATCCGCTGCAGGTCACCGTGGGCGGCGCCACCATCTTCGTCACCAACGTGGAGCGCTTCGAAAAGCTGTGATGCTCAGCCGCATCCGGGGCAACGAAGCCTTTAAAGACAGCGTTCAGGCCGCCCTGCAGGCAGGGCGGCTTTCCAATAGTGTGCTTTTGTGCGCCGAGGAGGGTTGCGGCGCGGGCTTTGCCGCCCGGTGCCTTGCGGCCGATTTCCTCTTCCCCGAAGGGGGCGACGCCGCCGAGGCGGTGCTGGCCGGGCGCAGCAGCGAGTGCATCGAGGTGCGGGGCCAGGGCCAGCGGGGCGAGATCCTGGTGGGCCAGGCCCGCCAGGTGCGCAGCCTCGTCTATGAGACGGCCCTCTCCGCCGCGGGGCGGGTGGTCATCTTCTACGGCGCGCACCACATGAACCCCTCCGCCGCCAACGCCCTGCTGAAAGTGCTGGAAGAGCCCCCCGCCGGGGTGCTGTTCATCCTCACCGCGCCCAGCGCCGCCGCCGTGCTGGCCACCATCCGCAGCCGCTGCTGCGCCTATTCCCTGGCCCCCGTGGCCGAGGAGGTGTGCGCGGCGTATCTGAAGAAGCACTTTCCAAAGGAGCCTGAGGCCGCTCGGTATGCGGCGCTGTTCGGTGGGAAGATCGGCAGTGCGAAGCGCTGCCTGGAGGACGCGGCCGGGCGGACGCTTTTGCTGGACGCGCTGAAGCTGGCGGGCCTGGCCGAAAAACAGGACGTTTACGGCGCATTGGCGCTGCTTTCCAAATATGAAAAAGACCGCGCGGGCACACAGGCGCTTCTTGGCCTGCTGCTGAACGTGTGTAGCGCTTCACTGCGGGGCAGCGAGGCGGCCCAAAGCCCTGTAAGCCCGGCCCGCGCCGCGCGCTGCGCAGGGGAAGCCGGAAAAACGGCCCGGCTGCTGGCAGGCAATGTCAGCGGTAAGCTGGCGCTCACCTGCCTTGCCGCGCGCCTGACGGCATGAGCCTGCGCTTTGGGCGGGAGGGCTTTGCCGGCGG
>OLRN01001817.1_pt1 | contig 10546 bp, 5 predicted proteins | sample 1673001 | NCBI WGS metagenome assembly OLRN01 (sample SAMEA3136745, study PRJEB25190) | human gut metagenome | biome: human gut; feature: human-associated habitat; material: faeces | place: Austria | collected 2013 | reverse complement strand
AATGGGACAGCTGACCAGAAACAAAGTATTTACCTTGGCGGTGCAGCGTTACAGCGACACCGTCTACCGCACTGCGGTACATAATTGCCGCTGCACAGCCGATGCTGAGGATGTGGTGCAGGATGTGTTTGAAAAACTGCTGCACTACAACGGCATCTTTGAGAGTGAGGAGCATCTCAAAGCATGGCTGCTGCGGGTGGCCATCAACCGCTGCCGGGACCTGACCCGCGCCGCCCACCAAAAGGACACCGAGCTGGACGAGAACCTGCCCGCCCCCGATGTTCTGGAGGAGGACGGCAGCGTGCTGGATGCCATCCGCACCCTGCCGGAAAACTACCGCAACGCCATCTATCTGCATTACTACGAAGGATACACTACGGCAGAGATCGGGCGGATGATGGCGGTGCCCACAAACACGGTACTAAGCTGGCTGCGGCGCGCACGGGCACAGTTACATACGATGCTGAAGGAGGAGATCGAAGATGAGGTGGTATGAATATAAGATGGAGGTCGATGACCTGACTGCCCCGGACGATCTGAAGGCAAAACTGCTGGCCATGACCGACACCCTGACTGCGGAGGAAAAGGCCGAGCCCATGATGGCTGCCCCTGCCCCGCAGACCGCTGCACCCGCAGCACCCCTGAACACCGAAGCCAAGAAGAAAAAGCCCATCCACTTCCCGGTAAAGCAGCTGGGCACGCTGGCTGCCTGTCTGGCCGTGTGCGTGCTGGGTTACAGCACCCTGCATCTGGGCATCGGAATGGGCAACGCAAAAAGCAGCGCACCCGCCCTGTACGCAGCAGAAGGCGCTGCCGACAGCTCCGCTGCCTCTGTGGCAGCGGGCGGGTTTGATCTCCAGCACGCCGCGCTGGACAGCACCCCCGAGGCGGTGAATTACAGTCTGGAGGCAGACGACCGCTCTCTGGAAACGGAGTACAGCGGCACCGGCAGCGCCGAGGCTGTTGCGCCTGCGGTGGACAGTGCCAAGATCATCTACACCGCCAACCTGACGCTGGAAAGCAAGGACTACGAGGCTGCCCGCAGTGCGCTGGACAGCGCTCTTGCCGAGGCGGGCGGCTATCTGGAATCCAGCAGCGAATATTCCAGCAGCGGTTCCAGCCGCTCGGTCAACCTGACCTACCGGGTGCCGCAGGCCAACTACCAGAGTTTTCTGGACGCTGTTGCCGCTGCCGGTAATGTGACCTATCGCAGCCAGCAGGCCGATGATGTGACCACTCAGTATATGGACGTGTCCGCGCGGCTTTCTAATCTGCAGGCACAGCGCACCCGCTTACAGCAGCTGCAGGCACAGGCCGAAACTCTTTCGGACTTGCTGCAGATTGAGGACTCTCTCACCGAGGTGCAGTCCCAGATTGAGAGTTGGCAGAGCCAGCTGGACTGGTACAGCAATCAGGTGCAGCAGTGCACCGTGTATATCGACCTGAACGAGGTGCAGACCTACACACCCGCCGACGAGGGCTTCTTCTCCCGCATCGGCACGGCCCTTGTCTCCGGCTGGGGCAACTTTGTGAATGGCTTGCAGCAGCTGGTAGTTGCGCTGGCCTCCGTCTGGCCGCTGGCAGTGCTGGCGTGCGCCGCTGTTGCCGTGGCGCTTGCATGGCGTAAAAAGCACCCGAAGAAGTGACCCCATAGAAATCCATTTTCCGCATAAAGGCTTTCCCCGGCCGGGGGAAGCCTTTTGTTCAACCCCGTTGAAAAAACCACCCCTGTCCCGCCGGGCTGCTGCACCGGGAGACAGGGGTGGTTTTGTATATTTTGCAGTACTTATTACACGCCGGAATAGGCCGAGAAGCCGCCGTCCACCGGCAGGCAGATGCCGGTGATGAAACCGGCTGCCTCATTGTTCAACAGGAACAGCAGCGCGCCCACAAGGTCTTTTTCGCTGTCGCCGAAGTGTCCCATCGGGGTGGCGGCAAGGATCTTTTTGGTGCGCTCAGTGGGGGTGCCGTCCTCGTTGAAGAGCAGCTTCGCGTTCTGCTCGCTGGCAAAAAAGCCCGGGGCAATGGCGTTGACCCGGATGCCCACCTTGCTGAAATGTACCGCCAGCCACTGGGTAAAGTTGGTCACAGCGGCCTTGGAACCGGAGTAGGCGGGGATCTTGGTCAGGGGCAGGTAGGCGTTCATGCTGGAAATGTTCAGGATGTTGCAGCCCTCGCGCCCTACCATCTGGCGGGCAAAGGCCTGCGTGGGCAGCAACGTGCCGATGAAGTTCAGGTTGAACACCATCTCCACGCCGCTTTCATCCAAGTCAAAGAAGGTGACGGTGTCGCTTTCCAGATCGGCCATCTCAAAATATTCCTTGTCCGTATTGGCGCGGGCGTTGTTGCCGCCGGCACCATTCACAAGGATATCGCAGGGGCCAAAGTCTGCCAGCACATCCTCGGCTACCTGCAGGCAGTTGGCCTTGTTCATCACGTTGCAGGTGTAGCCCTTGGCGGTGCCGCCCTCGGCTTCGATCTCGTCCGCAAGCTCCTTGAGCTTATCCATGTTGCGGCCCAGCAGCGCCACCTTTGCGCCCGCCCGGGCCAGCGCCTTGGCAAAAATGGAGCACAGCGTGCCGCTTGCGCCGGTGACGACAGCCACCTTGCCGGTGAGATCGGTGTTCAGTACATTCTGTTTCATGCGGCACCTCAGCTCCGGTATTCTGCCGGCAGCTGATCCATGGTCCGCCACTTGTCCATGGCTTCTTCCAGCTTCATGCCCTTAGCCACTGCATCGCGGCGGCAGGCGTTGACCGCCTGGATCTCCTTCATCTTGGCACCGGTCAGGGTGTAGCCCTTCATAGCGATGAGGGTAGCCGCCCATGCCACCATGGGAATGATGCAGAACAGCACGATGACCACCCAGTTCATGCCCGGGGTGTAGGGATCATACTGGGTGGGCAGGCTCTGCAGGCCCACAAAGCTGACCGCAATGCCCACTACGGTAGCGGACAGGCTGGACACCAGCTTGTCCACCAGACTGAACAGGGTGCCCATGATGCCGGGGATATACTTGCCGCTGCGGTAGGTCTCGTAGTCGGAGCAGTCGGCCACCATGGGGATGGGCATATCGGCGGTGGCGTAGTAAGCACCGTAGCCGATGCCGAAGAAAGCGATGAACAGGATGGTGTACAGATTGATGGAAAGGCCGTTCTCACCCAGAATGGACAGGGTGAAGGCATCGCCGCGGCCCCAGAGCAGCAGCAGCACCAGCACGCCCACATAGCACACCAGCGCCACGCTGACGTACTTCATCAGGCTGGCCTTCTGGCCCTCCTTCTGGCTGGTGCGGACGGTGAGCAGGAAGAAGGGCACGCTGAACACATAGCCCAGCACCATCATGGGCAGGTACAGACCATCGTAGTTGCCCATCATGCAGCCGTACAGCATGCACAGCACGGTGGTGTTGGTGGCGATGGAAAGTGCCAGCTTGCAGCCCGCACCGGCCACCATCAGCCGCTGCATGGGATTGTTGTTCTTGATGATCTGGATGTACTCGCTCACTTTGATCTTCTCGGTCTTTTCGCCGCCGATGCCAAAGTACTTGGGCTGATCCTTCTCCCAGATGCCGATGACAGCCAGCAGGGTGAGCAGGATGGAGATGACGATGCCCACCGGAGCCAGCGTGCGGAAGAACCCGGCGGAAGCGTAGCCGCCCTCATAGTTCTTGGCAAGGATGGGGGCAAAGAACTGCATGGCACCCATGCCCAGCAGGCTGCCCACCGTGTTGAAGATGGTAAACAGGGGGCGCTGCTTGGGGTCATTGGTCAGCACGGTCTGGCCGGAGCGAGTGCAGCTGGTCTGGAAGGTGTAGCCGATGACCCACACGGCATACAGGGCAACGAACGCAGCGTAGCGCAGCCCCATGGCACTGGCGGGGATGAGCGGGGTGAGGCAGTACAGCACCAGAATGCTTGCTGCCATGATGAGGTTGCCGACGACCATGAAGGGCCGGAACTTGCCGAACCTGCCGTTGGTGCGGTCCATGAGGGCACCAATGATGGGGTCGGTGACGGCATCGAACAGACGCATGCCGGTGACCATCACCGAAGCAAACAGCATGCTCAGGGCCAGCACTTTGCTGCCGAAGGTGGCGATGTAGGAAAGCACCAGCACATAGTACACGTTCGTTGCGCCGTTGTTCAGCGGAAACAGCACCAGCTGGTAGGTTTTGGCGCGGTTCACACTCGACGCCGTTGTTTTTTGTTCGCCCATTGCGGTCTCTCCTTTTGTCTTTGATAAAAAGCGGCAGCCCGCCCCGCCTTCGGGGCAGGCTGCCGTAACATGGGGTCAGGGATCGTGCAGACCGGAATTACTTCTGGTCAACAGCAGGAGCGGTGTCTGCCAGCTCCTTCTTGCGCTTGAGAGCCTTGCTCAGCTGCCATGCGCACAGCACGGTCAGCACAGCCAGCACTGCGATCAGTGCATAGATCGCAGTCTGCCACCAGGGCAGCACGGTCTTCAGGGTATCGCTTGCAGACCAGCCGTTCATGGCGTTGGAGTTGACCACGGTGTACAGGATGTGATGCATTGCATTGCGCATCTGGGTCACGATGTAGGCATCGTTCTCGTAGTTGGCAGCCTTGGTGGTGTGGATCTTGGGCATCGGGCTGTCCCAGATGTCGGAACCGGCGATCAGGCCGTCCACCAGATCCATGTACTGGCTGGAGCCGGAGAAGTCGGTGATGCACATGCCGCGCATGCCCAGCTCCTCGCGCAGGAAGCCGTTCAGCAGGTTGGAGTTGGCACCGCACCAGGTTGCGCCCCAGCGGTTGAAGCCGGTCATCACGCACCATGCGCCGCCATCCGTGATGGCCTTATCGGCCACTTCCAGATAGATCTCGCGGGCAGTCTGCTCGTTCAGCCAGGTGTTGACACCGCGGCGGCTGGTCTCGGAGTCGTTCAGGGCAACGTGCTTCAGGTAGACATACACGCCCTTGGACTGGATGCCCTGCACCTCGGCAGCGCAGATGGTGCCGGCCACAAAGGGATCCTCGGCGTAGTACTCGAAGTTACGGCCGGAGTAGGCGGTACGGTGCATGTTGATGCCGGGGCCGTACAGACCGGAGTAACCCATGGCAAGGCAGTCCTCACCGATGCACTTGCCCACTTCGTTGATCAGGTCCATATTGAAGGTGGCAGCCATGACATCCTCGGAGGTGTAGCACATGGCGGATGCACCGCCGGTCAGGGCAGCGGTCAGGCCCTGCGGGCCGTTCTCGTCCTTGGTAGCGGTCTTGCCGATGGAGGAAGCCGCTGCAGTGTTGTGGAAGCCCAGAGTGATGGTGTTGACCATCTCATCGAAGGTCAGCTGATCCAGCAGGGTCTCCCACTGGGGATCGTCGAAGTCCTTGCCGATCATGGAAGCGAGGGTCAGGCCGTTCTTGGCACCCAGAGTGGGCATCTCGACGCTGTCGGCCTCGGTGCCGTCGTACTGGGTAAAGGCCAGATCTGCAGCCAGCGTTTCGTTGGCGGTCAGAGCAGCAGGCTGGGTGGGAACCGTGCCGGTCCAGTCGGAGCGGCTCATCCAGGTCACGCTGCCGGGAGCATCGCTGCTCTTGTTGGGGTCGGACTCATCGAACAGGTTGGTGATGGCAGTGCCGTTGGCGCTGGCTGCATAGGTGGTGGTATCCAGTGCCTCGTTGGTCCACTTCCAGACCAGAGAAGCATCGCCGTCCTCGGTCATGCGGCCATTGGTGCCGGCCACGGTGTAGCCCTTGGCAGCAAGGATGTTGTTGACGGCATTGTGAGAATCGGTAGCAGCGGTGAAGTAGTAGTCACCGGCATCCAGAATGTAGGTCTTGGCGTTGTTTGCGTCGTAGGTGCGCAGCTCGCTCTTCTTCACGGTGATGGTCACATCCTCGGAAGCGCCGGGAGCCAGCACATCGGTCTTGGCAAAGCCGCACAGCTCTGCAGCGGCCTTCTCGATGCCGTTTGCCTTGTCGTAGTCGGTGTAGGGAGACTGGAAGTAGACCTGCACGGTCTCCTTGCCGGAATAGGTCTTGCCGGTGTTGGTGACCTTCAGGGTGACGGTGAAGGCATCGTCAGACTCGGTCACATTGAAGTTGCTGTAAGCGAAGGTGGTGTAGCTGTCGCCGTAGCCGAAGGGATAGGCAACGGTGGTGGCCCAGTCATAGTCGCCTGCCTTGGCAGTGCCCATGACCACATCCTCGTAACGGGTCTCGAAGTAGCGGTAGCCCAGATAGATGCCTTCCTGATAGACGCTGTACATGCCCTGCACGTCTGCACCCTCGGTCAGCAGGTCATACTCTGCTGCGTTGGGGTAGGCCTGGGTGTAGAAGTTGTACATGGCGGGGTTTGCCAGATTGTCGTACAGGTAGGTGTCCACCAGAGAGCCGGAGGGGGTCACAGTGCCGGCGAGCAGCTGGCCCACACCGTTGATGCCGGTCTGGCCCACATCGCCGATCCACATGGCGGCGTCAATGCCGTAGTCCTCGCCGCAGATGGCAGGGTTGAGGAAGTCCATCTCCAGTGCGTTGGAGCTGTTGATCAGGACGACGATGGACTTGAAGGTGCCGTTGTCCTTCAGTGCCTTCAGGTTCTTCAGCAGCTCGATCTCCTCGGCGGACAGCTCCAGATAGTTGCCGCTGCCCTCGGAACCGGAGATCCAGCTGTCGTTGGTGCCGTTGGTGCCGCTGGGCAGGTCTGCGCCCTCACCGCCGGAGCGGGAGAACACCACGATGGCAGCATCGCCGTACTCGGCAAAGCTGCTCTCGGCGCTGGACAGTGCGCTCCACGGAGCTTCATTGACAGCGTACTGGGTGTTTGCTTCCAGCGTATCCGAGATGGAGGCCGGGGTAATGCGGCTGTAGTTCTTCATCATGCTGTCGGACTTGTACAGATCCCACAGCGTCTGGTTGACCTGAATGCCCTGAGCTTCCAGTGCTTCCTTCAGGTTGGGGGCCTTGCTGGTATCCACGGAACCGGAGCCGGTGCCGCCGTACATCAGGTCCACAGAGCCATGGCCGAACAGGCTGACCTTGGCGCTGTTTGCCAGCGGCAGGGCAGCGTTGTCGTTCTTCAGCAGGGCAGCGCCCTCGGCCTCAACGGTGGCGCACAGCTCTGCTTCGTAAGCCTCGCGCTCTTCGTCAGAAGTAAAGCCCGCTTTGAAGTATTCGGTATCTTCCGTAGTGTTGCCCTTGATGATCTTGTAGGTCGATGCATTCAGAGCAACGTTCAGGGTAGTGGCGTACTGATTTGCAATCATGTTGCCCACGATGGCGGCGATGGTCAAAATCGCCGTCAGTGCAGTGAGTACCGACCACAAACGTACTTTGGATTTCTTGGTATTCATTGGTTCTCCTCCTTTTCATTTATAACAACCGCCAGACAGCGGAATGTCCTTGTTTATACCCAGTTTGCACTCTTGGACTTGGTCTTCACCAGCTTGTAGCTGGGGTTCGGCTCTGCCACACTGCGGAAGGATGCGGTGTCGATGCAGTCGCCTGCAACCGCCTTCAGCTCCACCTTGCCATGCAGCGGCACGCGGAACCTGAAGATATGCTCGCCGGTCTGCTCTGCCAGCTTTTTGCCGTCCGCATACAGGGCGACGGAGTTCTGGTTGGAGTAGACCTTGACCTCGATCTCCTTCTCGGTGCGGTCGGTGAACCGCTTGGAGCAGATGTGGACGAAGTTTTCCTCACTCCACCATGCTTTATAGAGGTAGAAGCTGTCCTTTTTGGTCTTTCGGTCAAAGGTGACAAGGCCCTTGTGGTTCATGCCCGGCTCGCCGCCCTGATCCCGGGCATCGGCTGCAAAATCGAACATGTTCCACACATGGGTCGCCCACAGCCACGGGTGGCGGTCAAAGCACTTCAGCATATACTCGTGGTACTTGGCCTGATATTCCTCGGTGTGGTCGCCCCGGCGGGGGTGGGCACTGTGGAGGTTGGGCATGCCCTCGGCACCGTACTCGGAAAAGCCCAGCGGACGGTTGGGGTATACCAGATGGAAAAAGTCCATCCACAGGTCGTTCAGGAACAGCCCCGGCACATACCAGCCCAGATACAGGTTCCAGCTGACCAGATCGGTGATGTGTGCCACCGGGTTGAAGGGGCCGCACATGGCGTAGCAGGCCAGCGTGGTCAGGCGGGTGGGGTCCATCTTGTGGCACAGCTCGTTGAGCACCCGGTGGTTGTCCAGCATATCTGCCTTATCCTTGGTGGAAATGGTGATCTCGTTGGACACACCCCAGCAGACGATGGAGGGGTGGTTGTAGTTCTGGTGGATGAGCTCCCTCATCTGGCTGATGGTGTTTTCCCGGCCATTGGGCAGATGCTCGGAAATGTAGGGAATCTCTGCCCAGACCACCATGCCGTACTGGTCGCACAGGTCGTAGAAATACTGGTCGTGCTGGTAGTGCGCCAGCCGGACGGTGTTTGCACCCAGTTCCCGGATCAGCGCCATGTCCTCATCATGCATCTCCCGGGTGATGGCGTTGCCCAGACCCTTGCGGTCCTGATGGCGGGACACACCGTGAAGGGGATAGGGCCTGCCGTTGAGGAAAAAGCCCTTCTTTGGGTCTACAGAGAAGCTGCGCAGGCCCACCTTGGTGGTCACTTCATCCACCGGCTTGCCGTCCTGCAGCAAGCGGACGACACAGGTGTACAGGTAGGGGTCCTTCACGCCGTTCCACAGGTGGGGAGCATCCAGATGGAGGAAAGTATTTTCGCCCTCGCCCTTTGCAACGGTGCGGCCCTCAGCATCCAGCAGCTCCACCGTCACGGTGCCGCTGCCTTCCACCAGCGTTTCCACCCGGATGTCGGCGCTGCCCTCTTTCAGGGTGGGGGTGATCTTCACGCCGGTATCGCCAAAGTGTCCCAGCGCAATGTGGTTTTTGTTCACCACCAGCAGGCTCACATCCCGGTAGATGCCGCCGTAGAAGGTGAAGTCCGCTTTCTGGGGGTAAACGCGGTCGTTGACGCTGTTGTCCACCCGCACCGTGAGCTGGTTCTCTGCCTGCAGCAGTTCCGTGACCTCTGCCCGGAAGGTGGAGTAGCCGCCGTCATGGGTGCAGAGCTGCTGACCGTTCAGCAGCACGGTGACGCTGGAATTGACGCCCTCAAACTGCAGCCAGACCTGCTGCTGTGCCGGGTCAAAGACAGGAGCTGCAAAGTCGGTGCGGTAGGTGCAGGTACCCCGCCAGTAATCGTTGCCGCCGTCCTGACCGTCCCTGGCGTTCCATGTATGGGGCAGCTCTACGGCGGTGGTAACGCCGTTCGGGCCGGTAAACTGCCAGTCCTTCATGAGCTTTGCAATACTACGCATCCGATTCCTCCTGTTTTTGCTGTGGTACAGTGATTTTTTTCGTTTTTTGCTCTTTGTCATTATTTTATCAGAGTGGCCGTATTTCGCAAGATGCGTGCGAAAATCGGTCGTTTTGCGTGCGCATTCGGTTTTGGACTGCCAAATGTGAACTGATATATTTGTAAGTTTTCCACAAGCAGATGTATCCAACAAGTCGCAAAAAGAAAACCGCCGCAGTCCTTCCGTTTCCGGAACTTCTGCGGCGGCTGCCGTTTTCTTAACTTATTTTTGCAGCGGAAAGATGATCTTTTCCGCAAAAAACTCGCCCTGCTCTTCCAAGGTCAAAGTGCCTTTGTACTTCTGCACGATGCGCCGGATCACCTTCAGCTCGTATTGTGCAGAGCGGCTTGCCTGCTGTTCCGGCGGACGCAGCGGGCTGATGATGTTCACCACCACAAAACCCTGCCGCACACAGACCAGCAGATCGATGACCCTGCACTCCGGCCGGGAGACCTGCACGGCGCTTTCCACGGCATGATCCAGCGCATTGGCAAACAATGCGTACAGATCCCCCGCTTCAAAAAAGCCCAGACAGCTGCCGTTTGCCACGGCATTCAGCTGGATGCCCCGGGACTCGCACAGCAGACTCTTCTCGGTCAGCACCACATCCAGCACCTCGTTGCCGGTGTTGCGGTTCGCATCATAAAGGCGGGCTGCGCGCTCGGCCTCCTCGATGCGCTCTTGCGGCACCGCTTCGGGCGACAGCTTGCGGAGATTGGCAATCTGCACCTTCAGTTCGTGGCAGCGCTTATTGATCATCTGCACGTTCTGCCGGGCGACCTGATACTGCTGACGCTGCCGCTCGTACAGCAGATTCAGCGCATTCATCTCTTTTTCCATGGCAGATTTCTTGAACAGCTCACTTTGAAAATACAGCAGCGTAATAAAATAGAACTGCCCGATCAGGATGGTGGCGACAAGGCTCTGCGGAAATTGTTCTGCGCGGAAATTGTCCAGCACCGCCGCCTGCACCATAAACAGGATGCCAATGAAGAACGAGCTGAGCAGCTGCCGGGGGCCGATATAATACTCTCCTTTATAAGGCAGCTGCCGCGCCAGCAGGAGGTACACCGCCGCAAAGAATACCGTCCCGGACAGCAGCTGTACCAGAACCGCCCAAGGGGAAGCCATGTTCAGCGGGTGCCCATGCTTGGCAAAATACAGTTCCAGATAGCACCAGCCCTCGTAGGCGCACTGCGCGATAAGCAGACTCCAC
>OLRN01001816.1_pt1 | contig 10553 bp, 7 predicted proteins | sample 1673001 | NCBI WGS metagenome assembly OLRN01 (sample SAMEA3136745, study PRJEB25190) | human gut metagenome | biome: human gut; feature: human-associated habitat; material: faeces | place: Austria | collected 2013 | reverse complement strand
ACGCATTCGTAATGCGTAGGTCGCCGGTTCAAGTCCGGCTTTCGGCTCACAAAATCAAGCAGTTATCTTTTTAGGTAACTGCTTTTTTTATGGTGTTTTCTGTGGTTTACATCTCAGTTTACATGAGGCATGTAAACTGAGATGTAAACCATGAGTACAACAATTAGTGTCGTATGTTACAAGTCTAAAGTGTTGAAAAACAATGAATCACCTTTAATGTTGCGTATCTGTAAAGATGGTAAACGGAAGTATGAAAGCATTGGAATTTCAATATTACCTTCTTTGTGGGATTTCAAGCAAAACAAACCCACAAGAAAATGTCCAAATAAGGAGTATATAGAGAGGTTAATAGCAGAGAAAGTAAAAGTCTATACAGATAAGGTTATAGAGTTCAAATCACAGGAAAAAGGATTTACTGCAACGTCTTTAATGGAGAAGGTGAACAAACCAGTAAAGCGTAAAACTGTACAAGAGGTCTTTAACCAGTATATTCAAGAACTTGAATCAGCAAATCGTTTACGTTATGCGGATATGTATAAATGTACTATGCACTCTCTTATAAAATTCAACAAGCATTTGGATATTCCTTTTTCTGATATGGATACAATTTGGTTAAAGCGTTATGGACAGTCTTAAAGAGATCAGGTGTCAATACCTTTTTAATCTGTGAGGCTTTAGGGCGCAGTTCAGAGAGAGTAACCCAAGCCGTAAAAATAACTATTGATAAAATGTTTTCTGACATTTAAAATTCTCTATACATTATTGTATATATTCCTTATGATCCGAAACCTTTGGTCTTCTGCTACTTTGCTCGGAATCTGTCTGTTCTAAAAGAGTAACTGGTCCGGAACATGCCATAAACTATTTCGAAAGTCATAGTAAACTAATTCAAAACATACTGCATATTATTTATATGTAGTTACTATCTATCGCGAATATGTAGTAACTACTAATTGATGATAGATAGTACTATGTATAAGCAACAGGTAGTAACTACCAATAGATACTTTACTATATGTTCTGATTTAGTTCTTGGTGTGTTTTGACTTAGTTGATGGCATGAAACGGGTTAGTCGGTCGCTTGCCTGAGAGATGTTCCAGGTAGTGCCGGTAAGGTATCATGTATAACTTTGGCTGTTTACGTTTCTGATATTCTTTGTTTTTTCCTTCGAATCTTTACTATCTTTGCAGGCAATTTATCTTACACAGACAAAATAAATGAATGAGACCATATTAAACGGTTTATTAAATCTATTTGCTATTTTCGCTTCCTCCGTGCGGATTGAAAGGGAGCAGGCAAGTCGTGCCGTTCATTCTTATCTCTCCAGCCACTTCGGGGTACGTTCCCATAAAGAGTATATTGAACTTTACAACGCATTGCGCGATATGTATGACGATTCGCTCTTTGTACTGGACAAAGAGCAGATTGTTCGGAATATATGCGAACAGATGAAAGTAAAGTTGAGAGCCGAAGAACAATTGCTTTTGCTGATCCGTTTCGTGGAGTTTGCCTATACGAACAGCGAGGAGGCGGATCAACATCTGGCTCTGTTCCGCCTGGTAGCTGATATTTTTTCGATCCCTCAGGAAGAATTTGACGATGCGCTTGCCTTTATCACAGGGCAAACTTCTTTGTCTTTGCTGACGATCAGCGGAGAGGAGGAAGCGGAGGTCAACCATATCACGCGGAAAGGGATGGAAGGGGTCATCCGTGTGCTCTATATCCGTCGCTTCGACAAGCATATTTTCACCTATCATGGGAACGGGCAGGTATTTATGAATGATATTCCGCTTTCGTCGGATATGTTTTATGCCTGGCAACATAGCAGTGTGCTGAAAGGGCCTTTGTTCCTGCCGGTCTATTACAGTAACCTGCTTGCTGTTTTTAATAAAAACGAACACAAGGAGGTCATTCATCTGGCCGGACGTGATATTGATTTTACATTTAAGAACAGCCATAACGGGTTGCATAACTTCTCTTTCAATCTCGAATCCGGACAGCTTGTTGCCATTATGGGCGGGAGCGGGGTCGGGAAGTCGACATTGTTGGGAATCATGAACGGTAATATTCGTCCCGATAAGGGAATGATCACCGTGAATGGCCATCCGCTCGACTCTCCGGATGCACGCCAATTGATCGGTTTTGTTCCGCAGGATGATTTGCTGATAGAGGAGTTGACCGTTTATCAGAACCTTTTGTATACGGCACGGCTCTGTTTCGCGCGTTTGACGGACGAGGAGATTGGGCAACGTGTGGAAAAGGTTTTGAAGGAGTTGGACTTGGAAGAGATAAAGGGGCTCGAAGTCGGTTCCCCTATTCGTAAGACGATTAGTGGAGGTCAGCGAAAGCGTTTGAATATCGCCCTCGAACTGATACGTGAGCCGGCTATCCTGTATCTTGACGAGCCGACATCGGGATTGTCGTCTTCCGATTCCGAAAAAGTAATCATGCTCCTGAAGGAACAGACTCACCGGGGTAAATTGGTGGTGGTGAATATACATCAGCCTTCGTCCGAAATCTATAAGTTGTTTGACTGCCTGTGGCTACTTGACCGAGGAGGCTATCCGATCTATGACGGGAACCCGATAGAGGCAATCACCTATTTCAAGCAGGCGGCCAAGTATACTGATCCGGATATCAGCGTGTGCAGTGTCTGTGGTAATGTGAATCCCGAATTGATTTTGAATATCATTGACTCTAAGAAGATCGACGACTCTGGAAACCAAACGAATATCCGAAAGTTCACACCGGAGGAATGGCATGCCGAATATCTTGCTTCCCGTCCCGCTTTTTCGCCTGTCGAGGAGGAAGCATTACCGAAGAACCAGCAGAAGAAACCTTCCTGGTTCAAACAATTCCTGATCTTCCTGGAAAGAAATATACGTACGAAGCTGACGAATAAGCAATATCTGGCTATCACGCTATTGGAAGCCCCTTTGCTTGCGCTGATCGTCGCCCTTCTGACCCGCTATATGGACGGGGATGAATATACGTTGCTTGCCAACAAGAATTTCGTGTCTTATATCTTCATGTCAGTCATTGTTGTCTCCTTTATGGGATTGAGCATCAGTGCCGAGGAGATTATAAAGGACCGGACGATCCTGAAGCGCGAACATTTCCTTCGGTTGAGCCGGAGCAGCTATCTGACATCCAAGATGGTGTATCTATTGGCTGTGTCGGGGCTGCAATCGCTTTTGTTCATCGGGGGGGGGAATACCATTATCGGAGTGGGGAGCGAGATGTTCGGCACGTGGTGGAGTATTCTGTGGGCAACGTCGTTCCTGGCGAATCTGACCGGGCTGATCCTTTCGCAGACGATGAGCTCGGTTGTTGCGATCTATATCACGATCCCGCTTCTGTTGATCCCACAGATATTGCTTTGCGGCTTGGTCATCAAGTTTGACGATCTCAATACACGGGCTTCGGATGAGAACATCGTGCCGTTGATCGGCGAGGTGATCCCTTCGCGCTGGGCTTTTGAAGCGTTGATGGTGGAGCAGTTCTGCGACAACGCTTATAACCGTCCTTATTTCCCGATTGAGAAAGAAAAGTATCTGGCGCAATATTACGAGAACGTTCATTTACCGGAGGTGCGCAGCTTGGTAGAACAGATTGCGCTAAAAGATGATCCCGATAAGCGGAAAACGGTCGAGAACGAGCTGGCCGTATTGAGCCGTGCAGCCCGTATCGCTCCCCGCATGGAGGGAGAGGGATATCTGGCATATCTGGACAAAGTGGATGCCGCTTTGCACGAACGGGCGCACAACTTCACTGCCTATCTCGATCAAATCCAGCAGGAACGCGGCCGGAAAGAAGGGACCGGGCAACTGATGAAGATGAAGAAAGCCCATCATAATATGGCAATAGAAGACCTGGTTATGGGGACTGGAGGACGTCATCTATATAAGGAAGCGAACCATCGTATCTACCCAGCGATCGGGCAAGTTTATGTGGAGCCTGACAACCGTTTCGGACGTGCCGCTTTCTACAGCCATGAAAAAAATTGGGCCGGATATCATATTTCTACTTATAAATTTAATTTATTGGTTATAGGTTTCTTTGCATTATTGTCGATTATCGCTATATTCGCAGAGTTTCCGGGACGTTTCTTGAAACGGGACGAATTTTAAGACTCGAAATAATAAATTATTAAATTATACAATATGAAAAAGAGTGTATTAAGCATGCTCGCCGTAGCAGCATTAGTGTTTGGAATGACTTCCTGCAACGGAGCCAAGAAAACAAGCGAAGAAGCTGAAAAGACTGAAGAAGCTGCTGTTATAGCAGGTAAGGCTCCGAAAGATCTGTTGACTGAGGAGTTGAAACAAGAGACAATTCAATTGTTGAAGGATATGCCGGATTCTGATATTCCTTATCGTCTTTCTACAGGTGAAGTAAAAGTAAATGTGGGTGATATCAAGTATATGATGCCGGTTGGCAAGGCTGCTGAATTGAGCACACCGACACAGAAAGCCCGTGCATTGGGTATGTATATGGCTGATTATAACGTATTGAAAGCGATCGGTAAGCCGACAGCTGAAGTGGAAGGCGTAATAGGCAAGTTGGCTACAGACCTGAATGTGTCGTTTGTTTTGGATATCCTGAAAGAACAGGCTCCGAAAGATGCAACTAAAGAACAATTGCAGGCTTTCTTGAACGCACAGGAAGACAAGATCATCGAAAAGATGGCTGCTGAAAACAAAGTAGATGCCGAAGTTGAAATGTTAGGTGCTGCTTCTGCCGAATATGCTTGTTTAATTGCCAATCCGACATTAGTTGTAGAAGGTGATGCTACTTCTGCCGGTCTTTCAACAAATATGGAAAAACGTGTCAGCATGTTGGAAGAGGTGGTTGCCGATTTGGCTGCTTACTATCCTGATTTGAAACAGTTAGGCGAAACGATTGCTCCGCTGAAAGAAAAGGTCGCTTCTATCCAGAGCGCTCGTGCTGCTAATGCCGAGATCATGGGGATCCGCGATGCTTTGCTGAAGTAAGCAAGATTTCTATACATAAAAAGATAAGTATCCCGGCTTCCTATTGGAGGCTGGGATATTTATTTTTTGGGGGAATCCATTTTCATGAGTTGGTAACTCGTGCGTTTAATTTGGTCAATTCATTTTCGTCACCCTTTGTAACTGATCGAAAGCAATGTAATATCGTCTGATTGGACAGCACCGACGACAAATTCGCCAACCGTCTCGGTTATCTTTTCCACAACCTCTTTCGGGCTCTTTCCGGCAAGTGTCCGGCAGTTTTCGAGCAGCCGTTGTTCGCTGTATAGTTCATGCTTCGTATTCATCGCTTCTGTTACTCCATCGGTATAGAGAAAGAGATTGTCGCCGGGTGACATCTTCAGTTCCTTTTCGTGATAACTGGCATCGTTGATCGCCCCCAATATCATGTCGCCAGTGGACGGTACTTTGGAAACGGAACCGTCTTTTTTCATCAGGATAGGCGGGTTGTGCCCTGCATTACTGTAGGTGACGGTGCCTGTATGGATATTCAGGATACCGTAGAATACGGTCACGAACATGTCGTTTACGCTTTCTTGGCAGAGAATGTTGTTGGAACGTTGCATACACATGGAAGCCGAGTTTTCGGTCAGTGCGATGGCACGTATCACAGTCCGGCTGATAGCCATGAAGATTGCGGCGGGAACACCTTTGCCCGACACATCGGCAATGACGAAGCCCAAGCGGTCCTGGTCGATGCGGAAGAAATCATAAAAATCCCCTCCTACATATTTGGCTGCGTTCATATAGGCATACAAGTCGAACGATTTCAACTCCGGAAACGGAGGGAATGTCTTGGGCAGGATTGTTTGCTGGATTTCCTGGGCGACATGCAGGTCGTTCTGGATGGATTCCAATTGTGTGTGTTCCCTTTGTGCCTGCTTGATGAAAGCGATCTGCTCGGCTGCCTTTTCAATGGTTCGTTCGAGGTCTTCGAGATTGATTGGCTTGGTCGTGAAGTCGAAGGCTCCCTGATTCATGGCACTACGAATATTCTCCATATCGCCGTAGGCCGATACCATAATGCATTTTAGCGCAGGGTTACGCATCTCGTTAATCTTTGTGAGTAACGTAAGTCCGTCCATTTCCGGCATGTTGATATCGCTCAGGATCACGTCGAAGTCCGGCATGGCAAGCAGCATTTGGAGTGCTTCCAGTCCGTTGTGGGCGAAATGGAATTCGTATTCACCTTTCTTTATTTTGCGCCGGAAATATTGAGTCAGCAATATTTCCAGGTCAAGTTCGTCGTCTACACTTAATATTTTTATAGCCATAGTAGCGTTGTTTCTCTGATTATTTAATCGGAATGGTGATTGTGAAACGGGTGAATTCGTTCGGCTCCGATTCCATCTCGATCGTTCCGTTATGTTTTTGTTCGATGATCGACTTGGTGATAGAGAGGCCGAGACCGGTTCCTTCTCCGACCGGTTTGGTGGTGAAGAACGGCGTATAAAGTTTCTCTTTGACCTCCTTCGTGATTCCCGGGCCGTTGTCTTCGATAACCAACCGTACCCGGTCGCTGTCTTTTGCCAGTCTTACCTTGATGGTCGGACTATAAGGATTTTCAGCGACACCTTTGGATTTGCTGAAGACTGCATAGCAGGCGTTGTTCATCAGGTTGAGAACAGCGCGGCTGAAGTCCTGCGGGATTACTTTGACCAACGGGAGTGTATTGTCGTATTCTTCTATGATGGTAACATTGAAGCTCTTGTTATTGGCGCGGACAGCATGGTAGGAAAGCCATACATATTCTTTTGTCAGCTGGCAGAGGTCGGTCGCTATATATTCATCGTCTTTGCCGCGGGAATAGAGCAGGATGCCTCGGACGATACTCGATGCCCGGTTGCCGTTTTCCTCGATCTTGCACATGTTGCTTTTGAGGTCGTCCATGATTTCCCTAATCTCCTCGTCCACCTCGGCAGAGAGCTTGCTTTCCAGTTCGTCCAATACGTCTTCCATATCTTGCAGCAACTTACATGATAGTTTGCTGAAGTTGATCACGAAGTTGAGCGGGTTCTGTATCTCATGTGCGATACCTGCGCTCAACAGTCCGAGTGAAGCCATCTTTTCTTGTTGGCTGATCTGTTTTCTCAGACGTTCTAACTCTTTCATACTGTCCTCATTCATTGTTGTTGCTTTTTTGATAAATAGGAATCGTAATCATAAACTCGGTAAAGTTGTCCTTCTCGCTTTTCACGATGATGGAGCCTTGGTGGTTCAGGATGACTTCACGACAGAGGTACAAACCGACACCCGCTGCCTCGGCAGTGGGCTTCGTGGTGAAAAACGGTTCGAATATCTTGGCTTTGATATTGTCTTCGATGCCGATGCCGTTGTCGCGGATGCAGAGGAAGATTGTCCCGTTCAGTCTCTTTTCTACGTGTATGTTGATGATTGGCGTGAAGTCCTTTTTCTGTAACTTTTTCAGCAATGCGTAAAGGCTGTTCTTGAGTAGGTTGAGCATCACTTTGTTCATCTGCTCAATGTTGATCTCTGCGGTCGTGGGTTCTGCCGGACAGTCGAGTTCGATCTGTATCTGCTTATTCTCGATGTCTTCTTTGAACTGCTTGCGGATCACGTCTACGTTCACTTTGCAGAGGTTGCAGATGTCCGTTGGAGTGACGTCGCCGTGACGGTCTTTCAACAATTCTTCCATTGCTTTGACGATCCGGACAGTGTTGCAGCCGTGTTCGTTTATCTTCTGCAAGTTGCTGTTGATCATATCGAGAATCTCGATGCTGTCGGCGTAGTTCTCTTTTGACATGATCGCCTGCTGGTCCGTAATGTTTTCTTTCAAGTCTTTGATCAGATTGGCGGAAAGGCCGGCAAAGTTGTTGATGTAGTTGATCGGGTTCAGGATGCGGTCGACCAGTCCCTGCGTCAATTGTCCGACTGTAGCCAGCTTCTCCTTGCGGACCAGTTCGTCCTGTGCTTTCGCCAGAGCGTCGAGGGCGTCGGATAGTTTCTTGGATTCATTCAGCACTTGGTCGCGCTGGATACGGAGTTCGATTGTTCGCTCTTCTACCACTTTGGCGAGATACTCTTTCTGTTTCAGTTGTTTGCGCAGTTTCGATTTGTAGATATACAGGATGATTTGAATAACGATCAGGCAGGTGATCCATCCTCCCCAGTCGTAATACATCGACAGGATAATCAAGATCCAGTCGGCCAATACGAGCTTCTCTATGATTTGCAGCTTTACTTTGAGCGCTGCTATATCTCTAATGTCGAAGTCTGCCATATCAACAAATGTCTTTTGCCATTGTGAGTATATTTTTCCCGGCTGAACGACTATAGCTGACTTCCGTCATCAGTTGCTTGACCAGATAAATTCCGAGGCCGCCTGTCGGGCGTTCTTCCAATGAGAGAGTAAGGTCCGGCTCCTGTCTTTCGAGAGGGTTGAAACTGATGCCGGTATCGGTTATGACGATTGTCAGCCGTTTGTTCTCGTAGCTCATGTCGATACGGATGTCCTGGTCTTTTTTGTCGGGATAGGCATACTGGATGACGTTGGTCACGGCTTCTTCGAGTGCCAGTTTGATTTGCATCGACTGTAGTTCTCCCAGTTCATAAGTACCGGCTTGCTGGTCCAGAAACGCGTATAGACGGGTTAGCTGTTTCAGCTCATTCTTTATATGTAGCGTATTTGTCATCTGCCGGAATAAAGATACTTGTTATTCGATCGTGAGGATGTGAGAGAATCCGGTGATATTCAGGATTTCCATAATCTCATTCTGAATATTCTTCAGCCGGAAAGAGCCTCCTTTGTTCTTCATCCCTTTTTGCAGTGTAAGGAGCAGGCGGAGTCCGGCACTGCTGATGTAGGTCAGTTCCGCACCGTCGAGCACTACCGTTTGCGCTTCCCCCTGCAGGATGGGAGCGATCTCTTTTTCAAGATCGACGGAGGGTAACGTATCCAATTGTCCGGAAAGATTGATGACTGTTTCTTTCCCGTTTTCTATTGTTATCTTCATAATCTGTTCCTATTCTGATTTTTCGTTCAAGCAAAAGTATAGATAATCCATTACGTGAGCAAGTTATTGTATAAAAAAGGTTGTGCCTGTATTTGACACAACCCCTTTTGGTTTAAATCTTCGGTAACTCCCAAGGTGTCCTGTATTCCTTGCATAAATATTTGTCTGCTTCTGCGTCATGGAAACTCTTTCCGTCCCAAGTCAGTTTCTTGCCGGTACGGTAGGCGATGTTGCCTAATTGGGAGAACTTGGCGATATGGGCGCCGATTTCGATACTGGCATTACAGTTGCGGTTGCGCGATTTGATACATTCCAGATGGTTCTTGACATGCAGGTTCAAACCGCCTTCACCATATGCTTTCTTCAATGGAACCGCTTCCATGCGGGCTTTGCCGCTTACCTTTTCGGGGATTACTTCCCAGCCACTGCGATCGACAACCAGTGTTCCGTTTTCTCCGACAAATCCCAGGCCGTGATTGCGCCCGTAAGCTCCGTCGTCGATACCGATTGCATGATCCCACATGACGGTGAAGTCATCGAATGTATAAATTGTTTGAAGCAAGTCCGGTGTTTCGCAGGCGTCATCCGGATATCCGAATTTGCCTCCCGAAGCCATGATAGAGTTGGGGGCTGTAACGTTCATTCCATATAGTGCATAGTCGAGTAGATGCACACCCCAATCAGTCATCAGTCCGCCGGCATAATCCCAAAACCAGCGGAAGGTGAAATGGAAACGGTTACGGTTGAACGGACGTTTGGGAGCCGGACCCAGCCACATGTCATAGTCGATTCCTGCGGGAACGGGTTCGTCCGGTTTGACCGGGATGGAAGGACACCAACCTTGATACGAGAACACGCGGACGGTACGTATCTTGCCTAATTGCCCGCTGTGTACGAATGCCATGGCATCCTGCCAGTGCGGATCACTGCGTTGCCATTGTCCTACCTGTACAACCCGGTTGTATTTCTCGGCGGCGCGAACCATAATGTTACATTCTTCAATGCTGTTGCCTAACGGCTTTTCGCAATAAACATCCTTACCTGCTTCACAGGCGGCTACCATCTGCAGGCAGTGCCAATGGTCGGGTGTACCGACGATGACAACGTCGATATCTTTGTTGTCGATCAGTTTCCGCCAGTCTTTATATAGGTTTTTAACTTTCTTGCCTGTGATTTTTTGAGTTTCGGCTGCGCGGCTGTTAAGAACTTCGTCATCGATGTCACATAGCGCGATACACTCGACTTCCGGATTCCGAAGGAAAGCTTGTAGGTCTGAAAATCCCATCCCTTTACAGCCAATCAGTCCGACGCGTATTTTGTCGTTCGCTCCTATACTTCCAGGAGTCGCGTTGATAAAGAATGGACTCATGGAAAGTCCGGCTCCTAATAAGGTCGCTTGCCGGATAAAATCTCTGCGTGTTGTCATGGTCTTATGAATTAGATATTATAAGTTGTTGAGCCAAATGTATAAATAATAGGTGAGCGATACAATAAAAACTGTGATAAAAATATAAATACGGTGGCTTTTTGGGAAAAGGAGCGTATTTTTGTATCCGGTTTGCTTTT
>OLRN01001809.1_pt1 | contig 10600 bp, 4 predicted proteins | sample 1673001 | NCBI WGS metagenome assembly OLRN01 (sample SAMEA3136745, study PRJEB25190) | human gut metagenome | biome: human gut; feature: human-associated habitat; material: faeces | place: Austria | collected 2013 | reverse complement strand
CACTTCGCGTCCTTTTCTTACTAATTGCTGAATTGTAGGCATTTTAATTGTTTTTAGTTATATATTATTGTTTATATTAATTCAAAACTATACACTTTTGGGCTGCAAAGATACTAATAAGTTTTGAATAATCAATGCACTACAAGTTTTTTTTTGATTTTACGCTTCACCCTTGATATTGGGAAGAGGCGGAAATGTTTGTTCGTCCGGCATGCGAATCAGTCCGAAAGCGCGTTCATATTTCCCAATATTCTCTTCGAGTGCACGCAGCAAACGCTTGGCATGTTCGGGTGCCAAAACTATGCGCGATTGCACGCCAGCCTTTGGCATTCCAGGCATCACGCGGATAAAGTCGAGAATAAATTCCGAACTGGAATGAGTTATAATAGCCAAATTGGCATATGTACCTTGCGCCACTTCTTCCTTCAATTCTATCTGGAGTTGACCGTTGTTGTTTTCTTGATTTTCCATGTTGCACAATTGTTTTTAAAATGTTCTTAAAAGATAGACCAAAAGTACTCTTTTTTTTCGGATGATATACATTTAAGCTCAAAAAGACACATAATAATCCGTTCTGAAAAAGGAGCAAGCCACTGCAACCGTTTTGCAGTAGCACTGTAACAAACATACAGAAGCATTGCAGTACAGAAGGAAGAGGCAAAGACAAAACAGAGAGGGAATACTCCTTCTTATAGGATATTCCCTCTCTATTTAATAGAATTATATTGACGTTGTAAGGCTATCCCTCTACTTTCTCGTCTACAGCATAATCAAGTACCGTCTTCTTGTTGGCAAGCATACGGTCGTACTCTTCTTTGGAGCCAACGATAATCTTCTCGAACTCGCGTTGTCCGGTACCGGCAGGAATCAGGTGACCGCAAATTACGTTCTCCTTCATACCTTCCAGACGGTCCACCTTTCCGTTGATGGCAGCCTCGTTCAGTACCTTCGTCGTTTCCTGGAAGGAAGCAGCCGACATGAAGCTTGAAGTCTGCAATGCAGCACGGGTGATACCTTGAAGAATCTGAGTAGAAGTCGCAGGTACAGCGTCGCGCACTTCCACGGGTTTCAAGTCGCGGCGTTTCAACATGGAGTTCTCGTCACGCAGCTTGCGAGCCGTCACAATCTGGCCAGCCTGCAGACTCTGGGAATCTCCAGCATCCACTACCACCTTCTTTCCCCAGATACGGTCGTTCTCTTCCATGAATTCCATCTTGTCAACAACTTGCTGTTCCAAGAAGCGGGTATCACCTGGCTCGTCGATTTCCACCTTGCGCATCATCTGACGAACGATGATTTCAAAGTGCTTATCATTAATCTTCACACCCTGCAGACGGTAAACGTCCTGAACCTCGTTCACAATATATTCCTGCACGGCCGTAGGACCTTTGATAGCCAGGATGTCCGCAGGTGTGATAGCACCGTCAGACAACGGAGTACCGGCGCGTACATAGTCGTTCTCCTGAACCAGAATCTGCTTGGACAACGGTACGAGGTACTTCTTCACTTCACCGGTCTTGGAAGTAACGATGATTTCGCGATTACCGCGTTTCACCTTACCCATGGTAACCTCACCGTCGATTTCTGAAACCACAGCAGGATTAGACGGGTTACGTGCCTCGAACAACTCAGTGACACGGGGAAGACCACCCGTGATATCACCCGCTTTACCTACGGCACGCGGAATCTTCACGATAACTTCACCGGCCTTTACCTTCTGACCGTCTTCAACCACTACGTGGCCACCTACTGGCAAGTTGTATGTACGGATCAGTTCGCCGTCTTCTGTCATGATGTGTGCGGTAGGCACCTTCGTCTTATCCTTAGACTCAATGATGATGATTTCGCGCAAACCGGTAGATTCATCAGACTCTACCTTATAAGTCACGTTTTCAATAACGCCTTCAAATTCAATCTTACCGGTAGCTTCGGTAATGATAACCGCGTTGAACGGGTCCCAACGGGCAATCATCTTGCCTTTCTCTACCATTTCACCATCGGCTGCATAGAGCGTAGAACCGTAGGGTACATTATGAGTGGAAAGCACAATACCCGTGTTGACATCCACAAAACGCACTTCGGCCAAACGGCCTACCACTACCTTTGCCGGTTCGCCTGCTTCGTCGATAACGTCTACCGTACGGAGTTCTTCGAATTCCAGACGGGCAGGATTCTTGGCCACGATGCTTGCGTTGGCAGCAATATTGGCTGCCGTACCACCGGCATGGAATGTACGCAGTGTCAACTGTGTACCCGGCTCACCGATAGACTGTGCAGCGATTACGCCGACTGCCTCGCCCTTCTGAACCATACGGCTGGAAGCCAGGTTACGTCCGTAACACTTGGCACAAACACCTTTCTTGGATTCGCAGGTCAATACAGAACGGATTTCAACGCTCTCGATTGGAGAGTCTTCAATGCGTTGTGCAATGTCCTCGGTAATTTCCTCACCGCCGGCCACAATCAGTTCGCCAGTTGTAGGATGAACAATATCATGTACGGATACACGACCCAGGATACGTTCATACAGAGTGGCAATGGTTTCATCATTGTTCTTCAGTGCCGTACAAACCAATCCGCGGAGCGTGCCGCAGTCTTCTTCATTAATAATCACATCATGCGATACGTCAACCAGACGACGGGTCAGGTATCCGGCATCGGCCGTCTTCAAAGCGGTATCGGCAAGACCCTTACGGGCACCGTGGGTAGAGATAAAGTACTCCAACACGGACAGACCTTCCTTAAAGTTAGAAAGAATCGGGTTTTCGATAATCTGACCGCCTTCGGCACCTGCTTTCTGGGGCTTCGCCATCAAACCACGCATACCGGAGAGCTGACGAATCTGTTCCTTAGAACCACGGGCACCGGAATCCAGCATCATGTATACAGAGTTGAAACCCTGGTCGTCGCTTGAAATGGTTTTCATCAGGATGTTGGACAACTCAGAGTTCACGTGCGTCCAGATATCGATTACCTGGTTGTAACGCTCGTTGTTCGTGATGAAACCCATGTTATAGTTATTGATTACCTGCTCTACTTCATCATAACCTTTCTGTACTAATGCTTCCTTCTCTTCCGGGATAATGATATCGCCCAAGTTGAACGACAAACCACCCTTGAAGGCCATGTAATAACCGAGGTTCTTGATTCCGTCGAGGAAGTCGGCTGCCTTGGCAACACCACACACCTTGATTACGTGACTGATGATGTCTCGGAGTGACTTCTTGGAGATAATCGTATTGATATATCCTGCTTCTGCCGGAACAATTTCGTTGACAATGACACGGCCCACGGAGGTATCGTGCATCATCTTGTCCACAATGTTACCATTCTCGTCAACGTCTTTCACTATTACGCTTACCGGAGCATGGATGTCGCACTTACCTTCATTGTAGGCAATCAGCGCTTCCTCAGGACCGTAGAATGTCAGGCCTTCACCCTTGGCACCCTTGCGCAGCTTCGTAATATAGTACAGACCAAGTACCATATCCTGAGCAGGCACAGTGATAGGAGCACCGTTGGCAGGGTTCAATATATTGTGTGACTGGAGCATTAGCATCTGTGCTTCCAGAATCGCTTCGTTGCTCAACGGCAAGTGCACGGCCATCTGGTCACCGTCGAAGTCGGCATTGAACGCCGTACATGCCAACGGGTGCAGCTGGATTGCCTTACCTTCAATCATTTTAGGCTGGAATGCCTGGATACCCAGACGGTGAAGTGTCGGGGCACGGTTCAACAGCACCGGATGCCCCTTCATCACGTGTTCCAAAATGTCCCAGATAACGGGTTCCTTGCGGTCTACAATCTTCTTGGCGCTCTTTACCGTCTTCACGATACCACGCTCAATGAGCTTACGAATGATGAACGGCTTGTAAAGCTCGGCTGCCATCAGTTTAGGGATACCGCATTCGCCCATCTTCAGCTCCGGACCTACAACGATTACAGAACGTGCGGAATAGTCGACACGCTTACCCAACAAGTTCTGACGGAAACGTCCTTGCTTACCCTTCAAACTGTCGGAAAGTGACTTCAACGGACGGTTAGCGTCGGTCTTCACTGCACTCGATTTACGGGAGTTATCAAACAGAGAGTCGACAGCTTCCTGCAACATACGTTTTTCATTACGCAAAATCACTTCAGGAGCTTTGATTTCAATCAATCTCTTCAGACGGTTGTTACGGATGATGACACGACGGTAAAGGTCATTCAAGTCAGAAGTTGCGAAACGGCCGCCATCCAATGGGACCAACGGACGAAGTTCGGGTGGAATAACCGGTACAATGCGTACAATCATCCACTCGGGCTTGTTGCGTCCGCGTGATGCACGGAACGACTCAACTACCTGAAGACGTTTCAGAGCTTCGGTCTTGCGTTGCTGTGAAGCATCGCTTCCGGCACGGTTACGCAGTTCGTAAGACAAAGAGTCAAGGTCGAGGCGTGACAGCAAATCGTAGATAGCTTCCGCGCCCATCTTGGCAATGAACTTATTGGGATCTGAATCTTCGAGGAACTGGTTGTCTTTCGGCAACTTTTCCAGCAAGTCCAGGTATTCTCCTTCTTCAAGCAAGTCATACTGTGCCACTTCATCGGACAGTACACCCGGCTGAATGACAACATAACGCTCGTAATAGATAATGGCATCCAGCTTCTTGGTGGGCAAGCCCAACAAGTAACCGATTTTGTTGGGAAGTGAACGGAAGTACCAGATGTGAGCCACGGGCACAACGAGCTGGATGTGTCCCATACGCTCACGGCGCACTTTCTTTTCAGTCACTTCCACACCACAACGGTCGCAGACGATGCCTTTGTAACGGATACGCTTGTACTTACCGCAATGGCACTCGTAATCCTTGATAGGACCAAAGATGCGCTCGCAGAACAATCCGTCGCGTTCGGGCTTATACGTACGATAGTTGATGGTTTCAGGCTTTAAAACTTCACCACTCGAATTCTCAAGGATTTCCTCAGGAGAAGCCAAACCGATAGAGATTTTCGAGAAATTACTCTTTATCTTGTTATCTTTTCTAAAAGCCATAAATTTATTTAATTGATAATTGACAATGGAAAATTGAAATTGAAAAACTGAAAACCGATAATTGAGAATGGTAACTTGCATTATCCACTCTCAATTATCAATTATCCATTATTCTAAGTTGATGCTCAAGCCCAAACCTCTCAACTCGTGCAGCAATACGTTCAGTGACTCGGGGATACCCGGAGCAGGCATCGGTTCACCCTTCACGATTGCTTCATAAGCCTTGGAACGTCCTACAACGTCATCAGACTTGATAGTCAGGATTTCCTGCAGAATGTGTGCGGCACCGAACGCTTCGAGTGCCCAAACTTCCATTTCTCCAAAACGCTGACCACCGAACTGTGCCTTACCACCCAACGGCTGTTGCGTAATGAGTGAGTACGGACCGATGGAACGTGCGTGCATCTTGTCTTCAACCATGTGACCGAGCTTCAGCATGTAAGTCACACCTACCGTAGCCTGCTGCTCGAATGCTTCACCGGTACCACCATCATACAGCGTTGTCTTGCCGTAGCGAGGCAAGCCGGCCTTATCGGTCCATTCGTTCAAATCGTCCAAAGATGCACCGTCAAAGATAGGAGTGGCAAACTTCACGCCCAGGTTTTTTCCGGCACGCCCGAGAACGGCCTCGAATATCTGACCGATGTTCATACGTGAAGGCACACCCAACGGATTCAGCACGATGTCTACCGGAGTACCGTCAGCAAGGAACGGCATGTCTTCCTGGCGTACCACACGGGAAACAATACCCTTGTTACCGTGACGACCGGCCATCTTGTCACCGACACCAATCTTACGTTTCTTGGCAATGTATACCTTGGCCATCTGAATGATACCTGCGGGCAACTCGTCACCGATAGTGATGGCGAACTTCTTGCGTTTCAGCTCGGCATCGAGTTCCTTGTACTTCTTGATGAAGTTCATCACCAATGCACGAATCAGTCCGTTGGTATGTTCATCCTTCGTCCAGTTGCTCAACTGAACAGCGGTGAAGTCCAAATCGCTGAAGTCGGAAGCAGAGAATCTGGCGCCTTTGGAAATAATGTCGGCACCCATGTAATCCTTCACACCTTCCGATGTATAATTTTCTGTAAGCTTCAACAGCTTGTTTATCAACACTTTCTTGAGGTCACCAATCTTAGCGTCGAACTCATCGTCAATCTTCGGTAACAGAGCCTTGTCGGCCAGCTTGGAGCTGCGGGTCTTGACAACACGGGAGAACAGACGCTTACCGATAACAACACCCTTCAAAGAAGGAGAGGCTTTCAAAGAAGCATCCTTCACATCACCGGCCTTGTCACCGAAGATGGCACGGAGCAGTTTCTCTTCCGGAGAAGGATCCGATTCACCCTTCGGAGTAATCTTACCGATAAGGATATCACCCGGTTCGATGCGGGCACCCACACGAACAATACCGTTTTCGTCAAGGTCTTTAGTCGCTTCCTCACTTACGTTAGGAATGTCAGAGGTCAACTCTTCCATACCACGCTTCGTTTCGCGAACTTCCAAAGAATATTCTTCTACGTGTACAGAGGTCAAAAGGTCCTCACGAACCACACGTTCATTCAGTACGATAGCATCCTCATAGTTATAGCCCTTCCACGGCATGTAAGCAACCAGCAGGTTCTTACCCAGTGCAAGTTCTCCGTCTTCGGTTGAATAACCTTCCGTCAGGATTTGACCTGCAGTCACGCGCTGACCCTTCTCGCAAATCGGACGGAGGTCAATCGTCATATTCTGGTTGGTACGGCGCCACTTCGGGATATTATATTCTTTCAATGCAGGCTCGAAGCTTACGAACTCTTCCTCCTCCGTACGGTCGTACAGAATACGGATAGTCGTTGCATCCACGAATTCAACCACACCGTCACCCTCGGCAGTAATCTGCGTACGAGAATCGCGTGCCAGCTGGCGTTCGATACCGGTACCTACAATCGGAGCTTCGCTCTTCAATAAAGGAACAGCCTGGCGCATCATGTTTGATCCCATCAATGCACGGTTGGCGTCATCATGCTCCAAGAACGGAATCAAAGAAGCCGCAATAGAAGCAATCTGCTGGGGAGATACGTCCATCAATTCCACCTCGGAAGGAGGAACCACCGGATAGTCGGCATCCTGACGGGATTTTACTTTATCACGTACAAAAGTACCGTCATCGTTCAAAGGAGCATTACCCTGAGCAATAATCTTGGCTTCCTCTTCTTCTGCGGTGAGGTAAACCAAACCTTCGTCAGAAAGATCAACCTTACCCTCTGCCACCTTGCGGTACGGAGTTTCAATGAAGCCAAGTTCATTGATTTTCGCGAACACACAGAGTGAAGAAATCAAACCGATGTTCGGACCTTCAGGAGTCTCGATAGGACAAAGACGTCCGTAGTGAGTATAGTGTACGTCACGAACCTCGAAGCCTGCACGCTCGCGTGACAGACCGCCGGGACCCAGGGCAGACATACGGCGCTTGTGAGTAATCTCGGCCAGCGGGTTGGTCTGGTCCATGAACTGTGACAAAGCATTCGTTCCAAAGAATGAATTGATAACGGAAGAGATTGTCTTGGCGTTAATCAGGTCAATCGGAGTAAAGACTTCATTGTCACGGACGTTCATACGCTCGCGGATAGTACGCGACATACGTGCCAGGCCGATGGCAAACTGATTGGACAACTGTTCGCCCACTGTACGCACACGACGGTTGCTCAAGTGGTCGATATCGTCCACATCCGCTTTCGAGTTAATCAACTCGATGAGATATTTGATAATTTCGATAATATCTTCCTTGGTAAGGACACGCACGTCCATATCGGTCGTCAAGTTCAACTTTCTGTTGATACGATAACGGCCTACATCACCCAGGTCATATCTCTTCTCTGAGAAGAACAGGTTATTGATAACCTCGCGTGCACTGGCATCATCGGCAGGGTCTGCATTACGCAACTGGCGGTAGATGTAGAGTACAGCTTCTTTTTCCGAGTTACTCGGATCCTTCTGCAGAGTATTATATATGATAGAATAGTCAGACTGGTTCGGTTCTTCCTTGTGTACGAGGATATTCTGAACGCCCGACTCTAATATAATGTCAACATGTTCCGGCTCGATTACAGTTTCACGGTCAATAACGACTTCGTTACGCTCGATGGAAACAACTTCACCGGTATCTTCGTCTACAAAATCCTCAATCCATGTTTTCAACACACGTGCGGCCAACTTACGTCCCACCATCTTCTTGAGGTTCGTCTTGTTCACCTTCACGTCTTCCGCCAAATTAAAGATCTCGAGAATGTCCTTGTCATTCTCAAAACCGATGGCTCTCAGCAAAGTGGTAACCGGCAATTTCTTCTTACGGTCAATGTACGCATACATGACGTTGTTGATGTCGGTGGCAAACTCAATCCACGAACCCTTGAACGGGATGATACGGGCTGAGTACAACTTGGTACCGTTGGCATGTACGCTCTGTCCGAAGAATACGCCCGGTGAACGGTGAAGCTGGGATACAACCACACGTTCCGCACCGTTGATGACGAATGTTGCCTTATCCGTCATGTAAGGAATAGGACCGAGGAACACGTCCTGGATGACCGTGTCAAAATCTTCGTGGTCGGGGTCGGTACAATATAATTTCAATTTTGCCTTCAAAGGCACGCTATATGTAAGCCCTCGCTCTATACATTCATCAATGGTATAGCGCGGCGGATCAATATAGTAGTCCAAAAACTCAAGAACAAAATTATTTCTTGTATCGGCAATGGGGAAGTTTTCAGCAAATACTTTATACAGTCCCTCGTTCTTACGCTTCTCGGGTGGGGTGTCCAGTTGTAGAAAGTCTTTGAATGACTTCAATTGTACTTCCAGAAAATCCGGATATTCAAGCGGATTCTTAGTCGAAGCAAAATTAACTCTTTGATTTACAGTATTTGAAGACATCTGTTAATGGATTTGTAGAACTTAATTTTAAATATATACACAAAAAGGTTAAGAACCCTTTTCACGAAGGGTTCCTAACCGAATTACCTGATTTACAGGCTAATGTTATTTAAGTTCAACTTCAGCTCCAGCTTCTTCCAATGTTTTCTTCAATGATTCTGCTTCGTCTTTAGCCAAACCTTCTTTTACTACGCTAGGAGCACCGTCTACCATGTCTTTAGCTTCCTTCAAACCAAGACCGCAAGCTTCCTTAACGGCTTTAACTACTTGAAGTTTAGCTGAGCCAGCGCTCTTCAATACTACATCGAAAGAAGTCTTTTCTTCAGCGGCAGCAGCACCACCAGCTGCAGGGCCAGCAGCAACAGCAACAGCCTGCCGAAGACGAAGTTGCGGCATTCCAGGCTGAACCTAAACAGCAACAGCCACAACAGCAACAGAAAAACCAGAAGGCAAACCGCCGCCAGCAGCAACAACAGCAGCGCGCGGCAAAACAGCAGCAGCGCCAACAGCCTCAACAGCCGCTCTACGACTTTGAAGGCATCGTGAAAGGCGCAGGCGTGCTGGAAGTGATGCCCGACGGCTACGGATTCCTCCGCTCCTCCGACTACAACTACCTGTCGTCGCCCGACGACATCTACGTGTCGCAGTCGCAAATCAAGCAAAACGGCTTGAAGACAGGCGACGTGGTGGAAGGCAACATCCGTCCGCCGAAAGAAGGTGAAAAATTCTTCCCTCTCTGCAGCGTAGACTCAATCAACGGGCGCACCACAGAATTCGTGCGCGACCGCGTGCCTTTCGAACACCTTGTGCCATTGTTCCCCGACGAGAAGTTTGACCTGACATCGGGACGCACCACCTGCAACATCTCGACACGCATCGTCGACATGTTCTCTCCTATCGGCAAAGGTCAGCGCGGACTTATCGTGGCACCCCCGAAAACCGGTAAGACAATCCTGCTTAAAGACATTGCCAACGCAATCTCGGAAAACCATCCGGAAACATACATGATTATCCTGCTCATCGACGAGCGTCCGGAGGAGGTGACCGACATGGCACGAAGCGTGAATGCGGAAGTAATCGCATCCACATTCGACGAGCCAGCCGAACGCCACGTAAAGATTGCCGGACTGGTGCTTGAAAAGGCGAAACGCATGGTTGAGTGCGGACACGACGTAGTAATCCTGCTCGACTCAATCACACGTCTGGCACGCGCCTACAACACCGTGTCGCCGGCATCGGGCAAAATCCTCACCGGTGGTGTCGACGCCAACGCGCTGCAAAAGCCAAAACGCTTCTTCGGCGCCGCACGAAACATTGAAAACGGAGGATCGCTCACAATCATCGCAACCGCACTTATCGAAACCGGTTCGAAGATGGACGAGGTGATTTTCGAAGAGTTCAAGGGCACCGGCAACATGGAGCTGCAGCTCGACCGCAAGCTGTCGAACAAACGCATCTTCCCTGCCGTCGACATCATCTCGTCGAGCACTCGACGCGACGACCTGCTTCTCAGCCAGGACACCATCAACCGCATGTGGATTCTCCGCCGGTTCCTCTCTGACCGCACCCCTATCGAGGCAATGGAGTTTATCAAGGACCGTATGGAGAAAACCCGCAGCAACGAGGAGCTGCTCCTGACAATGA
>OLRN01001808.1_pt1 | contig 10601 bp, 14 predicted proteins | sample 1673001 | NCBI WGS metagenome assembly OLRN01 (sample SAMEA3136745, study PRJEB25190) | human gut metagenome | biome: human gut; feature: human-associated habitat; material: faeces | place: Austria | collected 2013 | reverse complement strand
GCTGATCGCGTCAGCCACCGTCCAGGTCCCTGAAACCGAAACCGGGAGCGCCCACTGATGGGCGCCCCCAGTTTCAAGGATCTTGTGGCGGCTGACATTTTCGATGTGTTCCTGAATAAACAGGAGCATGCGGACACCCACACCATAGACGGAAAGCCCATGACCGTGGTGGTGGATGAAAACGAACTGCTGGAGCGGGACAAGGCCAAGATCATGGCCGCACAGACGGAGGGCACATACAAGGCCAGGCGCCTGGTTTATGTGGCAAAGGCTGATTTTGGCCCCCGCCCCGCCCAGGGGGCCATGCTGACGCTGGACGGCAAGGCGTACAAGGTGAAATCCTGCACCGAGGAAGCCGGAGTGCTGGCCATTGAACTGGAGGCGGTGAGATCGTGAGCGATCAAAGCATTTTGCAGATCGACACCGACGAAGAACTGGCCAGGGTCATGCGGCAGCTGAAAACGCTGCCCCAGCAACTGGGGGCGCCCAACGTGCTGAAAAATGCCCTGAACAGCACCGCCAGAAAGGTCCGCCGGCAAATCATAAAGGACAGCAAAGGCCGGTATGCGCTGAAAGAGAAAAAGGCGCTGCAATCAGAAAGCAAAATCCTTTCCGCCAGCGCCTCCACCCTGGAGGCCGCCGTGCTGGCCAAAGGTCCCATGCGGGACATTATGGACTTTATGACGCAGCCGAACACGGACACAGCCGCGGCGGCGGCAAAGGTCCTGAACAGCGGGGCCATGAAACCGCTGGAGGCGGGCGGCCTGAAAGCGTTTATTACCACGTTCCGATCCGGGCACACCGCCATTGTGCAACGGCGCGGCGCGGAACGCCTCCCCGTCAAAAAGCTGCTTTCGCCTGCCGTTCCCCACATGATGGGAAACGAGGAAGTGAGAGCAGAGGCGGAGGCCCTGGCATACGAAACCCTGCAGCGTGAAATCGGAAAGCGGATCGAGCAGCTGACAGGTGCAAGGGCATGAAAAAGCGGCCCCATATAGGAGCCGCTGGAGATCAGCAGGAATAAAAATCATCGCTTGTATATCCCATTTGCAGGGCAAGGAAATATATGTGCTTGCACGGTTTACTCCGTTTGTCGAAATCGGGGCAAGTACATTCATCAAGGCTTGTCATATAGGTGTCGGAACCAGATCCCTTTATTTCCGCAAAACCATTTTGGGCGTTATAGGACAGTATGGCCATAGGCTGATGAACAGCTTTTTCAAAGCGTTCAAGTTGCGCCTGCCCGGTGTGTACTTTGGGATCCCAATGCCCAAACGTGCAATTCCCGGCGCATGGCGTACCGGTGAAGCGAAGAAATTTCTTTGCTGGCTGGATCTTTTTGGGCAGCCAAAAGACAAGCGCCAAACCGAGCGCCGCGAAAGCTACACCGGCGGGGGAAATCAACGTAAGCACAGCCCCCATTAAGATCAAAGCCACGCCAACAATTCTATACACCAACCGCAGGGCGCTGGGATCTGATAGCTGATAAACGGCCCCGTTTTCAGTTATGACAGTTTTAGGCTTTCCCATTTCTATTTCCTCCAATGCTGATTATTACCACATTATGCTGATTATTACCACACCGCAATTATAAGTGACAAACGGAAACAAGTCAAGGAGGCGCAACCGCGTGACACAAGAGTTTTTGCAGGACGCCATTGTGGAGGACCTGAAACAGCTTTTTTCCCACTATACCCTGACCAATTCCCTGGGCGTCGAGCGGGCGGTGAAAATCGTCCCGCAGGGCCTCCCCATTCGTGAGGGTGACGACGAAGAAACCGACGCGGAAGCGCCACCGGAGCCTTATGTGGCCGTGAAACTTTCGGACGGAGAGGTGACGGCGCAGGACGCACGGCAGACCGTAAACGTGGTCATGGTCATTTGCGTGTGCGACCCGGACCCGAACCGCCAGGGCTACCGCGACGCCCTCCACATTGTCAACGAGATCGTGAGGCATTACGAACGTGACGGGATCGTGGCAAACCGCTATGAAGCGCAGCACCCGATCCGGTGGGCGACCCAGGAGGAGGACACACACCCGTATTATTTCGCCGCTGTGGGGCTGCCGTTCTACGCACCGGCGATTTTCAAGGAGGTGCCAGAAACATAATGGCGAAACCCAAAAAGGCCGAACAGGCCACCACCGTGGTTTACTGCGGCCCGTCCATTCCAGGCGTGGCGAAGCAGTACACCGCATACACCAACGGGATCCCCACCGCGCTGGCGGAGGCTATCGTGAAGCAGCCAGCCATGGAGGGCCTGGTGGTGCCCCTGGAGCAGTTACCGGAGGCCATGAAGAACCTGCGGAGCGGCACGGGGCATATTTCCCGCCTGTATCGTCTGGTACAGGTCAAACACTAAACAGGAGGTAGAACAACATGGCATACAAACACGGTGTATATAACACCGAGCAGGCCACCAGCCTGACCGTACCCATTCAGGGCAGCGCTGGCCTGCAGGTCATTTTCGGCACGGCGCCCATTCACCTGGCGAAAGACCCCGCGGCGGCGGTCAACACCCCCAAGCTGGTTTACAGCTACAAGGAGGCTGTGGAGGCCGTCGGCTATTCGGACGATTTCGAGAACTTCACCCTTTGCCAGAGCATTAGCGCCTGTTTCCAGGTTTTCAACGTTGCGCCCATTATCCTGGTGAACGTGCTGGATCCCAATAAGGCGGCCCACGTCACGCAGAACCAGGCGGAAAGCTGCGACGTTGTGGACGGCGTGGTGCTGTATGACAAGAAATATGTGCTGCTGAACACCCTGGCCGTGAAGAACGGCAGCGCCACCCTGGTGGCCGGCAGCGACTACGAGGCGGCACATGAGGACAACGGCAGCGTGGCCATTACGCTGCTTTCCACGGCGGCCAAGGAGGCCAGCAGCCTGACCGTGAGCAGCACCAGCCTGAAACCCTCCGGCGTGACCGCTGCCGACATTGTGGGCGGCGTGGACGCCTCCACCGGCAAGGAAACCGGCCTGGAACTGATCCGCCAGATTTACCCCACCCTGGGCATGGTGCCCGGCCTGATCCTGGCACCCGGCTGGAGCCACACCCCCACCGTAGCGGCAGCCCTCCAGGCCAAGACCGAGAACATCAACGGCAATTTTAATTGCAGCTGCCTTTTGGACATTTCCGCGGACAGTGACGGCGCGGTGGTTTACACCAGCGTAAAGGGCGCCAAGGAAGCCCTGGGCGCCAGTTCCGCCCATGCGGCGGCCCTGTGGCCCATGGTGGCCGTGGGCGAGAAGAAATATTATTTCTCCGCCATGTTCGCCGCCCTGACGGCCTACACGGACGCCAACAACGCAGACGTGCCCTACGAAAGCCCGTCCAATAAGGACCTGCGGATCACCGCCACGGTTCTGAAAGACGGCACCACGGTGGCGCTGGATCAGCAGCAGGCCAACGACGTGCTGAACGCCAACGGCGTCATTACCGCGATCAACGCCAACGGGTTCAAATCCTGGGGCAACAACACCGCGGCCTATCCCTCCACCACGGATCCGAAAGATCGCTGGTGGGCCGTGCGCCGTTTCTTTGACTGGGACGGAAATAATTTCATTCAGACTTATTTCCAGAAAGTTGACAAGCCGGGCAATAAGCGCCTGATCCAGTCTATTGTGGACAGCCAGAACATTATCGGCAACGGCTACGTTGCCCGCGACTACTGCGCCGGTTACCGCGTGGAGTTCCGCAGCGACGAAAACCCCGTTACCAACCTGCTGGCCGGCCACCTGACCGTACACACCTACCTGGCCCCGTACATTCCCGCGGAATATATCGAAAATATCCGCGAGTATGACGTGGACGCCCTGGAAAGCGCAATCGGAGGTGAATAAAGATGAACACGATCCCCACTAAGATCAACCGTTACAACGTCTACAACAAGGGAAACCGTCTGCTGGGCGTCGGTGAGGAAATGGCGCTGCCGGACTTTGAGCCGTCCAGCGAAACCGTGACCGGCGCCGGGATCCTGGGTGAGATCGACGACCCCACCGTGGGCTATTTCAGCAATCAGGAACTGGAAATCCCGTTCCGTCTGTTGGACAAGGAAACCGCCGACATGATGGACATGACCAAGGCCGTGCAGCTGGAGATCCGCGGCGCACAGCAGACCACCAACACCGAGGGCGATATTGAGTTCAGACCCATGCGTGTGGTGGTTCGTGGCCGCGGCGGAAAGCTGACCACCGGCAAGGTCAAGGCAGGCAGTTCCATGGACACTAAGATCACGCTGACCACTCTTTACATTCTCATTGAGGTGGACGGCAAGACCGTGGTGGAACTGGACAAGTTGAACGAGGTTTACAAGGTCAACGGCGTGGACGTTCTGGCCAAGATCAAGGAGATGTGCTGACATGAGCGACGAAAAGAGAATGGACACCGCCCTGCTGGCGGAGAACGACGAAAACACCGCGGCGGAGGAAAACGCCCTGGTTATGAAGCTGGACAAGCCTTTCACCTTTGAGGGGCAGACGTACACAGAGGTGGACCTGTCCGGCCTGGAGGACACCACGGCGGCAGACCTGCAGGCCGTGGGCCGTTTCGTGACGAAGAAGAACCCGGCGGCGAACCCCGCAACCGTGGAAATGACGCTGGAATACGCCCAGTTCATGGCGGCCCGCGTCGCCCACCTGCCGCTGGAGTTTTTCGAGCGCCTCCCCGCAAAGGAGGCAATCAAGCTGAAAGGCATTGTCGTGGGTTTTCTTTACGGCGGGGCTGGGGACAACTAACGCCCGCCGTCATAAACAGGGCCTGCGTCGGGTTGTCCATACAACTGCGGACAGGGCTGGATTATCTTCTGGCCCTGTCCGTTTCGGACTTGAACGAACTGGCGGACACGGTGACGCAGTACGCGGAGGAGGTGGCAAAACATGGCCGGCAAAAATAAAACGTATGAGTTAATGCTGAAAATCGGCGGCAAGGTGGACGGTTCCCTGAAAACCGCCTGCAGCACCGCAGACAAGAACCTGGCTGCGCTGGGGAAAACAGCAAAGACCGCGGGAAAGATCGCTGCCGGTGCCATGGTAGCAGCCGCCACCGCTGTGGCGACCCTGGGAACCGCTGCGGTGAAATCTGCGGCGGAGTATGAGGCCCAGCTGGCCAACGTTTCCACGCTGCTGACCGGCACGGAGGCAGAGGTGGCCGCACGAACGGCGGAAATCGGGGATCAGGTTCTGGAAATCTCCAACCGCACGGGCGTGGCCACGGCTGACCTGACGGACGGAATGTATCAGGTGGTTTCTGCTTTCGGTGACAGCGCAGACGCCGCGGCCATTCTGGAAACCGCGGCAAAATCCGCGGCGGCGGGAAACGCGACCACGACGGACAGTATCAACCTACTTTCTGCCGTAACCAAGGGTTACGGCGATACCTCCGCGGAGGCGGTGCAGCAGGCAGCGGATCTGGCATTTGCCACCGTAAGACTGGGCCAGACCTCTTTCCCGGAACTGGCCGCAGGCATGGGCAAGGTCATTCCCCTGGCCAGTACCCTGGGGCTGGAGCAAGAACAGCTATGGGGCGCCATGGCCACGCTGACCGGCGTTACAGGTTCCACGGCGGAAGTGGTTACGCAGATGAAAGCCACAATGCAGGCGTTCCTCTCCCCGTCCAAGAATATGCAGGCCGCCCTTAAAAACATGGGCTATGAAAGCGGCCAGGCGCTGCTTGAAAGCAAGGGCCTGCAGGGATCTCTGGACGCCCTAAAGGACGCTGTGGGAGGCAACGAACTGGCGTTTGCTGGCCTGTTCTCCTCTGTGGAGGCACAAACCGCGGTGCTGGCTATGGCAGGCAACCAGGCCGAAAACCTGACCAGCAAGACGGCGGAAATGTACGAAGCCACCGGCGCGGCAAATACCGCCTTTGAGCGGCAGACCAACACCCTGGCATACGACATTCAGATGATTAAAAACCTGGGCGCCAATTTCTTGACGCAGCTGGGCACCAACATTCTGCCGTATGTGCGGGAGTTCGCGGAGGCGGCCCTGCCGGTGGTTTCGGAGGCGCTGGAGAAGATCGGCAGCTACATGACTGGAACCATCATTCCGGCGGCGGAAACCGCGGTGAAATGGATTTCGGAACACCGCACCCTGATCCTGGCGCTGGCGGCGGGTATTGCCACCGCTGTGGCGGCCTACAAGGCGTATAAAGTGGCGATCACCGCCTACAACGCAGTTATGGCCGTGTATAAAGTGGTCACCGCAGCAAGCGCCACGGGCACCTTTACCCTGGCGGGCGCCATGACGGCGCTAAATCTTCCCGTGCTGGCAGTTGTGGCCGCCATCGGCCTGGCTGTGGCGGCGGGGATCCTGATTTATAAGAACTGGGACAAGATCAAGGCCAAGGCCGTGGAACTGGGCGCGAAGATCTCCGAGGTATGGGGAAACATCAAGACCGGCGTTTCCGAGGCCGTGGCGAACCTGGTTTCTGCGTTCCAGTCTAATTTCCCCCTGCTATCCGCTTATTTGAGCGGGTGGTGGGAAAGTGTTTCGGCGGCCTGGGAAAACGTCAAGGCCATTTTTGCCAATATCATTGACTTTGTGCAGAACGTATTTGCAGGCAACTGGAGCGCCGCCTGGGACAATATCGTGGCCATTTTCGGAAACGTGTTTGGCATGATCGTGAACCTGGCGAAAGCCCCCATAAACGGGGTTATTTCCGCAATCAACTGGGTGCTGGAGAAGATCAACAGCATTTCCGTGACGATCCCGGACTGGGTTCCGGGCGTCGGCGGGAAAACCCTGGGCTTTAACATTCCGACGATCCCCGCCCTGGCTGCCGGTGGTATTGCCACGGCGCCCACGCTGGCGCAGATCGGTGAGGGCGGAGAGCCGGAGGCGGTGCTGCCGCTGTCCAAGCTGGCGGCCCTCCTGGACGAATGGACGAAGCCGAAGCCGACACCGGGCGGCGGAACGGGCGGCGGCGGTGAAACCGTCGTTTTCTCCCCGGTATTCAATTTCTACGGCGGGACGCCGAGCCGCGAGGAGGCCGAGGAGGCCGGGCGGATCAGTTTCGCGGAGTTCAAGAAACTGTATAGGCAGATGAAAGCCGAGGAGAAGCGCAAGCAATTCAGCCCGACATAAGAGGAGGACCACACCATGGAAAGCACCTACACCACCAAGCAGGGGGACGTATGGGACAAAATCGCCTATGAGGTGTACGGCGACGAAGAATACACCGGCTGGCTGATGGAAAACAATTTCCCGCTGCTGGACACGTTCGTGTTTGACGCCGGGGTGGTCCTCCAGACCCCGGCCCCGCCGGAGCAGACCGCGGCCAATGACCTGCCGATCTGGAGGAGCAAGGTATGAATACACGGCGGGCGTATGTAGACCTGATTTACAACGGAACCGCAGCCACGGCGGAAATTTCCGGTTTCGTGACGGATATTTCATACACGGATCCGGCCAGCGGAGAGGCGGACAGCCTGGACATTACGCTGCAAGACCGGGATCACCGGTGGACGGGGGCATGGATCCCCGTCGCCGGTGACACCATGGCCGCGACGATCCGGGCGCTGAACTGCCAGTATTCCGGGGACAACCGGATCCTGCCGTGCGGTTTCTTTATCGTGGACAGTTTCAGTTTTTCCGGCTGGCCGGTTTCCGGGAGCATTTCCGCGATCTCCACGCCGCTGGACAGCAGTTTCACCACCACCCAGCGGACAAAGACCTGGGAAAACGTGACCATAAAGGAGATCGGAACCGAGATCGCAGGCCGCGCCGGGATCGCGCTGGCCTGGGACGTGGAGGGCGACCCGTTCACGATCAAGAGCGTGGAGCAATCGGAACAAACCGACTGTGAATTTTACATGAACCTGTGCAACACCTACGGGCTGGCCATGAAAGTCTACGCCCAAAAGATCGTGGTGTATGACCGGGAGGCATACAAGAAAAAGGGCGCGGCGGCGGTGCTGTCCCCGTCCAGTATGAAATCCTGGTCATGGCAGCAGGATCAGGCCGGCACCTACACCGGCGGAGAGTTCACATACACCAGCCCGGCCACGGAAAAGGAAATCAAGGTGACCGTGGGCAAGGGCAGCCGGATCCTAAAGCAGAGCGGCAAGGCCGACAGCAAAGCCGACGCGGAGCGGAAGATCAAGGCGGCGGTGGCCAAGGCAAACCACGGCAAGACAAAACTTTCCGCCACCATTGTGGGAAACGCCTCTCTGGTGGCCTCCCAATGTGTCCGGGTGGTGGGCCTGGGGAAGCTGTCCGGCAAGTATTACATTGACACCATTACCCACAACGTCAGTGGATCCGGCGGCTACACCATGGATCTGGAAATGTCGCTGGTGGAGGAATGACGCGAGGAGGAACGCATGGAAAACAATATCCGGCTGGGAAAGATTTCAGCCGTTGATTACGCCGCGGGCACGGTCCGCGTGGTGTACCACGAAAAGGACGACGCCGTGACCGCCCCCATTCCCCTGATTTCATCGGAGTATTTCATGCCGGAGGTGGACGACATGGTTATGGTGCTTCACCTCTCCAACGGCACGGAGGCGGGCGTGGTCCTGGGACGACCGTGGAGCGAAAAGAACAAGCCCCCGGAGGGTTCCAAAGGGCTTTACCGCAAAGACCTGGCCCGTTCGCCGGGTGAGGCCATGATCCGCTATAAGGACGGCACCATGACCATCAAGGCCGCCAAGCTGGTGATTGACGGAACCGTGACCGTCAGCGGCGACGTGACCGCCGGCGGGGTTTCCCTGGACAACCACACCCACACGGACAGCATGGGCGGCGGAACCTCCGGGCCATCGTAAGGAGGCGATTTACACATGATCGGAACGCTGGGGCGCAAAATCATTTTTGAGGTGAGCGACAACAGGGTTTTGACCTTTGAGAGCATGAGCCGCGAGGTTTCCGGGCGCTGGACCGAACACGAAGTTTTAGGCGTGAAGCCGAAAGCGGAGTTTTTAGGGCCTGGCCTCCAGACCATAAGCCTGACCATTCACCTGTCCGCTGCCCTGGGCGTGAAGCCGCGGCGGATCCTGGACATGGTGGAGCGCATGGTGGAAAGAGGTTCGGCGGAGTACCTGGTGATCGGCGGCAGACTGGTGGGCCGCCGTCCGTTCCGCGTTACAGGATCGAGCGAAGCCTGGGACAAGGTTTACAGCCGCGGAGAATTGGCCAAGGCTACCCTGACCATTTCACTGGAGGAATACGCATGAACGAAAACGACCTTTTCAATTTCCAACTGGAATATACGTTCACGGCGGACTGGCTGGCAGAACTGGATCGGCAGCTGGCCCTCCTGCTGTCCACACGGGAGGGCACCATGCCGTTGGATCGGGCTTTCGGCCTAAACATGGATTTTGTGGATATGCCGCCAGAGGCCGCAAAGAGCCTTTACACGGCGGAGGTCACCGAAAAGGTGTCCAAATTCATACCGGAGGTGCGGGTGCAGGAAGTAACCTGGACCGGCGGCAACACCGGAAAACTTTTTCCCAAGGTGGTGATAACAAGTGCCTGATATTTCCGCAATTCAGAACACCCCGGACGTGTCTTTCATCGACAACAAGACCATTGACGACGTGCGCGGGGATATGGTGGCAGACTTTGAGGCGTTCATGCTCCAAGCGACGGGCAGCAAGGTGTCCCTGGGCCGCGCCTCTGTCCACCGCATGATCCTGTATTCGGCGGCGGCGCAGATTTACCAAGCCATGCAGTACGTTGACCGAGCGGGCAAGCAAAGCCTTTTGAAATACTCCTATTCGGAGTTCCTGGACAATCTGGCGCTGCTGAAAGGCGTTACCAGAGAACCGGCCAAGGCGGCCACGACCACGATCCGCTTTACCGCGTCGGCCACCAGGACGCTGGCCACACCGATCCCGGCGGGCACCAGGGTTTCCTCCAGCGGTTCCATTTATTTCAGCACGATGGAGTACGCAGAGATCCCGGCGGGCAGCCTGACGGTGGACGTGCTGGCGGAGTGTACCGCAACAGGCAACGCGGGCAACGGACTGGCGCCTGGCGAGGTGTCCACCATCGTGGATCCCGTTCCCTACATTACCAGCGCCGTGAACCAGAACACCACGGAGGGCGGCGCAGACGTGGAGAACGACGAAAGTCTGGCGGAGCGGGTTTACCTGGCCCCTGGCGCCTATTCTACGGCAGGCCCGGAGGACGGATACCTGTACCACGCCAAGAAGTACAACGCCGCCATTGGTGACGTGGTGGCCACCAGCGACCACGAAGCGGGCCAGGTGGATATTGTTTTCATCATGGCCGACGGTTCCAAGCCGGGCGCGGCCATGATCTCCGGCCTGCAGGCGTACCTCTCCGGCAAGACGATCCGCCCCATGACGGACAAGCTGACCGTGAAAGCCCCGGAGGAGGTCACATACAGCATTAACCTGACGTATTACATCAACCGCAGCGACAGCGCCAGAGCGGTGGCAATCCAGGCGGCGGTGGCCCAGGCCGTGGAGGAATATAAAACCTGGCAGCGCACCATAGGCCGCGACGTGAACCCGTCGCAACTGGCCGCCATGATCATGGAGGCAGGCGCCAAGCGTGTCACCGTGACCGCGCCGACGTTCGCGGCGGTGGCCGCCACCAAGGTGGCAGCATTGACCGGATCGGCCACCGTGACGTATG